>Ga0116179_1000481_pt1 | contig 31195 bp, 23 predicted proteins | sample AD_UKC071_MetaG_FD_89751 | JGI IMG/M metagenome (GOLD analysis project Ga0116179, IMG submission 89751) | Active sludge microbial communities of municipal wastewater-treating anaerobic digesters from USA - AD_UKC071_MetaG | ecosystem: Engineered > Bioreactor > Anaerobic > Digestate | place: USA...
AACCCTGCCGCCGATCCTCCAAATCGCGCCCGAGATCGCGCCCGGCAGCGGCGTCGGCGGCGTGGCCTACCAGCTGGAACAGCAGTTCCTCGCTGCAGGCGTGGCGGTGAGCCGGTTCACCCTGGCCGAAGCCAGGGGTGCCTGGTTGCCTGAGCCCGGGCCGGGCCTACGCGGGCGGCTGGCGCTGCTCTTCCGCGTGGTCTGGTTCTCCACGATCGGCACCTGGTTGGCTCGGCGCGCGCTCGCAGCCGCGCCCACTTCGATCTCGATCTGTCACAACGACGTCCTCGCCGGCGACATCTACGTCAACCATGGCATCCTGCGGGCAGCGATGAAGGCCCGGGGCCACTACCTGCTGCGGATGCTGCGGAACCCGCTCCACCTGTTCACCGCGTTGCGGGACGCCCACCGTTTTCGCTCGCGCATCCACCGGGTGGTGGTGAGCCTCACCACGCGCGAGGCCGAGCTACTCTCCAACACCTACTCGAAGGTGTCGGCCGAGTCGGTGGTGATCGCCAACGGCGTAGACATCGATCGCTTCACCCCGCCCCCGGCCGAGTCCCGCCTCGCCGCCCGAGCCGAGGTGCTGCCGAACCCGAATCCTGCGGCCACCTGGCTGCTCTTCGTCGGCCACGAGTTCGACCGCAAGGGGCTGCCCCTAGCGATTGCGGCGCTATCCCAGCTCAGCGAACCGGTCGGGTTGCTCGTCGTGGGTGGCACCCCGGAAATGGTGGTTGCGGCACGCGAGCAAGCCGTCAGGGCGGGGGTGTCCGAGCAGGTCCATCTGCTCGGACGCCTCGCTGACCCGATGCCCGCCTTCCGTGCCGCGGACTGCCTAGTGCTGCCGAGCGCCTACGAAGCCAATGCCCTGGTCGTGCTGGAGGCGCTGGCTGCCGGCTTGCCCGCGATCGTGACGCCGGTCGGATACGCCCCAGACCTGATTCGCGATGGTGTTAACGGATTCCTGGTCGAGCGGACGGCGGCCGGGGTGCGTCAGGGCATCGAGAACTACCTGCGCTCTGATCGACGAAGACTGGCCGAAGGCGCTCGCACCAGCGGCGAAGCGCACGCCTGGCCACTGATCGCGGCCAGGTACCTGGAGCTGATCACCCGCCTCGCGCCGGATACTCGGGCACCTGGATCGACGGACGGGAAGAGGACGACCACGTGAGGGTGATCCACGCGGTCCGCTCAGATGGCTTCGCGGGTGTGGAGCGACACGTCTGCGTCCTAGCCGCAGCTCAGGTCGCGCGCGGTCACGACGTGACTGTGATCGGCGGCGACGAGCGTCGGATGGCTGCCGCGATCGGCTCCGCCGACGTCACGGTCTTGCCGGGGAACACTGTCGCATCGGTGGCGCTGGCGCTCAGCCGTACCTCGCCCGGGGCCGACCTGATCCATGCTCACATGACCGCAGCCGAGTTGGCCGCGGCAGTCGCGGCATTGCGCCCTGGGCCGAACCTACCGCTCATCAGCACGAGGCATTTCGCGGCCCGGCGCGGACGGACGCGGCTCGGTCGACTCGCGGGCCGTTTCATCGAGTCCCGGCTTGCCGCGCAGATCGCGATCAGCCAATACGTCGCCGACCATATCGAGGGGGGCAGTGAGGTGGTCTACCCGGGTGTGATGGACAATCCCGGATCTGAACGCCCGCGGAGTTGGACGGTGCTGGTGGTGCAGCGACTGGAGCCCGAAAAGCGCACCGACGTCGCCCTGTCAGCGTTCGCCGCCTCCAAACTCGCGGACGCGGGCTGGCGGCTGCAGGTGGTCGGGGACGGTTCGCAGCGGGAGGCCCTGCAGGAGCAGGCTGCCCGGTCCGGGATCGCGCCGGCCGTGGACTTCCTGGGTTCTCGCGACGACGTCGCCGCCCAGATGACCGCAGCCGGGTTGCTCATCGCTCCTTGCCCGATCGAGGGGTTGGGACTGGTCGTACTCGAAGCCATGGCCGCCGCGTTACCGGTGGTGGCGACGGCCGCCGGCGGCCACCTGGAGACCCTGCCACCCGAGGCCCACGACCTCTGCTTCGAACCTGACGATGTGGGCGCGGCGGCCACGTCCCTTCGCCTGCTCGCCGGCGACGCCGGCTTGCGGGCTCACCTGGGGAGGCTCGGCCACGAACGCCAGCGGGAGAAGTTCACGCCTCAGGTTCAAGCCGAGGCTACCGACCGGGTCTATCGCTCGGTCCTGGTCGGGTCACCTGCCGACTGAGGCCCGCGGCCAAGCGATCGCAGCCAGGCGTCCTCGATCGTGCTCACCGTCTGCTCGATCGAGAATCGCTGCGCCACCATCACCAGCGCGCGCTCGGCCCGCCGCCTCGCCGCGTCGGGGTCCTGCAGGCTGTGCCGAAGGGCACCCGCCAAAGCGCCGACGTCGGCCGGACGGACGAGAATGCCGAAGGGTGTGACTGCGAACCCCCGACCGCCTAGATCGGCGACGCCTTCGGGGTCAAGGATCTCTGGTACGCCACCGGCCGCTGTGGCGATCACCGGAACTCCGGCAGCCATCCCCTCCACCACCACCTGACCGAAGGGCTCCGGCACCCCGGAGGCATGGACCAGCAGTGACAATTCCGCCAGTCGCGCTGAGGGGTGCTCCAGCCAACCCGTGAACTCAATCCGGTCGCTGACCGCGAGCGTCCGCGCGAGCCGGCGGACCGATGCCTCGTAGTCGGACTCTCCGAAGAGTGCCGTTCCAATCACCTGGAAGCGAGCTTCAGGGAAAACGGACGCAACCGCGTCCGCCGCCAGAATGAACTCCCGCTGTCCCTTGGTAGGGCTGATCCGTCCGAGCATGCCCACCAGCGGCGTCGCCCCGGAGCGTCCTGCCGCGGCGGTGACAGTCGCGGCGACTCCGGGGTAGGCGACGACCGCGCGGTCGCGCGCCCGGGGCGGGAGAGTGGCCAGGGTTGCTCGGGAATTGGCGACGATCGATCTCGGCCCCAGCCGAGCCAGGCATCGCATCAGCGGAGAAAGTCCGCCCGGGAGGTAGTCCGGTGCGAGCCGGTCGTGCACGTGCCAGACCCACGGCAGCCTGGCCAGGGGCGCCGCGATGGCCACAGTGATGGCCGCCTTCAGCGAGTTGGCCACGACTAGGTCGGCGCGCGCGCGCCGCAGCGCAGCGACCAGGCTGGGCAGGAAGCGCACCACGCCGGTGATTCCGGTGACCAAGCCTCGCGGGGTCAGTAGGCCTTTCCTGGAGATGCTGTTCGCCGACGCACCGAGTGGCACCAACTGCACCGAAACACCGATCTCGGCGTAGCGGCCCACCATTGGACCGTCAGCAAAACTGATTACTCGGATATCGACCGAGTCCGGGTGAAGCCGCTCCGCGACCCGCAGCGCCGCGAGTTCTCCGCCGCCGTCCTGGGACGTGTGGTCAACCAGCACGACCCGAAGATTCGTCATCCGGCTCCTTTCGGGCGCGCCCGCATTCGCTAATGATCCCACGCTTCAGCAGCCACTGAGGCGGGATTCCCGGACCCATTCGTTGGGTCGGGCCCTGCAAGAGCGCTCCAGAACGGCCTATACTGCGGCTAGTTGGACCGGAGCGTCGGGAGCTCCGCTTCAGCAGTCCGGTCTCGGGGGGGGATCGGTCTTGGTCTGTACGGGGGAAGCATGACCAGTCTCGATTATCAGCAGCCGGGCGCGTTCTCGCGCCGTCCGCCAGCAGTTGGCGACCGCCCCAGCCGGTTCTCATCATGAAGTCCGGACGTCTCGGCCTCACCGTCAAGCTCGGTGCGGTCGCCCTTGTCGCCGTCGCGTCCGGCGTGGCAGTGGCGTTTTCGGGTATCGGAGTTCCATCCTTCACGCCTACTCCTGAGCCCGCCGAGTCGCGGGATCCTGCCGTCATCATCGCCAGCGAGGCGGACGATGCGCGCCAGATCGGTGGCGTCTCCGGCCAGGACGTAATTCCGAACTTCCTCACCGCCCGCCGAGGCCCGGAGTCCACATCCGCGTTGGCAGACTCGCTGTGGTGGTCCTGGACGGCGCCCAGTGACCGAAAGATGCGGTTCTCCACTGTGGGCAGCGAGATCGACACCGCGATCACTGTCCGGGTGGGCGGCTCCAGCGGCACCGTCGTAGTGGCGGCCGATCGGGCTGGCGACCTCGATACGGCCGAAGCCGTGCTGGATGTTGTGGCCGCGCAGACCTACTCCATCGAGGTCAGCTCGGAGGAACCAGAACCTATGCCGGGTCTGGTCGTCCTTTCCTGGCAGCCTGTCGCGTCCCTCGGAGCGAGTGTGCAGGCGAGTTCGGCGGCACCCACCGCGACCGCTTCAGGGTCTGCGACCGCGGGCGGGACGGCTTCGACCACGACCGACTCGACCGGCACCGAATCCGCCGCAGCAGCAACGAGCGACTACGCCGCCGCCGAGATCCCTCTGGTCGGGACGACCGGCGAGAAGCCGCAGTCCAAGTTGTGGCGAGCGCATGGCTCCTGGTGGGCAGTGCTCGCTTCCGCGGCCCCGTCCGATGCCGGCACCTGGGTTTGGCGCCGTGACGCGGGCATGTGGTCTGCCGTCCTCCGCATCTCGGATCGCACCGATGTTCGCGCCGACGTGCTCGATACGGGCTCGGTCGTCCACGTTCTGCTCCACGGCCCGACGACCACTCTCGTGTCTTTGGAGTACGACGGCGCTGCAAACACCTACGCGTGGTGGGCGGATCGCCCGACTCCAGCCGCGGTCTCCCTGCCGGGCAGCGAGACCGCGACCATCGACGTCGACAGCACCGGTCGGTTGTGGCTGGCTACCGAGACTTCGTCCGCCATTCAGGTACGTTGGGCCAACGCTCCGTACAACACCTTCTCTGCCGCCATCACCGTAGCCTCAGGGATTGACGGCGACGACATCTCGGTTGTGACCAAGCTCCCGGGCAAGATCGGCGTGATGTGGTCAAACCAGACCACGAAGCGGTTCGGATTCCGCACGCACACCGACTCCGCCGCCCCAGGCACCTGGTCGACAGCCGAGCAAGTACCGGCCACCGTGCTCAACCTGGGCGGCGGCGTGGCCGACGACCACCTCAACGTCGCCGTGACCACTGCCGGCAAGCTCTACGCGGCCGTCAAGACCTCGTACAACACCTCCAACAAGACGGTGATCGCGCTTCTTGTACGCAGCCCGGACGGCACCTGGGATCCGCTTCGCGAGGTCGACACCAAGGGCACTCGACCGATCGTTCTTGTCGATGAGGACACCAACTCGCTGCGGGTGCTCTACACCGCGAGCGAACAACTCGACGACATCCTGTCCAAGACGACCCGACTCGATTCCGTCGACTTTTCGGCCGATCCCGAGGTCGTGCTCCCGGGCGCCTACAACAACGTCACGAGTGCCAAGGCCAACGTCGACGGCGAGGCAATGATCCTCGCCGGTGGCGCCACACTGACCGGTACCGTGCGCCTGCCCTGGCTCGATGCCCAGGCTCCCAACGTGCTGAATTCCGTTGCTACGACCAGTGTCGACACCCCGCTCTCGGCCAACTTCAATCTCGGGGCCAACTCCCCCGCGGTGGACGAGGTCGAGGTTATGGAATCACCGGTTTCGGGGATCCTGACGCTCACCGGCACCACCGGCTTCACCTACCAGCCGGCATCAGGCTTCACCGGCGTCGACTCCTTCACCTTCCGCGCACGCAGTGGATCAGTCTGGTCGGGAACGGCCACGGTTCGGATCTCGGTGACAACGGCACCTTCGCTGCTGGGGGTATGGAACCTGGACGAGACCGCAGGCGTCTCGGCGTCCGACGCGTCGGGCTGGCAGCATGACGGGCAGGTGTCCGGTGCCGCAACCTGGGCCACGGGTGTGACTGCCGGAGCCTTGCGCCTGGACGGGTCGTCGGGCAGGGTGACGATCCCGCATGCCTCGGAACTCAACGCTACGAACACCTTCACGGTTGCCACCTGGGTTCGACCCGAGAAGGTCGCCACCCAATATCTGCTCAAGAAGGCGGACGGCTCGATGACCGATGGTTACGAGCTCTCGCTGTCCAGCAGCGGCAAGCCCTTCTTCAGGGTGAATCAGGCGAGTTCCGCCGACAGCTATCGAGTGAACGCGCCAGCCGTCGTTCCGGCCGATGGCACGACGTGGACGCATCTCGCCGGCACCTTCGATGGCACCCGGCTGCGCCTATACGTGAATGGTGTCGAGGTGGCTTCAGTTGCCGGGCCGAGCGCGATCGGCCAAAACAACCTCGCCCTCACCTTCGGCGGCCAGCCGAGCGGCGGAGGCGCATTGCAGGGCAGCCTCGACCAGATCCGGCTCTATTCCCGCACCCTAGCTGCCGCGGAAATCGCGGAGCTGGCCGGCGCGGGGACGCCGACCCCGACGCCAACACCCACGCCAACGCCAACCCCCACACCCACCCCTACGCCTACGCCGACACCCACCCCGACGCCCACGCCCACGCCAACCCCTACACCCACGCCAACGACTCCGGCCGAGACCGGCTCGGTCGGCAACTGGGCCTTCGACGAAACCAGCGGCACCACCGCCCTCGACAGCTCAGGCCTGGCCAACAACGGAACCCTGGCCACCGGAACCACCCGCACCACCGGACGCAACGACGGCGGCGCCCTCAACTTCAACGGAACCACCGGCCAAGTCACCATCCCCAACCACACCAGCCTCAACCTGACCACCAACCTCAGCGTCAGCGCCTGGGTCAAACCCACCAAGACCGCAACCCAATACATCATCAAGAAGGCCCAAGCCTCCACCACCAACGGCTACGAACTCTCCCTGGCCAGCACCGGGAAACCCTTCCTCCGCATCAACCGGGCCACCTCAGCCGACACCTACCGCGTCAACGCGCCAAACACCATCCCCGCCGACGGCACCACCTGGACCCACCTCGCCGGCACCTTCGACGGCAACCAACTGCGCCTATACGTAAACGGCACACTCGTAGCCACCACCAACGCCAACACCACCATCGCCACCAACACCCTGCCACTCATCATCGGCGCCGAACCAGACAACGGCGCCCCCTTCGCCGGCACCATCGACGACGCACGCCTCTACAACCGCACCCTCACCGCCACCGACATCACCAACCTCTACACCACCGGCACCACCGCCACCTCGGCGGCGAAGTCGGCGAGCGTGGCGTCCTCCGAACCATCGGGAGCGGCTCCAGCGAGCGCGACTCCTGCCGCGGCATCCTCGTCTGCCGAGACCGCTTGGGCCCCGGCCTCGTCGGCTTCGGCCCAGACTTCGTCGGCCCCGGCAGCCCCGACGACACAGTCGCCTACACCGACAGCCACACCGAGCCCGACGCCAAAGGCCAGCCAGAGCGCTGAAGAAAGCTCTGCGCCGCCTACGGTCAGTGCTTCGGCGTCCGAGACATCAGACCCGGCCACGGTCAGTCCCACAGTGACCGGCGCCTCCGGCCCCTAGAGCCCGGCCTGGTCCCGGACGAAGTCTTGCCAGGCGGCCCGAGCGCCGGCGCGTAGGCGGTCCGCGCTCGACTTCGCGACCCGCAACACTCGGCGAGGTGAGGAGCCGGGCGCCACGGTGGCACTCCGCAACGCGCTGATCGCCCGGTGCCAACCGGTGGCTGCAGCACCCCCCTCCAAGAGGACGGACAGCGGCACGCCTGTCGCCGGAAGCCACCGTGACTCGTATGAAAGGTCGCCCACAGGGCGATCGCCGGCGAAACCGGGCCACGGTTCGCCGAAGTTTGCGCTCGCAGCGAAGGCCGGGCGATCGCCGTCGTAAGGGTAGAGAAACTCCAGGTCGACCAGTTTCAGGCCGAGTTCGGGATCGAGGAGGAAGTTCGCCGGCTTCGCGTCCACTACGTCATAGCCCGCCTCGTAGAGTTGCCGGAGCACAGCAACCATCTGACGCAGGACGGACATCGGCAATCGGTGGCCGGCGCTGTGACTCAGAGTGTCCCGATAGAGCGGAAGCTCAAACCAGTTCGGCCCCGTCGCCAGTAATTCGGGTAACGCGGGAACGCTTCCGGCGAGCTTGCGTAGAGCGTCAACTTCGCGGTCTCGGAACCGCAAGAACGCCGGCACGAAGGTTTTACGCACCCGGTGTTCACCGCCGGCGACCACCACGTCAACGCGGGAGCGTCGACCAAGCGAGAGGTTCCGCAGCATTCCGGACGGGGCGGTGAGAGCCCCGGCTCTGCCTACCGCCTCGGATTCCAGGTCCGCTGCGAGGCTGGGGACCACTGTCCTCAGGTACTCGCGAGCCTCGGTCGAATTATCGGCCGAATGAACGGGGTTGAACCACTGCGGTGCTTCGACCAGGTCCTCCACGAGGCCTCGCAGCGCGAGCTTCACCTCATAGGTCTCCGCGTTGGTCAAGTGTGGGTAGCGGCCGGCCATCCAGTGATAGGGCTGACTGGGAGCATGGTGGACGGCCACCACCAGCATGGACGGTGCGCCGCCGCTCGTCGGGAACGGCCCAGTGCCCCAGTTGCCTCCCCGAAGAGTCTGCTCAGCCGTGTTCCTTGCCGCAGCGGGCAGCGCTTCATCGTGAAACACGTCGAAGCCGAAGCGATCGAACACCCCGAGGATGCGGTTCCGTCCGAGCACTTCCACGGCCCGCTCGCGCACCAGAAAGACGGCAAGCTCGGCACCCCCGGGAAGGACGGCCCCAGGCTGGTCGCCGTCGGCGATCAGCCTGCCTGCCCAAGGGTTCTCAGCGCTGAGCCGCCGGATCGTGTCCGTGGGCGGACGCCAGCCCACCGAACTCAGGTACTTGTCCAGCCCCTCGTAGCTGATCGGAAGGTCGACGCCGCGTTCCTTGGCTAGGCCGGCGAGGATCGCCGGGTAGTCGTGCTCGGGCCCGGCAACCCCCGGCCCCAGGACCTCAGACCGAAGACCGGCCCGCTCCCCCTTGTGATAGACCGCGTGGTACGCGAGGGAATGAAGATGGTCCATGGCCTCGGGCACCAGGAACCCGCTGCGGTGTTGCACCGCCCGCTCAAGCAGGCTCCGCGCCAACCCCGGCGGGTAGTAGGCCGAATCCTGGTAGTCGCTGGCCGGCAGACCGGAGACGCTGTAGAGGTCGATGGGCTGGGTTCCTGGTTCTGACTCGACCAAGCCTCGGAGCGTCTCGGCGTCCGCATCGGCGACCAGCAGGTCGAGATCTTCGCCCGGTTCGATATGCGGTAGGCCCTCGAACCACCTAAGCAGCGCGTAACGCAGCCCCGCCGCGTTCAGACGCTCGGCCAGGCCGGCGGGTCCCCACGCCGGCGAGAAGTAGGTTCGCGCCCGGGGCGGGTCGCACCCCGGCCGCTCGAAGAGCTCGAAGTCGCTGCCCCCAAGGCTGAATCGGCCCAACCGGCGCGCTGCGCCACGAAGCCGGGCTGCGGCCACCGCCAGACGGCCAACCGCTCCGCCGGCGCCTGAGACGCGTTCAATCGCGATGAAACGGAGGTCCCGCAGGTCGGATACCGCCCAGAACAGTGCGGCGTGCTCTCGGCGGATCAGGAGAAGCTCTGCCGAGCAGGCCGCCGCCACTCGCGTGCTGGTGAATTCGACGAATCTGGCAGCGAGGTCACCGGCTTCAGCCCTGCAGCCGGCGAGAGCATTCGCGTCACAGAACCCCAGATAGGCGGGGTGACCGAGGGCGCTCAACTCGACTGCCGCGCGCGGGCTCCTCACGCCAAGATCGATCACCCTGATCCTGCCCGCGCCACAGTCTGCGCCCAACAGCGCGCCAAGTCGACTGTCGCCGGCCACCGTCCCCCGTCCGCCGCCGCGATCAAACCCGCCCGTCACCGCCAGCGAAGAGCTCGAAGATGGACGTCGCCAGCTAGGCTAGCCGCAGCCCCGGTGGGAGTACAGCTCCGATCGGGGCGGGCGACCGGATCTGTTGCGGGGAGGGGGCCGGATGGAGATCAGTGAGTCACGCGACGTTGCCGAAGTACCGTCGATGCAGGCGCCCCGGGTCACGGTGATCATTCCGGTGTACAACGACCTTGCCCGGTTACGCACCTGCCTCGACCTGCTCGCCACCCAGACTTACCCCCGAGAGTTGCTGGACGTGATCGTGGCGGACAATGCCTCCAGCATCGACCTGTCGTCGGCGTTGCCTCCTGCGGACGAACGGTTCCGGATGATCCAGGAAGCCAAACGTGGCTCCTATGCGGCCCGCAACGCCGCCCTGGGACTCGCGAGCGGCGATGTCGTGGCCTTCACCGATGCCGACTGCCTACCCCATTTGGACTGGATCGAGGTCGCCGTGGCCGCGCTGGTCGCGCCGGACGCACCGGACGCCGTCGGTGGCGCGATTAGGCTCGTGTTCCGCGATGGACCTGACCCGGTCACCGGGCCCGAGCTATACGAGTCTGTCCATGGCTTTGACCAGCGACACTTCGTGGAGGGTCTCGGCTTCGCCGCAACGGCCAATCTCGTCACCCGCCGGGAGATGATCGAACTGGTCGGTCCCTTCAATGCCGACCTCCAATCGGGCGGGGACGACGACTGGGGCCACCGGCTCCGGGACGCGGGTGGGCGGTTGGAGTATCTGGCGACCGCGGTGGTGGACCACCCCTCGAGGCCCACCTGGTCGGACCTGACCATCAAGGCGATCCGAATCGCCGATGGCATGGCCGCACTGAGCCGTGAGCAATCGTTCGGGGCTGATTTGGCGGAACTCGCCCGTGAGCTACGGTCCGGCCTGGGGTCGTGGCTCACCATCTGGGGGAAGGACTGGCCCACCACCCCCGGGGCCAAGGCTCGCTACGTGGCCGCGCTCAGCTGGGTGGCGGTCCTGCGGTTGGTCGTGCGCATCCGTTACCGGATCCGTGAGCGGCTCCATCGGAAGTCGTCGGGGTGAAGCTGGACCACGTCGTCCAACTTCGCCTGCCGCCAGCCCCAGCGGTAACCGACCCGCCAGGTGAGGTCGGCAAGCTGTTCGGGTTGCCCCAAACGTCGGACCACCCGCATCAGGCGCCCCAGCCGATCCCGGATTAGTCCGCCGCTGTTGCCGCCCGGGTTTGCGACACCGGTCGGGGTGACCTCAGGGGCCGGGACGGCAGGATGCAGCCGTGCCACGATCCGCGCATACCGATGCTCCAACCGCCGGGCACCGGCTCCGTAAGCACGGGCCTGACGAAGCACGGCTCTAAGCCCGGCGCGACGACGTACGTGCAGAACCAGGCTGGACTCGAACACCAGCTGGTGACCTGCCAATTGCACCCTCAGGCAGAGATCGTCATCCTCAGCGACCATCGCCGATTCATCGAAACCACCGGCCTCGTTGAAGACGCTCCTTCGAATTCCGAGATTGCCGGACCCGCCGGTCACGAACTCGGGGAGGTAGGGCTTAACCGAGAGCGCCTCCCGCTGCGGAGACCAGCTCACCACGAATCGGTTCCGCCCAGCCAGTCGCCTCGTATCGAAGGAACCCGCCACGAACTCGTGCTCCACCAGCGCGGCGTGCATCGTCTCGACCCAGCCGTCGGCAATCAAGTCGTCGGCGTCGCAGAAGGCGATCCGGGCGGCTCGCGCGTACGTCACCCCGACGTTACGCGCCGCAGCGGGGCCGCGCCGCTGCGATGCGTCCACTAGCCGCAACCACGGAAAGTCGGCCTGCAACTCGGCGACCACTTCGGTCGTCCGATCGGTGGATCCGTTGTCCGCGACGATCACCTCCCAGGGCCACTGCGGCGTTTGGGCGGCCAACTCCCGGAGTTGTTCCCCCAAGGTGCCGCCAGCGTTGAAAGCGGCGATCACTACGCTGAGTTCGGGGATGGACTCGGTGTCGGTCACATCCGGCTGCGTTCTCTCGCCCAGCTCTTCACAGCGGGGAACCTGTCCATGAGATCCCCGACGGTGAGTGCAGAGTAGCCGGCCGCGGTTGCCCGAAGAAGCAGATCCTCCAGCACGGCAGCTCGGTCGAAGGTCGGCAGTTCACTCGGGTCCAGCGCGGTCTCCGGGTCGGCCCTGGTGTCGTGCAACAACAGGAAGGCGCCCGGGAACACCGTCGCCCACGCGCGCTTAATGATGACATCCTCGTCAGCCTGCACCCAGTCCTTGGCATCGCCGGACCAAACCACTAGTTCGAGCCCCGCCCGGTGGATGGCCCGTGCCTGCCTCAGCGTGTGGGCGCCGTAAGGCGGGCGGTAGTGACGTACCGAGGTGCCGGCAATGGCCTCCACGACCGCACGTGCTTCGAGGACCGCTGCGACCGCCGCCGAAGTGCTTCGAGTGAGGAGCGAAGCATGATCCAGTCCGTGGAGTGCGACTTCGTGTCCTTCGGCCACCATTCTGCGCAGTATCTCGGGGTGCTTCGCTGCCGGTCCGGCGAGCACGAAGAAGGTCGCATGCGCGCAGTGCCGGGCAAGGACATCGAGAATGGCCGACGTCTGCTCCGGGTCGGGGCCGTCGTCGTAGCTCAGTCCAAAAACGCTCTCGGTCGTACTCACGCAGAAGGTTGCCAGACTGCGGCCCACGACAGCCGCCAACCGGCCGCGTCCCCGCGCCGCAGCTTCCAGGCCGACCGGTCGGTCGGGTCGCGCTTCAATGTCGCCTCGCCTTACCAGCAGGACGGCCTGGCCTCGACTAGCCACGGCGCATCCACCCGGAGACTGCCGCAGCCACCTTCAGGTACTTGTCCCGGACGAGGATCATGCCCGGTCGTAGCCGGAGGAACTGGGAGTTGATCAGGCCCCTTGGCGCCAACACCAAACCGACGATCAGGCGGCGGTCGGGGTAGAGCGCAGAGGGCTGTACGTAGCGCGGGTGGATACACGGATCCAAGAGCTCGGCGCTGCCGCGATCCATGAATTCCTCCTGTTCTCGGACGCGTCCGATCACGCCTGGGGTGAAGGCGGACCAGCGCTCTTCGTACGCGTCCATCATGCCGAAGACCGTATTGCCGACGAGCAACTGGACTGCTGAATAGACCGTCTCACCACCGGCCTGCAACGCCAGAATGCGCAGCATCCCACGCTCGGCGAAGCCGGCCGACACCTCGTTGAACCAGGCAGCCGCCCCGGGCTTGCGGCGCAGGGCGCTGCCGCGAGCACCCTTCCAGCCGGACGCTTCGAGGTCGAGGAAGAGATCGACCGCCGCCTGGTCGCAGCCGAGGTCGACCAGTTCGAGCGGACCGCCCAAGCTGCGCTCCAGACCACGTTCCTTCCGGGCGAGTAGTTTGCGTCGGCGAACGCTCAGGCTGCCACGCGGCGACTTCCCCGCGGATCGCACCAGGCACGCGCGCTCGAAGCGGTAGCGCTCGAGGCACCGCACCCGTTTGCGGTCGCATTCGGCGCGGATCAGCTCGGTCAGTCTTCCGACCGGCAACAGCGTGAGTTCGACCAGCCCGGGGAGACCGGACGCAGGTGAGGCCAGATGCTCCATCAGCCTTTCGATGGCCGGCTCGGCACGCGCCCGGTCGACCAAGGGCGCGCACAGCGGTGCCCGCCGAGAGAGGAAGGGTCCGGCGGTGGTGGCCAGGCGCAATGGAAGCTTCCACGCGGGCGGCATCACCGACAATGGCAGGGCGGCTATCCAATCCTCCCCGTCCATGACAACCACCAGCTTGATCCCGGCACCCTGGCCGTCCCACCGCAATGCCGGAAGCAGGTATCCAGGGTCGACGAACGGGTTCGGCTCTAGTGCGCGCCCCGCCAGATCCGCCCACCGGGCAACGTCGACTTCAGTCAATGCCGCCAGGTCGACGGTCCGGGAATCAAGCCGTGCCGACCGCCCACCGCTCATCGCATCCACCCCCTTCAATGGCCGCCAATGCTGCCGACAGGCTCTCCGCGGACCGAGTCCATGAGCATCTCTGCGCGTGGGCAACCGCAGCGGCCTGGGCGACTGCGAGCTTCTGATCATCTTCCAGGAAGATCTCGAGGGCCGTAGCCAACTCGGCAGAATCGCCAGGCGCGATCAAGATGGCAGCGTCGCCGCCGGCTTCGGGAATGCCACCAATCCGAGACGCGATGGTCGCCGCCCCCGCCGCCATCGCCTCCAGCACCGTCAGGCCGAAGGGCTCCGGCCACACCGAGGGCACCACGGCCACGTCCGCCTTGTGTAACACGCTCGGCAGAGCGCTGCGTTCGACGAAGGAAGCGAACCGCACCCGCCCCGGCACCGATCGAGCGGTTCGCCGCAGTTCCTGCTCGTAACGGGACAGCGGGGCCTCCGCGGCGAATCCTGGCCGACCCACGATGGTGACCGCAAGGTCCTTGCGCCCAAGCCGGCGGACTGCCTCGAGCAGCACGTGCACGCCCTTGTCCGGCACCACCCGCCCAACGAAGATCACCCGCAGCTCCGCACCCCGGGCAGGGCGCCCCGAGGCGGCGAAGTGGTTGGCGTCGACCCCGTTAGGCACCACGCAAAGTCGATCGCAAAGGCGCTTCGGGAGCCGCTCGGCGGTCGCCTCGGCCAGGTAAGAGCTGACGCAAAGGATCGCGTCCACCGGGTCGAGGCATCGGCCGGCCTCGCGCCGACCATAGGTCGCCAGCAGTTGGTTGTGCGCGTAGAGAACAGCCTGGTGCCGTCCGGTGTCGATCAGCGGGATCAGCTCAGGGCCGTTGTGCGCGACGATCACCGAAGGATCCCAGCCGCCCTGACCTGCCAGGGCCGCCGCCCACTGCCGCTTCGTCCCCACTCGGGACAACCCGAGCCGGGACCGAGCGAGGTCTAGGACCCGGTCGGAGCGCCGGGCTGCGGCCGGTTCGTATTCGACGGCCTCGGCCGAGTCGTAACGCTCAGCGTAGGTGCCACGTGCCACCAGCACGCGCGCCGGGCGGTCGATGATGGCTCGGCTGAGCCCGTCGACCACGGTCGGGACTGCACTGCCGGTGAGCGGCGAGAAGTGATCCCCCGGGGTGATCGCATGCACCAGCGGCCGCAACTCAGCCACCCCGCTTCCGGCCCGCATTCGCCTTGACTGCCACGGCCAGCCCCGCGACCAGACCGGTCACGCCGGCCAGCCCGCGACCCACCACCACCGGCGCGGTCAGGCGTCGGCTAAGCAGTCGGGGCGTGCCGTCCGCCATCACCGGCCCACTTCGCGCACGCATCCTGGCGAAGCAGTCGAACTCCTCCCGAACCGCAACGGTCAGGTAGTTCCGCACCACCTTCGCACTCGTGCCGTGCACCAGGGCGAGCAGCAACACGTGATCGCGGCGCACGCGATAGTCGGCGCGCAAGTCTGGCCAGAAGGGGGGCACGCGGTCCGCGGCCGGCTTCCGGACGACCGCGCCGGGAGCGAAACAGATCCGCTGCCCGCCCGCGTGTAGCCGCAGACAGAGTTCGGTGACCCCAGTGCCTCCATCACCGGCGTAATGGCTACCGAACCCACCCGCGGCGTCGAGAGACTCCCTGCGAAAGGACGCGTTGGCCGGGCTGAGGTGCTCCACCTGAATCGTCCGGCCCGGATCCCGGTCGAAGCCGGTCGCCAAGGTTCCGTTGGGCAGCGCAAGCCCGATCAACGTGTTGGTCCCGCCGGATGGCTCCACCAGCCGGCCGCCTACGGCGGCCACCGCCGGGTTTCGGTAGTTCTCCAGCAGGGACGCGAGCCAGCCCGGCTGAGCCACGCAGTCGCTGTCGATGAAGGCCACGACTTCTGCCCCAGCGCGAGCCAGGCCGGCATTCCGGGCCGCGTCCGTCTTGCCCTCGAACTCGACGAAGCGCACGTCGGGGAACTCCGCTCGCAGGCCGACTATCTCGGCCCCACCGCGCCGATGGACGACGATGACCTCTGCCGGGCGGGGTTCCTGGTTAACCAGGCCCGCCAGGCATTCCGCCAACGGCGGGGACGTGTCGGCGCAGGTCACCACCACGCTGGCGCTCAGCACTAGGGTTCACCCCCCGGCGGTTCGGGCACGTCGACCAGCCGGAACCAGTCCGAGCCGCGAAGGGCCGAGGTCAACACTGTCCGGCGCGGATGCAACTGGCGCGCGGCCCAGCGGCGAAACACCTGCGGTTGAGAGTAGGCCTCGGTGTGCCCCGACCAACCGAACTTGCGTCGCATGGTGTCGTGGTCGCGCACCCAGGAGAAGTGCAGGATCGCAGCGCTCTCCGCCACCACTTCGTGGACCGGCGCGTCGTGTCGGTTGGCCGGGTCGGTGTTGCGGAACCGGAAGTCGACCCGGTAGGACGGCACCGCGGCCTGCCTCGCCAGTTGCAGTCGCGTCCCTGACCGAACGGCCATAGGCCCCGGGTAGGACGCGGCCACGCCCCCCAACCGGCTACTTGCCTCGAGATAGCGTCCCGGCCCCACCCGTGCGTAGAGCCATCGGGAGGGGTACTCCAGCGCCGCAGCACCCACTTCGTCTGCCCTGTTCAGGGAAGCGAAGAACGTCTCCGGACTGAGCATCACCTCATCGGTGTCGAGTTGCAGCACCCAATCGGCGCCCTCGGAAGCGGCCAGCAGGGCTGCCTGCCGCTGGTAGGTGTCATTCTCCAACGGGCCGTGATCAAGCCGTGCGTAGTCGCCCGGAGCATGCACACACTTGCCCTCGGTGTCGACCGCGGCCACCACGTCCAGGCACTCGGCCACCGGCAGCGGCGTTCCCGTCCACGACGTCGCGGTGCGGTCGTAGGAGAGCACGATCCGGTCGACCCACCGGTAGTACGACCCCAGGCTCGCGGCGAGGAAGTTCGGGTCGGCGATCAGGACGTACGCGGTGACTCGCATCAGATGTAGTCCGCGAACTCGCGTTCGTTCTGCTGGAAGATCAGAGTGCCGAGCAAGAAGACCAGCGGTGACACCACTATCAGCGCGACCACTTGCCAGCTGATCGGCGGGGTGCTGCCGAGCAACGACCACCGGAACGCTTCCAGGAACCACGTGACCGGGTTCAGGTCGAAAAGCCAGCGCAGCGTGGCCGGCACCTCGGTGAGGGCGTAGGCGACCGGGCTCGCATAGAGCAGCACTTGAACCAACCAGGGCAACACGTAGCCCACATCGCGATATTTCACCATGTAGGCGGCAGCTGCCAGCCCGAAGCCAGTCCCCAGCAACAGGATCAGCAGGATCCAGACCGGCAGCAGCAGCACCTGCCAGCCAGGGTTGATGCCGTAGACGAATAGGAGGATCACCGCCAGCGACAATCCCACCAGGAAGTCCAGCGCCACCGAAGCGAGACTGGACAGCGGGACCAACAGGCGCGGGAAGAACACCTTCTGGACGAGTGACTGGTTGCCCACCATCGACGAGGACGCCCGTCCGAGCGCCCCGTTGAACAGGTTCCAGGCGAGCATTCCTGCGAGCGTGAACAGGAACGCGGGGGTGGACCCGGTCGACAGCCCTGCGATCTGACCGAAAACGATCGTGAAGATCCCGGCGCTCACCAGCGGCTGCAGCAGCACCCACGCGATACCGAAGAACGTCTGCCGGTAGCGCACGATGATGTCCCGCTGCGCCAAGCGCACGGCGACCTCGCGGGCGCCCCACAACTCGCGGATCGAGGGCAGGTTGAGCGCCCCGGGGGGATCGATCACGGTTCGCTGCAGTTCGGTGTCCATGTCAGCGGCTCTCGTAGCTGTAGTTGGTGAAGACCATGCCCTTCTCGATGGCCGAGGCTTCCGTGAACTCCGGATAGGGCAGGTCAGGAAGCACCTCGAACCGCCAAGCGCCCTCCCAGGCGTCCAGCACTCCGGCCTGGCAGACATAGGCATCGACCGTGTAGGCCCCGGGTTTCAGCCACAGGTCACGGATCACGATCCGCCCGTTTTGGGGGACAGCCGGGTCGAGCCAGAAGCCAGTCAGCCGCGAGTCACACTGGGCGATGACCAGGCCCTGGTCATTGTTGACATGGATCGAGATGAAGTAGCTGCCGATCAGCTTCGGTTGTGCCGGTGCAGCAAACTCGATCACAATCGGATCAGCGGACTTTATGAATTCATCGGCCATTGCAACTGACGACAGGCGGAGCCGCCCGTCGCCTGGCCGGTTATCCGGGTCCGCCTGGGCGAGCGCGTAGCTCTCGAAACTGTCCCGGTATGCCTCCAGGGTCCCCTCCACGGTACCGGAGTAGATGAGCCGGCCGCGGTCCAGGAGCAACGCCGAACTGCACAGTGCCTGCACCGTCTGCAGCTGGTGGCTCACGTAGAGAACCGTACGTCCCTGACTGGCCGCGTCACGCATTTTCTGGATCGAGCGCCGCTGGAATTCCGCATCACCAACGGCCAGCACTTCGTCGATGGCTAGGATCTCGGTATCCAGATGAGCTGCCACGGAGAACGCCAGCCGGACATACATGCCGGAGGAGTACCGCTTTACCGGAGTAGCCAGAAACTTCTCGATCCCGGAGAAGTCGACGATCTCGTCGTAGCGCCGCTGGATCTCCTTTCGCGTCATCCCCAGAATGGCACCGTTGAGAAAGATGTTCTCGCGTCCGGTGAGTTCGGGATGGAAACCCGTGCCCACCTCCAAGAGCGATCCGACCCGACCCCGCAACTCGATTTGTCCGCGACTCGGTGCGGTCACGCGGGTGAGGATCTTCAGCAAGGTGGACTTGCCAGCGCCGTTTCGGCCCACGATTCCCAGCGCTTCACCCGGTGCGACCTCGAAGGAGACCTCGTTGAGGGCGTCAAAGAGGGTGAAATTTGCCCGACCGGTCGATCGCAGCCAGGTCCAGGCTGCCTGCGCCGCGGTGCTGGGACGTTCTCCCATCGCGCCGAGACGGTAGGTCTTGCCCAGATTCGAGACGGCTATGGCCGCTTGGGACGTTGGCACGGCACCGAACATACCGTCTTTGACAAGCCGGGCCAGGGCGAACGCCGCTCGTCGGACCCCGCGACCGGCCTCTCCGCGGGGCCTAAGGTGGGGCCCATGACAGCGTCGAGTGCCACGGCAACAGTCAGCGTGATCGTGGCCACGAACCGCCTCAGTCCCTACCTGACAGAGGCGCTCGCCTCAATCAGGGCGCAGACCTTCGGGGCAGTAGAGACGATCCTTGTCGACGACGGCTCGCCGGATCCGCAGGCAATGGCCGACCTTGTCGGCGACAGTGTTTCCCGCCTGATTCGCACAGCGCCAGCCGGCGTGTCAGCGGCTCGCAATCGCGGCGTCCAGACCAGCAGCGGCGCGTACCTGGCCTTCCTGGACGACGATGATCGCTGGCATCCTGATCGGCTGGCGCGACAGGTGGCTGAACTCGGCAAAGCCCCGTCCGCGGTGGCCGGATACTGCGGCCTACGCTCCATTGACGAAGCCGGAGCCGAGATCGCTCCCGCCGACCAGATCGCCATCCGCGATCGTTACGACATCGCTCGCAGGCGCACCGGCATCCTGATGCCGAACCTGGTGGTTCGCCGCGCTGCCTGGGAGGCTGTGGGGGGCCTGGACGAAGGACTGCGACTGGCCGAGGACCTCGACCTTGTGCTCCGGCTGGCCGCCCTTGGCCCCTTCGTGTTCACCTCGGGAGCGCTGGTCGACTACCGCCAGCACTCCGCCAACACCACTGGGCGCCACCAGAGTCTGGCCGGTGCGATCGAGGACGTGCTGCACGCGCATCTCTCCCGGGCCCAGTCGGCGGACGACATCCAGCTCGCTCGGGCCTACTCCGACAGTCTGCGAGCCAACGACCGCTACGCGTGGTGGGCGGCGTTGCGGGCCGCGCGCAGGCTGGCGAAAGCTGGAAGGTTCGCGGCTGCCGGAGCCGAGGTCGGCTGGGCGATTCGGTTCGCTCCGTTGGCACCCCTGGACGCGCTCGGCAGACGCCTGCGACGGAGACCCTGATCCCGCCGACCGGCTTCACCCCGGCCCGGAGTTGGGCCGACCGGCACGAGTTTCGGGCAGGAGGGCGACCGCGGCGACCCCGCCGATCACCAGGAACATGGCCGCGGAGAGCGCTAATCCTCCGGCCGGCCAGAGCCCGCCCATGCCGACGGCGCCGAGCGACCCGGCGAACGCAATCGCCGCCCCGACCGTGGAACCGCCGCCCGGACGGGTCATTGCGAAGCCGGCCGCGGCCAGCCAGATCGCGCTCAACACGTCGCTTGGCCGGTGGGCCGAGGTCGTCACCGAGGCGTAGCCGATCACGGCCAGGGCCGGAATGGCGAGTCCGACTGACAACTGCCGACCTGCCGCAGGGGATAGCCGGACGAGGACCAGCAGCAGCACCGCGCAGGCTGCGACGTTCGTACTCGGCAGGGTGTTGTGATCATAGGATGCGACGCCAAGGCGCGGCCGCGGCAGCGAGCGCTTCAATAGTTCTGCGGCCAACAACACGCCGGCGGCCGTCACCGCGCCGGTCAGGGTGGCCAGATATCGGCGTTGCCACAGCCGTGCCGCACCCACCACAAGAACCAGCATCGCGAGCACCACGGGCGCCCACGCCCGCACCGCGCCGAAAATGACGAGTCGTGCGTCGAGACTCATCCAACCGAATCCAGCGCCCAGGCTGGCCGCATCCAATGATTGCCCCCAAGGCGTCCACACCAGCATTGCGTAGGTCGCGGCGGCGGCGGCAAGGTAGCCCGACGACGCCAGCAACCGCCCCCGCAACGGCTCAGGCGCCGAACTCTGCGACGACACCACGGAGCCTCTCTATGAACCGAGCCCTGCCGAAACGGTCGGCATGGCCCCCGATCGCAGCTGCGTCCCAGGTGCGCTCGACCAGAGCGGCCACGCCGTCGGCCACCGAAGCCGGGTCAGGGTTCTCGAAGAAGACGCCGTTGACCACTGGGTCGATCGTGTCCAGGTAACCGCCGGCTCGCAACGCGGCAGTCGGCTTCCCGAAACCGGCCGCCTCCAGCGGGGTCAGTCCGAAATCCTCATACGAGGCCGCGACCAGGCCTACGGCGTTCGCGTAGAGCCATCGCAACTCTGCTTCGCTGGCGCCGCCAAGTATTCGAAGCGACGGGTTGTGCGCCGCCAGGGCACGCAACCGCTGTTCGTCCGGACCTCGACCCACCACGACGAGGCCAAGCCCGTCCAGCCGGTCGAGTGCCCGGATCACGACGTCCACGTTCTTGTACGGGAGCAACCGGGCCACACACAACATGAAGGGCTCGGTCACTCCGTCCGGGCGCCGCATCGGGCCGCCCGGAGTCATCGCTGGCGGAGGTGCGAGCACTTCGGCCTCGATGCCATAGACCTCGGCGACTGCAGTCCGGATCACCGTGGAGTTCACCAGGTAACGGTCCGCTGTCTTCGCCTTGCCCGCATCCCAGCGGCGCAGCGCCGGCCCGACCATGCCCAGCGTGGCCGCGGCAAGGAAGCGCTGGGCACGCTGGCTGGGCGGCCCCTCGTCCGCGCCCAGGTACACGTCCTTCTGGTAGAGCCAGCGGGCCGGCGCGTGACAGTAGACCACCGTGCGACCGGTGCACCGGATTCCGTGTGCCCAGCCTGAAGAGCTCGCCAGCAGGACGTCCGCGTCCACCCGCATCGTCGACACCGCCGGGGCGAGCAGCGGCAGCGCCAATCGGTGGTGGCGACGCAGCCAGGGCAGCCGGTTCAGCACCGAGGTGCGGATGTCCAAGCCCTCGAAATCGGCGAAAGTCCCTTCAGGGTCATAGAGCGTCGTGTACAGCGGAGCCCCGGTGAATGCTTCGGCCATGATCGCCGCCACCCGTTCCGCACCGCCGCGCTGGGTCACGTAGTCGTGCGCCAGGGCAACCGGGACCCGACTGCTCACCGCGCGTCCCGCCCGTCGAACGACGTCCCCTGCCGCCATGCGACCGCCTCCACATCCCCCGGGAACCTGCTCCGCGGTGGGGGCCGGCTTGGCCTTACCCTACTCACGGTGTCCACACTGGCGAGGCTTCGCGAACGTGCCCAGCCGCACTACAGTGGCCTGCACCTGGCCGACCGGGGGCTGACGGGGTCGGAGTTGATCTCGAGGAGTCGCCATGGCCGAAACCAGCAACCAGACCGCTGCGGGCCTGACCGTCGCCGTGGTGATCCCGACGTTCAATCGACCCGACCGGGTCCGCGACTGTCTGGAACACCTTGCGACACAGGAGGTCCGTCCGAACCGTGTCGTAGTGGTGGACAGCTCAGCGGACGCCCGCACCGAGACGATTGTTCGCGGCTTCCCGGGGGTGCTCTACGTCAGAAACCCGATGGGACGGGGACGCACCCCGGAGTCGCGCCAGATCGGCTACTCGTTGACTACCGAGGACGTGATCGCCTTTCTCGATGACGACGCCAACGCCAGGCCTACCTGGCTGCGGGAACTGGTCGCTCGCTATGACCAGCCCGAGATCGGCGGCGTCGGCGGGAGCGCGCTCAACGGGATTGAGGGCGAGCGCAGCGACGGCGCCGACCAGATCGGACGGCTGCTGCCGGACGGCCGAATCACCGGCTATTTCGCCGCCGATCCCGGACGGGACCTCGACGTCGACCATCTGCTCGGGGCGAACATGTCCTTCCGCCGGTCGGCCATCGAAGCGGTCGGCGGCATTCACGGCGACTACCCCGGAACCTGCATGCGGGAGGAGAGCGATCTCGCCCTACGGGTGCGGGAAGCGGGCTTTCGGCTGGTCTACACCCCAGCCGCTGTGGTTGACCACCTTCCCGGCGAATACGCGAAGGGCAGGCGATTCGATCGCCGCTACGTCTACTACGCGAACCGGAACACGATCGTGCTCTTCGGCCGGGTGTACGGACTGGATCATCCGATCGTCCGCCGCTACATCGGCACGGCCATGCGTGAGGTCGGTTTCGAGATAGCCCGCGGCGTGCGCGGCCTTGGTTCTATCGGACGCTCCGGTCCGCAACGCGCCGCCCGCACCTTCGTCGGCGGGCTCACTCGCGCAGGCGCGGTCGCGGGGGGTGTGGCGGCGGGCCTTCCTGCGGCTGCGGTCGCGATCCGCCGAGATCGGGAGCGCTTCAACAGCTGACCCCAGCCGGCCAGGTCTTTTTCTGGCCCGATCGCGTCGCCAGCCTCCGCGCGGCCTTCGTCAGCGGACCTTTGCAGTCGCCTTCGACGCCTTCACGACGGTGACGTAACCCGACTTCGTCGCGGTCACCTTCACCTTGATCCGCTTGCCGCGATCGGCCTTCTTCAGCTTGTAGCTGACCTGGGTGGCCCCCTTGATCGCCTTGCCGTTGCGGTACCAGCGGTAGCTCAGCGCTTGGGGGACGGGGCTCCACGTGCCGGGCTTGGCAGTCAGTTTCCGTCCGACCCTGGCCTTGCCGGTGACCGTCGGGGTGGCGATCTTGGTGAAACTGCTCGCGGTGGTGGACGGGGCACCGGTCGAGGGGGCACCGGTGGATGGGTTGCCGCCGGGCATCGTCCCGACCAACTGGGCGTCGAGCTGTGCCTGGGAAACGGCACCGACCGGGACGCTCCCGAATACGAGCGGGTTGCAGTCGCGGGCGGTGTTGATGCACTGGTTAACCAGGTTCGCTTGGGCTGTGGTGTTCCAAGCCGAGATCACGTCGCCGTGGAAACTGTACTGGTCACCGCTGGCCCACGAGAGGCTTGAGGCTGGGCCGTTGACCCCGTGATACCAGAGTTCGAAAGTGAGCTGCGGCAACTTGACCGGGTGGCTGGCCGAGCAACGGGCATCGCTGCCGGTGGAGTAGGCAACATGCGATTTGTGGTTGGCCGAGTCCAGGTTCACCCCGTCCCAGCAATCGGGGAACTTCAGCTCCGCGATCAGCATCTCATCGGAAGCACAACTGGGGAAGCCACGGCCGAGCTTGCTCTGGCTGCCGGCATCTTCATTCTTGGCGCACTTGTAATAGACCATTTCCTGGGGTCCGCCAGCCATCATGTCGCCGGCGATCATTCGCAGGCCCCGAGGAATCGCTTGGTTGACCGCGACTCCCGACGCTCCCCCGGCGCGCTTGTAGTAGGCCGCTAATTCGACCCGAACGGACTCGGAGTTCACCGGGGAGCCATTCTTGAGCAGTGCCGGAACCCAATAGCCGGAGAAATCGACGCCGCCGTAGCCGCGCGAGCAGTTGGTTGACGACTGCGCGAGCAGCGAATCAACCGTCGTGGCGGCCGTGACCTGCGAAGCGAAGAAGTTGTGCAAGTGCGATCTGCCGGGCTGCCCGGGAAACACGATCGGATCGTCCGGCGCCACCCGGGTGAGCGCACAGACCACCCGGAAGGACGGCTCCGGTACTGCGAGCGCCGGCGTAGGCGCTAACGACAGACCACCAGCCACCAGAGCGAAGGCCAGCACAGACCGAACTACTGCTCGCATGGAGCCTCCGGAACACTCAGAGCGACGCATCACCGCACGAGTCGGAGGGCACCAATCTCCAGAGTGCGTCACCAGGGAAAGGGATTACTGAGAAATTCTAAGCTAATTCTTGGCCAAGGTCAAGGTTGGTGGATATCCCGCAATCGTCCGAAGAGCCCGCCGCCTCGACTCAGCCGGCGACCCCGAGCCGCTGCCACACCTCCGCGTGACCGGCCAAGCAACGCTGCCAGGTGAACTCGCGCGCCCTGGCCGCACCGGCCACCACCAGTTCGGGCAATCCGGCCCGGCCAGCGGCAGCCACCAGGAGGCCCTCGGCAATGGCGCCCGCTTGCGGCTCGACCAGGATGCCGCATTCGCCTACAACCTCGGGCAACGAGGACGTGTTCGCCGCCACGACCGGCACCCCCGCGGCCATGGCTTCCAGCGCGGGCAGCCCGAAGCCCTCATGCCAGGACGGCACCACCACCGCGCTCGCGCTCTTCACCAGGCTGGGAAGCAACTCCTCGGGCTGCCTTCCCAGCAGTCGCACCCCGGGCATGCCTGTGAAAAGCCGGGTGCGTCGCTCGTGCTCCGGCCCGCAGAGGGCAAGGGTGAGCTGGGGACGGTTCCGGTGCACCAGCGGCCAGGCCTGCGCGAGTCCCTCCAGGTTCTTGCGCTTAGCCGCGCCCCCGGCGTGCAGCACGTAGTCCCCTACCAGGCCCAGCTCACGACGCTGCGCCTCGCTGAGTTCCGGTGCGGAAAAGAAGCGTTCGTCCACTCCGTTGTAGACCACAACCGGGTCGGGCACGCCAAGACGCTCGACTGCCTGCTCCGCGGAGTACTGCGAGACGCAGATCACCGCGGCTGCGCGTTTGAGCTCGGCTGCCGCTGCCCGCACCGGCGACGACTCGTCCGGGTAGAGCCAAGCCACCACATCGTGCAGGGTGACCACTTCATTGGGGCCGGGTGGCAACAGCAGATCCATGCGATGCACCAGTCCGGCGCCGGCGAAGACAACTCGGCCCAGGATCGACCGGGACGCGGCCGACGCGTCGCGTAGCCAACCCATCGGTAGGCGGCGGTCTCCCGCCAGCGGCGAACGCAGCGAGCGGAACTCGAGGTGACGGACCGCCGTTCCGGGCAGCGCGGCACGAGCACCCGCCAGCACCTCACGCTGGTATCGCTCAGCGCCCATTGGATTGGCCGAAGCGGAAGTGGCAACGGTAAGCATGACCATCCTTGTCGAGTAGTGAGCAGGGCCGCCTTTTCCGGGTTGCGGCGCCGTTCACTGCGAAGACATCAGTGCCTAGTGGAACGATGATGGCAGACCAGCCCAGCGCGAGGGGGACAACCATGGCCAGGATCGCACTCATCGCCAGCTCATTTCTGCCTCGGATGGGTGGTGTCGAGGTGCACGTGGCCAACATCGCCACCGAGCTCGTCCGCCTCGGCCACACAGTGGCGATCTGGGCCGTAGATCAGGGCGACGAGGCACCCGACGACTACCGGGGCATTCCGGTGCGCTACCTGCCCTGTCCGCTGCCAGCGCGTACTCTGCCCGCGGCGGCCGGGTTCCTGCAACAGGCCCTTCCTGCGTGGCGGGCGTGGCACAGCGCGCTCGCCGCCGACCGTCCGGACGTGCTGAACATCCAGTGCTTCGGGCCGAACGGTGTGTACGCGTCCGCACTGGCGCGGACGACCGGCGTGCCCCTTGTTTACAGCCATCACGGGGAGACGTCCGGCGACGCCAACGACGCCTTCGGATCCTCGGCCCTGCTGCGCCGGGCGCTGACCCGCACGCTCGCAGGAGCGGACGCGGTGACGTCGTGTTCGGCCCACGCGGCTGCCGATCTCGCCCGCTTCGGCCGCGATCCCAGCACGGTCAAAGTGATCTCGAACGGCATCGACATGGCCGAGCCGCTGGGGTCGCCCCCGCCGGGGCTGCCATCGCAATATCTTCTCGGCATCGGCCGGCTGGTCGCCAATAAAGGCTTCGCCAACCTGATCCGTGCCTACGCCGAGGCTCGACCGGCTGCGGGCCTAGTGATCGGCGGGGAGGGCCCGGAGATGGGTCGCCTGCGGGCACTGGCCGGCGACCTCGATGTCGACGCGCACTTCACCGGACGATTGAGCCGCCCAGAGGTGGGAGCTTTGATGGCGGGAGCAGACGCGCTGATCGTGCCCAGCCTCGCCGAGGCGTTCGGCATCACCGTCCTCGAAGGTTGGCGCGCCGGGGTGCCCGTGGTGGTCACCGATCGGGGCGGCCCGCCGGAGTTCGTCACTGACCAGGTGACTGGGCTGCTGGTCGACCCTGAGGACGTCCATGCACTCGCCGAGCATATCCGCCGGCTCGACACCGACCCTGAACTGCGCCACCGCCTCGGCGCGGCCGGGCACGCAGCCGTGACCGGGTTCACCTGGGTTGGCGCTGCCCGCCTTTACTCGAAGGTATTCGAAGCCGCCACCTCCGCTGCTTAGCAAGTTTCCGTACGAGATCTCGCGAAACTCTCGTTGTAGCGGATCCCCGCGGCGATATGCTCAACCTGCGAGTTGTTAGTGCGGGGGCGCGAAGACTCGTCCAGTCGTTCGGGGGGAAGGGCTGGGGTTCACTGGTCTGAGTCGGGGGGCAATGACCACTATCGGGGCGCTGGTTGGCGTACAGCCACAGCAAAGAGAGCAAAAAGTAGCCACCAAACATTGGCTGGCTGATTCGTCCGTCCAATCGGGACTGCTTTGGGGCACCGACGTTTTCGTGCTCATGGCAACCGCCGCGGTCGCCATGTCGGCGAGGAACCTGCTGCCCTTCAAGAGCGGTGAGTTACTGCCCGAGACTTTCAGCATCACTTTGCTGGTCGTGGCGGCCTGGGTACTGATCCTCACGGCTTTCGGCGCGTACGACCTGCGACACCTGCGGGCGGGCGTGGTGGAGTACAAGCGCATCGTGATGGCTTCGGTCGTCACTGCCGGCGGGGTGGGCATCACCTGCTACCTACTCAGCTACGAGTACTCCCGTGGACTGGTCGTGGTGTTGTTCACGATCGGATCGATCCTGTTGCTGCTGTCGCGCAACCTCCGTCGCCGCATGATGCACTCGCTCTACAGCAAGGGAATGCTGCGCACGCCGGTGGTCGTGGCCGGAGACAGCCAGCACGTGGACGCGATCGCTCGCGTATTGCGTCGAGAGGTGTGGCTCGGCTACGACGTGGTCGGCGCCCTGACCAAGGAGCGCATCCCGACTACTATCGGCGGGCTGCCGGTGCTGGGCGGCGTCGACGACGTGCTTGATGTCATCTCCGAGCAGCGGGTGGATTCGGTCATCTTCGCGCAGGGCTCGTTCGACGAGCCGGGCGACTTCCGCCGGATGGCCTGGCGGCTGGAGGACCGGGACGTACAGATGGTCGTGGTGCCTGCGCTCACCGATGTCTCCTCGCAGCGCCTGGACGTGCGTCCGCTGGCCGGGCTGCCGCTGGTGGACGTGGACCATCCGCGCGCGATCGAGGCCGGACGCTGGGTCAAGCGAACCTTCGACATCGTCGGCTCAGCCCTTCTGCTGGTGCTGTTCGCGCCGGTGATGGCCCTGGTCGCCCTGGCGATCAAGCTCGAGGATGGTGGCCCGGTGCTGTTCCGCCAGCGTCGAGTCGGCATGAAGGGCAAGGAGTTCGACTGCCTCAAGTTCCGCAGCATGGTGCCCGACGCCGAGGCCAGGCTGGCCGCGCTGAATGCCCTCAACGAGGGTGCCGGCCCGCTGTTCAAGATGGCCTCCGATCCGCGGATCACCAAGGTCGGCCGCTTCATCCGCCGGTTCTCGCTGGACGAGCTGCCGCAGTTCTGGAACGCCCTGATCGGCGAGATGAGCCTGGTCGGGCCGCGTCCGGCATTGCCGCGCGAGGTCGAGCAGTACGACTCTGACACGCGTCGCCGGTTGGACGTCCGTCCCGGCCTGTCCGGCCTGTGGCAGGTCTCCGGACGCTCGAACCTGTCCTGGGAGGACACGGTTCGCCTCGACCTCTACTACGTCGACAACTGGTCCATGACCCAGGATCTGATGATCCTGGCCCGGACCGCGAAAGCAGTCGTCGGCTCCGCGGGAGCCTACTAGCCGGAATAACTGGGGCCGGCTGGTGACCTCGTGGGGAGCCCTTCCCCTCCGGCGCCGCTCCCGGGTGCGACCCGACTACACCCGGGGGCGGTGCTTCTGCTCCACCAGATGCTTCAGGTACTGGCCATAGCCTGACTTGGCCAGGGCCTCGGCCCGAACGAGTAGTTCATCGTCGGACAGGAATCCCTGCCGCCACGCGGCTTCCTCCGGGCAACCCACCTGCAGCCCCTGCCGGGCCTGAATCGTCCGGACGAAATTGCTAGCGTCGTTCAGCGAGTCGAACTTGCCGGTGTCGAGCCAGGCGGTCCCCCGCGGCAGGATCGAAACCTGCAGTTCACCGGCTTCGAGGTAGACCCGGTTCACGTCCGTGATCTCGTACTCACCGCGCGCAGACGGCGGCAGGTTCGCCGCGATCTCGACCACGCGCTCGTCATAGAAGTACAGCCCCGGCACCGCGAAGTTCGACTTCGGCTCGGCCGGCTTCTCCTCGATCGAGATGGCCCGGTGGTCTTCGCCAACCTCGACCACGCCGTACGCGGTCGGGTCGTCCACCCAGTAGCCGAAGACCGCGGCGCCATCGATGTCGCTGAACCGCTGCAGCTGCGTCCCCAAGCCCTGGCCGTAGAAGATATTGTCGCCCAGCACCAGACAGGACGTGTGCCCGGCCACGAAATCCGCGCCGATAGTGAACGCCTGCGCGAGCCCCTTCGGCTCGGGCTGGGTGGCGTAGCTGATCTCGATGCCGAACTGGGAACCGTCCCCGAGCAGCCGCTGGAACGCCTCCTGCTCGTGCGGGGTGTTGATCACCAGCACCTCGCGGACGCCAGCGAAGATCAGCGTCGACAGTGGGTAGTAGATCATCGGCTTGTCGTACACCGGAACGAGCTGCTTGCTGGTGCCGATCGTGATGGGGTGCAGCCGGGTGCCGGAGCCGCCAGCCAGAATGATGCCGCGCATGCCTGGCATCCTGCCACGTCGGAGGACTCGACCGCAGCGCGAACCCGTTCCCAGCGCTCTAGGATCAAGACCATGTCAACGATCCTGGTAACCGGTGGCGCCGGCTTCATCGGCAGCAACTTCGTCCGCCACGTCCTGGCCCACACCGACGACTCGGTTACCGTGCTGGACGCCCTGACCTACGCCGGCTCGCGAGCCTCGCTGGACGGGTTGCCCGCTGACCGGTTCGGTTTTGTCCATGGCTCGGTCTGCGACGCGGCCCTGCTCGACGACCTGGTCGGCAAGCACGACGTGGTCGTGCACTTCGCTGCCGAGTCGCACAACGACAACTCGCTGAACGACCCGTCGCCGTTCATTCAGACGAACCTGATCGGCACCTACGAGCTGCTGCAGGCCGTCCGCAAGCATGGCAAGCGCTACCACCACATCTCGACCGACGAGGTCTACGGTGACCTCGAACTCGACGACCCGGCGAAGTTCACCGAGACCACGCCGTACAACCCGTCCAGCCCGTACTCGTCGACCAAGGCCGGTTCCGACCTGCTGGTGCGCGCCTGGGTGCGCTCGTTCGGCGTCCAGGCCACGATCTCGAACTGCTCGAACAACTACGGGCCCTACCAGCACGTCGAGAAGTTCATCCCCCGCCAGATCACCAACGTCATCGACGGCATCCGCCCCAAGCTGTACGGCGCCGGCCAGAACGTCCGCGACTGGATCCACGTCGACGACCACAACGCCGCCGTACTGCGAATCATTGCGTCCGGACGCATCGGCGAGACCTATCTGATCGGCGCGGACGGCGAAAAGGACAACAAGAGCGTGATCGAGCTGATCCTCACCCTGATGGGCCAGCCGGCGGACGCCTACGACCACGTCAACGACCGCGCCGGCCACGACCTGCGCTACGCCATCGACGCGTCCCGGCTGCGGGACGAGCTCGGCTGGGAACCGCGGTTCACCTCGTTCGAGGCGGGTCTGGCCGACACCATCGACTGGTATCGAGCCAACGAGGCCTGGTGGCGTCCGCTCAAAGCTGCGACAGAAGCCAAGTACGCGGCGGCCGGCCAGTGAGCGAGCTCGCCGTCCACCAGACCGCGATCCCCGGCCTGCTGGTCGTCGACCTGGTCACGCACGGGGACGCGCGTGGCTGGTTCAAGGAGAACTGGCAGCGGGCCAAGATGACCGCGCTGGGCCTGCCCGACTTCCGTCCGGTGCAGCACAGCGTGGCCTACAACACCGAAGCCGGCGTGACCCGCGGCTTCCACGCCGAGCCGTGGGACAAGCTGATCTCCATCGCCCACGGACGCATCTTCGGCGCCTGGGTAGACCTGCGTCCGGGCGTTGGTTTCGGCCGGCTGGTCACCCTGGAAGTCGGCCCCGAGACGGCGGTCTTCGTGCCCCGCGGGGTGGCGAACAGCTACCAGACGCTGGTGCCGGAGACCGTCTATTCGTATCTGGTCAACGAGCACTGGAGCCCGGAGTCGCTGGCGTCCTACAGCTATGTGAACCTCGCCGACGAGACGGTGGCCGCGCCGTGGCCGATCCCGCTCGACCAGGCCGTGGTGTCGGCCGCCGACCTGGCGCACCCGCGGCTGGCGGACGCCCGTCCGGTGCCACCGAAACCGACGGTGATCATCGGGGCCTACGGCCAACTGGGCCGCGCGCTGCAGGTAGAGCTGCCGGACGCGGCACTGCTCGACCTGCCCGACTTCGACGTGACCGATCCGGCGCACGTGGCCGCGGTCGACTGGAAGCAGTTCGGGACGATCATCAACGCCGCCGCCTACACCGCGGTGGACGCGGCCGAGACACCGGACGGTCGGACGGCCTGTTGGGCGGCAAACGTCACCGGCGTGGCGGCGCTCTGCCGGGTGGCCGCCGAGCACCGGATCACGCTGGTGCATGTCTCCAGTGACTACGTGTTCGACGGCACCGCCGAGGTGCACACCGAGGACGAGCTGATCTCGCCGCTGGGCGTGTATGGCCAGACGAAGGCCGCCGGCGACGTGCTGGTCGGACAGTTGCCGCAGCACTACCTGGTGCGCACCAGCTGGGTGATCGGCGATGGCCGCA
>Ga0116179_1000483_pt1 | contig 31175 bp, 28 predicted proteins | sample AD_UKC071_MetaG_FD_89751 | JGI IMG/M metagenome (GOLD analysis project Ga0116179, IMG submission 89751) | Active sludge microbial communities of municipal wastewater-treating anaerobic digesters from USA - AD_UKC071_MetaG | ecosystem: Engineered > Bioreactor > Anaerobic > Digestate | place: USA...
GCGGGCATCGGCATCGCCCCCGCGCTGGCGGTGCTGTTCGCCATCGTCTCGGCGAGCGTGAAGTTCAGCGAGACCGCCGAGAGCTACGGCTGGGTGGGCACCGGGCAGCTCATCGGCGCCGCGACCGGCTCGGCCGTGGCCGGATTCCTCATCGACGGCGCCGGCCCCGGCGGGGCGTTCTGGGCGGCCGCCGCCTTCCTCATCGTCGGCACGATCGTCGCCGTGACGTGCGTGCGGTGGTTCCCCGACCTGCGCGGGCGCGATCCGAGCCCCATCCCAGATACCGAGCCGGTTCCGGTCGCATCCCCCTAGAGTGTTGGGCATGACGCCCGTTACGCTCAACACCACTTCCTGGGGGCGCACCGACGCGCCCCTCCGCGCGCTCCTCGTCCACGGCCTCGGCTCGAACGGCCCACTCATGTGGCGCTTCGGCGTGACGCTCGCCGACGCCGGCTGGCACGCCACCGCCGTCGACCTGCGCGGCCACGGCCTGTCGCCCCGCGCGCTCGATTACACGATCGAGGCCCACGCGGTCGACCTCGGCGCGACGACGCCCGAGGACGGCGCGCCCTGGGACCTCGTGATCGGCCACTCGCTCGGCGGGGCCTCGTCGATCGTCGCCGCCGCGGCGGACCTCGAGTGGGCGCGCCGCCTCGTGCTCATCGATCCCGCCGTGATCGTGACCACGAAGGCGCAGGGCAACATGCGCAACAGCATGGCGGCCACCGCGGCAGAGACGCTCGAGAGCGTGCGCGCGGCGAACCCGAGCTGGCACGACACCGACGTCGAGCTGAAGGTGCTCTCGGTGCAGCAGGGCAGTCCGTGGGCCGTCGCCCAGTCGAACCTGCAGAACCAGCCGTGGGACGTCCGCGCCGCGGCATCCCGCCTGGCGATCCCCACCCACGTCATCGCCGGCGACCCCGCGGTCATGTCGATCTTCGCCGGCGCTCGCCGACGAGGTGCTGCAGAACCCGGTGTTCTCGATGTCGATGATCGAGGGCGCGGGCCACTCCCCGCACCGCGACAAGGGCGAGGCGACCATGGCCGAGCTGCTGCGCTGGCTCGAGGCCTGAGCACGAGGCCTGAGCGTCGGGCCTGAGCGCGAGGCCTGAGCGCGGCGCCGTGTCGAGCCGGCGCGCCACGCATGGCGGTGCGGGACGCCGCGCCCGGCGCATCCGCACCGCCGAGGCATACCCCGCCCGGCGCGCGAGCACCACAATGGGAGGGTGACCACCTTCGATCCCGCCCAGTACCTGCCCGACGAGCTGCTTGAGCGCATGCGCGAGCGCGCCGCGGTCCACGATCGCGAGAACACCTTTCCCGCTGACGATCTGGCCGAGCTCCGGGCGGCGGGATACCTCGGCATCCTCGTGCCCGAAGACCGGGGCGGCGCCGGGCTCGGCCTTGCCGAGGCCGCCGCGCTGCAGTCGCGCCTCGCGGCGGCGGCCCCCGCCACGGCGCTCGCCGTCAACATGCACCTGGTGTGGACGGGCGTCGCGAAGGTGATGCGCGATCGCGGCGTCGACGCGCTCGAGTTCGTGCAGCGCGAGGCGGCGGCCGGTGAGCTGTTCGCCTTCGGCATCAGCGAGGCGGGCAACGACCTCGTGCTGTTCGGCAGCGACACGGATGCCGCACCCGACGCCGACGGCGGCTACCGGTTCACCGGCACGAAGATCTTCACCTCGCTCGCGCCGGTGTGGACGCGCATCGGGCTCCACGGCCTCGACACCACCTCGCCAGGCGGGCCGTGGATGGTCTACGCCTTCGTGGATCGGCCGGAGGCGGGCGCCGACGACGAGGCATCCATCGTCACCCGAGACGACTGGAACACCGTCGGCATGCGGGCCACGCAGAGCCGCACCACCGAGCTGCACGGCGCATACGCCCCGCCCAGCCGGGTCGTGCGCCGGGTCGCCCCGGGGCCCAGCCCCGACCCGATCGTGTTCGGGATCTTCAGCGCGTTCGAGCTGCTGCTGGCAGCCGTGTACGACGGGATCGGCGCCCGCGCGCTCGAGCTGGCCGTCGCGACGGTGCGCACGCGCCGCTCGAAGCAGTCGGGCACCACCTACAGCCAGGACCCCGACATCCGCTGGCGGATCGCAGACGCTGCACTCGCGCACGACGCGATCGCGCCGCAGATCCGCGCGCTCGCCCGCGACGTCGACGCCCTCGTCGATCACGGCCCGCGCTGGTTCTCGCTCCTGTCGGGCGTGAAGGTGCGCTCGACCGAGACCGCGCGCAAGGTCGTCGACGACGCGATCCGGGTCTCGGGCGGCTCGTCGTACTTCGCCTCGAACGAGCTCTCGCGCCTGTACCGCGACGTGCTCGCCGGCATCTTCCACCCCAGCGACGACGAGTCGGCGCATTCGACGATGGCCACGGCGCTGCTCGGCCCGATCGAGCGGGCGTAGGCCGCCGGATGCGCACCGAGCCACACGCGGACGAGGCGCCGCAGCTGCTGTCGCCCGCCGACGCCGAACGCCGTCGCCACCTGCGCCGAATGAAGGGCGTGGCCCTGGCTGCGCTGCTCGTGATGGCCGTCGTCTTCGCCGTGGGCTTCGCGCTGCAGGAGCGCATACCGGCGATGGCATATGTGCGGGCGCTCGGCGAGGGCGGCATGGTCGGCGCCCTCGCCGACTGGTTCGCGGTCACCGCCCTGTTTCGCAGGCCCATGGGCCTGCCGATCCCGCACACGGCGATCATCCCGCGCCGCAAGGACGAGATCGGCCGCGCCCTCGGCGAGTTCGTCGAGACCAACTTCCTCTCGGCCCAGGTCGTGCGCGGCAAGCTCGAGACGGTCGAGATCGCGCGGCGCATCGGCGAGTGGATGCGCCAGCCCGAGCATGCGGCACGGGTCACCGACGAGGCATCCCGCGCCGCGACCGGCGTGCTGCGCGCGCTCGGCGACGACGATGTGCGCGAGCTGATCGAAGACCTCGCTCGCCGGCACCTGCTCGACCCCGAATGGGGCCCGCCCCTCGGCGAGTGGGCGCAGCGCATCGTCGAGGCGCAAGCCCACCACGGCGCCGTCGACCTCGCGGTCGACAACATCGTCGCGTGGCTCGCGAACAACAAGGCCTTCTTCGACGGCCTGGTCTCGCGCCGCCTGCCGAGCTGGGTGCCCTCGCTGGCGCACCGGCTCATCGACGACACCGTCTACCGCGAGGCGCTCGCGTTCGGGCGCGCGGTGCAGGCCGAGCCGGGGCATCCCGCGCGCGCAGCCCTCGACGCGTATCTCGCGCGCCTGGCCGACTCGCTCCAGCACGACCCGACCATGATCGCGCGGCTGGAGGCCGCGAAGCTCGGGGTCTTCGACAGCCCGCGCGTGCGCGAGCTGGCGGCGCGGGCGTGGGATGCCACGAAGCAGGCGCTGATCGACGCCCTCGAGACCCCGGACAGCCCGCTGCGGCGCCGTGTCGCCGACGCGGTGCGCGACTTCGGCGAGCGCCTGGCCGGCGACGCGCGGCTGCAGCGCACCGTCGACGCGTGGGTCACCGACGCGGCCGTGCACCTGGTCGGCCGCTACCGGCACGACATCGCCGGCGTCATCACCGAGACGGTCGAGCGGTGGGACCCGGAGGAGACGACCGAGAAGATCGAGCTCATGGTCGGCGCCGACCTGCAGTTCATCCGACTCAACGGCACGGTCGTCGGGGCGCTGGCCGGGCTCGCGATCTTCACCGTGGCGCACGCGCTCCTCGGCTCGTAGCGGTCGCGCGGCCGCCCAGCAGACGGCCGCTCAGCCGCCGCACACGGCCGCGCACCGTGCCGCGCAGCGAGGCTGCGCCGCAGCGGGCTGCGTTCAGCGCACCACCAGCCGCGGCGTCACCAGCACGTGCGAGGGCGCGGCGTCCGAGGCATCCGCCCGGGGCGCGACCACGCGACCCGAGTCGCCCATCAGGAGCTCGAGCACGCCGCCCGCGACCTTCTCGGGCCGCTGCTCGACGCTGGAGAGCCCGAGGGCCTCGGCCACCGGCGTGTTGTCGAACCCGATGATCGGTAGCTCGGCGAGCCCGACCGAGACCGCGGCGAGATGCGCCCCGACGGCGAGCGTGTCGCTCGCGCACACGATGGCGTCCGGCTCACCCGCGTCGAGCGCGCGCAGCGTCACCTGCCGCGCGGCCTGCACGTCCTCCTCGGCGAACAGGCGCGCGCCTTCCTCGGCCCCGGCCGCCACGAGGGCCTCGCGCCAGCCGCGTTCACGGTCGTCACCCGTTGCCGAGCCGGCGGGCCAGCCGAGGAACGCGACGGTCGCGCCGGCGGTCACGAGCGCGTGCTCGGTCGCGGCACGCGTGCCCGCCGCGCCGTCGACATCGACCCAGAGGTGCAGGGGCGCGTCGCTCGTCTCGCTCCCCCACGGCCGACCGAACGACACGTAGGGCAGCCCGCGCGCGTCGAGCCAGCCGATCCGCGGGTCGCCCGAGAAGGTCCCGGTGATCACGGCGGCGTCGATCTCGCCGCCCTCGCGCAGGTCACGCAGGCGCGCGATCTCCTCCTCGGGGCTGCCCGCCGAGTACACGAGCACGCGCAGCCCGCGATCGCTGGCGCGCTCCGTCAGCGCGTGCACGAAGCGGTCGAGCACGACCCCGGAGATTCCGCCGGCGAATGGATCGAGGTGCACGCCGATGGTCGAGCTGCGCTGCGTGCGCAGGCGCCGCGCGGAGGCATGCGGCGCGTACCCGAGGCGATCGATCGCCAGGCGGACGCGCTCCCTGGTGCTCTCGCGCACGATGCCGGGCGCGTTGAGCACATTGCTGACCGTCTGCCGCGAGACTCCCGCCTCGCGCGCCACATCGTCGATGGTGGCTGCCCGTCGCACGCGTCGCACGATCCCTCCCGCGGAGCCCCCTTGACAGCCGCTCAGGCCCACCCTAGCGTGTGCCACAACGATTTGAACGATCTAATTTGATCGATCAAACCGCGTCTTTTCTCCGTTTTTCGAAGCGCGATGTCGCAGAAGCACGCTGCCGGGCAGCCACTTCGCCACCGTGCAGCAGTTCCGCAGTCATACGAAAGAGAGACATCATGAAGCAACACATGCGCGCCTGGCTGGGCACGGGGGTCGTCGTCGCGTCGGCCGGGCTCGTGCTGGCCGGCTGCTCCGGCACGGGCGGCGGCGGAACCTCGCCGAGTCCGACCGCCGGCGAGCTGACCGCTTCGAGCGACCCGCTCACCGTCATGATCGGCTCGAGCGGCGACGCCGAGACCAAGGCCGTCACCGACGCGGTCGCCGCGTGGTCGAGCAGCTCGGGAACGAAGGCGACCGTCGTCGCCGCCACGAACCTGCAGCAGCAGCTCTCGCAGGGCTTCGCGGCCGGCTCGCCGCCCGACCTGTTCTATCTGGGCTCCGACGCCATCGCCGGCTACGCCGGCAACGGCTCGCTCAAGGCGTACGGCGACATGCTCTCCAACCAGAGCGACTTCTACCCCTCGCTGGTGCAGAACTTCACCTTCGACGGCACGTTCTACTGTGCCCCGAAAGACTTCTCCACCCTCCAGCTCGTCATCAACACCGAGCTGTGGAGCGCCGCGGGCCTGACCGATGCCGACGTCCCCACCTCGTGGGATGACCTCGCCTCGGTGGCGAAGAAGCTCACGAGCGGCACGACCAAGGGCCTCGTCTTCAACGGCGAGTACGCTCGCCTCGGCGTGTTCATGGCACAGGCCGGCGGCGTCCTGCTCACCCCCGACGGCAAGGCCGAGGCCAACAGCGACGCCAACGTCGAGGCGCTCACGTACGTGCAGGACCACCTCAAGGACGGCTCGTTCGCCTACGCCGCCGATGTCGGCGCGGGCTGGGGCGGTGAGGCGTTCGGCAAGCAGCTCGGCGCGATGACCATCGAGGGCAACTGGATCACCGGTGCGATGACCGCCGACTATCCAACCATCAAGTACGAGGTCGTCGAGCTCCCGAAGGGCCCGGCGGGGGCCGGAACCCTGCAGTTCACCAACTGCTGGGGCATGGCCGCCGACAGCCCGAACCAGCAGGCGGCGCTCGACCTGGTCGAGTACCTGACCACCTCCAAGCAGCAGCTCGCGTTCTCGAAGGCATTCGGCCCGATGCCGTCGGTGCAGTCCGCGGCCGGCGAGTGGAAGACGGAGAACCCCGCACTGGTGGCGTTCCTCGCGGGCGCCGACTACGCGCAGGGCGTGCCGACGCAGGCCGGGGCATCCGACGTGATCGCCGCCTTCAACACCCAGCTGGAGACGCTGAAGACATCCGATCCGAAGACGATCCTCGACAAGGTGCAGAGCAACCTCGAGGCGCTGAAGTAGCAGTGCCATGAGCGCAACAGCCAGCCAGGCGAAGCCCTCCGCCCGCGAGGCGACCCGGCACCCAGCCGGGATCCGCAAGGGCGAGCGGCTCGCCGGCTGGCTGTTCGTGCTCCCCGTCATCCTCATCCTCGGCGTGTTCCTGTTCATCCCGGTGCTGATGGCCCTGTGGGTGAGCTTCTCCGACTGGAGCGGGCGCGGCAGCCCACTGGCCCCCGGGGTCGGGTTCATCGGTCTCGAGAACTACGCCGACATCACCACCGGCGGCGGGCTGGCCGAGAGCAACTTCGGCACCTCGCTGCGCAACAACGCCTGGTACGTCATCCTCGTGGTGCCGCTCCAGACGGCGCTGTCGCTGCTGCTCGCGGTGCTCGTCAGCCGGCAGATCCTGCGCGGCCGCGGCTTCTTCCGCACCGCGTTCTACTTTCCGTCGGTCACGAGCTCGGTCGCGATCACCGTCCTGTGGCTGTTCCTGTTCTCGACCACCGGCGTCGTGAACCAGATCATCGCGTGGTTCGGGGCCACCGGCCCCAACTGGTTCAACGAGCCGCGCGGGCTCGTGCACCTCGCGCTCGAGGGTGTGGGGGTGACCACCCCGCCCCCCGCGCTCACCGCCGGGGGCTTCCTCGGCATCACGTGGTGGGACTGGATCGCCGGGCCCTCCGTGGCGATGTTCGCGCTCATCCTGATGGCGATCTTCACCACCAGCGGCACGTTCATGCTGCTGTTCATGGCCGCCATCCAGAGCATCGATCCCTCGCTCGCCGAGGCCGCGATGGTCGATGGCGCGAACGCCTGGCAGCGCTTCTGGCGCGTCACCCTGCCGCAGCTGCGACCCGCGCTGTTCACCGTGCTCACGCTCGGCCTGATCGGCTGCTGGCAGGTGTTCGACCAGATCTACACCGGCACGCAGGGCGCGCCGGGCAACACGACGCTCACCCCGGCGTACCTCTCGTACCAGGCGGGCTTCCAAGACCAGAAGTGGGGCGATGGCGCGGCCATCGCGTTCATCCTCTTTCTGATCATCATCGCGTTCACGCTGCTGCAGCGCTGGGTGCTGCGCGACAAGCCCGTCTCGCGCCGCCGCATGCGCGCATACCTCCCCGGGCGCGTCACCCCGGGCGAGGCGCCGACTGGTGCGGCGACCCAGGGCGAGGCGGCGCCTGCGGCGAGCGCCGAGTCCAAGAAGGGCGCAGCATCATGAGCGAGCAGACCCTCCCCGCGGCGCTCCCGCCGATTCCGGCAGCGGCCCCGACGCCGACGCGCACGGGCCGCGCCGGGCGACGGCCGCCGCGCGCCCGCGTCGTGATCGCCGCGATCGCGCTCTACGCGGCGCTGATCGCGATCGCGCTCGTCTACATCTATCCGTTCCTCGTGCAGGTGGCGACATCGTTCAAGACGGATGCCGACGCCACCGCCGCCCCCGTCTCGCTCATCCCCAACCCGTGGTCGTTCGCGGCGTACGACAAGCTCTTCGCCAACAGCGACTTCCCGCTGTGGTTTCTCAACTCGGCGATCGTCACGGTCTGCGTGACCCTGGGGCGCGTGTTCTTCGTCTCGCTCGCCGGCTACGCGCTGGCGCGCCTGCACTTCCGCGGGCGCGCCACGGTGTTCGCAGTCGTCGTGGGAGTGATGGCCGTGCCCGGCGTCGTGCTGCTGATCCCGAAGTTTCTCGTGCTCAACCAGCTCGGCCTCTACAACACCTACATCGGGATGATCCTGCCGCTGCTGGTCGACGCCGCCGGCGTGTTCATCATGAAGAACTTCTTCGAGTCGATCCCGGTCTCGGTCGAGGAGCAGGCGCGCATCGACGGCGCCGGCACCTTCCGCATCTTCTGGTCGGTCGTGCTGCCGATGGCCAGGCCCGCGCTGATCACCATCGTGATCCTCTCGTTCCAGGGCTCGTGGAACGAGCTCGCCCACTTCATCGTGTCGGCCTCGAACCCCGCCCTGACCACCCTGACCAAGGGCGTCGCCTCGCTCGCCGCCGGTGCGCTCGGCTCGGGCAACCAGTACCCCCTCAAACTCGCCGCGGCGCTGATCATGACCATCCCGGTCGCCGTGATGTTCTTCATCTTCCAGCGCCGCATCATGAACGCCAGCGAAGGAGCCGTGAAGGAATGATTCCCTCAGCCACGGACCAGGACGCCAGCCGCCCCGAGCATCCGCCCCAGCGACCCGAGCAGCCCCTGCAGCCGCTGCTGCACGACGGCGTGATCGCCTATCGCGCGCCCACCCAGGTGTGGTCGCAGCCCGGGGGCGATTTCGGCGCCGCCGCGATCGACGGCATCTATCACGGCGACCTGCGGCATGTGCGCATCTGCACCCTTCGGTGCGACGAGCACGCGCCCGAGCCCATCGCCGTCTCGAGGCACGGCGCCTCGCGGGTCGCGTTCGAGGGCCTGCTGCGGCGCATCGACGACGCATCAGCTGACCCGAAGGTGCGACTGCGCCGGGATCGCCGGGTGAGCGACGGCCGAGTGACCGAGGCCGTGACCGTGCGCTCGCACCTGGCGGCCGCGATCGACACGATCGTCACGCTGCGCGTGGTGCCCGACTTCTCGCCGATGCAGGACATCAAGGCGGGGCTCGCCCGCGCGCGCGGCTGGTCGGTCGAAGAGTCGCTGGATGCCACGAGCCTCATCGTGCGCCTCGCGACCGCGTCGTTCGAGCTTCGCGCCCCAGGCGCACGGCTCGACGCAGACGGCGACGCGCTCCTCGCGTCGTGGCCGATTCGGATCGCGCCGTTCGGCAGCGTCGAGCTGGGCTGGTCGATCGCGCTCGACGACCCGAGCCTCGTCGTGCGCGGCGTGCCGAGCAACACCGACTGGATCCGGCCGGACGCGGTGGGGCGGGTGAGCGATCGGCGTCTGGCGAGGTGGCTCGACACCGCGCTGGGCGACCTCGACGCGCTGCGGCTCGCGCTGCCGGAGCATCCACGAGACGTGTTCTACGCCGCCGGCGCGCCGTGGTTCTTCACGCTGTTCGGGCGCGACTCGATCTGGACCGCACGGCTCTCGCTGCCCTTCGACCGCGAGGTCGCGGCGTCGACCCTGCGCGCGCTCGCGAGCATGCAGGGCACCGTCGACGACCCGGCCACCGCGCAGCAGCCCGGCAAGATCATGCACGAGCTGCGCAGCGCCGCCCTCGAGCTGCCCGGCGAGGGGGTGCGCCTGCCGCCCATCTACTACGGCACCGTCGACGCGACCGCGCTGTTCGTGTGCCTCGCGGTCGACGCGTGGCGCGCCGGGATGCCCGAGCACGAGGTTCGCGCGCTGCTGCCGGCCGTGCAGCGAGCGCTCGACTGGCTCGTGCACGAGGGCGACGGCGACGGCGACGGGTTCATCGACTACATCGACCGCACCGGGCACGGCCTCGCCAACCAGGGCTGGAAAGACTCGGGCGACTCGATCCAGTGGCGCGACGGCCGTCTCGCGGAGGGCCCGATCGCGCTGTGCGAGGTGCAGGGCTACGCCTACGAGGCCGCGCACGGCGCCGCCTCGCTGCTCGACACCCTCGGCGAGCCCGGCGGCGACGGGCTGCGCGAATGGGCGGCGGCGCTGAAGGCCCGGTTCGCGGCGTCGTACTGGGTGCAGACCCCCGAGGGGCGCTACCCGGCGATCGCGCTCGACGCCCACAAGCGCCCGGTCGATTCGCTCACCAGCAACATCGGCCACCTGCTCGGCACCGGCATCTGCTCGGCCGAGGAGGAGGCGCAGATCGCGCGCCTGCTCGTGACCGATGCGATGCGCTCCGGCTTCGGGGTGCGCACCATGTCGACGGGCGCGAAGGGGTTCTGGCCGCTGAGCTACCACGGCGGCAGCGTGTGGATGCACGACAGCGCGATCGTCGCCCGAGGCATGGAGCTCGCGGGGCGGCATGACGAGGCGCTGCTGGTGGTCGAGGAGCTGCTCGCCGTCGCCGAGGGGTTCGGCTACCGCGTGCCCGAGCTGCACTCGGGCGAGCCCGCGGCCGACACCGTGACGCCGGTGCCGTACCCGGCGGCCTGCCGCCCCCAGGCATGGTCGGCGGCCGCGGCGATCGTCTGCGCGAGCATCCTCGCAGCCTGAGCTCAGCGCCGGGCGATGAGCTCGGCGTGCGGCATCAGGAGCCACCCGGCGTCGTCGGCCGCCCACTCGCGCCAGCCGTCGGCGATGCGCTCGAGCGTGGTGCGGTCGGCGATGCCCCGTTCGATCGCGTGCGTCGCGAACTGCGAGGCGACCGCGCGCTCGGCCCACGAGCCGCCCCACCAGGCGCGCTCCTCGGGGCTCGAGAACACCCACACCGACGCGCTCGTCTCGACGCCGGCGAACCCTGCCTCCAGCGCCCAGGCCTTGAGGCGCCGCCCGGCCGCGGGCTCGCCGCCGTTGCTGCGACTCACGCGCAGATACACGTCGATCCAGGTGTCGAGCGCGGGCACCTGCGGAAACCAGATCATCCCCTCGTAGTCGACGTCGCGGGCGGCGACGATCCCGTCGGGGCCCGCGACGCGCCCGAACTCCCGCAGCGCCTCGACCGGCCGGGCCAGGTGCTGGAGCACCTGGTGCGCATGCACGACGTCGAAGCTGCCGTCGGCGGCGTCCAGCGCGTACGCGTCGCCGAGCCGAAACTCGAGGTTCGTCACGCGCTCGGCGGTCGCGAGGGCGCGGGCCTTCGCGACGATCTCGGCCGAGGCATCCACCCCGACCGTCTCGCCGGGCGCGACGAGCCGCGCCATGTCGACGGTGATCGTGCCGGGGCCGGCGCCCACGTCGAGCACCCGGACCCCGGGGCGCAGGTGCCGCAGGAGGTATGCGGCCGAGTTCTCGGCCGTGCGCCACTCGTGCGAGGCCAGCACGCTGGGGTGATGGCCGTGGGTGTAGCGTTCGGGATGCTGCGCGGCTGCCATGCGGTCAGCATAGGGTCGGCTCGCGCCATGTGACGGCCGCGACGCACGTCGAGATGACGTCGTTCCGCCGCGGGTGCGAAACTGGGCGCATGCCCCTCGAGATCCCCGAAGGCTCCGTTCGCGCGGACGCGATGCTCAGTCGCGCCGAGGCGTACAAGCTCGGGCAGAGCAAGCGCGCGGCGACCCCGCGAGACGCGCTGGCGGTGTTCTCGGCGACGGATGCCCCGGCCCCGGGCGTCGCCGAGGCGACGGCGGGCGAGCGCGACGTGGTCGCCCACCTCGCGGAGCAGAACCTCACCCGCGACCCGGTGCTCGTGCCGCTGCGCATGGAGCGCATGCTCGCGAACCCGTTCGCGTTCTATCGCGGCACGGCGGGCCTGATGGCCCTCGACCTCGGCCGCGGCCCGCACTCGGGCATCATGGTCGCCGCGTGCGGCGACGCGCACATCAGCAACTTCGGCTTCTTCGCCTCCCCCGAGCGCAAGCTCGTCTTCGACCTGAACGACTTCGACGAGGCTGCGGTCGCGCCATGGGACTGGGACGTGAAGCGGCTGGTCACGAGCATCGTGGTCGGCGGGATGCACGCCGAGTACAGCGAGCGTGAGATCCGCAGGGCCGCCCGGCAGAGCCTGCGCGCGTATCGCAGCGGCCTGACGGCGCTGCAGAAGACGAGCCCGCTCGAGCGGTACTACATGCACGGCAACGTCGACTTCGCGCGCAACTCGCTGAGCTCGGAGGGGCAGAACCTCCTGCACGACGCGGTGAAGGCCGCCGGCAAGCGCACCGCCGAGCGGGTGGTGAGGCGCACGACCGATGTCGGCGCCGACGGCATCCTGCGCTTCGTCGAGCACCCGCCCACCATGACGCGCCTCGATCCTTCGGCGCTCGGCGAGGGCGCCTCGCGGGTCGAGCTGTTCGCGCAGTATCGCGAGACCGTGCCGCTCGACATCGACACCGTGCTCGCGCAGTACGCCCCCACCGACCTCGTCCGCCGCGTCGTCGGCGTCGGCAGCGTGGGAACCCAGTGCTTCCTGCAGCTGCTCCAGGGATCCGACGGCGACGCGCTGGTGCTGCAGGTCAAAGAGGCCTCGACCTCCGTGCTCGAGCGCTACGGCGGGATCGCCCAGCCGCCCCGCGTGACCGACGGGGTGGCCGCGCACGGGCAGGGCTTCCGCGTCGTGAATCTGCAGCGGATCCTGCAGGCGGTCTCCGACCCGTTCCTCGGCCACCTGCAGCGCGGCGAGCGCGACTTCTACGTGCGCCAGTTTCACGACATGAAGGGCTCGATCGAGCTCGAGGGCCTCGCCTTCCGCCCCTACCTCGACTATGTGCGCACCTGCGGTGCCATGCTCGCGCGCGCGCATGCGCAGAGCCCCACCGCGGGGCAGATCGTGGGATACCTCGGCACGCTGAATGCGGCGATCGACGCCATCATCGAATGGTCGTTCACCTACGCGCGGCAGTCGCTGCGCGACTTCGAGGCGGTGCGTGCCGCCCACCCCGACGCGCTCCTGCACGCCCCCGCGTAGTCGGCCGCTCGCTACGGCCCGGCGGGCGCGCTGGGGGCAAGCTCGACGCGCACCAGCATGCCGCCTTCGGCACGCGCCTCCAGGCGCAGCCGCGCGCGGAAGCGCTCGGCGATCGCCGCCACGATCGACAGCCCGAGGCCGTGCCCCGAGGCCGAGGGGGCGGACGCCCTGCCGGCGGCCCGCACGAACGGCTCGGTCAGCGATCGCACGGTGGCGGCGTCCACGAGCTCGCCGCTGTTCTCCACCATCACGACCGCGCCGCTGCCCGCACCCGCACCGGCCCGCACGCTGGCGGTCACCCAGCCGCCTTCGATGTTGTGGCGGATCGCGTTGTGCACGAGGTTGTCGAGCAGCTGCCGCGCGAGCACCGGCTCGACGTCGGCGAACGCGGGAGCGGCATCGACGGTCACCCGCACGCCCCGCACCGCGGCCTCGTCGGCGAGGCCGGCGACGGCCTCGCGCAGCAACGGCGCCAGATCGATGCGCTCGGGATGCCGCGACGTCGCATCGATCCGGGCCAGCTCCAGCAGCGCGCCCGCCGTCTCGATGCTGCGCTCGTTCATGGCGCGCAGCCGCTCCAGCAGTTCGAGCTCTGCGCCCGGCCTCGGCGCGACGGCGCGGGCGTGCTGCTCGATGGCGACGTCGAGCATGGCCCGGCTGGTCGCGAGCGGCGTGAGCAGCTCGTGCGAGGCGTTCGCGGCGAACCGGCGCGAGGCCTCGAACGAGCGCTCCAGCTGCGCGAGCATGGTGTCGAAGTTCGCGGCCAGCTCCGAGAGCTCGTCGCGCGGGCCGACGAGCCCGATGCGGTGCCCCAGATCGCCCTGCGCCGCCCGGTGCGCCGCCGCGTTGACGTACTGCAGCGGACGAAGCATCCGCCCGGCGACCGCCCAGCCCACCGCGATGCCGACGATCGCGAGCACGATCAGCACGACGAGCGAGGCGAGCAGGAGCAGATTGAGCAGCTGCTCGCTGGAAGCGACCAGCAGCTCGCTCGCGGGCGTGCTCGGCGTCGCGGGCTCGCCCACGTCGCCGCCGAGCATGGGCGGCGCGCCGCCCGGCTCGGGCGCGACGACCGACGGGGTCGTCGCCTCGGCCGCGAACTCGTACGTGGGCACGAAGCGCATGAAGACGTAGACCACGGCGAGCAGGATGACGCCGGCGCCGGTGAGCAGCGCCGAGTAGGTCAGCGCAAGCCGGGTGCGCAGCGTGGCCCGGTACCGGCGGGTGCCGCCGCCGGCCGCGTCAGGCGCCGATCGCATAGCCGATCCCCGCCACGGTCGTGATGATCGCCGGCTCGCCGAGCTTGCGCCGCAGCGTGCTGATCGTGACCTTGACCGACTGCGTGAAGGGGTTCGCGTTCTCGTCCCACGCCTTCTCGAGCAGCGTCTCGGCGCTCACCACACCCCTGCCCGCCCGCATGAGCTGCTCGAGCACCGCGAACTCCTTGGGCGTCAGCGACACCGGGCGCCCGGCCCGCGTCACCTCGTGCCGGAACGGGTCGAGCCGGAGGTCGCCGACCTGCAGCACGGGCGGCAGCGCCGTGAACTGGCGGCGATGCAGGGCGCGCAGCCGCGCGAGCAGCTCGGCGAACTCGAACGGCTTGCCGAGGTAGTCGTCCGCGCCGAGCTCGAGCCCGGCGACCCGGTCGTCGAGGTGCGCGGCGGCCGTGAGCATCAGCACCGCCGGGCCCGCCGGCTCCTGGGCGAGCCGGCGGCACACGTCGTCGCCGTGCACGCCGGGAATGTCGCGGTCAAGCACGACAACGTCGTAGTCGTTCGTCGCGACCGCGACGAGCGCCGCGTCGCCGTCACGGGCGACGTCGGCGGCGATCGCATCCAGCTCGAGACGCGCTCGAATCGCCTCGGCGAGAAACGCCTCGTCTTCCACGATCAGCACCCTCACGCAGCGGCTCTCCTCATCACGTCGAAACCTGCACGGCCCCAAGCAGTCAAACAGATCGACCTTGGCAAAAGGTAAAGGGGCGGCTTTACCTCCTCGCAACCCCGCCGCTGATGAAGTGGTGGTCTCGGGCGCATCGCCCGCCGCATCGACACGCAAGGAACCCGCACATGCCCTCCACCACCACCGCCCCCGCCCGCCTCGCCCGACGCACGCGCTCGGGAGCGCTCGGATGCATCGCCGGCGCCGGGCTGCTGCTCGCGCTGAGCGGATGCGCGCCGGCCGCGACGCCCGAGTTGGAGTCGGGCTCGTACGAGCGCTCGGTGCAGGACTGGCGGATGAAGATCGACGACTGCATGCTGGCGGCGGGCTTCGACCTGCGTGCCGCTGGTGACACCGGCGAGCCCTCGGCGTCGATCGATCTGTCGCAGTTCGACATGGTCGCCTTCGACGCCGCCTACGCGGGGTGCATCGACGACATCGGCGACGCTCCGATCGACGAGAGCCTGCCCAGCGAGGAGGAGCTCTTCGAGTCGCAGCTGATCTTCGCGAAGTGCATGCGCGAGGCCGGATACGACTACCCCGACCCGGTGAAGGGCTCCGGCGGCATGGGGCCGGCCTTCGGCCCCGAGACCGACCCCGACGTCGTCGAGGCATGCTCGGCGGTCGCGTATGACGAGGCCGGCAGCAAGTGAGCACCGGCAGGCGCACCGCGATCACCATCGCCGCGACCGCCGTCGTGGTGATCGCCGCCGCCGTGCTCGGGTGGTTCCTGCTGCGCCCGTCAGGATCGGCCGGCGACGCATCGACGCCGCTCGACATCGAGACCGCGCAGGTCGAGCGCGGCGAACTGCGCGAGCAGCTGCGAGCGCAGGGCACCCTCGCATACGCCTCGCCGCACACCCTCGGCACGCCGCTGGGCGGCACGCTGACGGGTCTGCCTGCGATCGGCACGACGGTGGGCGCCGGGCAGGAGCTGTTCCGGGTCGACGACCGCCCGATCGTGCTCATGCTCGGCGAGCTGCCGGTGTGGCGCTCGTTCGAGTCGGGCATGAGCGCCGGCCGCGACGTGCTGCAGCTCGAGACGAACCTCGCCGCGCTCGGGTTTCTCAGCCGCACACCCGACGAGAAGTTCGACTGGCACACCAGCCGCGCGGTCGAAGACTGGCAGAAGTCGGTCGGCCTCGATCGCACAGGCATGATCGAGCTCGGCCGCATCGTCTTCGCTCCCACCGAGCTGCGCGTCGCCGCGCACGAAGCCGCGATCGGCGCGCCCGCCGGCGAGCAGCTGGTCGCGGTGACGAGCACCGCGAAGCAGGTGCAGGCGTTCGTCGACACCGCGCAGCAGGCGCTGGTCGAGGTGGGAGCCGTCATCGAGGTGACCCTGCCCGGCGGCATCCCGAGCGAAGCGACCGTCGTCGCGACCGGCGCACCCGTCGAGCGCGACGGGGCCAGCGGCAAGACGCTGAAGATTCCCGTCACGCTCACACTGAATGACCCCGAGGCCGGCGCTGCGCTCGACAACGTCTCGGTGAGCCTGCGGCTCACGGTCGTGCGCGCCGAGGACGCGCTGATCGTGCCGGTGTCGGCGCTGCTCGCGCAGCCGGGCGGCGGGTTCGCGGTGCAGCTCGTGACCGGGGAAGCCGCAGCGGGCGGCGCCCCGGGCTCGGGAAAGCCGGGCCCCGCCACGACACTGGTGCCGGTCGAGCTCGGCGCCTTCGCCTCCGGGTTCGTGGCCGTCACGGACGGCGCCCTCGCCGAGGGCGACGTCGTGGTGGTGGCCAAGTGAGCCGGCCCGTGGTCGAGCTGCGCGGCGTCACGCGCAGCTTCGGCGCGCCCCCGACGGTCGCCCTTGCCGGGGTCGACCTCACCGTCGACGAGGGCGAGCTGCTGGCGATCGTCGGGCCGAGCGGCAGCGGCAAGTCGACCATGCTGAACATCATCGGCTCGCTCGATCGCGCATCCTCCGGCACCGTTCGCATCGCGGGGCACGACATCGGCGGCATGAGCGACGCCGAGCTCTCGGCGCTGCGGGCCTACACGATCGGCTTCGTGTTCCAGCAGTTTCACCTCGCCGAGGGCGTCACCGCGCTCGACAACGTCGCCGCCGGCCTGCTGTACACGGGGCTGCCGGCGCGCCGCCGCCGCGAGCGCGCGCAGCGTGCCCTCGAGCAGGTCGGCCTTGGCGAGCGCGTCGGCCACCGGCCCCACCAGCTCTCGGGCGGCGAGCGCCAGCGAGTCGCGATCGCCCGCGCGGTGGTCGGCGAGCCGCAGCTGCTCCTGGCCGACGAGCCGACCGGGAGCCTCGACACGCGATCCGGCACCGACGTCCTCGAGATTCTGCGCGGGCTACACTCCGCGGGCACCACCGTGCTCGTGATCACCCACGACAACGACGTGGCCGCGCAGATGCCGCGCCGCGTGCACGTCCGTGACGGCCGCATCGTCTCCGACGAGCGCTCCGCCCCGGCTGGAGCCGCCGCATGAGCCGCATCGACGCCCAGCCCGTCGACGAGACGCACGAGGCGCGCCTGATACCACCCGCGGCCCCCGCGCGCCCGAAGCGCTCCGTCCTCCGGCCAGGCGACCTCTTCTCGCTCGGCCTGCACGGTCTGAAGGCGCGCCCGATGCGCGCGATCCTCGCGTCGCTCGGCATCGCCATCGGCATCGCCGCGATGATCTCCGTCGTGGGCATCTCGACGTCCAGCCAGGCGCTCGTCAAGGAGAAGCTCGCCGCGCTCGGCACGAACCTGCTCACCGTCACGGCGGGCACCGACCTGTTCGGGGCGGCAGCGCCGCTCCCGGAGGGTGCACTGGCTTCGATCCGCCGCATCCCGGGCGTTGAGCATGCCGGGTCGACGGCCACGCTCGAGGGCATCGGCGTGTACCGCAGCGTCGAGATCGAGGCATCCCGAACCGGCGGCCTGAGCGTGGCGGCCGCAGATCCCGGGCTGCTCGCCGCGACTGGCGCCAGGCTGCTCGATGGCGCGTGGCTGAACGAGGCCACCGCCCGGTTTCCGACCGTCGTGCTCGGCCACACCGCGGCCGAGCGGCTCGGCCTGCAGCAGGCGGGCGCGCTCGTCTGGCTCGGCGGGCACGAGTTCAGCGTCATCGGCATCCTCGATCGCTCGCTGCTCGCGCCCGAGCTCGACACCTCCGCGCTCATCGGAGCGCCGATCGCCGCGGAGCTGTTCGGCTTCGACGGCAGCCCGACCACCATCTACGAGCGCTCCGACGAAGCGCTCGTAGACGAGGTGCGAGCGCTGCTGCCCGGCACCGTGAACCCCGCGGCGCCGAACGAGGTCAAGGTCAGCCGCCCATCGGATGTGCTGGCCGCGAAGAACACGGTCGACCAGGCGTTCACCGGGCTGCTCGTCGGCGTCGGCTCGATCGCGCTGCTCGTCGGCGGCATCGGCGTCGCGAACACGATGGTGATCTCGGTGCTGGAACGCCGCCGCGAGATCGGCCTGCGCCGCTCGCTCGGCGCGACCCGACGCCACATCCGCCTGCAGTTTCTGTTCGAGGCCGTGCTGCTCTCGGCGCTCGGAGGGCTCGCGGGCACCGTGCTCGGGTGGGTGATCACCGCGATCGCCGCCGGCGCGAACGGGTGGAGCCTCGCCGTTCCGCCCCTGGTGCTCATCGCCGGCGTGCTCGTGACGATCGCCGTCGGAGCGATCGCGGGCGTGCTGCCGGCCGTGCGCGCGGCGCGCACCTCGCCGACCGCGGCGCTCAGCGGGTAGCCCGCGGGGCCTGCCCCCGACCGCCTGATGCGACACCCCCATGCGGGGCGCGCCGCACCGGAGGAAGATGAGGCCATGGCACGCTTTCTGCTCACTGCGATGCCGTTCACCGGACACGTCACCCCGATGGCGGCAGTCGCCCGCGAGCTCGTCGGCCGCGGGCACGAGGTGCGGTTCTACACGGGCAGCCGCTTTCGAGCGCGCGTCGAGGCCGCGGGCGCCACGCTGGTGCCGTGGCGGCAGGCCCCCGATTTCGACGAGCATGACCTGCCGGCCACGTTCCCCCGCCTGCTGGGCAGGAAGGGCTTCCGTCAGCTGTTCATCAACATGATCGACTGCTTCATCGCGACCGCACCGGCGCAGCTCGACGACCTCGAAGCCGAGTGGGCGCGCGCGCCGTGGGACGCGCTGGCCGCGGACGAGACCTCGATCGGCGCCGTGCTGTTCAGCGAGAAGCTGAGCCTGTCGTGGGCGACGGTCGCCGTGCTGCCGCTCATGATCAGCGGCAGTGCCGGTCCCCCGAGCGGCATGGGCATCGTTCCCGGAACGAACCCGCTGACGCGCACCCGCGACGCGGCCCTGCGCGGGGTGTCCCCGCTGATCTCGCGGCCGCTGGTCACCGCCATCGACGAGGCGCGAAGCGCCGTCGGGCTGCCCGCGCGGCGCCAGATGATGCAAGACCTGGTCTTCTCGCGGGTGCTGGTCGCGGCATCCGGCGCGCCCCTGCTCGATTATGACCGCGCCGACCGGCCGCCGCACCTGCACTTCGTCGGCGAGCTCGGCGCAGCCGAAGCGCCGGCACCGACCTCTCGCATGCCCGGATGGTGGCCTGATCTCGCCGGCCGCCGCGTCGTGCTGGTCTCGCAGGGCACCCTGAACATCGACCCGAACGAGCTGATCCGCCCCACGCTCGCGGCGCTCGCCGGCCACGACGTGCTCGTCGTGGCGACGACCGGCGTGCCGGGGCGAGACGTGCTCCCGTTCGCCGTGCCCGCGAATGCGCGCGTCGCCGGGTTCGTGCCGTTCGCAGCGCTCCTGCCGCTCGTCACGCTGATGGTGACGAACGGCGGCTGGGGCGGCACGCTCGCGGCGCTGAGCCGAGGCATCCCGCTCGTGATCGCCGGCGGCGACCTCGACAAGCCCGAGATCGCGGCACGCGTGGCGTGGTCGGGCGCCGGCGTGAACCTGCGCACGGGCACGCCCTCGGCGCACATCGTCGGCGAGGCCGTCGACCGTGTGCTCGGCGATCCCGCGTTCCGGCGCGCGGCGGCCCGGGTCGGCGCCGAGCTGCGCTGGCTCGGCGGCGCCTCACGCACGGCGGAGCTGCTGGAGTCGCGGCTGCTCGCCTCGGCCTGAGCCGGCGCGCCAGCCTGCTGCCCTTGCTGGGCTCAGGCCGCCGCTGCTGGCGGGGCCACCGTGTGACGCCGGACCGGACGGCGCGACGCGGGCGGGTCGTCTCCGCTGCGCCGCGTCGCCCAGCACCGCCGCGCGCCCAGCCTCGCGCCCGATGTGAGCGCGGCGTGAGGCTCTGGCTGATTTCTGTATGGGTTCCGTGAGGACGCCTGCGCCGGCCCGAGCGGCGGGTGTTTGCTCTGGAGTTGCGCCCGCATCTCGGGCGTGCGGCGAGTGCTCGCGCTGTCGCTGTCGTCGGAATGGAGCTGCTTGTGCTTGACATCGTGTACGTGCTCGGTGTGATCGTCCTGTTCGTCCTCGTCGGTCTCCTCGGAAAGGCGGTGGCGAAGCTGTGATCGTCTTCCAGCTGCTCGCCGCGGCCCTGGGGCTCGCGGCGATCGTCTACCTCGTGGTCGCGCTCGTGCACCCGGAGCGCTTCTGATGACCTGGCTGCATGCCCTCCTCGCGCTCGCGACGGTGGCCGTCATCCTGGGCGTCGCCTACCGACCGTTCGGCGACTACATGGCGTGGGTCTACACCTCGCACCGAGACTGGAAGCTCGAGCGCGGGATCTACGCGGTCATCGGAGTCGACCCGAAGAGCGAGCAGACCTGGCAGGCGTACCTGCGCGGCGTGCTCGCGTTCTCGGCGGTCGGTCTGCTCATCGTCTACGCACTGCAGCGCCTGCAGCAGTGGCTGCCGTACTCCCTCGGGCTGGGGGCGCCGTCTGAGCATCTGTCGTTCAACACGGCGGCCTCGTTCGTCGGCAACACGAACTGGCAGTCCTACTCGCCCGAGCTCACCCTCGGCTACACGGTCCAGCTGGCGGGACTCGCGGTGCAGAATTTCGCCTCCGCGGCGGTCGGGATGTCGGTCGCGATCGCGCTGGTGCGCGGCCTCGCGTACCGCCGCTCGGGCACGATCGGCAATTTCTGGGTCGACCTCATCCGCGGCACGCTGCGCATCCTGCTGCCGATCGCGGCGCTCGGCGCGATCGTCCTGATGATCGGCGGCGTCATCCAGAACTTCAACGGCTTCACGACGGTCACCACCATCACCGGTGCCACGCAGACGATCCCTGGCGGCCCGACCGCCTCGCAGGAGGTCATCAAGCTGCTCGGCACCAACGGCGGCGGATTCTTCAACGCCAACTCGTCGCACCCGTTCGAGAACCCTGCGGCCTGGACGAACGTGTTCCAGGTGCTGCTCATGCTCGTGATCCCCTTCGCCCTGCCCCGCACCTTCGGCCGGATCGTGGGCGAGAACCGCCAGGGGTACGCGATCCTCGCGGTGATGGCGGTCCTCTACGCAGCGTCGTTCGGCATCCTCACGGCACTGGAGAGCGCCGCGATGGGCACCGCGCCGCAGCTCGCGGGCGGGGCGCTGGAGGGCAAGGAGTAGCGATTCGGCATCGTCGGATCGACGCTGTTCGCCACCACCAGCACCGGCACCTCCACGGGCGCCGTGAACTCCATGCACGACTCGTACACGGCCTTGGGCGGGATGATGCCGATGTTGAACATGATGCTCGGCGAGGTGTCTCCGGGTGGCGTCGGCTCCGGCCTCTACGCGATCCTGATCCTCGCCGTCATCGCCGTGTTCATCTCCGGGCTGCTCATCGGGCGCACCCCCGAATACCTGGGCAAGCAGATCGGCCCGCACGAGATCAAGCTCGCCGCCCTGTACATCCTCGTGATGCCGACCCTCGTGCTCGCCGGCACGGCGCTGAGCTTCGCCCTCCCCGGCATCCGGGACGACGTCGCCAACACGTCGATCTGGAACCCCGGCGCCCACGGCATGTCCGAGGTGCTCTATGCATTCACCTCGGCGGCGAACAACAACGGCTCCGCGTTCGCGGGACTCACCGCGAACACCCCATGGCTGAACACCGCGCTGGGCGTGACGATCCTGCTGGGCCGGTTCGTGCCGATCGTCTTCGTCCTCGCCCTCGCCGGCTCGTTCGCCGCCCAAGACAAGGTCCCGACCACGTCCGGAACCCTGCCCACGCACCGCCCGGTGTTCATCGGGCTGCTGACCACGGTCACCGTCCTCGTGACCGCACTGACCTTCTTCCCCGTTCTCGCGCTAGGTCCGCTAGCGGAAGGGCTGATGTAACCCATGTCCACCACCATCGCCGTCCCCCGCCCGGGCACCACGGTCACCCCGACGCGAAAGGGGGGATTCACCTGGGCTCTCGTCCGGGAGGCCCTGCCAGGCGCGTTCCGAAAGCTCAACCCCAAAGCACAGTGGCGCAACCCCGTGATGTTCCTCGTCTGGGTGGGCGCCGCCCTCACCACGGTGCTCGCGATCGCCGAGCCCTTCATCGGCGGTCCCGCCGATTCCGGCGGGACCGCCGTGCCGTGGTCGTTCACCTGGGTCATCATGGTGTGGCTGTGGCTGACCGTGCTGTTCGCGAACCTCGCCGAGTCCGTGGCCGAGGGTCGGGGCAAGGCGCAGGCGAAGGCGCTGCGCGAGACCCGCACGAACACGATGGCCGACCGGGTCGTCGGCTACGACCCCTCCGCGGACGCCGCCGCCGAACGAGCGGCAACCGAGCAGATGCCCTCCTCGGCGCTCACCGTCGGCGACGTCGTCGTGGTGACCGCCGGCGCGCTGATTCCCGGCGACGGCGACATCGTCTGGGGCATCGCTTCGGTCGACGAATCCGCGATCACCGGAGAGTCGGCACCGGTCGTGCGCGAATCCGGTGGCGACCGCTCCGCCGTGACCGGCGGCACCAGGGTGCTCTCCGACCGGATCGTCGTCCGCATCACCTCAAAGCCCGGAGAGACGTTCGTCGACCGGATGATCTCGCTGGTCGAGGGCGCCACGCGGCAGAAGACGCCGAACGAGATCGCGCTGAGCATCCTCCTCGCGTCGCTGTCGATCATCTTCGTCGTGGTCGCGCTCACGCTGAACCCGATCGCGTCCTACGCCGCCGCTCCTGTCAGCGTCACCGTGCTGGCCGCGCTCCTGGTGTGTCTCATCCCGACGACCATCGGCGCACTCCTTTCGGCGATCGGCATCGCAGGCATGGACCGGCTCGTGCAGCACAACGTGCTGGCGATGTCGGGGCGCGCGGTCGAGGCGGCCGGCGACGTGACGACCCTGCTGCTCGACAAGACGGGCACCATCACCTACGGCAACCGCCGCGCCCACGCGTTCCTGCGCCTCGACGGAGTCGAGGAGGCAGCGCTCGTGCGTGCGGCGGTGCTCGCCTCGCTCGCCGACCCCACCCCTGAAGGCGTGTCGATCCTGGAGCTCGCCGAGCGGGAACACAGCCAGATCGACCGCGGGGCCATCGGCGAGATCGTCCCGTTCACCGCGCAGACCCGCATGTCTGGCCTGGACCTGGCTGACGGCACCCAGATCCGCAAGGGCGCCGGCTCGGCCGTGATGGCCTGGCTGGAGCAGGACGGGCAGTCTCTGCCTTCGTCGCTGGTCGCCGGACTCGATGCCCACGTCGAGCGCATCGCCCAGTCCGGGGGCACCCCCCTGGTCGTCGCGACGAAGGATGCCGCCGGGGAGGGACGCCTGCTCGGCGTCGTGCACCTGAAGGACGTCGTCAAGGAGGGTCTGCCGGCGAAGTTCGCCGAGATGCGCGCGATGGGCATCCGCACCGTGATGATCACCGGAGACAACCCGCTGACCGCCGCGGCGATCGCGAAGGAAGCCGGCGTCGATGACGTGCTCGCCGAAGCCACTCCCGAAGACAAGCTCGCCTACATCCGCAGGGAGCAGGAGGGCGGCAAGCTCGTCGCGATGACCGGCGACGGCACCAACGACGCACCGGCCCTTGCGCAGGCCGACGTCGGCGTGGCGATGAACTCCGGCACCTCGGCGGCGAAAGAGGCGGGCAACATGGTCGACCTCGACAGCGACCCGTCCAAGCTCATGGACATCGTGCGAATCGGCAAGCAGCTGCTGATCACCCGTGGCGCGCTGACGACCTTCTCGATCGCGAACGACGTTGCGAAGTACTTCGCCATCATCCCCGCCATGTTCATGGGCGTGTACCCGCAGCTCGCGGCGCTGAACGTCATGGGGCTGCACTCCCCCGCCTCAGCGGTGCTCTCCGCGGTCATCTTCAACGCGGTGGTGATCGTGTTCCTGATCCCGCTCGCCCTGCGCGGGGTGAAGTACCGCGTGGGCGATGCCTCCAGCATCCTCGGACGCAACCTCGCGATCTACGGGCTCGGCGGCCTCGTCGCCCCGTTCATCGGCATCTGGATCATCGACCAGCTCGTCCGCCTCATCCCCGGCTTCTGAACCTCGGCAAAGGACACCCATCATGCACGCACAGGCTCGCGGACTCGGGCGCACCATCCTGGTCGCCGCCCGCACCATGGCCCTCTTCACGATCGCACTCGGCATCGGATACACGCTCGTCATCACCGGCGTGGGGCAGCTTGCCCTGCCGGCCCAGGCCAACGGCTCGATGCTGACCGGCCCGGGCGGCGATCCGGTCGGCTCGGCGCTGATCGGGCAGTCGTTCGTCGACGCCGACGGCGCCCCGCTGCTTGAGTACTTTCAGTCGCGCCCGTCGGCCGCAGGCGACGGCTACGACGCGGACGCGTCGTCGGGCTCGAATCTCGGGCCCGAGCACGACGATCTCATCCGTGCGATCGGCGAGCGCAAGACGCAGGTCGCCGCGTTCAACGGCGTCGCCGAAGAGGAGGTGCCGGTCGACGCGGTGACCGCGTCCTCGTCGGGGCTCGATCCGCACATCAGCCCCGCGTACGCCGCGATCCAGATCGATCGCGTCGCCAGGGCGCGCGGGATTCCCGCCGAGCAGATCCGGTCGCTGGTCGCGGCGCACACCCGCGCCCCCGACGCGGGCTACCTGGGAGAATCAAGGGTCAACGTGCTGGAGCTCAACATCAGCCTGGACGAATTGGAGGGCTGACCATGCCGAAGCGAGGACAGCTTCGAGTGCTGCTCGGCGCTGCCCCCGGTGTCGGCAAGACCTTCACCATGCTGGAGGACGGTCGGCGCCTGCTCAAGGACGGGAAGGACGTCGTCGTCGGGATCGTGGAAACCCACGGACGCGCCGCGACCGCGGCGGCGACGGAGGGACTCCCCGTCGTGCCGCGCGCCCGCATCGAGCATCGCGGCATCGAGCTCGAGGAGATGGATCTCGAGGCGGTGCTGCGCCGCCGGCCCGCGATCGCCCTGGTCGACGAGCTCGCGCACACCAACGCGCCGGGTTCGAGCAACCCGAAGCGCTGGCAGGACGTCGAGGAGCTCCTGGCCGCCGGGATCGATGTGATCTCGACCCTGAACATCCAGCACATCGAGTCGCTCAACGACGTGGTCGAGCAGATCACCGGCGTCCCGCAGCGCGAGACGGTGCCCGACAGCTTCCTGCGCGCCGCAGAGCAGATCGAGGTCGTCGACCTCGCCCCGCAAGCCCTCCGCGACCGTCTCAACGGGGGCTTCGTCTACCCCGCCGAGCGCATCGACGCGGCCCTGTCGAACTACTTCCGGCTCGGCAACCTCACGGCGCTGCGCGAGCTCGCACTCATCTGGCTGGCAGACGAGGTCGATCAGGCGCTGAAGGGATACCGCAGGGATCACGGCATCGACAGCACCTGGGAGGCGCGCGAACGCGTCGTCGTCGCGCTGACCGGGGGGCCAGAGGGCGACACCCTGCTGCGGCGCGGCGCACGCATCGCGGCACGCTCGGCTGGCGGAGAGCTCATCGCCGTGCACATCACGAGCCAGGACGGCCTCCGCACCGGCGACCCCGGCGTCTTCGCCGAGCAGCGCGCGCTCGTCGAGAAGCTCAACGGCACCTACCACCAGGTCGTCGGCGAAGACGTCCCGACCGCGCTCGTGGAGTTTGCGCGCTCGGTCAACGCCACCCAGCTCGTCCTCGGCGTGAGCCGGCGCGGACGCGTCGCCGCGGCCTTCTCCGGTCCGGGAATCGGTGCGACCGTCGTTCGCGAGTCCGGCGATATCGACGTCCACATGGTCAACCACGCCGCCGCCGGCCGCCGCTTCGCGCTGCCCCCGATCACCGGGGCGCTCACCCGCCGACGCCGCGTCTTCGGATTCGTCATCGCGCTCCTCGGCGGCCCGGCGCTCACCGCGCTGCTCACGCTCTGGCGAAACGCCGACTCCATCACGACCGACGTGCTCAGCTACCAGCTGCTCGTCGTCATCGTCGCCCTCGTCGGCGGCATCTGGCCCGCGCTGTTCGCGGCCGTGCTGTCGGGAATCACCCTCGACTTCCTCTTCATCGAGCCGCTGTACACGATCCACATCCACCAGCCTCACCACTTCCTGTCGCTGGTGCTGTACGTGGTCATCGCGAGCCTCGTGAGCTTCATCGTCGACCGGGCCGCGCGCTACACCCGCGCCGCGCGCCGGTCAGCCGCCGAGTCCGAGCTCATCCAGACGATCGCGGGCAGCGTCCTGCGCGGCGACAACGCGATCCAGGCGCTCCTCGACCGCACCCGCGAAGCCTTCCACCTCCCATCCGTTCGCCTCATGCGCGGCGCGGACGTGGTCGCACACTCGGGCGAGCCGCTGCCCGACAGCGCCCACACCAGCATGCGCATCACCGAGGAGGTCAGCCTCGAGCTGTACGGCCGCAGCCTCGCTGCGGCAGAACAGCGCCTCCTCGCCGTCGTCGCCGCACAGCTCACCGCCGCGCTCGAACACCAGCACCTCACCCAGACGGCCAAGCAGATCGAGCCGATCGCCGCATCCGACCGGGTGCGCGGAGCGCTGCTCTCCGCGCTCAGCCACGACCTGCGCCGCCCGCTGGCCGCGGCCACCGCGGCGGTGGGCGGGCTCCGGGCCGCGGGCACCAACCTGGCCGCGGCAGACAAGGAGGAGCTCCTCGACACCGCCAACGAGAGCCTCGCCGCGCTCGCGACGCTCGTCACCGACCTGCTCGACGTCAGCCGCCTGCAGGCCGGGGCACTGAGCATCGCCGATATTCCGATCGACCCCAGCGAGGCCATCGCCCCGGCGCTTGACGAGGTGCGCCTCGGCCCCACCGATATCACACTGGGCCTCGCGCACGGCGACGCGCTCGTGCACGCCGACCCCGTGCTCCTGCAGAGGATTCTCGTGAACCTGCTCAGCAACGCCCATCGCTACACCCCGGCGGGCACCCCGATCCACGTCAGCACCAGCACGTTCGGCGACCGGCTCGAGATCCGCATCGTCGACCGCGGACCGGGCATCCCCCGTGAGAAGCTGGACGACATCTTCGTGCCCTTCCAGCGTCTCGGCGATACCGACAACACCACCGGCCTCGGCCTCGGCCTCGCGCTCTCGCGCGGGTTCATCGAAGCGATGCACGGCACACTCACCCCTGAAGACACACCCGGCGGCGGGCTCACCATGGTCATCTCCCTCCCCACCGTCAGCGAGGAGCGCAAATGAGAATCCTGCTCGCAGACGACGACCCGCAGATCGTCCGCGCGCTGCGCATCACGCTCACCGCGAAGGGCTATCAGGTCTTCACGGCCTCGAACGGCGCCGAGGCGATCGCCGCCGCGATCGACCACCGCCCCGAGCTCTGCCTCATCGACCTGGGCATGCCGGGGCTCGACGGGATCGCAGTCATCCAGGGCATCCGGGGCTGGTCGCAGGCACCCATCCTCGTCGTCTCGGGTCGCGCCGGCGCGGCCGACAAGGTCGAAGCGCTCGATGCCGGCGCCGACGACTACATCACCAAGCCGTTCGCCGTCGAAGAGCTTCTGGCCCGAATCCGCGCGCTCACGCGCCGGGTCGCGCAGGAGGACGCCAGCCCGGTGGTGCGGCTGGGCCCGGTCACCGTCGACCTCGCCGCCCACAGCGTCACGCGCGACGAGCCAGACGGCCCGCGGCAGATCCGGCTCACGCCGACGGAATGGCAGTTCATCGAGATCCTCATCCGCAATGCCGGCAAGCTCGTCACCCGCCAGACCATTCTCACCACGATCTGGGGCACCGAGCACGCGGAGGACTCCGGCTACCTGCGCCTGTACATCTCGCAGCTGCGCCGCAAGCTGGAGCAGGATCCAGCCAATCCGGCGCACCTGCTGACCGAGCCGGGCATGGGCTATCGCCTGGTGGGCATGACCACCTGATCCTGGGCGCGCAGCGCAACGGAAGCACCGCTGATGCGTCCGGTCGGGCGCATCTGGAACGCATGACCTTGCGCTGCCGCACGGTCGAGTCGGCCTCGGCGGCGACGCCCTGCCGGATGGCGTACCCCGCGAACAACACGTCGTCGCTGGTGAGCTCGTATGGACGCTGGGAGATGAGCGCGTGCTGAAGTGCCGTGCAGAACAACGAAACCCTGCCCCGCGTGGAAGCGGCGCAGGGTTGCGATGTTGCAGACGATGGTGGATCTGAGGGGATTCGAACCCCTGACCTCTTCATTGCGAACGAAGCGCGCTACCAACTGCGCCACAGACCCTTGAACTCGAAAAGACTATCACGCGAATCGTGCCCCATTGCGACACGTGGCGCGATCGGCGAGCCGAGCGGCCGCGCGTTATCCGCTGCGGCGGGCGAGGAGCTCGCGAACGTGCGCCTCGATCTCGGCGTCGTCCACGACGCCCATGCTCGCCCACTTCGAGGGCGCGCCCGGCGCGACGGGCGCGACGGGCGCGGCGGCCGCAGCGTGCGCGGCGCGCGCGGCCTCGATCGACACGGGCGCCGGGCGCAGCGAGGCGGCGCGCTCGCGCATGGCCTCGGCCATCGCGGCCTCGCGCAGGTGCTCCTGCGCCTCGCGTGCATCCTGCGCCGCGGCGGCGCGCGTGCCCGCCGAGGCCACGAGCTGCTGCGGGAGCGGGCGCGGCGTCCAGCTCGCGCTGCGCACCGCGACCGGAAGCTCGAAGTCCTGGATGTCGCTCGCGGGGCGGGCCGCCGCATCCACGGTCACGGCGCGCACCGCGGCACGCGCCGCCACCGACGCCATGCGCTGCAGCACCACGAGGCTGCCGAGCGCGAGCGCACCGCCGATCCACAGCAGGGCCTGCGCGCCCGAGGCGACAAGCTGCCAGACGCCGAGGCCGATCAGCGCGAGCGAGACGAACAGCGCCGCGGTCGCGGTCAGCCGCGTGCGGCGACGGGCGCGAGCCATGCGCGCGGCCGGTGCGAAGCGCACCGCGGCGAGCTGCTCGCGCAGCGTCTCGGCGGCGGCCTGCTCCTGCTCGACGCGGACCTGCTTGGCAAGGCGCTGCTGCGCGCGCGAGGTGCGGGCGTTGAGCTCGAGCCGCACCTCATCGGGAGTCTCGCTCGTCTCGGCGAAGATGCGGATCGCCTGGTTCAGGCGGACGGCATTGCGCTCCGCGGCATTGAACTGGTGCCGCGCATGCCACGAGGGCAAGAAATACACCAGCCACAGCAGCACCGCCACCAGTACGACGACACCGCCGCCCAACACCTGTCCACCCATACAGCCACGCTAGGGGGTGGATGCCACGGCCCGCGACGCCGCGCGGGCGTGTCGATCAAGTTCAACTGAAACTTGAGGCTTTGGCGGGCGATCCCTAGGTCGCGGGCAGCCGGTCCTGCGGCGGCACATCGGCCGCGTGCTGCGGCGCGCGGCCCGAGACCCAGCGTGCCAGCACGCCCTCGGGCACCTCCTCGCGCACGAGCGCGAACGAGTAGTGGTCGCGCCAGTCCCCGTCGATGTGGATGTAGCGCCGGCGCAGCCCCTCGTACCGAAAGCCGAGCTTCTGCACGACGCGCAGGCTGGCGTTGTTCTCGGGCCGGATGCAGATCTCCATGCGATGCAGGCCCAGCTCGCCGAAGCAGATGTCGGTCGCCAGCGCGACCGAGGTGGGGGTCACCCCTCGTCCGGCGGCCTTCTTGCTCACCCAGTAGCCGAGGGTGGTCGAGCTCAGCGAGCCGCGCGCCATCCCCCACACGTTGAGCTGGCCGACCACCTGCCCCTCGCTCTCCATCACGAACGGCACGCCCTGGCCGTCGCGATACTGCTGCAGGAGCCGGCGGATGCCGCTGCGCATGTCGAACGACACGGGTCCGTCCGGGCTCGTGGCCTCCCACGGCTTGAGCCATGCACGGTTGGCCATGAGCTCGTCGTACAGCACCCGCGCGTCACGCGGCCGCACGAGTCGGATCGAGGTCGTTCCGTGCGCGAGCACCGATGGTCCGAACTCCACGTGACCTCTCTTCGCCGTCGTTGGCGGGTGACTGGACGAGCCGCGCCGGCGCTAGAGACCGGCGGCGAACTCCTTGAACCAGGGGCGCAGCTCGAGCCCCAGATCCTCGCGATCGACGGCCAGCTGGACGATGGCCTTGATGTAGTCAACTCTATCGCCGGTGTCGTAGCGGCGACCGCGGAACACCACGCCGTACACGCCGCCGCCATCGGTGTCGGCATCCGCCGCGAGCACCTGCAGCGCGTCGGTCAGCTGGATCTCGCCGCCCTTGCCGGGCTCGGTGCGCTCGAGCACGTCGAACACCCGCGGGGCGAGCACGTACCGGCCGATCACGGCGTAGTTCGAGGGCGCCTCCTCGGTCTTCGGCTTCTCGACCAGCCCGGTCACGCGCAGCACGTCGGGGTCGTCGGTGGCCTCGACCGCCGCCGCGCCGTACATGTGGATCATGGCGGGGTCGACCTCCATGAGCGCGATCACCGACGCGCCGCGCTTCTCGTACTCGGCGATCATCTTCGGCAGCAGCGGGTCGCGCTCGTCGATGAGGTCGTCACCGAGCATCACGACGAACGGCGCGTCGCCCACATGCGTGCGGGCGCGCAGCACCGCGTGCCCGAGGCCCTTCGGCTCGCCCTGGCGAACGAAGTGGATGTCGGCGAGGTCGGACGACTCGATGACGCGGCGCAGCCGGTCGTCGTCGCCCTTGTCTTTGAGCTTGCCCTCGAGCTCGGGCATCGCGTCGAAGTGGTTCGAGATGGCGTTCTTGTTGCGGCCGATGATGACGAGGATGTCGTCGATGCCGGCCGACGCGGCCTCCTCGACGACGTACTGGATCGCCGGCTTGTCGACCACCGGGAGCATCTCCTTCGGCATCGCCTTCGTCGCCGGGAGGAATCGAGTGCCCAGCCCGGCGGCGGGAATGACGGCTTTCATGCGCTTCGAAGACATAGCGAACACCATACCGAACGCCGCCTTCGGCATGACGACCTAGACTGGCACCCATGTCTGACGACATCACCAACGACAAGCGCGCGCTCAGGGCCGAGCTGCGCGAGCGCCGGCAGCTGCTCACCCCGGCGCAGCTCGCGGCCGCCGAGGCCGGCATCACCGAGCAGCTGCGTGCGCTGCTCGCGAACCTCGGCGTGCGGTCGCTGTCGTGCTATCTCTCGGCGCGCACAGAGCCTTCGACACGTGGATTCCTCAACTGGGCCACCGCCGAGGGCATCCGCGTGCTGCTGCCCGTCACCCGCGCAGACGGCCTGCTCGACTGGGCCGTGGCGAGCACCGATGGCACCGAGACCGAGGGCCTGTTCGGCCTGCCCGA
>Ga0116179_1000485_pt1 | contig 31110 bp, 29 predicted proteins | sample AD_UKC071_MetaG_FD_89751 | JGI IMG/M metagenome (GOLD analysis project Ga0116179, IMG submission 89751) | Active sludge microbial communities of municipal wastewater-treating anaerobic digesters from USA - AD_UKC071_MetaG | ecosystem: Engineered > Bioreactor > Anaerobic > Digestate | place: USA...
AGGGCGACGGTGAGCACCTTGGTCTGTTCGGAGTTGCCGACCAGGAGCGGCCAGAAGTAGTCGTTCCAGGTCGTGATGAAGGTGAGGATGCTCAGGGTGGTGAGCGGTGCGACGCTCATCGGCAGGATGATCCGGAAGAACGTGCGCCAGGGCCCGGCACCGTCCAGGGCAGCCGATTCCTCGATCTAGTGGTTGATACCGAGGAAGAACTGCCGCAGGAAGAAGACGGCGAAGGGAGTCATCAGGAAGGTGGGCAGCACCATGCCCACGAAGCTGTTCAGGAGGCCGAGGTTCTTGATCAGGATGAAGTTCGGCAGGCTGGTGAAGATCGGCGGCACCAGCAGGGCGCCGAGGAAGATGCCGAACACGAGGTTGCGTCCGGGCCAGCGCAGCCGCGCGAAGGCGTAGGCGGCCATCGCGCAGAAGAAGACCTGGCCCAGCGTCACCGCGGTCGCGTAGATCACCGAGTTACGCAGGTACAGCCAGAAGTTCACGGACGCGCCGGAGCCGCCCTCGGCGATCGCCTTCTCCATCGACGAGATGCCGAGCACCCGCTCGAACGCACCCCAGGTGAAGTCGACCGGCAGCAACGAGCTGGGGTCGGACGGGAGCGAGCGCGTGGTGGACAGCGCGGTACGGATCATCCAGAGGAAGGGGACGATCGTCAGCGCGAGGAAGGCGATCATCACGACCCAGGCTGCGATTCGACCCGGCGCGAGACGGCGCCGGCGGCGACGCTGCTGGGCGTCCGCGATGGCGGTGGCTTCGATGGTGGCCATGCTGACTCCTTAGGCGAGATCGGATTCGCCGGCGCGGAGCAGGCGTGGCTGGAGGGCGGCCAGAACGGCCAGGATCGCGAAGGGACCACCGAGATGGCGCTGCCGTAGCCGAACTGCCCCTCGCCGAAGGCCTTCTGGTAGATGTAGTACTGGATCACCCGGGTGACGTTCACCGGTCCGCCTCGGGTGGTCACCGCCACCGTGTCGAACACCTGGAACGAGCCGGTGACCGTGATCACCAGGATCATCGCCAGCACCGGACGGATCAGCGGCAGCGTGATCCGCCAGAAAGAACTCCATTCCGAACTGCCGTCGATGGACGCGGCCTCGTAGACGTACTTCGGAATCGTCTGCATTCCGGCGAAGACCAGCAGTGCGGTGTAGCCCATGTGCCGCCAGACGTTCACGAAGGCCATGGTGGGAATGGCCCAGGCCTCGTCCGCGAAGAAGGCGATCTTGCTCATCCCGATCCATTCGAGGAACTGGTTGGCCAAGCCGATCTGGTAATCCAACAGCCAGAACCAGAGCAGAGCGGCGATCACGTTCGAGATCAGCCACGGCAGCAGCAGTGCCCCACGGAGCAGGGTCGACTGGGTCAGCCGCTGCATCAGCACCGCCAGCAGGATGGCGATCACCGTCTGGAAGCCGATGTTCAGCACCACGTATTCGAGCGTCACCCACAGGGCGTTCCAGAACAGCGTGTCCTTGCCGAGCTTGGCGAAGTTGTCGAAGCCGATCCACTTCGGAGTGCCCAGCAGGTTGTACTGGGTCATGCTGAAGTAGAAGCCTCGCAGGGTCGGGAAGAGGTAGAACGCGAGGAAGCCGAGCAGCGCCGGCGCGATGAAGAACAGGGCGATTCGCAACTCGCTGCGTCCGCCCGAATTGCGGGAAGTCGACGCCCGGCTACGACGCGAGCCACGCGCCACGGGTGCTGCTGTGTTCGTACTCACCACTGGTCCCCTCATTGGGTCTACCCCAGGTAGTTACCGGGGCGTCGTGCGGTTGATGACCAGAAAGCTACACGAGTAGATTTAAGAGCGCAAGGGATTGCCTAAACCCGGCTACATAGCCGTAGACTGGCGTTGCGCCCGATAGATCGGGCCGTTCTATAGGTGTAGATCAATCAGACCAGGCAGGGAGACGGCCGTGAGCGCTGGCATCGCCGCAGTGGCGCCCGCCGGCGCTCCGGTGCGCCGTCCCTCGGTGACCCGCGCGGACGTCGCCAAGCTCGCCGGCGTGAGCACCGCCGTGGTCAGCTACGTGGTGAACGACGGTCCGCGACCGGTCGCGGCGGCGACCGCGGCCCGCGTCCGCGAAGCCATGGAGATGCTCGGCTATCTGCCGAACGCCAGCGCCCGCGCCTTGCGCCTCGGCTCCACCGGCACGATCGGCCTGGTGCTCGGCGACAGCCAGAACCCGCACTTCAGCGAGTACACGTTCGAGCTCGGCCAGGTCGCCGCTGCGCACGGCAAACGCCTGCTGATCGCCGACACCCACCAGGACGAACGCACCGAGATCCAGATCGTCGAGGATCTCGTCTCCAGGCAGGTGGACGGCCTGCTGTTCGCCAGCCCGCTGTCCCAGATCGACGAGAGCCTGCCGTTGCGGGTGGCCGGCACCCCGGTGGTGCTGATCGACTGCCCCGGGCCGATCCCAGGCCGGCGGACGGTTGGCGCGGACGCGGCCGGTGGCGCCGAGATGTTGGTGCGGCACCTTGCCGAGCATGGCCGCCGGCGAATCGGGCTGATCGTCGGCGACTCCGGTTTCGGCGACCCCGACCCGCGCGAGCAGGGCTGGCGCCGCGGCCTGCAGGCGTCCGGGCTGGCCGAGGGACCGATCGTCCGGGTGCCCTTCACCCGGGAGGGCGGCTACGCCGGCGCCCAACTGCTGCTCGCACAGGTTCCACGGGTGGACGCGGTGCTCGCCAGCAACGACCTGCAGGGCATCGGCCTGGTTCGGGTGCTGCAGGAGCACGGGATCTCGATCCCGGACGACATCGCGGTGGCCGCTTTCGACGGCACCAAGGAAGCCGCGTACTGCTGGCCGCCGCTCACCGTGGCGCGCCAGCCGCGGGCGAAGCTGGCCGAGGCTGCGATCAACCTGCTGCTGGAACCTGGCAGCCGGGGCCGGCATGTGCAGCTGTCCACCGAACTGATTCGCCGCGCCTCCTGCGGCTGCCCGCACGCCGACGATGTAGTTGAGCCGAGGGCTCACCTGCTGATCCGAAACTGAAGCTTCCCCGAACCCGAAAGAAGGACCGTCCATGCCGGAAACCCAGGTGTTCGCGCTGCTGCGCGCCGACGATGTCAGCGTGGTGCTCGATCTCTGTGACGCCAAGCTGCCGGCGATCGCCCACTGGGGCACCGACCTGGGCGAGTTGACCGCAGTGGACGCGGCCGCGCTCGTTTCGGCCGGGGTGCACCCGATCGTGGCCAATATCGTCGACGAACCGCTACGCCTGGCCATGCTGCCCGAGCACCACACCGGCTGGGTCGGGCGGCCTGGGCTGAGCGGCTCGCGTGGCGGTCGGGCGTGGTCGCCGAAGTTCGTGGTCACCGCGATCGAGGCGGACGGTTCCTCGGTGGCTTCGGCTGGGGATGAGCCGGTGCTGATCACCGCCTCCCGGGTCTCGGTGGTCGCCACCGACGAAGCGGCCGGGCTGGTGCTGCGCCTGCACCTGGAGCTGACGCCGTCGGGGCTGCTGCGCTCGCGCGCAGAGCTGGCCAACACCGGCACCGACGACTACCAGCTGAACGACCTCGTGCTCGCTTTCCCGGTGCCGTCCACGGCTCGCGAGCTGCTCGACCTGGCCGGCCGCTGGGGCCGCGAACGCGTCCCGCAACGTCGCGAGTTCACGGTCGGCACGCACTTGCGCGAAGGGCGCAAGGGCCGTACCGGTGCGGACGCAGCAACCGTGCTCCATGCCGGCGTTCCCGGCTTCAGCTTCGCCGACGGGGAGGTCTGGGGCGTACACGTCGGCTGGAGCGGCAACCACACCCACTACGCCGAACGCACCTTCACCGGGCACCAGGTGCTGGGCGGCGGCGAGCTACTGCTGCCCGGCGAAATCGTGCTGGGCCCGGGGCACGGCTACGCCACGCCGTGGCTCTACGGCGCCTACGGCCGCGGCCTGGATGCGGTGGCCCGCCGCTTCCACCGGTTCCTGCGCTCGCGTCCGCAGCACCCGGGGACGAAGCGTCCGGTGACGCTGAACGTCTGGGAGGCGGTGTACTTCAACCACGACCTGCCCACCCTGCTCCAGCTGGCCGAGAAGGCGGCGGCCATCGGCGTGGAGCGGTACGTGCTCGATGACGGCTGGTTCGGTTCGCGGCGCGACGACTTCTCGGGCCTCGGCGACTGGACGGTGTCTGCTGACGTGTGGCCGGACGGGCTGCACCCGCTGGTCAACCGGGTGCGGGAGCTCGGCATGGAGTTCGGGCTTTGGGTGGAGCCAGAGATGGTGAACCTGGATTCCGACCTCGCCAGGGCTCACCCCGAATGGGTGATGGCCACCGGCGGCCGGTTGCCGGTGGCCTCGCGGCACCAGCAGGTGCTGAACCTCGGGATCCCGGAGTGCTACGACCACATCCGCGATGCGCTGCTCGCGATCCTGACCGAGTACGACATCGCCTACCTCAAGTGGGACCACAACCGCGACCTGATCGATGCCGGCACCCAGCCGTCCGGGCGCCCGGGCGTGCACCTGCAGACCGCCGCGGTGTACCGGTTGCTGGACGAACTGCGGGCGGCCTTCCCGCACCTGGAGATCGAGTCCTGCTCTTCCGGCGGCGGCCGGGTGGACCTGGGTGTCCTGGAGCGCACCGATCGGATATGGGTCTCGGACTGCATCGACCCGCACGACCGCCAGCAGATGCTGCGCTGGACCGGCCAGCTGGTGCCGCCGGAGATGCTGGGTTCGCACGTCGCGTCCGGCATCTCGCACACCACCGGACGCAGCCACGACCTCAACTTCCGGGCGGCCACCGCGCTGTTCGGCCACTTCGGCATCGAGTGGAACCTGAACACGGCCACCGCTGCGGAACTCGCGGAGCTGACCGAGTGGATTGCGTTCTACAAGGAGCATCGCGAGCTGCTGCTGGGCGGCGACGTGGTTCGGCTCGACTTCCCGGACGCTGCGCTGCTGGCCGGTGGTGTGGTCTCCCCCGACCGCAGCCAGGCGATCTATTCGTTCGCGGCGATGGCTGGGACGGACGCAGTGATGCTCGGCCGGTTGACCTTCCCCGGCCTGGATCCGGACCGGCGCTACCGGGTGACGCCGGTACAGGTCGGGCAGGCGCCGTCAGGACTGCGTCCGCCACTGTGGTGGGGTCTGGAGCGCGACTACACCAACGAGTTGGCCGACCTGCACTCGGGTGCGGGCCCCCGCTTCGTGGCCACCGATCGGAACCTTGGCATCGAACTGCCCGGCTCGGTGCTGCTGCACACCGGCCTGACCGATGCCGCGGTCAACCCCGACCACGCGCTGCTCTACCTGGTAACCGCCGTCGACTGACAGTCGTTCGACGAGCCGGCCGCAGGGGATCCCGACTGGCGCCACCGACCAGCCGCGTGTCGCGATCTCGAAGCGGTGACGTCCTAGAAGCGTCGGTGCCGACGACCCCCACCATCTATTGCCCAGATCGCGACATCGATCCTACGGGTTCCGCCGGCCCCTTTGTCCGAGCGCAGCCTCAGCCGGCGGACGCGTAGCGCAGACCGTGGCCGAACCGGAACAGCGGCTCGGCGGTGTCGAAGGGCACGTCCGGCAGGTTCGCTTCGACGGCGGCCATGCTGCTCGGCAGGTCGAAGGGCAGCGAGCCCTGCGGCTGGTCGACGCCGGTCAGCACGTCCAGCAGCGCGGTCGGACTGGCGCCCCAGTTGGCGACGATGGCCGTAACCACGTCCACGAACGGGGTCAGGATCGCCGGACGGTCAAGGAACACGTCCAGCACCGTCGGCACCACTGCCGCTACCTCGCGCACATGCGCGACCACATCGTCGGCAAAGTCGAGCGATCCGGAGTGGAAGAAGTTCTCGAACATCGTCGGACGCTGCTCCCACGGCGCCTGCAGCCGGAGGATCGCGACATCCGCCTCCCCCGGCTCGCCCACGACCGTCCCGTAGCGGCCTGCGACCGCCGAGTCGATGCCTTCGACGTACAGCTTTCGCCCGGTGCCGAGCGGCAGCACCGATTCACCGGCACCGTACGCACGGTTAGTGAGTAGGGTCAGGGACGCACGCTGTGCGGCCAATCCTGCGGCGACGAACTCGGGCGATCCGACCACCGCGGACGCCCTCGCGACCTCCACGAACGGCCGGTCGAACAGTCCGAGGACGAACTTCTCCCGAAGCAGTCGGCGCGCGGACACGTCCAGCCGCTCCTCACTGATCTCGCCGGACTCAACCAGCTCGATCAACAGCTCCGGGCAGGCTTCGCCACCGAACTGGTCGCAGCCGGCCGCCAGCACCTTCACCATGCGCTCACGCGGGCTGAGGTGCTCGACACCCCAGGCGCGGGCCGGGAACGGTGCACCCATGATCGCGGCGTCGTTGATCAGGCCCCAGTCGGTGCAGACGATGCCGTCGAAGCCGTAGCGCTCGCGCAGCATGCCGGTGACGACCGCCTTGTTGAAGCCGAAGCCGACCTCCTCGAGCTCGGTGCCGATCGGCATCCCGTAGTACGGCATCATCTGGCTGGTGCCGGCCTCGAGGGCCGCCTCGAAGGGCTTGAGATGCAGTTCGAACTGGCCACCTGGGTAGACCTGTTCGCGGCCGTGGGCGAAGTGCGGATCCTCGCCGTCGAGCTGGGGGCCGCCGCCCGGGAAGTGCTTGGTCATGGTGGCCACCGAGTCGGTGCCGAGCACGCGTCCCTGGAAGCCCCGGATGTACGCCGCGCCCAGGCGAGAAGTCAGTTCGACGTCCTCACCGAAGGTCTGCAGCTGCCGCGACCAGCGCGGCTCGGTGGCCAGGTCGATCTGCGGATGCAGCGCCACCCGGATGCCGACCGCGGTGTACTCCTGGCGCGCGATGTCGCCGAAGCGCTCAACCACCGCCTCGTCGCCGATCGCGGCGAGCCCGAGCGGCTCCGGCCAGACCGAGAAGCAGCCCGCGCTCAGTCCGGCGAGCGGGTTGTCGGAGTAAGAGTGCCGTGGGTCGGTGGAGACCGTCACCGGAATGCCGAGACGGGTGGACGCGGCGAGTTCCTGCAGCCGGTTGTGCCAGGTGGCCATCGCCTCGGGCGTCGGCGCCGCAGTGAGGATGTTGAAGTGGTTCATCAGCCGGCCGTTGACGTACTCGTCCGTGCTCGGCAGTCCGAAGACCGGGTCGCCGTCGGTGAGCGAGCCATCCGCGCCCATGGTGGTCATGGTCTGGAAGAACAGACCGGCCTTCTCCGGCAGCGTCATCTGGCCGAGCAGGATCTCCACCCTTTCAGCGACCGGCAGACTCGCGTCGCGATAGCTCAGGTCCACCTCGTTGCCGGTGTCGGTCATCTCACTCCCCTGTGCGATCCCGTGCATGGAACTTCGATGATCCCATGTGGCTCCGGACCGCGCGGCGAAAACCTCCCACTGTTCACATCCATCCAGGTGGCGACGCCACCCCGCTACCCATAGCCTGAGTTCAAACCGGCAATGGCAAGGGACCAACATGGATCAAGACGTTGAGCGGCGCCATCCGCGCGGTCCGCTGGTGCTGCGCACCTTGGCCATGCCCAGGGACACCAACCCTCGCGGCGACATCTTCGGCGGCTGGATCCTCTCGCAGATGGACATAGCGGCCGGCATCATGGCCGCCGAAATCGCCCAGGGACGAGTGGTCACCGTGACCGTCACCGATGTGGTGTTCCACCAGCCGGTCGCGGTCGGCGACACGATCTGCGTCCACGCCGAACTGCTCAAGGTCGGACGCAGCTCGCTGGACCTCAAGCTCGAGGTCTGGGCCCGCGGCCTGGTCGCGATCTATGAGGAGGAACGCGAACTCGTCGCCGAGGGCGTCTTCCGCTACGTGGCCGTCGACGAGGACGGGCGTCCGCGCCCCGTCGCCGACAACCCGGCCTTCTTCACCAGGCCGACGAGCGAACCCAACGAATAGTCAGACCAGATCCCAGACGTCCGCGGGCGAGACCGGCGCCGTACCGAGCTGCGGCTCCCCAAGCCCGACCGAATCAGCGCGCCCGATGTGCTGCTCGGCGTGATGCCGCTTGTGCGCGGTGGCGACCAGGAGCTTGATCCGGTTGAGCTGGTTGGTCTCCGAGGCGCCCGGGTCGTAGTCGACCGCGACGATGTTCGCCTCCGGGTGCAGTCGCCGCAGTTCGGCGAACATCCCCTTCCCGACCACATGGTTAGGCAGGCAGGCGAACGGCTGGGCGCAGATGATGTTTGGCGCGCCGATTTCGATCAGCTCGACCATCTCCGCGGTCAGCAGCCAGCCCTCGCCCGCCCGGGTGCCGAGCGAGATCACCCCGTCCGCCTTCTTGGCCAGATCGCTCATTCGCGGCGGCACGTCGAACTTGCCGGTCTTCGCCAACGCCTGCGCCACCGGCTGCTGGTACTTCTCGATCAGCCACGTCGCCAGCTTCTTCACGCGATGAGATTTGCGGCCGATGCCGAGGGTGTCCCACTGGTACTTCGCCGAATAGAGCGGCATCAGGAAAAACTGCAGGATGCCGGGGATGACCGCCTCACAGTCCTCAGCCTCGATCACGTCCACCACGTGGTTGTTCGCGTCCGGGTGGAACTTCACCAGGATCTCCCCAACCACACCCACGCGCGGCTTGCGCGGAACCTCACGCAGCGGCAGTTCGTCGAACTCCCGCACCAGCCTGCGAATCAACGCGGTGTACCCAACGCTGCGCCCCAGCGTCGCCGAGTAGCCCGAGTGCTGCAGGAACTCCTGGCAGATCCGGTCCCAGCGGTCATAGAGCGCCTTGGCCGAACCCGGCACCACTTCATAGGGCCGGACGCGAAGCAGCACCGTCTGCATCAGGTCACCCAGCACCAGCGCCTGTAGTGCCGGATGGATCAGTCCCGGCGTGATCTTGAAGCCGGGATTCGCCTCCAGGCCCTGCACGCTGATGGCCAGCACCGGCACCTGCGGGTAGCCCGCGTCGGCAAGGGCCTTGCGTAGTAGTCCAACGTAGTTCGTTGCACGACACATCCCGCCGGTCTGGGTGATCGCCACCGAGGTGCGGTCCGGGTCAGCCTCGCCGCTGCGGATCTTGTTCACCAGTTGGCCGACCACCATGATCGCTGGGAAGCAGGCGTCGTTGTTCACATACTTGAGCCCGACTTCCACGTCGTCGCTGCTGGCCCGCTCCAGCAACTTCATGTTCAGTCCGACCTTGCCGAACACCGGCATCAGCAGCCGGAAGTGCATCGGCGCCATCTGCGGGGCGTAGATCGTATGGGTGTCGCGGGCGTTCTCGTCGAACAGCCGCCGCTCCCCCAGCGGTCCGAACGTGCTCACCGTGGCCGAGCCGCGGCGCTCGGCCGCCGCCGCCTTCATCGACCGCAGCCGGATCGTCGCCGCGCCGAGGTTCGACACCTCATCGATCTTGAGCAGCGTGTAGGCCTCGCCGGCCTGCTCCAGGATCTCCTGCACCTGGTCGGTGGTGATCGCGTCCACCCCGCAGCCGAAGGAGTTGAGCTGCACCAGGTGCAGGTCGGGCTGCTTCGCGACCACCGCCGCCGACTCGTACAGCCGGGTGTGGTAGGCCCATTGGTCGCGCACGCGGATCGGCCGGGCCAGGGCCGTCGCGGACGGTTCGACGACCGCGTCCTCGGTCAGTACGGCCATGCCCAAGCCGTTGATCAGGCTGGGGATGCCATGGTTGATCTCCGGGTCGACGTGGTACGGCCGGCCGGCCAGCACGATACCCTTGACGCCGTGGGCGGTCATGTACTCCAGTGCACGGCGTCCCTCGGCCCGAATGTCGGCCTTGGCGTTCGCGTCCTCGATGAACCCCGCCTCGACCGCAGCCGTGGCCTCGGCCAGGGTGACGTCCCAGTCGGCGAACACCTCGACCAGCCGCTTGGCCAGCTTCTCGGGGTTGTCCAGGTTCAGGAACGGGCTGAGGTAGCGGACGCCCGGCTCCTGCAGCCGCACCAGATTGCGCTGCAGCACCTGCGGGTAGAACGCGACCACTGGGCAGTTGAAATGGTTGTCCGCCCCCTTGACCTCCTTGGCCTCGAGCGGGACGCACGGGTAGAAGATCGTGTTGATGCCCCGGTCGAGCAGGCTCTCGATGTGGCCGTGCGCGATCTTGGCCGGGTAGCAGGCGTTCTCGGCCGGAATCGACTCCATCCCGCGCTCGAACACCTCGTGGCTGGACCGCCCCGAAAGGGTCACCCGGAAGCCGAGCCGGGTCAGGATGGTGAACCACAGCGGGTAGTTCTCGTACATGTTCAGCACCCGCGGAATCCCGATATCGCCGCGAAATGCCAAGTCAGCAGTCAGTCGCCGGTAGCCGAACATGCGCCGGTACTTGTAGTCATAGAGGTTCGGCAACTCGGACTTCTTCGGCACCTTCTCAGTGCTCGCACCGCGCTCGCAGCGGTTGCCAGAGACATGCCGGGTGCCATCGCCGAAGGTGGAAATGGTCAGCTGGCAGTGGTTCTGGCAGAGCCGGCAGGTGTCCAGATGCGTGTCCACGCGGAACTCGTCCAGTTCATCGAGGCCGAGCACCTGCGAGCGTTCGCCGTCCGACCAATTGCGCTGGGCGGTCAGAGCCGCACCGTAGGCGCCCATCAGGCCGGCGATGTCCGGACGGATCACCTGGGCGCCGGTCTGCAGTTCGAAGGCCCGCAGCACCGCGTCGTTCAGGAAGGTACCGCCCTGCACCACCACCAACTCGCCGAGCTGGGACGCGTCCTTGAGCTTGATCACCTTGTACAGCGCGTTGCGCACCACCGAGTAGGAGAGCCCGGCAGCGATGTCGCCGACCGCCGCACCCTCACGCTGCGCCTGCTTGACCGACGAGTTCATGAAGACCGTGCAGCGGGTGCCCAGGTCGACCGGCGCGGACGACTCCAGCGCCATGCTGGCGAAGGCGGCGACATCGGTGTCCATGGACGCGGCGAACGTCTGCAGGAACGAGCCGCAGCCGGACGAACAGGCTTCGTTGACGGCGATGGAGTCGACAGCACCGTTGCGGATGCGCAGGTACTTCATGTCCTGGCCGCCGATGTCGATCACGGAAGTCACCCCGGGCGCGATCCGCTCCGCAGCCCGGTAGTGGGCCATCGTCTCGATCTCACCGTCGTCGAGGCGCAGCGCGGCCCGCACCAGGCCTTCGCCGTAGCCGGTCACGCAGGCGCGAGCCAGGTAGGCGTCCGCTGGAAGCGACGTGAGCACGGTCCGCAGGATGCTGAGCGCCACCCCGACAGGGTCGTTGCTGCCCTGGTAGTGCGAGAACACGAGTTCACCCGACGCGGTCAGCACCACCGCCTTGACCGTCGTTGACCCTGCGTCGATGCCGAGGAACATCGGCCCGGACGCCGCGCTGAGGTCGCCTCTCGCGATCGTCTCGCTGCCGTGCCGGACGTCGAACTCGTCGCGTTCGGCCTGGTCCTTGAACAGCGGACGCATCCGCGTGCTGGCGAGTGGGATCAGGGTGCGTTCGCGAAGCCGTCCGATCAGGTCCTCGATGGCCACACCGGAGCCCGAGCCGGTCAGCAGCGCCGCCCCGATGGCGACGTAGAGGTGCGCCTCGTCCGGCGTGGTGAACGAGTCGACCTGAGTTGCGAGCGCGCGCTCGTACGCACGCCGGAGTTGCGGCAGGAAGTGCAACGGTCCACCGAGGAAGACCAAGTTGCCGCGAATCGGATGACCGCAGGCCAGGCCGGCGATCGTCTGGGTGGCGACCGCGGCGAACACGGATGCGGCCAGGTCGGTGTGGGCCGCGCCCTGGTTCAGCAGCGGCTGCAGATCGGACTTGGCGAACACGCCGCAGCGGGAGGCGATCGGGTAGAGGTGCTTGTGCTTGGCTGCGAGGTCGTCCAGTCCGCCGGCATCGGTGTGCAGGAGCGTGGCCATCTGGTCGATGAAGGCACCGGTGCCGCCGGCGCAGGTGCCGTTCATCCGCTGCTCGACCACCGGCCGCAGAAAGGTGATCTTCGCGTCCTCACCGCCGAGTTCGATTACCACATCGGCGTCCGGAATGAAGCGCTCGATGGCCGCGGTGCTGGCGATGACCTCCTGCACGAACTCGACGCCCAACAGGTCGGCCACCCCCAGACCAGCGGAGCCGGTCACCGCGCAGCGGAACTGCTGCCCTGGGTATCGCTGCGCGACGTCAGCCAGGAGGGTCCGCAGTGCGCCGCGCGCGTCCGCGTTGTGGCGACGGTAGGCGCTGAACCGAACCGTACCGGCGTTGAGCACGACGGCCTTGACCGTGGTCGACCCGATATCGAGTCCGAGCGCGAACTGCTGGGGCATCGGCCCTCCAATCAGAACGATCGTTCTGCTCGTGGGCGAGCCTAGCAGAACGATCGTTCTGCATTCTGGCCATGGCCGAATCGTGAGCGGCGCGGCAGTACCCTGCAGATTGTGGAGAACGTGCCCGCGCCCGCGCGCGACGCCCGCGAGGCAATTATCCGGGCCACTATCGATCTGATCCGGCACCAGGGTGTCGCCGGCACTTCGATCTCCGACATCGTCGCCCGCTCGAAGACGTCCGCGGGGGCCATCTACCACCACTTCGGCAACAAGGAGCGGTTGATCCTCGAGGTCGGTCAGAGCATCCTGGCCAAGCCGATGGAAATGGTGCTTCGGACCAGTCCGGAACTGTCGCCGACGGAGCTCTTCCGGGCCGCCCTCGCGCAGATGGCGCGCGACGAAACCACCCCTGAACTGCTCCTGCAGATCTGGGCTGGGGCGAAGTCGGACGCGAAGCTGGGCCGCCTGATCCATTCCCAAGCGATGGTGGCCCGGAGCGCCGTTCGCACCTTCATGGCGAACTGGTGTGCCGAGCATTCGTCGGACACCGACCCGGACGATCTGGTCGACCTGATCATGGGCCTCGTGGCCGGCTACGCCGCACTTCGCGCCATGTCGGTCAACCGTGATCCGGAGGCCTACGGCGAGCTGGGTAGCCGACTGATCGCACAGGCCCTGGCTACCGGCCTCTGACCGAGGGGGGCACATGGCGCGCGTCTTCATCACCGGGTCAAGCGATGGTCTCGGGCATGCGGCAGCCGCCACCCTGCTGGCCGTGGGCCACGAAGTCGTGGTTCACGTGCGCAACCAGTCACGAATCACCGCCGTGCAGGGCCTAATCGCGCAGGGAGCGAAGGCTGTCGTCGGCGATCTCAGCGACCTCACCGCGACCATGGACGTCGCCGAGCAGGTGAACCGCCTTGGCCGGATGGACGCGGTCATTCACAACGCGGGCGTGGTCTCGGGCCCGGCGGTGTTGCCGGTGAACGTGGTCGCACCCTACCTACTCACCGCTCGCATCGATCGTCCGGGACGGCTGATCTACCTAAGCAGCGGCCTGCACCGTGGCGGCCGTCCCGACTTGTCCGGTCTCGACTGGGGCGGCGCCAGCGTGACCGCAACGTATTCCGACAGCAAGCTGTTCGTCACCGCGCTGGCCCTTGCGGTCGCCCGGTTCTGGCCCGGTGTGTTGAGCAATGCGGTCGACCCCGGCTGGGTGCCGACCAGGATGGGTGGTCCGGGCGCGCCGGACGACCTGCGACTCGGGCACCTGACCCAGGAATGGCTTGCGACCAGCGAAGCGGCGCCTGCGCTGGTCTCTGGTGGCTACTGGCACCACCAACGCCAGCGTCCGCCACACCCGAGTACGGCTGACCCCACCTTCCAGGACTCCCTGCTGACCGCGCTCGCCGATCACACCGGTACCGTGCTCGGCTGACTCGCCCCGACCTGGCCCGCACCGACGAATCGATTCTCGCGGGACGTTGCGGAGGGACGGTTCCGCGATACTGTGAGAGCGCGATCATTTCCATCCAGGAGGCACTGTGGCCCGCGTCAGCATCCAGCTCTACACACTTCGAGACCAGCTCGCGTCCGACCCGGAGACAACCCTCGCGGCCGTCGCCGGGATGGGTGTGGACGAGGTCGAGCCATTCGGCATAGAACACTTCGACTGGCTCGCCGATTCGCTTGCCGCGCACGGCCTGAAAGCCGGAAGCGCCCACGCGGGGCTGCTGGACGATCCGGAGAAGGTGCTCGCAGCGGCGACGGCGCTCGGCGTCCGCACGGTGTTCCAGCCGTATTGGGAGCCGGTGCAGTGGACGTCCGCGGACGGGATCCGCGGATTGGCCGAAGCGCTGAACAGCCAGGTCGATCGTTTCGCCGAGGCCGGTGTGACCATCGGTTACCACAACCACGACTTCGAGTTCACGGCGCCCGACGTGGACGGCGTCCCGGCCTATGACTACTTCGTGTCCCTGCTGGACGAGCGCGTCGTGCTCGAGGTGGACACCTACTGGGCCGCGGCCGGCGGACGCGACGTGCCCGCCCTCCTGGCGAAGTACGGCAGCCGGATCACCCACCTGCATGTGAAGGACGGGCCCTTGCTGCCGTCAGACAGTGGCGCGCTGAACGCTGTCCTCGGCACCGGGTCGATGGACCTGCCGCCCATCCTCGACGCATCGCCCGACCGGGTCTGGGTGGTCGAATTCGATCTGGCGACGAGCCCACTCGAAGAGGTCGGCCAGAGCATCGGCTACCTCCGGGAGCGGTGATGCCGATCGGCGTGGGCCTGGTTGGTGCCGGGAACATCTCGACGCAGTACCTGACCAACCTCACCACCTATCCCGACCTGAAAGTGGTCGCGATCGACGACCTGATTCCCGAGCGCGCCCGGGCACAAGCGGAGAAGTTCGGTGTCGATACGTGGGGCGGCGCGGGCACGGTTTGCGCCAACCCTGAGGTCGAGGTGGTGGTCAACATCACGCCACCCGAGGTGCATCTGTCGGTCTCGGCCCAGGCGATCCGGGCCGGCAAGCACGTGTGGAGCGAGAAGCCGCTCGGTCTGGACCGGACGGCGGCGCGCACGTTGCTCGATGAGGCCGCCGCGCTGGGCGTCCAGGTCTGTTGCGCACCTGACACGGTGCTCGGTCCTGGCATCCAGGCGGCATTGCGTTCGATGGACGCCGGCTCGATCGGGCGTCCGCTCGCTGGCCTGGCGATCATGCAGGTGCCCGGCCCGGACCTTTGGCATCCGGACCCCGCCTTCCTGTTCCAGACGGGCGCGGGGCCGGTGCTGGACATCGGGCCGTACTACTTCACCTCACTGGTGCTGGGACTTGGGCCGGTTACTTCCGTGGTCGCCGCGGGCGGTCGGGCTCGGGAGGTGCGGACGGTCGTGTCCGGGCCGAAGGCTGGGACGGAGTTCGCCGTGACTGTGCCAACCACCGCCAATGTGCTGCTGCGGCACGCGTCCGGGGCTTCGTCGGTGTGCCTGTACTCGTTCGACTCGGGGCTCGCGCGCGCCGGGGTGTTGGAGTTCCAAGGCAGCACCGGCACGATCGTGGCGCCGGACCCCAACATGTTCGACGGAACGGTACGCACCCATGTCGGTGGCGAACTCACCGGCGAGGTGGCGATCGAAGCCGCCGGACACGGTCGCGGCATCGGAGTCGTCGACCTCGTGCGGTCCCTGGCCGAGGGGCGGCGTCCGCGGCTGAATGGAGAACTGGCCTACCACGTGCTCGACATCATGCTGGCCGTAGAGGAGTCGATCGCGTCCGGGGAGCCGGTGGCCGTGACATCTGCTCCGCCAGCGGTCGACCTGTTGCCGGATTCCTGGAGCCCGCTCTCGGCCTGAATGGAGTGCTTTCATCGTGCGACAACACGAGTCGCGCGGTACCGGAGAAGGGACTTGAACCCTCACGCCCGAAGGCACAGGAACCTAAATCCTGCGTGTCTGCCAATTCCACCACTCCGGCTGGCGGCTTGAGTCTAGCGGGCGCGTCTGCCCCAGCTGACCACGCCCGTCCGCTCACCGAGGGTCAGCCTTAGCTTGGCCCGGATGCACCGCTGGCCGTCATCACGGGCGGCGCCAGACCGGTGTCCTGGTTGGCGTCGGGCAGTTGAGCCCGACTTTGATGGCATCTGGTGCGGGTCTGTCCGACTGTTGCAGGTGAAACCCGGTTTCGATGGGGGTTAGCCGCGAATCGGTGCCGGTGAACCCGCAGCAGGTGAGCGCGGCCACCGACTGAGTTGTGGACATGAGCATTGGCCAGGCCCAGGCAGCCCCGGATCACCGGTTCGGTCTGCTGCGCAACCCTATACAGGCGCCCTGGCGCAGCCGACCACGCTCAACTACACGGACCCGGCATGCCATCGCTTGGCTCGGCCGGCCAGGGCACCCGCCCGGTGCCACTCGCGACGACTGCCATCGGTGAATCCAGGCTTAGAGCCTTGGGCTCGAACCTGAGGTGGGCGTCCCAACCGCCAAGGCCAGCCCTCGGCGGTTGAGCGGGGTAAGCGGGACACGGGTCCGATTCGAGTGCGATCAGGCGACACGCGGGTACGACGCGAGCGCGATCAGGCGGGGCTCAGTTCCGGGTCGTCGGCCGCGAACGTGCGCACCGGGCCGGGACCGGTGTCTGCGGTCTCGAAGCGGACGGTGACCCGGCCGAGCCCGGAGCCCCATACCCAGCCCTGGCCGAACTGGACGTGCACCACGTCCGCTCCGGCCAGCCAACCGGACGGACGCCTGGTCAGCGGGGCCTCGGCCTCCTCGACGACCCGCGGTGGAGCGCTGTCCACCAGGTCGAACAATGGCTCCTGCGCCACCTCGACCAGACCGGAGACGCCCACGCCGAGCAGGCGGACACCCTGACTGGTGTCCAGCCCCTCCAGCAGGCTGCGGGCCACCTGCGCGACCACTTCCACCCGGTCGGTCGCGCCGTTGAGCGTCCGGGACCGACTGATCGAAGAGAAGTCCGGCCAACGCACCTTCACGGTCACCGTCCGCGCGAACAACTCGGCCTTCGTCAGACGTTGAACTACCGAAATGGCTTGGCGGTCGGCGATGCCGGCCAGGACATCCGCGTCCGCCAGGTCGCGCTCGAAGGTGTCCTCAACCGAGATCGACTTCGTCTCGCGTTCCGGTTCGACCGGTCGGTCATCCACCGCCCAGGCGAGATCGGACAGGTGCTCGCCGCCGGACTTGCCGAGCTCGCGTACCAACTCGGCGCGGCTGAGCCGTTGGAGGTCGGCCACCGTGCTTACACCCAAGCGGGACAATCGGTCCATCGTCGCCGGACCGACGCCCGGGATTGCCCGGGCCGGCAGTTCGGCGATCGTGGCAACCTCAGTCCCCGGGGCGACCAGCCGGACGCCGTTCGGCTTCGCCAGTTCGCTGGCCACCTTCGCGATGAACTTCGAACTGCCCAGACCGACCGAAGCAGTGAGCCCGCCCGTCGCGTCCGCCAGCCTGGCGCGCAGGTCCTGCGCGAGGGCCAACAGGGAGTCGTCATCCAAGTCGCGCTCGGGGCCGGCCGCCAGGTCGACGAAAGCCTCGTCCAGGCTCAGCGGCTCGACCAGCGGCGAAAGCTCATGCAGCAGCCGCATTACGATCGCGCTGGCTTCGCGGTAGGAGCCGAACCGCCCGGCCAGAAAGGCGGCGTGCGGGCAGCGCCGCCGCGCCTCCCCCATCGCCATCGCCGAGCCCACCCCGAACTTCCGTGCCTCGTAGGACGCTGTCGAGACCACGCCGCGCAGTCCGATGCCGCCGACGATCACCGGCTTGCCGCGCAACGACGGTTTGTCGCGTTGCTCGACCGCCGCGAAGAACGCGTCCAGATCGAGGTGCATGATCGAAGCTTGCGGACGCAAGGTCAGTCCAGCGATTCGAGATAGGCCCGACCCCGCGGTGATAGCCGGTAGCCGACCCGGAGGCTCTCGGTGAGCCCGAGCGCCTTGAGCTTGCGGATATCGGTCTTCATCGGCTGCAGTTCCCGTTGCAGGAGCGCTGCGAGTTCGGTGGAAATCACCCCAGGGTGGTCGCGAATCCACTCGAGGATCGGACGCGTCCAACCCCCGGTGCGCTTGGCTGCGTCAAGCTTGGCGACGGCTGCGGTGATTTCGGTCAGCTCTTCGGCGCTCGGGAGGACGTCGCGGAGCGCGACACGTGGATCGTCGCCCACCCAAGAGAGACGGACCCGGTACACGTGGTAGCCACCTTTGCTGGCGCGGGGGCCGACCCAACGCGGCTCTCGCGGAGCAACCTCCTCAGGGGGCGGTTCGGGCGGGTAGAGCTGGCGACGCAGGGCGGTCAGGCTCGCGAAGCCGGCCGCGCGGGCGTCCGCATCGGTGAGCCGCTCTGCACCGAAGACCTCCTCGACGGCATCGAAGCCGACGATGCCGGCACTGGTCAGCTGGGTGCCGCCGACCCGGACGCGGGGTTGCTCCCACCGGCGGAACGCCAAAGTGATGGTGCCGTCGCGCACGCCGGCAGCGATCCTGGCCGGGAGCAACATCGCTCAGCGCCGCCGGTAGTGGACAAAGTCGAAACCGTCGCGGGGCTCGCGGGACACCTCCACCCACTCGGCCGGGCGCACGTCGGGAAAGAGCACTGAACCGTCCGCAACCTGATGCACCTCGGTCAGGTCGAGGTCGGTCAGCCGCGGCCAAGCCTGCCGGTAGATGCTGCCGCCGCCGGCGACGTAGATCTCGGCGTCGAGGCCGGCCGCCAGGTCGAGCGCCTCGTCCAGGGAGGCCACCGCGTAGGCGGTACGGGGCGGCAGGGTTTCGATAGGCTCGACGACCCGAGTGGGCTCAGGGAGCGCGATCGTCTCGGGGTGCGACGTGACCACGATCGTGGTGCGCTTGGGCAGCCAGCGGCCGATCGCATCGTGCGTCTTTCGTCCCATGATCAGCGGATGTCCAAGCGTCACCCGCTTGAATCGGGCCCAGTCCTCAGCGATCTCGAACGGCTGGCGCTCCCCGTCCCCAATCACTCCGTTGGCGCCCACGATTGCGATGGCGATGATCCGCATGGCTAGACCGCGATCGGGGCTTTGATTCCGGGGTGCGGGTCATAGTCGACCACCTCGAGGTCGGCCAGGGTGAAGGCGTCGATCTCGGTCACGCTCGGGTCGACCAGCAGCCTCGGCAGCGGACGCGGCTCGCGGGTCAGCTGGAGCTTGGCCTGCTCCAAGTGGTTCGAGTACAGGTGCGCATCGCCGAGGGTGTGCACGAAGTCGCCGACTTCCAGCCCGGTCACCTGCGCGACCAGATGGGTCAGCAGCGCATAGGACGCGATGTTGAACGGCACCCCGAGGAAGATGTCGGCCGAGCGCTGGTAGAGCTGACAGGACAGCTTCCCGTCCGCCACGTAGAACTGGAAGAACGCGTGGCACGGCGGCAGCGCCATCTCCCCCAACTGTCCGACGTTCCAGGCCGAAACGATGTGCCGACGGCTGTCCGGGAAGTTCTGGATCGACTCGATCACGCCCTTGATCTGGTCGACATGACCGCCGTCCGGGGTGGGCCAGGACCGCCACTGGTAGCCGTAGATCGGCCCGAGGTCGCCGTTCGCGTCGGCCCACTCGTCCCAGATCGTGATGCCGTTATCGTGCAGCCACTCGACGTTTGTCGAGCCCCGCAGGAACCACAACAGCTCGCCGAAGATGCTGCGGGTGTGCAGCCTCTTGGTGGTCAGCAACGGAAAGCCAACGGCTAGGTCGAAGCGCATCTGGTAGCCGAACACGCTCCGCGTGCCGGTGCCGGTGCGGTCAGACTTCGCCGTGCCGTGATCCAGCACGTGTTGCAGTAGGTCGAGGTATTGCTGCATCAGCTTTCCTTCGGCTCAGGTCCAGGATCCGGGGATCCCGGCCTACGCCGGGATGACGAAGGTGAGGGCTGGGATGAGGAAGGTGAGGGCTGAGATGACGATGACTGGACCGCTCCGTCCTGGGTCGACGACTTCGATCGGCCTAGAAGGTCGCTCAGGATCGGGACCATCGCGCGCACCGCTTGGCCGCGATGGCTGATCGCGTCCTTCTGCTCGGGGGTCAACTCGGCGTTGGTGACCTCGTTACCCTCAGCGATGAAGATCGGGTCGTAACCGAAGCCGTTCGTGCCGCGCGGTTCGAGGACAAGCCGTCCCTCCATCACCCCCCGCACCAGGTGTTCGGCGCCCTCCGGCGTCACCAGCGCCATGGCGCACACGAAGCGTCCGGTGCGGTCGGCGTCTGTCGTGTCGGTGAGTTGCGCGATCAGCAGGTCGAGGTTGCGCTGGTCGGTCGCGTCCGGCCCTGACCAGCGTGCCGAGCGGACTCCGGGCATCCCGTTCAGCAGATCGACCTCGATGCCCGAGTCGTCGGCCACCGCCAGCTCACCGGTGGCCGCCGCCGCAGCCCGCGCTTTGAGCAGCGCGTTGCCCTCGAAGGTCCGCTCGGTCTCGGCCGGCTCGGGATAGGCGGAGAAGGCATCCAGGCCGCGCACATCCGCGTCCACCCCCGCCGCAGCGAGCACGCGGTGCAACTCGGCGGCCTTCTTCGCGTTGTGGGTGGCGACGACGACGATGCTCATCTGGCCAACGCCGCCTGCTGCAGCCGGGTGAGTTCCGCACAGCCCGCCAGACCCAGATCGAGCAACTCGTCCAGTACCGGACGCGCGAACGGCTTGCCCTCTGCGGTGCCCTGCACCTCGACGAACTCGCCCCCGCCGGTTGCGACCACGTTCAGGTCGACCTCGGCGGAGGAGTCCTCGGTATAGCAGAGGTCGAGCATGGGGGTGCCGTCGACGACTCCGACCGATACCGCAGCCACGCTGCCGGTGAGCGGTTCGCCAGCGAGCGCGCCGCGGTTTCGCAACCAGGTCACCGCGTCCACGAGCGCCACGTACGCCCCGGTGATGGACGCCGTCCGCGTGCCCCCGTCGGCCTGCAGCACGTCGCAGTCGAGCACGATGGTGTTCTCGCCGAGCGCGCGATAGTCGATCACCGAGCGCAGGCTGCGGCCGATCAACCGGGAGATCTCGTGGGTGCGTCCGCCGATGCGGCCCTTGACCGACTCGCGATCGCTCCGCGAATGCGTGGCCCGCGGCAGCATCGCGTACTCGCTGGTCACCCAGCCGAGCCCGCTGCCCTTGCGCCAGCGCGGCACGCCTTCGGTCACCGAAGCCGCGATCAGTACCCTGGTAGCACCGAACTCGACGAGCACCGATCCTTCGGCATGGTCGAGCCAGTTGCGGGTAATCCGCACCTCGCGGAGGTCCAGTGGAGATCGGCCGTCGGCTCTTGGTGTTGACATGCGCCAACCCTATCGGGCGGCTCCGACAACGCCTGAGCGGGCCGTGCGGGACGCCGATTTGTTCAGACTGATACCCCCTGGGGTATGCTTGGTTCATCGTTCGAGAATGGAGATTGCGAGATGTGTCGTCCGGTTACCTGCAAGGTCTGTGGCAAGACCACCTGGGCTGGCTGCGGCCAGCACGTCGCTCAGGTCAAGGCCATGGTCCCGGCCAACCAGTGGTGCGGTGGACACGCGGCCGCGACCGCGCCGGAGAAGTCCAGCGGACTGTTCAAGATCTTCGGCCGATGAGCTCTCGCCGATTCACCGGACGTTTGGCTGCAGCGGCGGTCACGCTCCTCGCATCGGCTGCCCTGCTCAGCGGCTGCTCGAGCACCTCGGTGAGCGTCTCTGCCGGCCCGACAGCCACTGCCGCACCGGCCGCGGGCTCCTCACTGGATGCCAGCGCCTTCGCCGCGGCCGCGAGGCTGCCGGGCACCGTGCTGCTCGACGTCCGCACCGCGGAGGAGTTCGCAGCCGGACACCTGCCGGGAGCGGTCAACATCGATGTGGAGTCGCCCGACTTCGCGGCCGGCATCGCCAGCCTCGACCCCAGTAAGCCGTACGCGGTTTACTGCCGCAGCGCGAACCGCTCCAAGGTCGCGATGACCGCCATGCAGGGCGTCGGCTTCACCAACCTCTACGACCTGGCCGGCGGCATCAACGCCTGGAAGTCGGCTGGCGGCGAGGTCGTCACCGGCTAGCTCACCCGAGGCTGACGGAAAATCTGGTCCCGGGACGCCCCGCAAACGACGCAAGAGCCCTGTCCCGGACGATTGCCGGTCGGAATCGCGTCATGCCACCGCGCGATGCCGCGATCTCGCAGCGCGATGCCCCGATCAGGCCAGATGCGTTCGCTGCCGAGCATCCACCTCCGAGATCACGACACGCCCCGCCGCGATTCTCCAACCCAGCGGTAGATCTCGCAGATGATCGCCTTGCCCGGCCCTTCGCGCGAGATGACGCGATCCGCACCCACGACACCCGTAAACGACGCGAGGGTTCCGTCCCGGACGATCGTCGGTCGGAATCGCGTCATGCCACCGCGCGATGGCGCGATCTCGCAGCGCGATGCCCCGATCAGGCCAGATGCGTTCGCTGCCGAGCATCCAGCTTCGAGATCACGACACGCGAAGGCGGGTCCGGACGCGTCACGCGATCGTGTAGACCTGCTCCACCTCATCGACGAAACCGCCCATCAGCCGTCGGCCGATGCCGGCGAAGAGTTCCGGGCTGCCGGTGGTCAGAAAACGCAGGGTCGGCGTCCGCGGAGCGCTGCGCACCAGGCCGGTGTCGGTAAGGGTGGCGAACACCTCTTTGGCACACTCCTCGGCGGACGAGACCAGGGTCACCTCGTCGCCGATCACGTAGGAGATCACGCCGGCCAGCAGCGGGTAGTGCGTGCAGCCGAGGATCAGCGTGTCGATGCCGGCCTCCCGCAACGGCAACAAATAGCCGCGGGCGGCGTCAAGCAACTCGGGGCCGCCGGTGATGCCGGCTTCGACGTACTCCACGAACAGCGGGCACGGAGCGGTAAGCAGCTGTACACCGGGCACGGCTGCGAGCGCGTCGTCATAGCTCGCCGAAGTCGCCGTGGCTTCGGTGCAGATCAGCCCGATGCGTCCGCTCTTGCTGGCGCGGACGGCGCGGCGCGCGGCCGGCAGGATCACGTCGATGACGGGTACGTCGTAGCGCTCGCGTGCGTCCCGCAACACCGCGGACGAGGCTGAGTTGCAGGCGATGACCAGGGCTTTGACTCCGGACTCGGCAAGGTAATCCAGGCATTCCAGAGCGTATTCGCGCACCTCGGGAATCGACTTGGTGCCGTACGGCGCGCGGGCCGTGTCACCGAGATAGACCATGTCCTCACCGGGCAGCTGGTCGAGCAGCGCACGAGCTACGGTCAACCCGCCGAAGCCGGAGTCGAAGACCCCGATCGGGGCGTCGGACGCGATCACGAGCACCGACTTTAGGCCCGCGGCAGAATGGGTGCCAACCGCAGCCGGAGGGATGGGACTTGGCCGATCAGATCGACGCCGCCCGGATCGTGCTGCGCACCCTCCGCTGGTTGGACGACGGCCGGCGCAAGCTGGACGAGTCCTGGCGCGCGTTCACCGGACGCGAAGAGAAGCCGGCCGCGGCGCCGGCCGATCGACGGGAACCGCCGGAGATCTGGTGAGGCTGTGAGGCGGCCCCTCGCCAAACCAGACCACAAAGGTAGCGGCCGCCCTTCGTGACGCCTTCCGCCTCGTGCCCCGGTTCGCCGGCAACTTCGGGGCCGGACGCGGACGCGGTCAACCGCGGTTCAGCGGCGGGTGAGGGTCAGCGTCACCAGGCCGGCGCGCCGGCCGGGCACGGGAGCAGGAAGGCCGCAGCCGGGCTCGCCGTCCACCGCGGACGCGCAGCCGCCGCAACCCGAGGCCGGGCAGCCCATCGAGAGTTCGCGCGCGGATACCCGTCCCGAACGAACCAGGTGGTCCACCGCAGCCCGCACCACCTGCTCGTCGAGCGCGAGATTCCGGGCCATCTGCGCGACCGTGGGCGTTCCGACCGCCATCTCATCGAGCACCAGGCTCAACGGGCCGCGCCGCACCCCAGCCGCGGCGGTCATAGGAACAGGCTCCCGACCTGGAACACCACGACGGCGAGCCCCCAGGCGATCGCCAACTGCAGCCCGATGCCGAACAGCGTCCAGCGGCCACCGATCTCGCGCCACTGCGCAGCCACAGTGGCCACGCAGGGCGTGTAGGCCAGCAGGAAGATCATGAACGCAAGCGCCGCCGGAACCGGATGCCCGCCGGAGGATTCGGTGAAGGAGGCCAGCACCGCATCGCCGAGGTCGCCGGGGGCAGCCGAATCCTCAGGCTCCTCAACTGCGTAGGTCTGCGCCCAGGACGAGATCACCGCCTCCTTGGCCACGAACCCGACCACCAGCGTGGAGGTGGTCTCCCACGAGCCGAAGCCCGCCGGGCCGAAGACCGGCGCCACCGCTTGGGCCGCGACGCCGTAGACAGAGTCGGCCACCGGCACGTCCCCGAACCTCTCACCGGGCTGGGTGGGGATCGACTGCAGCAGCCACACCGCGCACACCGTGATCACGATGACGCCGGCGGCGGTCTGCAGGAAGCCCTTCAGTCGCACCCAGGTCACCGAAGCGGTCAGGCGCAGGGTCGGACGCTGGTACGCGGGCAGGTCGATGATCAGGGGCTCCGCGCCCATCGTCCGCCAAAGCGTCCGGCGCAGGATCAGCCCGGTGAAAACGACCAGGAGGATCGAAATCACGTACATCGCGAACACCGCGGTCCCGGCGTACGGGCCGAAGAACACGCTGCCGAGCATCACGAAGACGGTCAACCGGGCAGTGCAGGACGTGAACGGCACCAGCAGCGCGGTCAGAATCCGCTGCCGCGAGCTGGGCAGGATCCGGGTCGCAGAGATCGCCGGCACATTGCAGCCGAAACCGACGATCAATGGCAGGAAGGCGCGTCCAGGCAGGCCGATGGCGCGCATCAACCGATCGGTGACCACGGCAGCGCGTGCGAGGTAGCCGGAGTCCTCAAGCAGCGCCAGCAGGACGAACATCAGGGTCATCAGCGGCACGAAGGTGAGCAGCATGCCGACGCCGGCGATGATCCCGTTCACCACCAGGCCCTCGAGCCAGGTGCCGGTGAGCCCCAACTGCGCGAACAGCCACAGCGCGCCATCAGTCAGCGGGCCAGTGAACAGGCCGTCCAGGAAGTCCTGCAGCGGCGCCGCGACCGCGGTGGTGATCTGGAACACCAGCCACATCACGCCGAGGAAGATCGCCGGGCCGAGCACCGGGGCGGTCACCCAGCGGTCGACCTTGTCAGACCACGTGTGCTGCGGATCGGCCGGCGCCTTGGTGCCGACCTCCACGGCCTGCGCGATCCAGCTGAAACGGTCATCGTCCAGTTCGAGCGAGTCGAGTTCCGCCGCCATCGGACGCGGGGCTGGCGCGGGCGTGCCGAGCGTTTCGCGGACGGTACCCGCGAGGCCCTCCAGGCCGCTGCGCCGACGCGGATCGATCCCCACCACCGGGCAACCGAGCGCCTTCGAAAGGGCTGCGGTATCCACGCTGACGCCGTTCTTGGCCGCAACATCGAGCATCGTCAATGCGACCACGAGCCGCAGGCCAAGCTCGCGCAACTGCGACACCAGATAGAGGCTGTTCGCCAGCCGGGCCGCGTCGCAGACCACTATGCACAGGTCGGGGCGCTCATCCGCCGGCACTCCGACCAGCAGTTCCCTGGTCAGTGTCTCGTCCGGCGAGTGCGGGTCGAGAGAGTACGCACCGGGCAGGTCGACCAGGGTGATGTCGAGTTTCTGGTCGGACTCGTCGCAGGTGCAGTCTTCACAGTCGCAGGTGGCCGCATCCCTGGTGGTCTTCCAAACGCCACGGGACACCTCGACGGTGGTGCCCGGCCAGTTGCCCATCGTGACGCGCGAGCCGGTGAGAGCGTTGAAAAGCGTCGACTTGCCGGTGTTCGGGGCGCCGACCAGGGCCACCGCTGGCGCGTCCGGCCCGGCTCCCGTACCGGTGCCGGTCTGGCAGCACGCCTTCACCGAGGGCGTCGGCACGCTCGCCACCAGCAGGTTCAGTTGCCGATTCGGCTTGGTTTCGGTGACCGGCATCAGGCGACGACCTCGGCCCGCAACTCCTTGATCAAGCTGGAGCCGAGAGCGATCCGGGAGCCGGACACCATTGCGACCCGGCCGCCGCCGGCCGTCCGTGAGAGCAGGGAGAACGTCGACCCCACCCGCAGGCCCAGGCAGGAGAGGCGCTGCCGCGATCCGTCCGGCGCGCCGACGAGCGTCAGGCTGGTGTGGAGCGGTGCGCTGCCCAGGTCGATACCGACGTACATGTTAGTAAGGCTAGCCTAAGAGAAATAGCTGCGCACCTCGTTCCAAAAACGGTAGGCGCCCGCTCGATCACGCGAGAGCGAGCAAATTCTCGGTCAAATAGGCCACCCACTCGTACACCCGAAACACGTATGCCTTCGGATCGGTTTCGGGCAGTTCATCCAATTCCTCAGCATCTTCGCTGGTGCGGATTCCCAATCGGACGGCCAGGCTCAATCGCACCGCGGTGAGGGTCTTCAGCCAGCTGGGCAGGTCGATCAACCGCACTTGCACCGGGTGCTTGCCGGCATCGGAATCCCGCAAAGCCGACATCACGATCTCAGCCTGGTCGAGGCGCTCAGTCCGCTGCCGGGATTGCGTCAGCCGGCGAAATTCGTCGGAGCCGATCGGGTCCTCCGGGTAGGCGTCCGGAAAGAGCCGCACGATCACCGGGTCGGTCCGGTCCAGTGGTTCACCGCCGTCGAGCTCAGCCTGCCACCGCGCGAACGGGTCGGCATGGTCGACGGCCTCGGCGTCCGCTTCCAGCAGACCGCAGAACTGCTCGACCAGCGACTCCAGCAGGGTGGCCTCGTAGTCGGTCAGGCGCATGTTGATCACCGGGCCCTGCCGGCGGAAGTCACGCATCAGACCGGTTCCAGCGTGGCCCAGAGCCCGTAGCCGTGCATCGCGTCCACGTCGGTCTCCATCTGTTCGCGCGCTCCGGTCGAAACCACGGCCTTGCCGGAGTTGTGCACCTGCAGCATCAGGTCGGTCGCCTTCGACTCCGGATAGCCGAAGTAGGTGGTGAACACGTGGGTGACGTAGCTCATCAGGTTGACCGGATCGTCCCAGACGATGGTCACCCACCCGGTCAGCGCCGACTCAACCGGACGCTCGGATACCGCCACCCCTGCGCTCGGCCGCTCGGTCGTGCTCTCGCCTGCCACCGAACCATTGTGTCAGGCAGCGCCGACAAAGCTGGCATAGCCCCCAATTGCGGCAGGACGCTCAAGCCCGGTAGCCGCGGGCCGACCGACACTCCTGTTGACCCCGGCCATGAGAATGTCGTACGACTGCCGTGCAAGCCTTCTATGGCAGGTGGGACCAAGACACGTCGGCTGGAGGCGAGGCTCGAGCCCACATTGGACGACCTCATCAGTGAGGCCGCGAGAACGGTTGGGCAGTCGCGTTCGGAGTTCATCCTGATCGCCGTCCGCGAGTCGGCTGAGCGGGTGTTGGCTCGCGCCGACATCACCATCATGTCCGCCCACCAGTTCGACGTCCTCGTCGAGAGCCTCGCCGAGCGAGCGCCGCTGGACAAGCTGGCCCGTGCGGCCGCGTCCGACCGCCCGTACCGCCGTTGACGGCGCACTGGGTCTCGTCGAGGATCAGCCCCAGCCACCTTCTCGACGGGTTCGACTCCGGACCGGAGTCCCTGAACACATGGCTCAAACAGTTCGCCGCGCGCGCCGACGCCCAAGGAACCGCGCGCACAATCGTCTGGACTCGCCCGGACGACCCCACGGTGGTCGCCTACTATTCGGTCGCCCCAACCGAGGTGCGACGCGAGGGCCTGACCCGAGCTGCGCACGGCGGGCATTCCGTGATTCCCGCCTACCTGTTGTCTCGCCTCGCCCTCGACCGGAGCCTCCAGGGAGGCGGCCTGGGCACGTACCTGCTGCTGCACGCGGTCGAACTCGTGGTCGCGGCCAGCACCACGGGCGGCGGCCGCCTCCTGGTCGTCGACGCAATCGATGACGCCGCGTCCAGCTTCTACCGCGCACACGCCTTCACCCCGATCAGCGGAACCCGCCGCCTGTACGCCAGGATCAGTTCGCTGCAGGCGTGCTCAACGCTGGTTCCGAGGCGTAACGCACGACTGTTCCGGGGTGAAGGGTCTCCACGGCTGAACCCAACGGATGGCCGATGCCCTTCGGTCTGGACCTGTCGGGATGCTAGGCCGCGTCGCACAACCCAGCACGCGCTGCGGTGCACCTCGCAATCGCACGGAGTTGTGCGACACGCCCTAGGCTGACCGCCATGACTCTCCTGTCGTCCGTGTCACCATCGACGCTGCGCTCCGGCCAGCTCAGCACTGCGCTGCTCACCGACCACTACGAGCTGACCATGGTTCGGGCCGCATTGCGTTCCAAAACCGCACTTCGCAGGAGCGTGTTCGAACTCTTCGCCCGCCGACTGCCCGAGGGGCGCCGCTACGGAATCGTGGCCGGTGCCGGCCGCGCGATGGACGCGATCCAGGCCTTCCGCTTCGACGAGGAGCAGCTGAACTTCCTGCTTGAGCAGAACGTCATCGACACCGACCTGGCCGACTGGCTCAGCCGCTACAAGTTCAAGGGCAACATCTGGGGCTACCCGGACGGCGAGGCCTACTTCCCCGGCTCTCCCCTGCTGATCGTCGAAGGCACCTTCGCCGAAGCGGTCATCCTGGAGACCGTGCTGCTGAGCATCTACAACTACGACTGCGCGGTCGCGTCCGCCGCCTCGCGGATGACCGCGATGGCCGGCGACCGGCCCTGCATCGAGATGGGCTCCCGGCGCACCAACGAGTCTGCCGCGGTGGCCGCCGCCCGCGCCGCCTACATCGCGGGCTTCCAGGCCACCTCGAACCTCGAAGCTGGACGCACCTACGGAATTCCGACCACCGGCACGGCCGCGCACTCGTTCACCCTCCTGCACGACACCGAAGAGGACGCGTTCAAGGCGCAGCTGAAGACGCTGGGCAAGGGCACCACGCTGCTGGTGGACACCTACGACATCGAAGAGGCCGTACGCACCGGCGTCCGCCTCAGCAAAGGCAAGCTGGGCGCGATCCGGCTCGACTCCGGCGACCTCGCCGAGCAGGCAGCGGACGTGCGCAAGCTGCTGGACTCCCTGGGCGCCGAGAAGACGAAGATCATCGTCACTTCTGACCTGGACGAGTTCCAGATCGCCGCGCTACGCAGCGCCCCGGTGGACGGTTACGGGGTCGGCACCTCGCTGGTCACCGGTTCGGGGGCGCCGACCTGCGGCTTCGTCTACAAGTTGGTGTCGAGAGCCACGTCCGAAGCGAAGGACGCCGAACTGCTGCCGGTGGCGAAGAAGAGCGTCAACAAGGGGTCGGTGGGCGGACGAAAGTTCGCGCTGCGCCGGCTGAACGCGGCGGGCCGGGCGGAGGCGGAGGTGATCGGTATCGGCACCCCGCCGGTCAACGACGGCAACGACCGTCCGCTGCTGGTGCAGCTGATGGCCAAGGGCAAGCCGATCGCTCGCGAACCGCTCGAAGCCGCCCGGGAGCGGCACACCAGGGTGCGGGCCGAACTGCCGCTCGCCGCGCACAAGATGAGCAAGGGCGACCCAGCGCTGCCCACCATCCTGCTCGATGAGGTCGGCGAGGTGACCGACAACCCTTACGCGGCGGTTAAGCGATGAGTACCGCGCTGATCGTCGTCGACGTTCAGAACGACTTCTGCGAAGGTGGTTCGCTGGCGGTGACCGGCGGGGCTGCGGTGGCTGCTCGGATCGGTGCTCTGTTAGCTGGCGAGCACGGTTACGACCATGTCGTCGCTACCCGCGATCACCACATCGACCCGGGACCGCACTTCTCCGCGACACCCGACTACGTGGACTCCTGGCCGGTGCACTGCGTGGCCGGGACACCCGGCGCCGAGCTGCATTCGGCGCTGCTCGGCTCAACTCCGGACCGCCGTCATCCCGGCGCAGGCCGGGATCTCGGGTCGACCTTGGAAGCGGTCTTCGACAAGGGCGAATACGCCGCGGCCTACTCCGGTTTCGAGGGTAGGGCGGACGGGGTCGCGCTCGCCGACTGGCTGGTGGACCGCAGCGTGACCAAGGTGGTCGTCTGCGGCATCGCGACCGACCACTGCGTCCGCGCGACCGCGCTGGACGCCGTCCGCGACGGCTTCGCTACCACCGTGCTGCTCGACTACACCGCTGCGGTGAGCCCGGAGCGCCTGCCCTCGGTGCTGGCCGAGTTCGAGGCGGCCGGTGTGCGGCTGGTTCGGGGCGAGCCGGACGGTACCCGCCGCGTGGCATGGTCGGAAGGAGTCTGGACCAACCCGCCCGCCGCCGTGACAACCGCCGAGAAGGCGCTTGAAGTGACCGCGGTGGAAGGCTCGGACGCCTGGCGGCACACCGCTTACGGATTCGTCCACGACACCGAGCACGCGCTGCTGGCCCCGCTCGCCGTCGGCGAGGCGGTCGAGGTGGTGCTGCAGACGACGTTCTCGGGGCAGTTCGACCAGGCTGGCGTGCTGGTGCGCGCCGACGCCGAACACTGGGTGAAGGCCGGGTGCGAGTACGCCGACGGCGCGCTCAACCTGGGTGCGGTGGTGACGCTGGAGCGTTCGGACTGGTCGGTCGCACCGGTCGATTGGAACGGCCAGGAGATCACCGTCCGGGTGAGCCGGGACGCGGAGTCGCTCACGGTCCGCGCGAAGGTTGCCGGCGGCGACTTCCGGTTGGTGCGGGTGGCGCCCTTCGTTACCGGCGAGGTGTCCGCAGGGCCCTACGTCTGCGCCCCTACCCGGCCGGACTTCACCGTCCGCTTCCTGAGCTGGCGCGTCGTTCCCGGGGACGCGTCCCTGCACTGACTCCGCGCTGTGAACGAAAAGGGGACGGTTCCCTTTTCGTTCAAGTTGTCCACAGTCTCAGCGTCACGGCGCCAATCAGACGACCAGCGAAGTCCCAGAACCGGGCACCTGCAGCGGGGAGCTGAAGTCGTTCATCACGCTGGCCAGGCGGAACGCGCGCTCGTCCTGGTAGAGGTCCTCCAGTGTCAGCGGGTCGCCGTCCGGCCCGGACAGCGGGATCTTCCAGTTCGGGTACTCCGTCGACGTGCCGGGCTGATTCTGCGTCCGCCGGTCGCCCACGGCATCGGTGAGGGCCGCGCACAGCACCCGCGCCGGGGTAGCCACCAGGTAACGGTGCAGCGCCTCGACGATGTCCTCAGTGGTGGGCTCGCCCACGGCCAGGAAGCCGCGCTCACGCAGCATGTCCAGGTACGCGTTGCGGTCGCGTTCGGCGTTGGCCAACTCCGCGTCCAGCGGCTCGGTCAGCAGGCCCAGCCGGTGCTGCAGCCGCACGTGCTCGGCAGCCAGGTACCCGGCCGTGGGCGGCAGGTCGTGGGTGGTCACCGAAGCCAGGCAGTATTCCCGCCAGGCCTCCGGCGGCAGCGGACG
>Ga0116179_1000494_pt1 | contig 30692 bp, 27 predicted proteins | sample AD_UKC071_MetaG_FD_89751 | JGI IMG/M metagenome (GOLD analysis project Ga0116179, IMG submission 89751) | Active sludge microbial communities of municipal wastewater-treating anaerobic digesters from USA - AD_UKC071_MetaG | ecosystem: Engineered > Bioreactor > Anaerobic > Digestate | place: USA...
CAGCCTGTTCGCCTCGAGCCGGCAGGCGCTCGGCGAGGCGATCGCGAAGCTCGGCGACAAGGGCACCGAGATCGCCGCGCAGCTCTCCTCCGGCACGCTCCCCCAGGTGAGCCTGCTGCCCGAGTCGGTGCGCGTGATCGTGGAGGACATCTACGCCCAGGCGATCTCGTCGGCGTTCATGATCGCCGCGCCGATGGCCGTGGTGAGCTTCCTGGCCATCATCTTCCTGCCCAACCACTCGCTCACCACCATGACGACCTCACAGCGTCTCGCCGCGCAGGAGGCCGCGCTCGCGACCGACGCCGCGGGCGACGGCGCCGCGATGATCGCGAGCGAGATCGCCGGCGACGACGCCGCCGCCGAGATCGAGGCGGCGCGCGACGCGGGGCTCGATGCGGCGGATGCCGCGGCCACCGTCGCGGGCGCCCCCTCGCATGGCGTCGAGCAGCGCCAGCATGAGGCGCGCGCGACCGAGGCCCACGGGCATGAGCCCCGCGCACATGGGCGCTGATCCGCGGCGCGAGGCCGCGGCGCGCGCCATCGAGGCCGAGCTCAGCGAGCTCGTCAGCCGGATCCGGCTGTTCCTGCGGCGCACCGCAGAGTCGGTGAGCCCGGGGCTGACCCCCGCGCACTTCAAGGTGCTGAACATCATCACCCGGCGCGGGCCGATCACGCTCTCGAAGCTCACCGAGCACTTCGGCGTCGACAAGTCGCTACTCAGCCGCGCGGTGCGCGAACTCGAGAGCCTCGAGTTCATCACGCGCACGCCCGACCCCGACGACCGCCGCTCGCAGCTGCTGAGCACCACGGCATTCGGCCAGGAGCGCCTGGACGCCGCGCGCCAGAGCGACGAGAACCGGCTCGTCGGCGCGCTCTCCGCGTGGGACGTGACCGACGTCGAGCGCCTCGCGACCCTGCTGCACGCGATCAACTCGGGTGAGACGCCCGAGCCCCCGGCCCCGACGAGCATCTCAGCGGCGCCGGCGACGGCCGCGGCGACGTAGAGCGACCGCGTGTGCCGCGGCCGGGGCCGGGACGTGCGAGCCCCGGCCGCGGCACACCCGGCTACTGGTTGGAGAACACCGAGTCGAACGCGGCGCCGGGCAGGTCCCAGAGCAGCGAGCGCACGAACGTGGCCGCCTCTGCCGCGCCGTGCAGCCTGTCCATCCCGGCATCCTCCCACTCGATCGAGATCGGGCCCGAGTAGCCGATCGCGTTCAGCGCCCGGAATGCGTCCTCCCACGGCACGTCGCCGTGGCCGGTCGAGACGAAGTCCCAGCCGCGCCGCGGGTCGCCCCACGGCAGATGCGATCCGAGGATGCCCGCGCGGCCGTTGTTCGGCCGCAGCCGCGTGTCTTTGCAGTCGACGTGGTAGATCCGATCGGCGAAGTCGACGATGAATCCCACGGGATCGATGCCCTGCCACATCATGTGCGAGGGGTCCCAGTTGAAGCCGAACGCCTCGCGGTGGCCGATCGCGTCGAGCGCGCGCTGGGCGCTCCAGTAGTCGTAGGCGATCTCGCCCGGGTGCACCTCGTGCGCGAAGCGCACCCCCTCGGCATCGAACACGTCGAGGATCGGGTTCCAGCGCTCGGCGAAGTCCTCGAAGCCGCGCTCGATCGTCTCGGCGGGCACCGGCGGGAACATCGCCACATATGGCCAGATCGACGAGCCGGTGAACCCCACCACCGTCTCGACGCCGAGCTTGCGGGCCACCCGGGCCGAGCGCCGCATGTCGTCGGCGGCGCGGCGGCGAACGCCCTCGGCCTCTCCGTCGCCCCACACGTACTCGCGCAGGATCGCCTGATGCCGGAAGTCGATCGGCGCGTCGCAGACCGCCTGCCCCGCCAGGTGGTTCGAGATCGCGAACAGCTGCAGGCCGTGTCGATCGAGGATCTCAAGCCGCGAGGCCGCGTACGCGTCGTCCTCGTCGGCGCGGCGCAGGTCGAGATGATCCCCGGATGCCGCGATCTCGAGGCCGTCATAGCCCCACGACGCGGCGAGTCGCGCCACCTCCTCGAACGGCAGATCGGCCCACTGGCCAGTGAACAGGGTGACCGGATGTGCGGACATCGGCGTGCTCCTTGCGTGCGGTGCGGGATGGTGGATTGGAGGGCGCGCTCAGCCGGCCGCGCGCCGGTCCTGCAGAGCGCGCAGGTAGCGCAGCGAGCGCTCGGCGAGCTCGTCCTGGCTGGGGGCGAGCGGCCGCCAGACCGAGGCGGCGACCGCGATGGTCTCGTTGTCGCCGGTGAAGCTCTCGACCCCGAGCGGGCCTGCGTAACCGGCGTCGTCCAGCGCGTCGAGCATGCCCGGCCAGTCGGTGTGGTCGTCGCCGACCGGGCCGCGGTCGTTGCCGCACACCTGGACGTAGGCGATGGCGCGACCGGCGGCGCGAATCGCCTCGACCGGGCGCTGCTCCTCGATGTTCAGGTGGTAGCTGTCGAGCGCGAGGCCCAGGCCCGGCCCGAGCAGCGGCCCGAGCGCGTCGAGCCCCTGGGCCACGGTGTTGATCAGACTGGTCTCGTAGCGGTTGAGCGGCTCGATCGCCAGCGTCGAGCCTCCATCGGCTGCCTCCGCCGCGAGGGGCGCGAGCGAGGCGCGCAGCTCGGCCGTGGCATCCGCCCGCTCGCCGGCGCTCATGCGCCACGTGACGCCGGTCGGCGCATAGAACGGCCCCGCGACGACCGAGGCGCCGACCGCGCGCGCGACGCCGAGGCAGTGGCGGAGGTACGCCTGCGTGCCGGCGACGTCGCCGGCACGAGCCAGCAGCGAGCGGCCGGGCCCCATCGCGCCGACGACGACCGGCCGCAGCCCGAGCTCGTCGAGGAGGTCGCGCGCGCGTGGCGGGTCCCAGTCGCCCGGCTGTTCGACCGGCAGCTCGACGGCGTCGAACCCCATGCCGGCGATGCGACGCAGCAGCGGCTCGAGCCGCCGGTCATCCAGCGGCGAGGTCCAGACCCAGGTGTTGACGCCGATCGGCCTGCGCATGGTGTGCTCCAAGGTGAGAAGGCAGCGGGTGGGAAGGAGTGCGCGTCGCCGACGGCCGCGCGACGGCGGGACGGCCCGGGCGTGAGCCGGTGCCATCCCGCCGCACGCGCTGCGACGCGTCCCGGTCAGGGGATGATGCGCTGCTGCCACACCTGGGGGTAGCCGGGCAGGTTCTCTCCGCCGAACTTGGCGTAGTGACCGTCGGGCATGCCCTCATTCTCGGCGAGGTAGCGGTCGACCTCTTCGGCCGTGATCGGGTTCTGCGGGAGGACCCACTCCTTGGGCACCTGCTCGCCCTTGAAGATCATCGCGGCCGCCAGCAGCGGGGTGCGCCACTGGAAGTTCGAGTACACCGGGGCGAGGCCGGTCAGCCCGGTCGCCTTCCACTTGCGCAGGAACGACATCTCGTCCTCGCCGGTCATCACCGGGTAGTCGACGCCCGCGTCCTCGAACGCCTCGATCGCCGCGACGGCGCCGTCGCCGGCGTCCATCCAGACGCCCTTGACATCGCCCTTGGCGAGCTCGTCGCTGATGATGCTCTTGATCTTCGCCGGGTCGGCGCCGGTGAAGTAGTCGACCGCCTCGATGCCCGCCTCGGCGAACAGCTTCTCGGCCGCCGCCCAGCGCTGCTCGAGCACGTCGACGCCGGGGAGGATCCGCAGGCCGACGACCTTGTCGCCCTTCTGCAGGTTCTCGATGAGGAACTCGGCCGTGTCGATGCCCCAGGCGAAGCCGCCGATGGGGTGGATGAACGTGACCGGGCAGTCGGTCTCGACGCCACGGTCGAAGACGATGACCGGCTTGTTCGTCGCGCACGCGCGCTCGACGGCGGGCGTCATGGCGGCGGTGCTGTTGGGCGAGATGATGAACACGTCGCAGTTGCCCTCGCCGATGAAGTAGTCGATGTCGGCGATCTGCGTGTCATCCGAGTCCTGCGCGTCACGGGTCTCCATCGAGCTGATCGCACCGGAATCCTGCAGCACCTTGAGCTGCTGGTTCATCGTGATCCAGCCCGTCTGACGCCAGGGGTTCGAGATCGACGCGTTGGCGAAGCACGCCTTCTTCGCGCCCGGGCTCGCATAGGCCGAGGTGTCGACCATCTCGGCATTGATGTGCTGCAGGTAGACCTCGTCTTCGGGGCCCTGGGGAATGACGGAGCGCTCGGCGAACTGCTTGTCGTAGATCGCCTGGTCGAACCATTCGTTCGCCGTGCCGCCGCTCGACGCCGACGGCTCATCCGACGGTGCCGTGACGCCGGGGTCCGTGGTGCACCCGGCAAGCGCGAACAGGCCGATGAGCGCTGCTGCGGCGGTGCCGATCTTCAGTGATCGTCGCATGGTTAACCTCCCTGGTTAGCGTTGCTGCCCTCGCCTCTGAGGACATGTGATTCGGACTGAGCGGCCGCCGCGGGCGGGGCCGGCTCCTTCCCCGGATCGGGAGAAGACTGTGTGGATGCCGCGGGTCTCGGCCGCGCGCGACGAGTGCGGAACGACACCCCCGCGTAGGCGACGGCCGCGATGATGATGACGCCCTGCACGCTGTCGCGCAGCGTCGAGGGCACGCCGATGATGTTCATCAGCAGGAACAGCGACTCGAGCACGAATGCGCCCGCGACCGCGGCGACGACCCAGCCCCGCCCTCCGCCGAGCACCACCCCGCCGAGCACGACGGCCGTGATGGCGATGAACTCGTAGCCCCGGCCGACCGAGGGGTGCACGCCCGCGAAGCCGACGAGCAGGATCCCGGCGACGGTCGCCGAGAGCGACGAGATCATGAAGCCCTGCGTCGTGATCCACCAGGTCCGCACGCCGGCGTATCGGGCGGCGGTCGGATTGTCGCCCACGGCGATCATCTGCTTGCCGAGCGGCAGCTTCGTCACCCAGATCGCCAGCGCCAGCCAGGCGGCCAGCACGAGCACCGACCAGGGCAGGTAGTCGATGACGGGCACGTCGCGGATGCCGCCACGGCCGACGTTGCGGAAGCTGTCTGCGGGGTTTCCGGTGGCGGCGCCGCCGGTCCACCACAGGATCCCGCCGAGCAGGGCGAGCATCATCCCGACGGTGACGATGAACGAGGGCACCCTCAGGAGCGTGGTGATGAGCCCGTTCACGAGCCCGATGACCGCGCCGAACACGAACATGAGCACCATCACGGGGACGGTGCGCGAGTCGTCCTGCCCCACGAGGTTGCCGGCGATCACGACCTGCGCCGTGATCAGCGAGCCCTGCGAGAGGTCGAACTCGCCCGAGACGATGACGAAGTACTGCCCGATGGCGATGATCGCGACCGGGGCGACCCGCTGAATGAACCGCATGAACTGCCCGGGCTCCGCGAAGCTCGGGTTCAGGATGATGATCGCCGCGAGCAGGATCACCAGCAGCAGGAACACGGCCCCGCGGGGGCTGATCAGGGTGCGGAGGGCGTTCACGATCCCTCACCTCCCCCGGCGGAAGCCGAGGGCACGGTGCGTGCCGCGACCGCGGCATCCACGAGCTCGTCGCGCCTGCCGGGGCCGAACCGCGCCCGCCGTGCCGAGACGACGCGACGGCTGTAGACGGCGACGGCGGCGACGATGACGACGCCGCGCACCACGTCCTTGAGGAACGGGTTGATCTGCAGCACGCTCATCACGTTGTCGACGACCGCGAAGATCGCAACACCGCCGATGGTGCCCCACACCGAGCCGCGCCCGCCGAGCAGGAGCGTGCCGCCGAGCACCACCGCCGCGATGCTGAGCAGGTCGTATCCGCCCTGCTGCCCGACGACCGGGCTGCCGACGCCCAGGCGGCTGGCCAGCAGCAGCCCGGCGAGCCCCGCGAAGACCGACGACAGCACGTGCGCGACGATCAGCGGGCGGCGGATGCGCAGGCCGCTCAGGCGCGACACCTCGGGGCTGCCGCCCACGGCGAACAGGTGCGCGCCGATGCGCGTGCGCTCGAGGACGACCCAGACGACCGCGGCGAGCACGAGCATGATCACGGTCGAGACGGGCACCGGGCCGATGCCCGTGGCGCCGATGAGCTGGAACTCCCACGGCACCTTGCCGGCGCTGCCCTGGAAACTGGTGTTGAGCACGCCCTGCAGCACGAGCCCCATGCCGAGCGTGGCGATGAAGCCGTTCACGTGCAGCACGGTCACCACGAGCCCGTTGACCAGCCCGATCGCGACGCACACGACGAGGGTGAGCACGACCGCCCACGCGATGTTCGCGGGATCGCCGTTCATCGTGGTCGCGCCGAGCAGGCTGGCGAGGCTGATCACGTAGACGACCGAGAGATCGAGCGAGGCTCCCAGGATGACGAGGGTCTGCCCGATGGCGACGAGCCCGAGCACACTCATCCCGGTGAGGATGTCGCGGACGTTGCCCTCGCTGAAGAAGTTGCGACCGACCGTGCCCACGAGGATCGCGCCGATCACGACGACGATCAGCAGGGCGATGAGCACGATCTGCGTGGTGCCGATGTGGACGCGCCTCATGGCCGCGCCCCCCGCCGCTCGTCGGTGCCGCCCTCGTCGGGTGCCGCCGCACCAGTGCCCGCCTCGCCGGGCCCTGCGGCCCCGGTGGCCGCCGCGAGCACCTCAAGCTCGGACGCCCCCGCCGGCAGCTCGGCGCTGACCCGCCCGTCGCGCATCACGACGATCCGGTCGCTCATCCCGATCACCTCGGGCAGCTCGGACGAGACCATCAGCACCGCCTTGCCCTCGGCCGCGAGCCGGCGCATCAGGGTGTACACGGCCACCTTCGCCCCGACGTCGATGCCGCGGGTGGGCTCGTCGAACAGCACGAGCTGCGGATCGGTGACCAGCCATTTGGCCAGCACCACCTTCTGCTGGTTGCCGCCCGAGAGGGTCTGCACCTCCTGCTCGAGGCCGCGGGACGTGATCTCGAGGCTCGAGAGGATGCCGGGCACCCGCTTCCGCGCGGCGCGCGTGCGCCCCGCGAACACGCCGCGCACCACGAGCAGGGCGTTGTCGAGGATCGACTGGCCGAGGGCGAGCCCCTGCGCCTTGCGGTCCTCGGTGACGAGGGCGATGCCGGCGCGGACCGCCTGCCGCGGCGAGGCGACGTGCACGCGGCGCCCGTCGAGCTCCATCTCGCCACGGGTGAAGGCGTGCGCGCCGAAGATGCCCTCGAGGATCTCGGTGCGGCCCGATCCCTGCAGCCCGGCCAGCCCGAGGATCTCGCCGGCCCGCACCTCCAGGTGCACGCCGTCGACGAAGTCGTTGCCGACGCCGCGCAGCCGCACGCGCGCGTCGCCGACTCGGGTGCCCTCCTCGGGGCCCGGGTAGTAGCTCTGGATCGGCCGGCCGACCATGCGGCGCACGAGCTCGTCCTGCGTGAGGTCGGCTGCGGCATCCGTCGAGACCAGCGCGCCGTCTTTGAGGATCGTGATGCGGTCGCACAGGTCGAAGATCTCCTTCAGCCGGTGCGAGACGTAGATCACGGCGACGCCGCGCGCGGTGAGGCGCCGGACGATCGCGTAGAGCAGCTCGACCTCGTGCTCGCTGAGGGCGGCGGTGGGCTCGTCCATCGAGATCACACGCGCATCGAACGAGAGCGCCTTCACGATCTCGACGATCTGCTGCTCGGCGACCGTCAGCGCGCCCACACGCGCCGCGGGGTCGAGGAAGTCGACGCCGAGGTCGTCGAGCAGCGCGCGGGTGCGCTCCGTCATCGCCCTCGTGTCGATGAATCCGCCGCGCCGCGGCTCGCGGCCGAGGTAGACGTTCTGGGCGACCGTGCGCTCGGGAAGCAGATTGAACTCCTGGAACACCGTGACCAGCCCGGCGGTCATCGACTGCAGCGGGTGCGCGAACGCCACCGTCTGCCCCGCGAACTCGACGCTGCCGGCGTCGGCCTGATACACGCCCGCGAGCACCTTCATGAGCGTGGACTTGCCGGCGCCGTTCTCGCCGACGAGGCCGTGCACCTCCCCGCGCCGGACCTCGAGGGAGACGCCGTGCAGCACCTGCACTCCGAAGAATGCCTTGTCGATTCCGGCTGCGCGCAGCACGACCTCACCCGCGGTCCCGGCCGCGGGCGCTCCCTCGAGCAGGGCCTCGTTCATGTCGAGGCCCGATCCCCGACCTCGATCCATCGCCCGGAGGCGGCGGAGTCGAGGACGGCCTGCGTGAGCCGCACCGCGCGAAGCCCGTCGTCGAAGGTCGGCAGACCCTCGACCTGCGCGCCCCGCACCGCGGCGTAGGCGTCGGCGACGAATGCGTTGAAGGCATCCTGGTACCCCATCGCGTGCCCGGCGGGCACCAGCGAGAGGCGCGCGGCATCCGGGGCCGCAGTCTCGGGATCACGCAGCAGCACCGAGGAGCCGCTCCGGCGACCGACCCAGAGCTCCTCGGGGCGCTCCTGGGCGAACCGCAGGCTCTCGGACTGCCCGTGCACCTCGAGCACGAGCGCATTCTTGCGTCCGGGCGCCATCTGCGACACGAGCATGGTGCCGAGCGCTCCCCCGTCGAGCTCGAACAGCACGGCCGCGATGTCTTCGGTCTCGACCGGCATCTCCCCGCGCTGTCCGTGCACGGTGCGGGTGCGGGCCACCAGTCGCGCGATGCGCTCGCCGGTCACGAACTCGATCAGATCGCACAGGTGCGAGCCGATGTCGGCGAACGCGCGCGAGCTGCCGCCGAGCGCCGTGTCGACGCGCCAGTCGACGTCGCCCGCGTCGAGCAGCCAGTCCTGCAGGTAGCCGCACTCCAGCGTCAGGATGGCGCCCAGCTCGCCGCGCGCGATGCGGGCGCGAGCCTCGCGGATCATCGGGTGGTACCGGTAGATGAAGGGCACCGCGGCGACCAGCCCGCTCTCGTGCGCGGCCTGCGCGAGCGCTCGGGCCTCGGGCTCGCTGATCGCGAGCGGCTTCTCGCAGATCACGTGCTTGCCCGCGGCCAGCGCCGCCGCCGCGAACGGCGCGTGCGTGGCGTTCGGGGTGCACACGTGCACGACGTCGACCTCGCCGTCGATGAGCGCCGACGCGTCGTGCGCCGCCGAGCCGATGCCCAGCGCGCTCGCCGCGGCCGCCGACGACGCCGGGCTCGAGGCCGCGATCAGCGCGGGCGTGGCCCGCGCTGCCCGCACGGCGCGGCTGTGCACAGCGGCCATGAATCCGCCGCCCAGAAACCCCCCGCGCAGCGCGGCCGAGGCGGTGTCGGCGACGGCGATGTCGGCGACGGTCGTTGTCATGCGGCGATTCTGACACACGCCCGACAACTTTTGCTAGGTCTCCGTCAGAAGTAACGATCCGGTGACACCGAGTAGGCCGAGGACCGACAGAAGTGGTTGACTTGCCGCATGGTCGATTCCCCCCGCAGCGCGCTCTCGGGCGCCCCGGGCGCCGGCGAGCTCCTGCAGCTGCTGCGCGACGGCCAGGCCCGCACCAAGGCAGAGCTGGCCGCGCACACGGGCCTCGCCCGCTCGACCGTCTCGGGTCGCGTCGATGTGCTGCTGGCGGCCGGGCTCATCGCGCCGGCGGGCGAGGCGGCATCCACCGGCGGTCGCCCGCCCGCCCGCATCGCCTTCAACCCGCGCGCGGGGATCGTGCTGGCGATCGACCTCGGCGCCACGCACGCGACCATCGCGATCGTCGACCTCGCCGGCGGCATCCTCGGCTCGCGGTCGAGCCCGCTCGACATCGCCGCGGGGCCGGCGGCCGTGCTCGACCACGCGCTCGCCGAGGGCGAGCGCCTGATGCGCGCCGGCGGGCACCACGCCGCCGAGCTGCTCGGGGTCGGGATCGGGGTGCCCGGGCCCGTCGAGCATTCCACCGGCCGACCCACGAATCCGCCGATCATGCCGGGCTGGGATCGATTCGACGTCCCCGGCTACGTCCAGCGCCTCTTCGCGGTGCCGGTGCTCGTCGACAACGACGTGAACGTCCTCGCCCTCGGCGAGCACTCGCTCGGCTGGCCCGAGGTCGACGACCTCATCTTCGTGAAGGTCGCGACCGGCATCGGCGCGGGCATCATCTCGGGCGGCGCGCTGCAGCGCGGCGCGCAGGGCTCGGCGGGCGACATCGGCCACGTGCAGGTGCCGTACAGCCACGACTCCCCCCGCCCGCCGGGCGACGAACGCGACCTCGAGGCGGTCGCGAGCGGCAGCGCGCTCGCGGCCGAGCTCACCGCGCAGGGCATCCCGGCGAGCGGCAGCGGCGACGTCGTCGAGCTCGTGCGCGGCGGCAACGCGGCGGCCGTCGCCGCGACCCGACAGGCCGGTCGCGAGGTCGGCGAGGTGCTCGCCATGATGGTCAACATGCTCAACCCCTCGATCATCGTGCTGGGCGGAAGCATCTCGCGCGCCGGGGAGCACCTGCTCGCCGGCGTCCGCGAGGTGGTCTATCGCCGCTCCATCCCGCTCGCGACCCAGCACCTGGCGATCGTGCAGTCGCAGCCGGGCGAGACCGCCGGCGTGCTGGGCGCGGCGCTCATGGTCACGCAGCACGTGCTCGACCCCGCCGGCATCGACGCGCTCGCGGCGCGCCTGGCCGCGCGGCCGGCCTAGCCCGCGCGGCCGGAGACGGCTGCCGGCATCCCATCGCCGCCGCGTGACAGCGCCGCCGCGTGACGGTGCCGCCGCGTGACGGTGCCTCGCGCGAGAGGGTGCCGGCGCACGCGCGCGTCGCGGTCGTCGCGTCAACGTCGCCACAACGCAGAAGAGGGCCCCGCCTGCTGGCGGGGCCCTCCTTGCTGCGTCGTCAGACTAGATCGCGTTGACGTCGAGCGGGATGCCGGGACCGAACGTGGTCGAGACGGCGCCCTTCGAGATGTAGCGACCCTTCGAGCTGGACGGCTTGAGGCGAACGATCTCCTCGAGCGCGGCCTTGACGTTCTCGTCGAGCTGCTCGGCCGAGAAGCTGGCCTTGCCGACCACGAAGTGCACGTTGGCGTGCTTGTCGACGCGGAACTCGATCTTGCCGCCCTTGATGTCCGACACGGCCTTGCCGGTGTCGGGCGTCACGGTGCCGGTCTTCGGGTTGGGCATGAGGCCGCGGGGGCCGAGCACCTTGCCGAGACGACCGACCTGACCCATGAGCTCGGGGGTCGAGACGGCTGCGTCGAAGTTCGTGTAGCCGGCGGCGACCTTCTCGATGAGCTCGGCGCCGCCGACCTCGTCTGCGCCAGCCGCGATCGCGGCCTCGGCTGCGGGACCGGTCGCGAAGACGATCACGCGGGCGGTCTTGCCGGTGCCGTGGGGCAGGATGACGGTGCCGCGCACCATCTGGTCTGCCTTGCGGGGGTCGACGCTGAGCTTGAGGGCAACCTCGACGGTGCTGTCGAACTTGCTCGAGCCGGTCTCCTTCGCGAGGGCCACTGCCTCGGTCGGGGTGTAGTAGCGGCCGGCGTCAATCTTCGCGGCGGCGGCTTCGTATGCCTTGGACTTACCCATGGTGTTCTCCTCCCCTTCCTACTGCTCGACCGTGATGCCCATGGAGCGGGCGGTGCCCGCAACGATGAGGGCTGCGGCTTCGATGTCGTTTGCGTTCAGGTCGGGCATCTTCTGCTCGGCGATCTCGCGAACCTGTGCCTTGGTCAGCTGCGCGACCTTGACGGTGTGGGGCGTTGCCGAGCCCTTGGCGACGCCGGCTGCCTTCTTGATGAGCTCTGCCGCGGGCGGCGTCTTCAGGATGAAGGTGAAGCTGCGGTCCTCGTAGACCGTGATCTCGACGGGGATCACATTGCCGCGCTGCGACTCGGTGGCCGCGTTGTACGCCTTGCAGAACTCCATGATGTTCACGCCGTGCTGACCGAGCGCGGGGCCGATCGGCGGGGCCGGGTTGGCGGCACCGGCGTTGATCTGAAGTTTGATCAGACCGGTGACTTTCTTCTTCGGGGCCATTTCTGTCCTTTCACATCGAGTGGATGCCGCAGCACCCGCTCTCCCGCACACCCGGCATCTCCGGGCAGCGGTTCTCCGAGGCCGTGCCTCGGAAGTCTTGTTCGTCCCGCTGGGACTCAGTCCTGCTTGGTGACCTGGTCGAACGAGAGCTCGACCGGGGTCTCACGCTCGAAGAGCGAGACGAGGACCGTGAGCTTGCCGCTCTCGGGCTTGATCTCGCTGATCGTGCCGGGCAGGCCCGCGAACGAGCCGTCCTTGATCGTGATGGTCTCGCCGACCTCGAAGTCGACCTCGGTGATGACGCTGCGCGCGGTGGTGGCCGCGCCCTTCGCGCCGCCGGCCTTCGCCGTCGCGATCTCCTTGACCTCGACGAGGCTCTTCAGCATGTTGAAGGCCTCCTCGAAGCGCAGCGGCGTCGGGTTGTGGGCGTTGCCCACGAAGCCGGTGACGCCGGGCGTGTGGCGCACGACCGACCACGTGTCTTCGTTGAGGTCCATGCGCACCAGCACGTAGCCGGGGATGCGCACGCGGGTGACCATCTTGCGCTGGCCGTTCTTGATCTCGACGACGTCTTCCATCGGCACCTCGATCTGGTGGATCGAGGTCTCGACCTCAAGCGTCGACTTGCGCTGCTCGAGGTTGGCCTTCACCTTGCGCTCGAACCCGGCGTACGAGTGGATGACGTACCAGCGACCGGGCTGCGTGCGCAGCTCGCGGCGGAATGCCTCGTACGGGTCGATCTCCTCTTCGGCCTCGGCCTCGTCGACCTCGTCGGCCGCCTCGGCGATCTCGCCGAGCAGCTCGGGGTCGAGGACCGGCGCGTCGGGCTCGCCGTTCACATCGGGGCCGTCGTAGTCGGTGACCTCGCCAGCCAGCCCGGCCTCGATGGCGGCGGCCTCCTCGGCGACCGAGTCGTTCAGGACCTCGGCGGCGGCCTCAGCCTCGGCCGCCTCGTCGAGGTGCAATGCGTCGTTCACGATGGCGTCTGCCTCCGGGTCGTCAAGGTCGATGTCTTCAAGGTCGGAGAGGTCCTCGTCGTCGGCGTCGCCTTCGACGTGCAGTGCGGTCCGTTCGGCAGGCTCGGACGAGGCGACCTCGCCGGCGAGCCAGTTGCCTTCCTGGGCCTCGTCGTCTTCCGACGACTGCTCGGCGCTTGGCGCCCAATCGGCGTCGTCAAGATTACGTTGTGACACTGAATCTCTTCCGTTTCTTTATGGATATCGGGTGCACCACCGTGGTGGGACGCTGCACCCGGCCGCAGCTCTGCTCGGCGGCCCCGCGCTAGCGCGGGATGCCGAAGACCGCGTTGACAACCAGGGCGAACAGCAGATCAAGCCCGTAGACGATGCCCATCATGATGACCACGAAGGCAAGCACGACCAGGGTGAACTTGACCAGCTCCTGGCGAGTCGGCGTGATCACCTTGCGCAGTTCAGCGAAGACCTGCCGGATGAACAGGGCGATCCGCGCGAAGATGTTTGGCTTCTTCGCGCGCCCCGTCTTGCTCGCCGCGACGATGTCGTCGCCTGGCTCGCCGTAGACGTCTGAACTCACCTGAATGTACCTTTCGTGTGCCGACACTGGGCCGACGCGCAGGGCGGACAGGACTCGAACCTGCAACCTGCGGTTTTGGAGACCGCTGCTCTACCAATTGAGCCACCGCCCTATGGGATGCCACAAGCATCCCTCAGGGAATCCACACTCTTTCACCCAGCATGTTGTCGGGGACTGCGCTCCGGCGCGAGGCACGGCAAAAGAATGCAGATATCAACTGCACGCTCAAGTGTACGGCATGCGCATGCGGCTCGCGAACCGAGCCGCTCGCCCGCCATGCGCAATCGCGTGCGGGGATCGCGTGCGAACCGCGGCGAACGGCATCGCGCGCCCCACGGGAGGCATCAGTCGTTCGGCAGCAGCGTGTACTTCGTCGCGAGGTATTCGTGGATGCCCTCCGGTCCGCCCTCGCGACCGAGGCCGGACTGTCGCACGCCGCCGAAGGGCGCCGCGGCGTTCGAGACGACCCCGACGTTCAGCCCCATCATGCCGGTCTCGAGCCGATCGATCATCCGATGCCCCCGCGCGAGATCGCGCGTGTAGACGTACGAGACGAGCCCGAACTCGGTGTCGTTCGCCAGCCGCACCGCCTCGTCCTCGTCGGCGAAGGCGCTGATCGCCAGCACCGGCCCGAAGATCTCCTGGCGCAGGATCTCGGCCCCCGCCGGCACCCCCGACACCACGGTCGGGGCGAAGAACGTGCCCCGCAGCACCGCGCCGCCCGTGTGCACGGTCGCACCCCGGTCGACGGCATCCCGAAGCAGGCTGGATGCCTTCGTCACCGCGCGCTCGTCGATGAGGGGCCCGATCTGCACCCCCGCCTCGGTGCCGCGGCCGACCCGCATCGCCCGCACGCGCTCGGCGACCCGCTTGGTGAAGACCTCCGCGAGCGACTCGTGCACGATGAAGCGGTTCGCCGCCGTGCACGCCTCGCCGATGTTGCGGAACTTGGCGACCATCGCGCCCTCGACGGCGCGGTCGAGGTCGGCGTCCTCGAACACGAGGAAGGGCGCGTTGCCGCCCAGCTCCATCGACACGCGCAGCACCCCGTCGGCGGCCTGGGCGAGGAGCCCTCGCCCCACCTCGGTCGAGCCGGTGAACGAGAGCTTGCGCAGCCGCGGATCGGCCATGATCGCCGCACTCACGGCGCCCGAGCGCGTGGTCGTGAGCACGTTCAGCACGCCGGCCGGCACCCCGGCCTCCTGCATGAGGCCGGCCAGCGCCAGCGTGGTCAGCGGCGTCAGCGACGCGGGCTTCACGACCACCGTGCAGCCCGCGGCGAGCGCCGGCCCGATCTTGCGCGTGGCCATCGCCAGCGGAAAGTTCCAGGGGGTGATCAGCAGCACCGGCCCGACCGGGCGCTGCGAGACGATCATCCGCCCGCTGCCCTCGGGGTTCTGGCCGTAGCGGCCGCTCACGCGCACGGCCTCCTCCGAGAACCAGCGCAGAAACTCGGCGCCGTAGACGACCTCGGCGCGCGACTCCGCGAGCGGCTTGCCCATCTCGAGCGTCATCAGCAGCGCCAGGTCTTCGCTGCGCTCCCGCACGAGATCGAACGCCCGGCGCAGGATGTCGCTCCGGGTGCGCGGCGGCGTGGCGGCCCAGGAGTCCTGCGCCGCGACCGCGGCGTCGAGGGCGCGGATGCCATCGTCGGCGTCGGCGTCGGCCACCGTGCGGATGACGCCGCCGGTCGAGGGATCGGTGACGTCGAAGGTGGCTGCGGCCGCGGCATCCGCCCACGCGCCGCCGATGAGCAGCCCGCTCGGCACGGCGCCAAGCACGGCCCGCTCGCGCTGCGCGGTCTCGCTGGCACCGTCCCGGCGCGCCCCCTCGCCGCTGGTGTTCTCGCCGCTCGTGCTCTCGTCGCTGGTGCTCTCGTCGCTCGTGCTCTCGTCGCCCATGCCCGACCCCTTCAGCGCCGCGCGCCCGAATCAGCGCGGCGCGTGGGCCTCGAGAAACTCGTACACATCGGTGGTGTCGACCCCGGGGAACGCACCGGTCGGGAGCGTCGCAAGCAGTGTACGCGGGGTGCGCACGTTCGGCCAGGAGTGCTTGCGCCATGCCTCCTCGAGCTGCGCGGGCGCGCGGCGGCAGCACACCTCGACCGCGTGGCGCGAGACGCCGCGGTTGGTGGTCTCGCGGCCGATGAACCAGCGGGTGTCGTCGAAGCGCACGCCCACGCTCACCGAGTGCTCGCCATCGGTGGATGACTCGACCCGCGCCGTGCACCAGTAGGTGCCGTTGCCCGTGTCGGTGTACTGGTAGTACGGGTTGAAGCGGTCGGGCTCGTCGAACACGACGCGGCTCGTCCACTTGCGGCAGCACATCTGCCCTTCGATCGAGCCCAGGGTGTCGGTCGGGAAGTTGACGTCGTCGTTCTCGTAGGCCTTCGTGATGGTGCCCGACTCGTGCACCTTGAGGAAGTGCACGCGGATGTCGAGGTGCCGCGTGGCGAGGTTCGTGAACCGGTGCGCCGCGGTCTCGTACGAGACGGAGTAGGCGTCGCGGAGATCCTCGATCGAGATCGCGCGGCGGGCCTTCGCGTCCTGGAGGAACGGGACCGCGTGCGCCTCGGGGATCAGCAGCGCGCCGGTGAGGTAGTTCGTCTCGACGCGCTGCCGCAGGAAGCTCGCGTAGCTGGCGGGCTCCTCGTGGCCGAGGATGCGGCTCGAGAGGGCCTGGAGCACCGCGGTGCGCGGGTCGCCCTTCGCGGTGAGCGCGCTCGAGAGGTAGAGCCGGCCGTTCTTGATGTCGGCGACGCTGCGGGTGGTCTGCGGAAGGTCCGAGACGTAGTGCAGGGTGAATCCGAGGTGCGCGGCGATGTCGCTCGCGGTGCGCTGCGTGAGCGGGCCGCCGGGGTGGTTGACCGCGTCGAGGATCTCGCGGGCCTGCGCCTCGAGCTCCGGGAAGTAGTTGTTCTGCGAGCGCATCAGGCGACGCAGGGCGACGTTGGCGCGCCGCGCCTCCTCCGGGGTGGCCGCGCGCTCGTCCTGCAGCCGCTCGATCTCGCCCTGCAGCGCGAGCACCGTCTTGAGGATGTCGGTCGGAATCGACTTGCCGATGCGGAACGGCTCGATGCCGAGGCTCTGGAACGTGCTGCCCTTCATGGCTCGCTCGAGCGAGATCTCGAGCGCCGAGCGCTCGTCGAGCGGTCCCGACTCCATCACGGCGTCGATCGTCGTGTCGAGCGCGCGGGCGATCGCCCGCAGCAGGGTCAGCTTGGGCTCGCGCTTGCCGTTCTCGATCATCGAGAGCTGGCTCGGCGCTCGCTCGACCGCCGCCGCGAGCTCGTCGAGCGTGATGCCGCGCTCGGTGCGCAGCTGCCGGATGCGGCGGCCCATCGTCAGCGCGTCGACTTCGAGCTCTTCATCGCTCACAGCGGGGGTATCGATCGTCGTCATGCCACGATTCTGCCATAAAACAGAACTTTCGAAATTCTTCTCACCTGATTTGGTTCACCGGCACCCAAAACTTCACTCAGAGTGGAGTCAGGTGTTTCGGCATCCGCGTCTCGCGGCATCCCGAGCATCGCTTTCTCAACACACACCCAGACAGGACACGGCCATGACCGCACCCGCCACGGGCATCGCGCCCACGACGAATCACCGCACCACCCCGCAGGGCCCCTCGATCGAGATCGTCGGCTCGCTCCACGAACGCTTTGACGAGATCCTCACGCCGGCGGCAATCGAGTTTCTCGTCGAGCTGCACCACCGCTTCGGTGGGCAGCGCCACGATCGGCTCGCAGACCGCATGCGCCGCCGCTTCGAGATCGGCAACGGGCACGACCCGAGCTTCCGCGCAGACACCAGCCACATCCGCGAGGACGCGAACTGGCGTGTCGCCGGCGCCGGCCCCGGCCTCGAGGACCGTCGCATCGAGATCACGGGCCCGACCGACCCGAAGACCACCGTCAACGCCCTGAACTCGGGCGCGAAGGTCTGGCTCGCCGACCAGGAGGACGCCACGTCGCCGACCTGGCGCAACATCATCGGCGGCCAGATCACGCTGTATGACGCCATCCGCGGCACCCTCAGCCACACCTGCTCGAAGGGCAAGCTCTACGAGGTCACCGCCGAGCAGACGCCCACGATCGTGATGCGTCCGCGCGGCTGGCACCTGCCCGAGCAGCACCTGCGCTACACCGACCGCACCGGCCGCACCCTGGCCGCCTCGGGTTCGCTGGTCGACTTCGGCCTCTACTTCTTCCACAACGCCCAGCGACTCATCGCCGACGGCCGCGGCCCCTACTTCTACCTCGCCAAGCTCGAGAGCTCGGAGGAGGCGCGCCTGTGGAACGACGTGTTCACCTTCAGCGAGCAGTACATCGGGATCCCGCACGGCACCATCCGCGCCACCGTCCTGATCGACACCCTGCCCGCCGCGTTCGAGATGGATGAGATCCTCTTCGAGCTGCGCGACCACTGCGCGGGCCTGAACGCCGGCCGCTGGGACTACATCTTCTCGATCGTGAAGAACTACCGCGGCCGCGGCGCGCGCTTCGTGTTCCCCGACCGCAACGAGGTCACGATGACGGTGCCGTTCATGCGCGCCTACACCGAGCTGCTCGTCAAGACCTGCCACCGTCGCGGCGCGCACGCCATCGGCGGCATGAGCGCGTTCATCACCGACCCGAGCGACCCCGAGGGCAACGCGCGCGTGATCGAGCGCGTCCGCGCCGACAAGCGCCGCGAGGCCGGCGACGGCTTCGACGGCACCTGGGTGGCACGCGCCGACCTCGTGCCCGAGGCCCGCGCCGAGTTCGACGCCGTCCTGGGCGAGCGCCCCAACCAGCTCGACCGCCAGCGCGACGACGTCGAGGTGACCGCGGCGCAGTTGCTCGACGTGCACACCGGCCGCTCGATCACCGAGCAGGGCGTGCACGACAACGTCTCGGGCGCGATCCGCTACATCGAGTCGTGGCTGCGCGGCCACGGCGCCGTGCCGATCGACCACGTCGTCTCTGACGCGGCGACCGCCGAGATCAGCCGCTCGCAGATCTGGCAGTGGATCCACCAGGATCAGCACACGGCCGAGGGCACCGCGGTGACCCGCGAATACGTCGAGGGCGTCGTGACCCAGGTGCTCGGCGAGGTGGAGCGCTCCGAGCGCGACCGCTTCGAGGACGCCGCCGAGATCTTCCGCGAGGTCGCGCTGAGCCTCGACTTCCCGACCTTCCTCACCACGGCGGCCTACACCCGCCACCTGGTGTCGATCGACTAGCACCCCAGCGGCGCGAAATCGGGCCCCGACTGCGAGCAGCCGCTCGCCGCCGGGGCCCGATTTCGCGTGGCGCCGCTACGCGATCTCGCCGGCGGCGATGGCCTCGGCGAGGGCGTGCACGCGCGGGAGGTGGTGCGCGCCGTAGAAGTCGGCCGCGGTGAGGCGGGCCGCGTCGCCGTCCGACTCGTGGCCCCGCGCCAGCACCGCGTCGATCGCGAGCCCGTGCATCCACCCGCCCGCGAGCGTGCCGAGCAGCAGCAGGTACGGCACGCTGACCGCATACGCCTCGCGGGGGTGCTCGGCCTCGCGCAGCAGCGCGGCGGTCGCCCGGCGGGCCGACTCGACGGCGCGCGTCAGCCGATCGGCGGTGCGCTCGGCGAGCGGATGCCGCAGCCCCCGCAGCCCGTCGACGGTCGCGTCGATCCGGCCGAACAGCGCCTGGGCCGTCGCGCCGCCGTCCCTGATGGTCTTGCGCCCGATGAGGTCGTTCGACTGGATCGCGGTGGTGCCCTCGTAGATGGTGGTGATCCGGGCGTCGCGGTAGTGCTGCGCGACCCCGGTCTCTTCGATGAAGCCCATGCCGCCGAAGACCTGGATGGCGTCGGAGGTGACGCCGAGGGCCTCCTCGGTCGACCAGCCCTTGAGGATCGGGACGAAGAACTCGGCGAGGGTGTGCAGCTCGGCGGCGTCCGCACCGCCCAGCGCCGCCCGATCGAACAGCTCGCTGACGAAGACGCCGAGGGCGCGCATGGCGAAGACGCGGCTCGACATCGACAGCAGCAGCCGCCGCACGTCGGGGTGCTCGGCGATCGGCGTGCCGCCGGGGCGACCCAGCACGGGGCCCTGGATGCGCTGCTGCGCGTAGGCGTGCGCGCGCTGGAAGGCGCGGTCCGAGATGCCGGTCGCCTGGAAGCCCATCGCCACGCGGGCCGAGTTCATCATGACGAACATGCCGGCGAGCCCGCCGCCGACCTCGCCCACGAGGTAGCCGGCGGCCTCCTCGTAGGCCAGCACGCAGGTCGGGCTGCCGTGGATGCCGAGCTTGCGCTCGACCGCGACGGTGCTCACGCGGTTGCGCGCCCCGAGTGTGCCGTCGTCGCCGACGATGCGTCGCGGCACGACGAACAGCGAGAGCCCCTTCGCGCCGGCGGGCGCGTCCGGGGTGCGCGCCAGCACGAGGTGCACGATGTTCTCGGCCGCGTCGTGGTCGCCCCAGGTGATGAAGATCTTCTGCCCGCTGATCGCCCACGTGCCGTCGTCACGGGGCGTCGCCATGGTGCGGATCGCGCCCAGGTCGGTGCCGGCCTCCGGCTCGGTGAGGTTCATCGTGCCGGTCCACTCGCCGGTCACGAGCCGGCTGAGGAACCGCTCGCGCACGAACGGGGAGGCGAAGGCGTCGAGCGCGTGGATCTGCCCGGCGGTGAGCAGCCACGACAGCGCCAGCGCCGCGTTCGAGGCGTTCCACATCTCGCCGAGCCCGGCGCGCACGACGCCGGGCAGGCCGTCGCCGCCCGCCGAGACGGGCGCCTCCGCCGTGACCCACCCCGCGTCGGCGAACCGGCGGTAGGCCGCAGCGAAGCCCTCCGGCATCCGCACCTCGCCATCGACCAGTCGGGCGCCGTCGCGGTCGCCGACCGCGTCGAGCGGGGCAAGCACCGCGGCGGCGAAGTCGCCTGCGCCGGCGAGCACCGCCACGGCGTCGGCGGCGGTGATCGCGCCGTCGGTCGCGCGGGCGACCACGTCGACGCCGAAGGCCTCCCCGTACAGGAAGGCGTAGTCGGCCACGGGCGGGTGGTATGCGGATTCGGCGGTCATGACGGGCTCCTCACAGATCGACTTATGTGGGACGAAGTCTCAGTCTACGCGACACTCAGTCTCAGAGTTCGGCCCTGGATTCCGGTTGCCCTGTTCAGCCGTTACGCTCGAAGACGTGACCGAACGCGCACCCCTCTCCCGCAAGCTTTCCGCCATCGCCGAATCAGCAACCCTGAAGGTCGATGCCAAGGCGAAAGCGCTCCAGGCCGCCGGCCGCCCGGTGATCAGCTTCGCCGCCGGTGAGCCCGATTTCAGTACGCCGCAGTTCATTGTGGATGCCGCCGCCACCGCACTTCAAGACCCGGCGAACTTCCGCTACACGCCCGCGGCCGGCCTGCCCGAGCTGCGCGCCGCGATCGCCGCCAAGACCCTGCGCGACTCGGGCGTCCAGGTCGAGCCCGCGCAGGTGCTCGTCACCAACGGCGGCAAGCAGGCCGTCTACCAGGCGTTCCAGGCCGTCGTGAACCCCGGCGACGAGGTGCTCCTGCCCGCGCCGTACTGGACCACCTACCCCGAGGCGATCGCCCTCGCAGACGGCGTGCCCGTCGAGGTCTTCGCCGACTCGTCGCAGGACTATCTGGTGACTGTGGAGCAGCTCGAGGCCGCGCGCACCGAGCGCACCACCGTGCTCGTGTTCGTCTCGCCCTCCAACCCCACCGGCGCCGTCTACTCGCCCGAGCAGGTTCGGGCCATCGGCCAGTGGGCGCTCGAGCACGGCATCTGGGTCATCACCGACGAGATCTACCAGAACCTCGTCTACGGCGACGTCGAATTCACCTCCATCCTGGCCGCGGTGCCCGAGCTGGCCGGCCAGACGCTGCTCGTGAACGGCGTCGCGAAGACCTACGCGATGACGGGATGGCGCGTGGGCTGGATGATCGGGCCCGCCGACGCCATCAAGGTGGCGGCGAACCTGCAGTCGCACCTCTCGAGCAACGTGAACAACATCGCGCAGCGCGCGGCGCTCGCCGCGCTGACCGGCCCGCAGGACGAGGCGCTGCGCTTCCGCGAGGCCTTCGACCGCCGCCGCCAGCTGATCGTCGACGAGCTGCGCCAGATCCCGGGCGTGAGCGTGCCGATGCCCGAGGGCGCCTTCTACGTCTACCCCGACGTCACCGGCCTGCTCGGCCGCGAATGGGGCGGCGTCCGCGCCGACACCTCGCTCGAGCTGGCCGACCTGATCCTCGATCAGGCCGAGGTCGCCGTGGTGCCGGGCGAGGCCTTCGGCCCGTCTGGCTACCTGCGCCTGTCGTACGCGCTCGACGACGCCTCGCTGCTCGAGGGCGTCCGTCGCCTGCGCGCGCTGTTCAGCTAGCGTCCCGCCGGGGATGCGCGGCCGCTCGGCGCGCATCCCCGGCGAGGGCGGCCTAGAGCTCGATGCCGATCAGCACGGGCTCCGGCTGCAGGTTGATCCCGAAGTCCGAGTGCACCCGCACCTGGATCAGGCGCGCGAGCTCCGCGATCTCGGCGGCCGTGGCCCCGCCGCGGTTGGTCAGCGCCAGCGCGTGCTTGGTCGAGAGCCCGGCACGCGAGCGGGGCATGCGGTAGCCCTTGCGCAGCCCGGCCTGCTCGATGAGCCAGCCGGCACTGATCTTCACGTCGGGGCTCGCGCCCGGCGCGGGCGGCAGCATCCCGTCGTACTGCGCGAGGGGCACGACGGTGACGCGGTCGACATCGGGATGCACCGGCCAGCGCGGGCATTCCGGGGGCAGGGCGCGCGCGACCGCGGCCGGCACGACGATGTTCTGGAAGAACGAGCCGGCGCTGTACGTGTCGGGGTCGGCGTCGTCGAGCACCATGCCCTTGCTCGCGCGGATCTCGAGCACGCGGTCGCGGATCCAGCGCAGGGTCACCGCGTCGGCCTCCCCGAGCCCGAGCGCCTGGCGCAGCTGCGCGCCGGCGACCGGACGCGCCGCGTCGCCGACCTGCTCCAGCTCGAGCGTGACCGAGAGGATCACGGCCGAGCGCTCGCGCACCGAGCCGTAGTGCTCCTTCAGCACCGAGGTCCGAAAGCCGAGCCCGAGCTCGGCGGCGGGCACGACCGAGACCGCGCCATCGCGCTCGTCGATCAGCTCGACCTCGACGAGCGTGCCGACGATCTCCTGCCCGTATGCGCCGACGTTCTGCACCGGCGCGGCGCCGACGGTGCCAGGGATGCCCGACATCGCCTCGATGCCCGAGAGTCCCGCAGCGACAGTGAAGGCGACGAGCTCGTCCCAGCTCTGCCCGGCCTGCACGCGCAGGCGAACCCGCCCGGCCCCGGCCGGGAGGCGCTCGATGCCCTCCGAGCGCACGCGCACGACCGTGCCGTCGAACGGCTCGTCGCCCACGAACAGGTTGGAGCCGCCGCCCAGCACGAACCACTCGTCGCCGCTCGCCCAGACCTCCCGCAGCACCGCGACGAGCTCGTCGCGGGTCTCGGCGTCGATCATGCGCGCGGGCGCCGCGCCGACCCGCAGGGTGGTGAGCGAGCGAAGGGCGATCGGCGTGATCTCAGCCATGGCTGCGCGGCGCTCGCGCGCCCACCTGCACCTGGGCCTTGCCGAGCACGGTCCTGCCCTCGTACGACACCGTGAGGTCGATGCGGGCGGTGCCCGCATCGACATCGACGGCGCCGACCTTCGCGACGATCTCGACGCTCGCGCCGGTCACGGGGTCGACGACCACCGGCCGAGTGAACCGCGTGCCGTACTCGCGGATCTGCAGCTCGGGGCCGAGCCAGGCCGAGACGGTCTCGACCGCGAGGCCCATGGTGAGCATCCCGTGCGCGAGCACGCCGGGCAGGCCCATCTGCGCCGCGACGTCGTCACGGTAGTGGATCGGGTTGAAATCGCCCGAGGCCCCGGCGTAGCGCACGAGCATCTCTCGGCTGAGCTCGATGGTGCGCTGCGCGACGACGTCGCCGGGCTGCAGCGCCGAAAGGGCGGGGGTGGATGCCGTGCTCATGCGTCTGCCTCTCCGACGACCAGGACCGACACCGCCGTGACGACGTGCTCGCCGGCAGCGTCGCGGATGCGCGCCTCGCTGGTGACCATGGTGCCGCCGCCCATCGAGCGGATGCCGGTCACCTCGAGCGCAGCGGTGAGCTCGTCGCCGGCCACGATCGGGCGGGTGTACTGGAAGCGCTGCTCGGCGTGCAGCACGCGCGAGAGCACGATGCCCGAGTCGGGCTGGGCGAGCAGCTGCTGCAGCGTGAAGTCCTGCAGCACGATCGGAAAGGTCGTCGGCGCCACGACATCGGCGTACCCGGCCGCGCGTGCGGCGATCGGGTCGAGGTGCAGCGGGTCGCTCGAGTGGAGGGCGCGCGCGAACTCGCGCACCTTCTCACGACCGACGAGGTAGGGGGCGGTCGGCGGAAACTCCCGGCCGACGAGTTCTGGGTTCACAGGCACGCGTCCATCCTATCGAGCGGGCCTGTGCGCGCCTCGGCGCTCGGGGACGCTCAGCGACGGTTGCGCAGGGCCTGAATCGCCATCCGGCCGGCGATCACCACGAGGAAGACCGCGAACACGATGTTGCCGACCGCGGGGTCGATCGACTTCGACAGCCACGCGCCGAGCGCCGTCATCAGGCAGGCCGAGCCGCCGATGAGCGCGGCGCCGAGCAGGTCGACGTTCTTCCTGCGGAGGTTGCCGACGGTGCCCGAGAGCGCCGTCGGGATCATCATGAGCAGGGAGGTGCCCTTGGCCTCGAGGTCGCTCACCCCGAACAGCAGCACGAGCATGGGCACCACCACGATGCCGCCGCCGACGCCGAGCAGGCCCGAGAGGATGCCGGTGACGACGCCGAGCACGACGAGCCCGATCCCGCTGGGCACCGACACCTCGAACACGCCGTCGCGCGAGGGGACCACCAGGAACAGGCTGACGATCACGACGAGCAGGAACGCGACGAAGCCCCATTGCAGCGCGCGCTGCGAGATGCGCGGGGCGATCGCGGTGCCGATCTGCGCGCCCACCACCGCCGCCGCGGCGAGGATCAGCGCCGCGAGCCACGAGACCTCGCCGCTCACCCCGTACGAGATCACACCCACCGTGGCGGTCGGCACGATCGCGGCGAGCGAGGTGCCCGCCGCCAGCCGCTGGTTGTAGCCGGCCAGCAGCACGAGCGCCGGGACGATCACGATGCCGCCGCCGACGCCGAAGAGCCCGGAGAGGAAGCCGGCGAACAGGCCGATCCCGATGAGCGTCAGGATCGTGCGGGTGGAGCGCGCCGGAATCTCGTCGCGCGGGTCGGAAGCGTCCATCTTCGGCTTTCTTGGGGCGGCGAACCGCGGGTCGTGGGGCGAGCCGCAAGCTGGAGCGGCCGGCCGCGAGCGTGGCGATCCTGTGACCGCGGGCTTCTGCCATGGTAGTTGCCCGCGGCCGCCGCCCGGGATCGCGTGTCGGGCCCAGGCGCGCAAGAGGCCCCCTCGAGTGGTCCATTGGGGACTGGACGGCTCGAGGGGGCCCGAACGGAGCCACCGCGCCGCAGCGCGTCACTTTGGGGAATGACGGCCCGCGATTGGGGTTGGCGGTCGGCGCATACGTGATGGCTCCACTCCCACAATAGCGGGTTTCAGCCGCGCAGGATGTCCCCCATTCGGCCGAAAGCTGGGAGATTTCTGGGCGCTTGACCAGCGCTTTTTGAGAAAACGCCGAACGCGCGAGGCCCGGAGGCGGCTAGCGTCGCCGATCTTCGCCGGAGGTCGGCGCGGGCGCGCTCACGTCGATGCGCTCGGCGGTGCGATGCGTGCTCCAGATCAGCTCGCGCCCCTGTGCGCCGTGCCCCGCGGCGCGCACCGCGCGCTCGTCGGCCCAGCCGTTCAGGCGATGCCCCGAGTGGCCCCGCACGTGCTCGAGCACGACGTCCGGCAGCCCGTCGGCGCGACGGGCGTCGCGCACGGCGATCAGCCCGCGCAGGATCTCGACGTTCTTCGTCGGCGCCCCAGCGGAGGTCTTCCAGCCGCGGCGCGCGTGTCCGTCCATCCACGAGCGATAGGTGTTGATCGCATACATCGAGTCGGCCTGCACGGTCAGGTGGCGCACGTGCGCGTGATCCCGAATCGCGTGCAGCAGCGCGAGGAGCTCGCCGACGTTGTTGGTGCCCGCCGCGATCGAGCCGGCCGCCCAGTGGCCGTCTTCGGCGACCCATGCCCAGCCCGCCGGCCCGGGATTGCCCTGGCAGGCGCCGTCGGTCGCCACGATGTAGGGCGCGTCATTCGTCATGGCTGTGTGCTGCTTCCTGCGGACGGCCGCCGCCGTCCGCGTCGATTCGGCGTGCCGGCGCCGAGGACTCCTCGCCGGCAACGGCAGGAGCCGGGGTCCGCCCGGACCCCGGCTCCTGGCACGACGGCACGGCCGTCGCGGCGACGCGCCTATGCGCGCGCGGTCTCGATCTGCGCGACGACGCCCTGCAGCGCCTCGATCTGCGTGACGAGCTCGTCGCGGGTCACGCTGGCCTTGGCGTCGGCGACGATCGTCTCGAGCTCGGGCTGCACCTCGGCGAACACCGCGTCGCTGACCTCGCCCGGAGCGAACTCGAGCAGCTTCGACGAGGTGTTGACGACCTCGTACTTGGCGCTCGACATGTCGGCGGTGATGGTCGCGGCGAACGTCAGCGCCTCGTCGAGCGAGGTGACCCGCGACGAGGAGGTGATGGCACCCGCGTCAGCGGAGGACGACGCGGAAGTGGACGGCTCGACGCTCTCGCCGGCCTGCGGTGTTGCCGCACAGCCGACCAGGAGCGCCGCCGCCAGAACGATGGGGGCGAATTTCGTGAACTTCATCCCTCAAGCGTAAACCTGTCGCGAATCGACCGCGAATCGAGTACTATCTCGCGCCGCGCGCGATCCACCCCGATCCCAAGCGCCGCTCAGACCTTCGCGAGCCGGACCTCTTCGCGCTTGGGGAACACGGCGGGGTGCGCGCCCGCCATGTGCTCGAGCACGCGGATCACCTGGTACGAGTAGCCGTACTCGTTGTCGTACCAGACGTACAGCACCATGTTCACGTCGTTCACGATGGTCGCGAGACCGTCGACGATGCCGGCGCGGTGCGAGCCGACGAAGTCGGTCGAGACCACCTCGGGCGACTCGACGTAGTCGATCTGCTGGCGCAGCTTCGAGTGCAGCGAGGCGCGGCGCAGGTAGTCGTTGACCTCGTCCTTGGTCGCGGGGTTCGTGAGCGTGAGGTTCAGGATCGCGAGCGACACGTTCGGGGTGGGCACGCGGATGCTGCTGCCCGTGAGCTTGCCGGCGAACTCGGGCAGCGCCTTGGCCACCGCCGTCGCCGCGCCCGTCTCGGTGATGACCATGTTCAGCACCGCGGAGCGGCCGCGTCGGTCGCCGGTGTGGAAGTTGTCGGTGAGGTTCTGGTCGTTCGTGAACGAGTGCACGGTCTCGACGTGGCCCCGCTCGACGCCGTAAGCCTCATCGATCGCCTTGAGCACGGGCGTGATGGCGTTGGTGGTGCACGAGGCGGCCGACAGGATCTTGTCGGTGGGCTCGATGTCCTTGTGGTTGATGCCGTAGACGATGTTCTTCAGCGGCGACTTGCCGGGCGCGGTGAGCAGCACGCGGGCGACGCCCTTGCTCTTGAGGTGCTGGCCGAGGCCCTCCTCGTCACGCCAGCGACCCGTGTTGTCGACGACGACGGCGTCGTTGATGCCGTAGGCGGTGTAGTCGATGGCGGCCGGGTCGTTCGCGTAGATGACCTGGATGCGGGTGCCGTTGGCGATGATGACGTCGTGCTCCTCATCGACCGTCACGATGCCCGGGAACAGGCCGTGCACCGAGTCACGCTCGAGCAGGCTCGCCCGCTTGACGAGGTCGTTCTTGGCACCACGGCGAACCACGACGGCGCGCAGGCGCAGCCCGTGGCCGTTGCCTGCGTGCGTGATCAGGATGCGGGCGAGCAGGCGGCCGATGCGACCGAAGCCGTAGAGCACCACGTCGGTGCTGTTGCCGCTCGGCGCGGGCTCCGCCGTCAGCAGCTCGGCGAGCTGGCCGCGCAGGTGCGCCTCGACGTCGACGTCCGGGCCGGCGGCATCCAGCGCCGCCGCGAGACGGGCGATGTCGAGCGACGCGGGGCCGGGCTCGATGGCGAGCAGCGCCTCGAGCACGGTGCGCGACTGCTCGAGCGAAAGCTCCTGGTGACCGAGCTGCAGCACGCGCTCGTGCGCCTCGATCACACCCATCGCCGAGAGGTTGATGATGCGGTGGCCGTGCACCGAGGTCACGACGCCGTAGTCGCGGTAGAGGCGGCCGATCAGCGGGATCAGTCGCTCGGCAAGCTCCTCGCGAGATACCCAGGCGCTGCGGTGGTCTTCATATGCAGAGGTCGACACGGTCGCTCCTTTGGCGCCGCGTCATCGTTTGGCGCCGTCGTCGTTTGCGGGAAAAGTGGCGTACCGACGCCATCAGCCGGCGCGTACGAACCAAGCCTAATCGCTCGACCTGAATGCACCCTGACGCATGACGATCGGATGCGGTCCGCGTGGCGGTCCGCGGCACGCGAATCGGCGATCCCGACCCCACCCCAACGCCAGCCCCAGCACTCTAGACGGCGGTGTCGTCCGCCCGGATCGCGGCGACGGCGCCCATCGCGACGTCGAGGGCCTCCCCCAGCGGCAGCCCCGCCTCCTGCGCCAGGCGCCGCGCCGCCGACATGGCGGCGAACGCGGCGGCGACCACCGCCGCATAGCCCAGCGCCCGCGAGGCATCCGTCGCGTCCGCGGCTTCGTGGCCGGTCGCCGCGCCGGCCGCGCCGCGCTCGCGCTCGCGGCGCACCAGTTCGGCGACGATGAGCCGCTGCGAGCGCTCCATGCGCTCGAGGTAGCCGGCGCGGAGCGTCTCGGACGCCTGGATCACGCGGTCGAGCTCCGCGGCGCGCACCGCGAGATCGGGGTCCGAGATGTAGGCCACGACGCCGTCGAACATCCGCCGCAGCGCGGCCCACGGCGCCTCGCCGGCGGGGCGATCGGCCAGCAGCGCCGCGAACGACTCCCCCTGGCGATCGTACTTGCCGAGCACCAGCGCCTCCTTGCTGCCGAAGTACCTGAAGAAGCTGCGTCGCGAGATGCCCACCGCCTCGGCGATCTCGTCGACCGTGACGGCCTCGTACCCGCGCTGCGCGAACAGCTCCTGGGCGGCGTCGATGAGCTCGGACTGCACCGCGCGTCGCGTGCGCTCGCGGAGGGACTCGCCCTCGCGCGGGCCGCCGGGCGCGGGGCTTTGCGCGGGGCTCGGGGCTCCGGTCGCTGGCTCGATCATGCCTTCATCATAGCCACGGTGTCATTCTTGGCACCAAGTGTCAGTTGTGGCCTAGAGTGCAGATACATGCAATCGAGGAGGATTCCCCATGACCAAGACTTGGTTCATCACCGGCGCCGGCCGCGGCTTCGGGATGGAGTTCGCGAAGAACGCGCTTGAGCGCGGCGACCGCGTTGCCGCCACCGCGCGCAACACGAGCGCGCTCGAGCCCCTGGTCGCCGCGTACGGCGACGCGGTGCTCCCGCTGCAGCTCGACGTGACCGACCGCGACGGCGTCTTCGCCGCCGTGACGAAGGCGGCCGAGCACTTCGGCCAGCTCGACGTCGTCGTCAACAACGCCGGCTACGGCCTGTTCGGCATGATCGAAGAGATCACGCCCGAGCAGCTGCGCGAGCAGATGGAGGTGAACCTCCTCGGCGTGCTCCACGTCGTGCACGCCGCGCTGCCCATCCTCCGCGCGCAGGGCTCGGGGCACATCATCCAGATCTCGACGATCGGCGGCGTGGTCGCGTTCCCGAACCTGGGCGGCTACCACGCCTCGAAGTGGGCCCTCGAGGGCCTCACCGAGTCGCTCGCGCAGGAGGTCGCCGGCCAGGGCATCAAGGTCACGCTCATCGAGCCCGGCGGCTTCGCCACCGATTGGTCGGGCTCGAGCGCGGTGCGCGCCGAGGCGATGCCCGAGTACGACGCGTTCCGCCAGGCATCGGCCGAGGCGGCAGCCGCGGCGCCCGACTCCCCCATGCGCAAGCAGGGCGACCCGGTCGCTGCCGGCAAGGCGATCCTGAAGATCGTGGATGCCGAGAACCCGCCGCTGCGCGCATTCTTCGGCATCGCGCCGACCATGGTGGTCCCCGCCATGTACGCGAAGCGCCTCGCCACGTGGGAGGAATGGAAGCCCGTCGCGCTCGAGGCCAACGGCTGAGCGGGAAGCGCACCAGACGAGGGTGGGCGGGGCGCCGGGCGACGGCACCCCGCCCGCCCTGCTGCACCGCGGCGCGGCCCGGGGCACGGCGCCCCGAGACACGGCGCAGCCCGAGCCACGCGCACCTGTCGAGGGCGGCTCGGCTCGCCTAGGCTGAGGGCATGCGTGGCACCACGACGCTCTGCATCCTGGGCGCGTCAGGCGATCTGAGCTCCCGCCTCCTGCTGCCCGCCCTGGGCCAGCTGCTCACGCTCGAGCCCGAGCGCGATGTGCGCCTGCTCGGCGCGGGGCAGGACGACTGGGACGACGAGCACTGGCAGGGCGTCGTCCGAGCCGCATTCGCGACGATGGATGCCTCGGGTCCCGCCGTCGAGGCACTCCTGCGCTCGACCCGCTATCGGCGGGCCGACGTCACCGACCCGGACGCCCTCGAGGGGCTGCTGGCCGCGAGCGAGGGCCGGGTCGCCCTGTACTTCGCCCTGCCCCCGGCCGTCGCCGCGCAGGCCGGCGCGGCGCTCGCCGGCACCACGCGTCCCCCGGGCCTGATCGTGGCGCTCGAGAAGCCCTTCGGCGCCGACGAGGCCCACGCGCACGCGCTGAACGAGCGCCTCGCCACGATCCTCCCCGAGTCGCAGGTGCACCGGGTCGACCACTTCCTGGGGCGATCGACCGTGCTGAACGTGCTCGGCATGCGATTCGCGAATCGCGTGTTCGAGCCCACGTGGTCGGCCGAGCACATCGAATCGGTGGTGATCCGCTACGACGAGGAGCTCGGCCTCGAGGGCCGCGCCGACTACTACGACCACGCCGGCGCCCTCGTCGACATGTTGCAGAGCCATCTGCTGCAGGTGCTCGCGATCGTCGCCATGGAGCGCCCCGCCTCGCTCGATGAGGGCGAGCTGCGCGATGCGATCTCGGCGGCGCTGCACGCCACACGTGTGTGGCGCGATGACCCCGTGGCCTCCTCGCGCCGGGCCCGCTACACGGCCGGTCGGGTGGGCGATCGCGAGTTCGCGGCGTACGCCGACGCGCCGGGGGTCGATCCCGCGCGCGACACCGAGACGCTCGCAGAGGTGACGCTCCAGGTCGCCACC
>Ga0116179_1000508_pt1 | contig 30213 bp, 31 predicted proteins | sample AD_UKC071_MetaG_FD_89751 | JGI IMG/M metagenome (GOLD analysis project Ga0116179, IMG submission 89751) | Active sludge microbial communities of municipal wastewater-treating anaerobic digesters from USA - AD_UKC071_MetaG | ecosystem: Engineered > Bioreactor > Anaerobic > Digestate | place: USA...
CTTGAGGCGTCCGCTACGAAAACCGAGGAGCACTGATGGCACACGATCTGGCTGGCGGACTAACCGGTTGGGACCTTGAGGGTTTCCACAACGGCGGCGACACTGAGTGCTGGCGACGCCTCGGCGCCCACGAGGTCACGCTCTTCGACGACGAACGCGGCGAGATCCGCGGCACCCGCTTCGCGGTCTGGGCGCCGAACGCGCGCGAGGTGCGACTGAACGCCGACTTCAACTGGTGGACCGGCGACTCGATGCACCTGGTCCCGGGATCCGGCGTCTGGGGGCTGTTCGTCGAGGGCGTGGGCACCGGCGCGCTGTACAAGTTCAACATCCTCGGCCCGGACGGGGTCTGGCGCGAGAAGGTCGACCCGATGGCGTTCTTCGCCGAACAGGCGCCGGCCAACTCGTCCATCGTCTACACCAGCAAATACGCCTGGGCCGACGACGAGTGGATGGATCGCCGCGCCAAGGCGGAGCCGTACAAGGATGCGATGAGCATCTACGAGGTGCACCTGGGCTCCTGGCGGCGCGGCAAGACCTACCTCGAACTGGCCGACGAACTGGTGGAGTACGTCACCTGGCAGGGCTACACCCACGTGGAACTCATGCCGGTCACCGAGCACCCGTTCGAGCCGTCCTGGGGCTACCAGGTCACCAACTACTTCGCGCCACAGTCGCGGCTGGGCCGTCCCGATGAGTTGCGCTACCTGATCGACCGGCTGCACCAGGCCGGCATCGGCGTGATCCTCGACTGGGTGCCCGGCCACTTCCCCAAGGACGAGTGGGCGCTGGGACGCTTCGACGGTACGGCCCTGTACGAACACGCCGACCCCCGCCAAGGCGAGCACCGGGACTGGGGCACGTACATCTTCAACTACGGCCGCAACGAGGTGAAGTCCTTCCTGGTCTCCAACGCGCTGTACTGGGTGTCCGAGTTCCACATCGACGCGCTGCGGGTGGACGCGGTCGCGTCCATGCTCTACCTGGACTACTCCCGCGAGGACGGCGAGTGGGTGCCGAACATCCACGGCGGCAACGAGAACCTGGAGGCCATCGACTTCCTGCGCTACGTGAACAAGCACCTCTACGAGCGGGTGCCGGGCGTCGTGATGATCGCCGAGGAGTCCACCTCGTTCGGTGGGGTGACCAAGCCCGTCCATTCCGGCGGCCTGGGGTTCGGGTTCAAGTGGAACATGGGCTGGATGAATGACTCGCTGCGCTACCTCGCGCTGGAGCCCATCCACCGGCAGTACCACCACAACGAGATGACGTTCGCCATGGTGTACGCGTACTCGGAGAACTTCATCCTGCCGATCAGCCACGACGAGGTCGTGCACGGCAAGGGGTCGATGATCAACAAGATTCCGCAGGACACCTGGCGGCAGTTCGCCACCCTGCGCGCGTTCTACTCCTACATGTGGGCCTTCCCCGGCAAGAAGCTGATCTTCATGGGCTGCGAGTTCGGCCAGCGCTCGGAGTTCAACGAGTCGGCCAGCCTGGAGTGGTGGGTCTCCGACCTGTGGGGGCACAAGGGCCTGCAGCGGATGTTCAAGGACCTCAACGAGCTCTACCGCAGCCATCCGGCTTTGTGGGAGCTGGATTCCGATCCGGCCGGCTTCCGCTGGATCAATGCCGACGACGCGCCCGCGAACACCTTCAGCTGGGTGCGCAGCGACTCGTCCGGTCGCCAGGTCGCGGTCGCGGTCAACTTCTCCTCCGAACCCTGGACGCGCTACCGCATCGGGCTGCCGAAGGCCGGCGTGTGGAAGGAGATCTTCAACTCCGACTCCGCCACCTACGACGGCTCGGACGCCCACGGCAACCTCGGCCAGGTGGTGGCCACCGATGAGGGCTGGAACGGCATGCCGGCCAGCGCGATCGTCGTGGTGCCGCCGCTGGGCGCGGTCTACTTCGAGCACGTCGAATCGGAGTGATTCGGGACTCGCTGCCGTTCAGTATTGCGGACGGGGTGGCCGTCATCGACTTCCGCGGTGATGACGGCCCGGAGCGCTACGAACTGCTGCTGACCGGCACCTGCCAGCAGGTCTTCGATACGGACGGGGTCCGGCGGGCCGAAGTGAACATCTGCGCTGCGGACGCGCCCCGCCGGCGGGCGCTGCACCGGGCCGGCTTCCGGCTCGAAGGGGTGCTGCGGGAGCGACTGCTCACTGCTTCCGGGCCGGCCGATGTGCTCTGCTACGCCCGGCTGGCCACCGACGAGGCCGCCGGGAGGACCGGGTTCACCGCGGTGATGAACACCGTGACCCCGCGCAAGCGGCTGATCAGCCACATGCTGCTCACCGACGAGTCCGGCCGGGTGTGCATTCTCGAGACCACCTTCAAGCCCGACTTCGAGCTGCCCGGCGGCATCCTGGACGTCGGTGAAACTCCTCGCCAAGGCCTGGTTCGCGAGATCGAGGAGGAGCTGAACCACACCATGAGCGTTGGCCGGCTGCTGGTGGTGGACTGGCTCGCGCCCTACCTCGGCTGGGAGGACGCGGTGGAGCTGATCTTCGACGGCTGCGAGATGCCGTTGGCTTCGGTGGGCCTGCTGCGTCCGGACCTGCGCGAGATCCGCGCCGTCCACTGGCTCGAACCGGACGCCGCCGCCGAGCGGATGGCTCCGTTCGCCCGCGGCCGCCTACTGGCCGCCTTGGCCGCCCGAGCCGAAGGCCGCACGCTCTACCTCGAAGCCGGCCAACGGATCAGCTGACATAAGCGGTCCCTGAGGAGCGAGCCCAGCCAGCGCCCCGAACGGAACTCCCGCTCCCGAGAGTTCGGGAGCAGCGGTCCCGTTCGGGAGCGAAGTTGGCATTGCGGTGCTTGAGGGAGTTCCCGGCGCGCCCATTAACTGTGGCTCCACCCACCGTCCGCGGTGCACCCAGCCACAGTCAAGGCCGCACAGCTCCGGCACAACCTTCGACAGGCACCCGCCGACCCAGAAGCCGGTCACTATAGTTCGCTTGAGACTAACTAACCGGAGCGATCTTGAGCCTGACCGCCCAGCCAGCACCCGCCAGCGCGCCCGCGCGCCGCCTCGGCGTGTTGACCGCGGTCTACCTGCTTGGCATTTTCATGGGCGCGATCGACACCGGCATCGTTACCCCCGCGCGGACAATCATCCAGAACGACCTCGGCGTGAACGAGCAGACCGGCATCTGGATGCTCACCATTTACACCCTCGCTTACGCCGCGGCGATCCCGGTGATGGGCAAGCTGGCCGACCGCTACGGCCGCAAACCGGTCTATTTGGCCAGCATCACCCTCTTCGGCGTCGGGTCGCTGCTTTGCGGGCTCAGCCAGGACTTCGGCAGTTTCGAACTGCTGCTCATCGCGCGGGCGATCCAGGCCATCGGCGGCGGTGGCATCGTCCCGATCGCGACCGCTGAGTTCGGCACGTCCTTCCCGCCGGAGAAGCGGGGCATGGCTCTCGGCCTGGTCGGCGGCGTGTACGGCGTGGCGAACATCTTTGGGTCGAGCGCAGGCAGCCTCATCCTGGACATCTTCGGAACCGCGAACTGGCAGTTCATCTTCTATGTCAACGTGCCGATCAGCATCGCGATCATCATCGCCGGGCTGGTCTTCCTGCCCAACCACAAGGTCGAACAGGTCGCCAAGATCGATCTGCTGGGCATCACGCTGCTGGTCGCGATGATCCTGTCCCTGCTTTACGGCCTGAGAAACCTCGACTTCTTCGACTTCGCCAACAGTGTCACGAGCACCGACGTCTACCCGTACCTAATCGGTTTCCTCGTGCTGTTGCCGCTGTTCATCCTCGCCGAGCGCCGGGCGGCCGACCCGGTGGTTAACCTGCGCTACTTCACCGAGGGCGCGCTGGTGGTCACCCTTGCGCTCTCGTTCCTGTCCGGCGTGATCCTGATGGGGGTCATCTTCGTACCCCAGTTCGCCGAGAACGCGCTGCGGATCCCGTCCGGTGATGGCGGCTACTTCGTGATCATCCTCGGCCTGTTCTCGGGGATCGGCGCGCCACTTTCGGGACGCCTGACCGACCGGTTCGGGCCCAATCTCGTGCTGGGCTTCGGCGTGGTGATGTCGGCTGCAGCCGCGGCAGCCGGAGTGTGGTGGGCCATTCCGCACGCGTCCTGGTTAAGCGTCTGCACAACCCTGGCGCTGATGGGGCTCGGGTTGGGCTTCACCATCGGCTCGCCGTTGAACTACATGATGTTGGAGCGGACGCCGGCCGAGGAGTCCAACTCGGCACTGGCCACGCTGTCGCTGGTCCGCTCGATCGGCACGACCATCGCGCCGGCGTTCCTGGTCGGCTTCCTCGCGCAGGCCGGCACTGCCCTGCCGGACGCCCTAACTGCCCAGCTACCGACCACCGTGGCCGCCCCGGCACTCCCCTACGCCGCCGAACTGCAGGCCAAGTTCGCCGAGTTGAAGGCGGACGAACGGCTGGAGGACCGGCTGGCCGGGGTCGAGTTCCCTGACCTGACCAGCGCGACCACGATCGACATCGGCACAATGGACGGGAGCGCGACGCTGCCCGACGACCTGCTCGAACTGGTGCAGACCGCCGACGTGACCAACATCACCGAGCGCACCAAAGTGGTGGCCGAGCACATGTTCGCTGAGCAGACGCCTGGCGTGATCGCCGACATCACCGCGGGCGTGGACGAAGGGCTCGCCAGCCTGGCGGACGCGCATACCGAACTGACTCACGCTCGCACCAAGCTGGTGGACGCGGTCGCCGGCATCGACGAGGGCATCGCCGGAATGGAGAGAGCAGCCAAGGGCATGCGCTCTGGGATCGCCGGGCTCACCAAGGCGATCAGCGGGATGGACTCGGGTCTGGCGGGCACCGCGAAGGCCATCAAGGGCATGGAGAAGGCCATCGCCGGCATGACCAAGGGCGTCAAGGGGCTCGACCACGCCATCGCTGGCCAGCAGCGGGGGATCGCCCAGCTGCAGGCCGCCTACGACCAGCTGATGGCCACGCTGCCGCCGGGCACGCCCGAGCCACCTCCTGCCCAGGCGATGCGGGCACAGCTGGAGACGCTCAAGGCCAAGCTCGCTGACACCAAGAAGTCGCGCTCGTCGCTGGTGGCCAAGCGGAACACGCTGGAGGCGAACCTCAAGAAGGTGAGAGCCGAGCGAAAGCAACTGACTGCGCAGCGAGCGTCCGCGGTGAGCAAGCGCGCGAAGCTGCGCGAACAGCTGACCGGCGTTGAGGCGAAGCGCGCCAGCGCGGTGAAGGACCGCAAGAAGCTGGTGCAAGCCAGGGACGACCTGAGCACCGCGATGACCGAACTGGCCGAGACCAAGCGTCAGCTGACGGTGCTGGGCGCGGCCGTCCCCGGGGCCTTCGAGACCGCCAAGGCCGACTACCTCGCTGAGATCGACGCGCGCGCTCCCAAGCTGGAGCAGACCTTCGCCGACACGCTGAACGTGGGCTTCCGCGGCATCTACCTGGCCACTCTCGGCGCCAGCCTGCTGGCGGCCGTGCTGCTCCTGCTCAGAAGAGGGCGCTGACTATCAGATTCGCGGCGCGCTCCCCGCGTTCCTGCGCGACACGGTCATGACCAACGCCATGATGCCCACTACGACGGTCAAGCCCACGGTCAGCCAAGTAATGGTGGACAGTGCGGCCAGGTCGAGCCCGGCCGGCGCAGGTGGCGCGCCGGCGAGTTCATCGGCGCGAAAACCGGCGACCAATCCAGTCACGTAACTCACCAACACCAGGCAGCCGAACGCGAGCCATAGTGCCCTGGGTAGCAACGATCGTCTTGAACTCGTCATATCGCCAGCTTAGTTGCAGAGATTCGCCATGAAGCCCCAATACCCTCTGTCCTTCGTGTACGCCTCAAGGTTCCACGAGCCCTTGAACGCCACGAGAACCCGGTTGTCGTAGTGGCACAGGAACTGGTTTTCTAGAGTGGACGTTTGGGGAACACCCTTCTTCTTGGTCTCTGACCATGCATCCCCCCGCGCCAAGCGACTCGCCCCAACGCGACCCCACCAGGTGGGGAAGACTGAATAGCGGTAGCCCTTCTTCGCGCTATCCCAGACACGTGTGACCTTCTCGATGAGGTCAATCCCGAGCCACGGGTCGGCTACAACAGGGTAGACACGGGCATCTGATTCGGCCACGGTCTGAACGATCGTGTTGCCTTCGATTCGATAAGCGGTTGCTACGTCGTTCCCTTGAGAGTCCTTTGCCCAAGGCGGGCGCACCCCAGCAACGAAACCTCCATGGGCGTCGGAGGCGAGCACTCCGCCATCGTCGGTCAACTCCAAGATCGTCCCGGCTGGCAGTGTCAGCGGATAGCTAAACTCATGCGGAGAGGTCCTGTCCGAGATGATCGTCTGGACTCGAATCGAGCCGTCCGCTATCACCTGAGCGGCGATATCAACGCCCCCCTCTCCCGATTCTTGGTAGATGACAGTCCCGTCCTGGGCGACGGCGGGGCGCTCGACTTCGGCTTCCACCGGCAACCCAATCGCCACAGACGTTCCGCTCTTAAGGTCTGTCAAGGAGATCTCCTCAGCATCAAGTGCAAGCGCAACCTGCGCTGAACCATTAGCCGACTCGGCCACGAGATCCGCGCCACCACGCGTTGGAGAGATCACCGGCTCACTGGTCTCGATCGCTGCGGCCACCTGATCAGCCAACGACTCGACAGGATCTGCAGTATCAGCAACGGCCATCGGTGACTGAGGTACGGCCAACGCCATTGCTGCAGCGATCGTGGCGATGAGGGTGCGTGTTCGGATCATGAGCGTCCTAATCTCGGCGGTAGGTAGATAGCCACCGAAACTAGTGCAATTCAATGTTCGAGGCTCATGTATTTCACCACAAAGTGTACGACAACTCTTCTGTCCGCTTGCCCCCAGCCCGAGAGCGCGCAGGCCTCACGGGCTTGTCCCCAGTCGAGCCTAAATCGAACCCGACGAGACCCTCCGTAGGCACTGGAGTCGGCGCTCTCTGCCAGCCCATGCCAGTCAGAAGAGGGCGCTGACCAGGTCGCGCCGCGCCTTCAGCACGGCCGGGTCGTCGGGAGCCACGGTCTCGAACAGTTCGAGCAGGCGGACGCGAGCCTGCTCCCGCTCAGCTGCGGTGCTGTCACGGATCAAGGCGATCAACCGTCCGAACGCGGACGGGATCGCACCGCCCAGCAGTTCGGCGTCCGCTGCGGCCAGTTGCGCCGCCACATCGGTCGGGTTGGCGTCCGCCGCGGCCAGCGCCTGGGCTGGATCGAGCTTCGCCGCACGCGACAGCAAGGCAGCCTGGGCGCGTCCGGCCTTGGCTTCGGTGTCATTCGGGCTGGCCGCGAGCAGCTTGTCGAACTCGGCCACGGCGGTCTCGAAATCGCCGGAGGCGAGTGCTGCGTCCGCCGCGGCGAATCGCGGGTCCGGCCCGGCGTCTGCATCGATGCTGGCCGGTTCGGCGCGGCCGGTGACCCCGTTGGCCGCGGCGGCCTGCAGCAACTGCGCGAGATAGGCCTTGGCCTCGGCTTTGTCCTTCGTACCCTGCCAAAGTGGCGCGAGCTGACCGGCCACCACACCGATGACCGCCGGAACCGCCTGGATGCCAAGAGCGGCCGCGATCTGGGGCGACGCGTCCACGTTGACCCGAGCCAGCAGGTACGCCCCGCCGGCCTCGTTGGCGAGCTCGGTGAGCGCGTCCGACAGCGCCTGCGCGTTGGCCCGCGGCGAGGTGAGTTCGAGCACGATCGGGTACTTCACCGAGCCGCCGATCACCGCTTCGAAGTTGCGCTCGTCCACTTCGAGCACATAGGTCGCGCCCGACGGTGGCGGCGGCGCCTTGGCGGCGGCGACGATGCCCGATAGATCCATGGCGCGGGACGGGTGAAAGCCAGCTGAAGTCACAAGCAAGCATTCTGCCAGCCGTACCGAAGCGGTGCGAATGTGGTCCGGCGGTTCCCCACTGTCGTACGTAGGAGCCTGCTGAACAATCATGTCCCGGCTGCGGCGCACTGGGCGGGCGATCTGCTGCGGCCACATCTTGGGTCGGTAGGCCCACTACAGACCCCAGATGTGGCCTTGCAGCTCATCCCGCCCAGCACGTCCTCGCTCGGAACAGCATTGTTCAGCAGACTCCTAGGCGGCAGGATGGCCCCATGGCACACGAACGCGCCGGGCAGGTTGCACTGCCCGAAGACCTGATTGACGTCGACGCCCTGCTCAGGGCCTACCACGACCTGGTGCCCGATCCGGACAACCCCGACCAGCAGGTCGTGTTCGGCACGTCCGGGCATCGCGGCTCCGCGCTCGACGCGGCCTTCAACGACGCGCACATCGCGGCCACGACGCAGGCGATCGTCGAGTACCGGGCCAGCCAGGGCGTCACCGGTCCGCTGTTCATCGGCAAGGACACCCATGCTCTGTCCGCCCCGGCTTGGCGGACGGCCATCGAGGTGCTGCACGGCAACGGTGTAGCCGTCCACGCCGAACGGGATGAGGACTTCACCCCGACCCCAAGCGTTTCCCGCGCGATCATCGTCTACAACCGCGACCACGAAGGGCCCCGCGCAGACGGCATCGTGGTCACCCCTTCGCACAACCCGCCGCGTGATGGCGGTTTCAAGTACAACCCGCCGCACGGCGGCCCGGCCGACACCGACGCCACCTCGGTGATCGCCGCCCGGGCCAACGAGCTGCTGCGCTCGGTCGGTTCGATCAAGCGGACGCCGTACGCGACCGCCGCGCGCGACGTCACCCGCGTGGACTACTTAGGTGCTTACTGCGAAGACCTGCGCAACGCGCTCGACCTGGACGCGATCGCGTCCGCGGGTGTGCGGATCGGCGCCGATCCGCTCGGTGGGGCGTCCGTGCAGTACTGGGGCTACATCGCCGAGCGGCTGGGCATCGACCTGACCGTGATCAACCCGCAGGTCGACCCGGCCTGGCCGTTCATGACGCTGGACTGGGACGGCAAGATCCGCATGGACTGCTCCTCGCCCTACGCCATGGCCTCCCTGATCGCGAACCGGGAGTCCTACGAGATCTCCACCGGCAATGACGCGGACGCGGACCGGCACGGCATTGTCACCCCCGACTACGGGCTGATGAATCCCAACGCCTACCTGGCGGTGGCGATTCAGTACCTGTTCGGTCATCGCCCCAACTGGCGTCCGGACGCCGGGGTGGGCAAGACCCTGGTGTCGAGTTCGCTGATCGACAAGGTGGCTGCCGATCTAGGCCGTCGGTTGGTCGAGGTGCCGGTGGGCTTCAAGTGGTTCGTGCCCGGCCTGATGAGCGGTGATCTCGGGTTCGGCGGCGAAGAGTCAGCGGGTGCATCTTTCCTTGCCAGGGATGGCTCCACGTGGACAACCGACAAGGACGGCATCCTGCTCGCTCTGCTGGCCAGCGAGATCAAGGCGGTCACGGGCAAGTCGCCGTCCGAGCTGTACGCCGAACTGGAGGCCCGCCACGGTGCGTCCAGCTACGCCCGGGTGGATGCACCCGCCAGCCGCGAGCAGAAGGCGAAGCTCGCCAAGCTGAGCGCGTCGGACGTCACCGCAACCGAACTGGCCGGCGAACCGATCGTGGCCACGCTTACCCATGCCCCGGGCAACGGCGCGGCCATCGGCGGGCTCAAGGTCGCCACCGCGTCCGCCTGGTTCGCGGCGCGCCCGTCCGGAACCGAGAACGTGTACAAGATCTACGCCGAATCGTTGCGCGGCCCGGAACACCTGGCACAGGTCCAGGCCGAGGCCAAGGAAGTGGTCGACGGCGTTCTGTCGTGAGCATTGGGAATAGGCTGGACAACATGAGCAACGACGACCTTTTCATCTGCATCGACCATGTCGGCTACGCCGTCCACAATCTTGACGACGCCATCAAGTTCCACACCGAAGTGCTTGGCTGGCGGGTGCTGCACCGCGAGACCAACGCTGAGCAGGGCGTCGAGGAGGCGATGATCGGTACCGGTGACCAGCTCACCGAGAACGCCCAGGTGCAGTTGCTGGCACCGCTGAACGAGAACAGCACGATCGCGAAGTGGATCGAGCGCAACGGCGGCAAGGGCGGAATCCAGCAGGTTGCCTACCGGGTGGCCGACCTCGACAAGGTCAGTGCGGTGCTGCGCGAGCGTGGCGTTCGCCTGCTCTACGACGCGCCCAAGATCGGCACCGGCGGTTCCCGGATCAACTTCGCTCACCCGAAGGATGTCGGTGGCATCCTGCTCGAGATCGTCGAGCCGGCTGCTGCGGCCCACTGATTCACTGACCTGCACTGGCCCGGCCCGATTTGTCGGGCCGGGCCACTAGCATCATTGGGCGAGCGAAAGGGAAGACGTTGGTAGGCGAAGACACCACCGGACTGGAACTGTTCGACGAAGTGGCCTCGGCCGTGGGCAACTTCCCGCAGTCATTGCGCGGCTACGATCGTGGCGCCGTGGACGCCTACGTCCGCGACGTCGAGGGCCAGTTGGCGCGGGCCAAGGCGCAGTTGCGGCAACAGCATCGCCAGCTGGCCGAAGCGAACGCCCGTGCGGCCGACAGTGATTTCGGCAAGGCCGGTGCGCACACCCGCACCATGTTGAAGGCCGCCGAGTCACAGGCGGGCGAGTTGGTCGACTCAGCGGACAGCCGCGCTCGGCTCGTGCTGAGCGCAGCGGAGGCGGAGGCGAGACGCCTCACGATTGAGGCCGAGCTCGCCTTGGACGCCGCCCGCGCGGCGAGCATCCAGGAGCTGGATGCACTCCGGCAGCGCCTCAGCGAGCAGACTGCAGCCGAGTTGGAAGCGGCCAAGCAGGAAGCCAACGCGGTCCGGCAGGCCGCGGAACTCCATGCCTCCCAAGTGGTCGCGGACGCCCAGGCGCGCGCAGCTGCGATCGCTGAGGGCGCGCGGATCGACGCGGCGGCCCGCGCCGCCGAGGTGGAGCGGGCCGCAGCCGAAGCCAGGCTGCGGCTCGCCGAGCGGAAAGAAGCCGATCTGGGTGAACTCAAGGCCGCCCAGGCAGCCAATGCGACCCGACTCGACGATTTGCTGGCCGAGGCTGAGGCCGTGAGCACGGACTATCGCACCCGGCTCGAAGCGGACGCAAAAACGTGGAACGAGCGCCGCGCCGCCGCTCTCGCTGAGGCGGAGCAGATCATCGCGTCCGCCCGAGCCGAAGCCGAGGGCATCGCCTCCGCGGCCGAGCACGAGGGCGAGCGCATCCGCGCTGAACGCACTCGCGAAGCCGAGGTGGAGGTGGAGCGGCTGCAAGCCGAGCTGAAACTGCTCATCGGTCGCCGACAGTCCGTCGTCGAGCAGCTCGGCGAGCTGGCGAACCTGGTGGGAGTGAGCGTGGCCGACTACACCGACGGTGAATCGGGCTCGTGACCACTCCGGGTAGCGAACCGCAGCCACCGGCACCGCCTGGCGGGGTGCCGGTTCCGGCGTCCGCGCGGACGCCGGCCGCGCTATCCGCGCATACGCCTACCAGTGCACCGCCGACCCGAGGCTGGCTGCGCAAGTGGCGCCGTACCACCCAGCCCACACCGGCGGACGCGGACGGTCGGCGGCTGGGCGCCAGCGACCGGATCTCCCTGCTGGATCGCAACCCGTTCCAGATCGGGTTCTTCCTGACTTTCGGGGCGCTGGCCGCCACCGGACTGGTGTACACCGTGATCTCGCTGCGCACGGTGCTGGTGCTGCTCATGCTTTCGTTGGCGATTGCGCTCGGGCTGAACCCGCTGGTGGACTGGCTGCACCACCACGGCGTCCGCCGCGCGTTCGCAGTGCTGCTGGTCGCGCTCAGCGCGATCGGACTACTCTCGCTGGCCGTTTGGGCCCTCGTGCCCGTGGTCAGCGACCAGGTGAACAAGCTGATGCTGCAAGCTCCCGACTATCTGGAGAACCTGCGGCAGAACCCGCAGATCGCCGCTTTCGACGCCCAGTTCCACGTGATCGAAAAGGCCGTCGAGTTCCTCACCTCCGGCGAGTTGATCAGCAGTCTGTTCGGCGGGCTGCTCGGTGCCGGCCAGGCAGTGGCCAACACCATCTTCTCGGTGGTGATCACCCTGGTCCTCACCCTCTACTTCCTCACCTCCCTGCCCAATCTGAAGGAAGTCATCTACAAACTCGCGCCCGCGTCCCGGCGTCCGCGGGTGAAGTACCTCGCCAACGAGATGTTCAAGCGGGTCAGCGGGTACGTGTCCGGCCTGTTCATCGTGGTGCTGATCGCGATGAGTGTGGCGTTCGTATTCCTGAACGTGATCGGTCTGAGCCAATATGCGCTGGCGCTGACCGTAGTGGTCGGCCTGTTCGCCTTCGTGCCGCTGGTCGGTACCACCATTTCGATGGTGATCGTGTCGATCATCGCGTTCTCTTTCTCCCCCACCACCGGCCTGATCACGCTGATCTTCTTCCTCGCCTATCAGCAGTTCGACGCCTACTTCATCCAGCCGCGGGTCTTTTCGCACTCGGTGCAGGTCCCGTCGGTGCTGGTCATGCTGGCCGCGATCTCCGGCTACCTGTTGCAGGGAATGATCGGTGCGATCCTCGCCATCCCGGTGATGGCCGCCCTGCTGCTGCTCTACCGCGAGGTGCTATTGCCCCACTTGGACCGGACCTGACGGCTACAAATTAGAAGAGCCGATCCTCGGCGTTGTCCAACCCTCGTAGTACGTTGTAGTCCACGAGTACGCATTCAATGCCGCGGGTACCGGCCAGCGTCCGCGCCTGCGGCTTGATTTGCTGCGCAGCGAACACGCCGCGGACGGGACTCATGGTCGGGTCCGCGTTCATCAACGCCAGATAGCGGGTGAGTTGCTCAACCCCGTCGATCTCGCCACGGCGCTTCACTTCGACGGCGACATAGGCGCCGGTGTGGTCGCGCAGCAGTAGGTCCACCGGGCCGATCGGCGTCAAGTACTCGCGCTGGATCAGCGTCCAGCCTTCGCCGAACGTGCGCGGATTCTCCGCGAGCAGAACCTGTAGGTGCGCTTCAACGCCGTCCTTCTGCAATCCCGGATCGATACCGAGTTCGTGGTTCGAGTCGTGCAGCACCTCGCCGAGCGCGATCTGAAGGGTGTCGCCGTCCGTGTTCCGCACCTCCCACACTTCGGTGAGCCCGGCTTCATCGGCTTCGGCTACCGCCTCGACATCCTCCGGCGGCGGGCTGACCGTCAAGGTGCACGGCGCGCTCATCCAGTTCAGCGGTTTGTAGGCGCGGTCGTCGGCGTGGACCGAGACAGATCCGTCCGCTTTCACCATGATCAAGCGGGTGGCCATCGGAAGGTGGGCGGTCAAACGACCGGCGTAGTCAACCTGGCAACGGGCAATCAGCAGACGCACCCGGTCAACCTACACCGATCGGCCGGTGCGCCTGACCGGACGTACCCGCATCGGCGCTAGGCTGACTGAATGGCCAAGCGACCCTCGAAGCACCTTCGTGCGCCCCGGCCGCTGTCAACTGGCGCGTTCGCCCAGCTCGAGATCAAGGCCGACGGTGAATGGATGGTGCAGACCATGCCCGCCGATGCCGCCGGCAAGACCTACACCTGCCCGGGCTGCAGCCGGCAGGTCGCTCCCGGAGCGTCCCATCTGGTCGCCTGGCCCCGGCTGGCGAGCATCGGCTCCACGTCCGCTGTGGACGAACGACGGCACTGGCACACCGCATGCTGGCAGCGGCGGCGCTGATGGCACGGCTGCACACCGAACTCGTCGGCTCTGGGCGTCCCCGCTTCGCCTTCCTGCCCGGGCTCTTCGGCCGTGGCCGCAATTGGAGCCAGATCGCGCAGCGGCTGGCCGAGCACGAGTTGGCCAGTGTGCTCTTCGACCTGCCCGATCACGGGCAGAGCGCCTGGACCGACCACTTCAGCTACCTCGGGATGGCCGAGGCCGTGGCCGACGAGGTCGACCTTCGGCTCGGCTCGGCGGCACAGTTGGTGCTGGTCGGCCATTCAATGGGCGGCAAGGTCGCCATGCTCACCGCACTGCGCAGGCCGGAGTTGGCTTCCGGACTGGCGGTGATCGACATCGCACCCGGGCATTCGGACCAGGTGGAGACCTTCACCCCGCTGGTTGCCGCGATGCGCGGCCTCGACCTGAGCACCATCGATTCGCGAGCCGAAGCCGACGCCCGCCTGAGTCCAGCCGTCCCGGACGACGCCGTCCGCCTGTTCCTGATGCAGAACCTGCGTCGCCGGCACGGTTGGCACTGGCAGCCGAACCTGCGACTGCTCGGCGACTCGCTGGACGCGATCGGCGGCTGGCCTGATCACGGCCCTGCCACCTACCCGGGGCCGGTGCTCTGGCTTACTGGCGAGCAGTCGGCGTACGTCCGAGCGGAACACGAGGCCGACATGGCCCGGCTCTTCCCTGACGTCGAGCGCGTGGTGGTCCCCGGGGCCGGCCATTGGGTCCATGCCGACGACCCCGACGCCACCGTTGCCGCGCTGCTCGAACTGGAAGCCCGAACGCACCGCTGAGCCGCCTAGGTGGCCTGGCGAAGCTGCGCCAGCGTCATCCCGGCGTAGGGCCAGCGTCATCACGGCCAGGCCCAACGTCACCCCGGGCACAGACCCAACGTCACCCCGGCCTAGGGCGAACGTCACCCCGGGCACAGACCCAACGTCATCCCGGCGTAGGCCGGGATCTCAACCCACCAGCCGCTGCAGATCAGGCCGGCTTGATGCTGGTGATCACTGCGGGCGAGTTGGGCTTGCCACCGCCGGAGCTGCCGAAGCTGTTGTCCTGGCCGCCCGCGGCGAGCTTCGCCAGCACCTTCACCGCAGCCTCGTCCACGTGACCGAACACTGTGTAGTCGGGCGACAACTGGCTGTCTGCGTAGACGATGAAGAACTGTGAGCCGTTCGTGCCCGGGCCTGCGTTCGCCATGGCCAGGGTGCCAGCGCCATAGGACTCGCTGCCGGTGAGTTCGTCGTCGAACTGGTAGCCGGGGCCACCCGACCCGGTCCCGGACGGGTCACCGCACTGCAGCACGTACAGGCCGCCGTCATCCACAAGCCGGTGGCACGATGAGCCGTCGAAGAATCCCTGACCGGCCAGTGACGAGAAGGAGTTCACCGTGCAGGGCGCGTTCTCGCGGTCCAGGGTGAGCTTCAAAGGGTCCGAGTTGAGGGTCAGCACGTACTCGGCGGTGCCGGTGGCCGCGACTCCGTCCGTGGGTGGCAGGTCCACCTTCTTCACGCCGTCATTCGTTGCCGTGTAGGTGCACGACACCTCGCCAGCAGTCGTCGCAGAAGCAGAGGCGCTCGACGACACAACCGGGCTGGACGCGCCGGCGGGCTCACCGCGGACGGCACCCGACGAACAGCCAGCGAGAGGAAGTACGGACGCAACCAACAACAGAATCAGCTTCTTCACCAGTACAGGCTGCCACATGCCGAGGACGGACTTCGACCGAGCCCGATCCTGCCTCGACGGGGTTTGACAGCCAAATGTGCCCGGTGTTCAGTGAACCCATGGTCAATCTCACCCGCATCTACACCCGCACCGGGGACGCCGGCCGGACACGGCTTTCCGACATGTCCGAGACCAGCAAGACCGACCCGCGGGTGGAGGCCTACGGGCACGTCGACGAGGCCAACTCCCTGCTCGGCCTGGTCGTCGTCCAATCCGATCTCGATGACGATTTCCGCGCCGTCCTCCGACACATCCAGAATGAGCTCTTCGACTGCGGCGCCGACCTATCCAACCCGCTGATGCTGCACTCCAGCTACGAGCCACTGCGGGTTATCCAGGCCAACATCGACCGGCTGGAAGGATGGTGTGACCAGTTCGGCGACCCGCTGCCGGCGCTTCGTTCGTTCATCCTTCCCGGAGGCACGCAGACCGCGGCCCTGCTGCACCTGGCCCGCAGCGTCGTCCGACGCGCCGAGCGCGCCGGCTGGACCGCGGTCGAGATCTACGGCACCGAGCCCGCCGAGGGCCATCAGCCGGGCGGGGTGAACCTGCTGGCGCTCACCTACCTGAACCGGCTGTCCGACCTGCTGTTCATCCTGGCCCGCGCAGCCGGCCAGCAGGCCGGCGAGGTGCTCTGGATCCCTGGCAAGGACCGCGAGGTCACCGACCCCAGGGCCGCCAAACAACGCCGCCGCATCCAGAAGACCGAGTAAGCGCTCGTCGGTCCTTGGAACGCAAGATCCCGGCCTTCGCCGGGATGACAGAGAACGACTGCCGGGATGACGGAGAACGACTGCCGGGATGAGGTGAGGCTGCGATACGAGTTTTGGGGAAGGCCCGCTGCGACCTCCAGGGCGACAGCCGCGTTGCCGTGGTGGTGGGACCTCAGCGGTCAGGCGTCCGCTCGGGAGTTCACCGTCATCCGGCGTCCGCTCGGGAGTTCACCGTCATCCCGGCGAAGGCCGGGATCTCGTCATAGCGCAGGCGCCCGCACAATTGTCGGAACCACCGCCTAGCTTCATCGGATGAGAACTACACGGAACCGTGAGCGCGGAGCGTACGTCTACTTCATGACCAATCGGTGTGACAGCGTCATCTACATCGGGGTGACCAACGACCTCCTTCGGCGGGTGGCTGAACACAAGTTGGGCATGGGTGGCTTCACCGCGCGCTATCGATGCACCAAGCTCGTCTACTTCGAAGCCGGGGACAGCATCAGTGATGCCGTCGCACGTGAGAAGCAGCTCAAGAACTGGCGCCGGGCGTGGAAGAACCGGCTGGTGTCGGAGTCGAACCCGGGATGGGTTGACCTCGGCCCTCGGATCGGACTGAGCGCCGAGTTGCTCGCTCGAATCGCTACGGATAGCGCGTTCGGCGGCGAAGAGGACGCGCCCGCTAGCTGCCTCGAGGATGGGTCGGCGGTCTCCTGATTGCGGAGTTCGAGATCCCGGCCTCCGCCGGGATGACGTCAACTCTCGGAGCCGGGATGACGTTAACTCTCGGAGCCGCGATGACGGTAGCCCTAGAAGTCGGGGTAACTCGCGTCAGCGGTAGCGGGAGCCGGGTGGGGACGATTCGAGCCAGCTGAGCAGACCGGTCAGGGACGCTACCGACATCGCCAACTCCCAGGAAGAGCCGTCGGTCAGTTCCATCCTGACGATCCGCTGGTCGTCGTAGAGCAGCACCGATTCGATCGGATCGGGTTCGCGCTGGGCTCCCGTCCGGCTCTGCGAGCGTGGGAACACCAGGCGCGGCCGGAACGACAGCGAAAACGATCGAAACCACTCCAGGTTGTCACCGGTGTAACGCGCGACGCCGAGCACCCATCCGGTACCCGGCGTCTTCGTCGACAGGCGCAGTGAACAGTCGAACAACCCACCCTGCCGGGCCAGCCAGCGACGGCGTGCGTACAGGGAGACCAGCGGCACGAGCAGCGCCACGACCAGCACCAGCGCCACCACTTCAGTGACTCCAAGCCAGTCCATCTGCTGCCCGGCCCGCCTCAGTGGTTCTGCTGGGCCATGCGCGCAGCGCGTACCTGCGCCTGCGCCCGCAGGAAGTGCTGCCGGGTCTCCTCGTCGAGCTCACCGGCGTTCAACCGCTTCTCCGCGGCCGCCAACTCGTGTTCGGCCCCGTTCAGGTCGATCTCGTGGGCGACCTTGGCGAACTGGCTGAGCAGCGAAACCCGATTGTCCGCGACCGAGATGAAGCCGCCGTCGATCGCCAGCACCTCTCGGTTTCCCTCCGCAGTCAGCACTTCGGCCGCACACGGCACCAGCACCGCAAGGAAAGGCTCGTGGTTCGGCAGGATACCGAGATCGCCTTCGACCGTCCGGGCGATCACGCTGAGGGCATCGCCTTCCCAGATGATCCCCTCGGCCGCAACGACCTCGACGCGCAGAACCGCCACGTCAGCCTTCCTTCTGAATCCGGTCCCAGTTGGCCATCACCATGTCCATGCCACCGACGTTGAAGAAGGCCTGCTCAGCGACGTGGTCGACCTCGCCGTCACAGATCATCTTGAACGACTCGATGGTGTCCGCCAGCGGCACGGTCGAACCGGGCACGTTGGTGAACTTCTCGGCCATGTACGTGTTCTGGCTCAGGAACTGCTGAATCCGGCGCGCCCTGGAGACGATGATCTTGTCCTCTTCGGGCAGCTCGTCGACACCTAGGATCGCGATGATGTCCTGGAGCTCCTTGTTGCGCTGCAGGATCTTCTTCACCCGGGTGGCCGTGTCGTAGTGGTCCTGGCCGATGAACTGCGGGTCCATGATCCGGCTGGACGAGGACAGCGGGTCGACGGCCGGGTAGAGACCGCGGGACGCGATCTCGCGGCTCAACTCGGTGGTGGCGTCCAGGTGCGCGAAGGTGGTTGCCGGCGCCGGGTCGGTGTAGTCGTCGGCGGGCACGTAGATGGCCTGCATGGACGTGATCGAGTGGCCGCGGGTCGAGGTGATCCGCTCCTGCAGCTGGCCCATCTCGTCGGCAAGGTTCGGCTGGTAGCCCACCGCGGACGGCATCCGGCCGAGCAACGTGGACACCTCCGAACCGGCCTGGGTGAACCGGAAGATGTTGTCGATGAAGAGCAGCACGTCCTGGCCCTGCACGTCGCGGAAGTACTCCGCCATGGTCAACGCACTCAGCGCCACCCGAAGGCGGGTGCCCGGCGGCTCGTCCATCTGGCCGAAGACCAGCGCGGTGTCCTTCATGACGCCGGCCTCGATCATCTCGTTGATCAGGTCGTTGCCCTCACGGGTGCGCTCCCCCACGCCGGCGAACACCGAGGTGCCACCGAAGTTGTGGGCGATCCGGTAGATCATCTCCTGGATCAGCACGGTCTTCCCCACACCGGCGCCGCCGAACAGGCCGATCTTGCCGCCCTGGACGTACGGGGTGAGCAGGTCGAGCACCTTGATCCCGGTCTCGAGCATCTGGGTCTTCGGCTCCAGCGCGTCGAACTTCGGCGGATCGCGGTGGATCGGCCAGCGCTCGGTGATCTCCACCCCCGACAGGTCGTCGTTCAGGCACTCGCCGGTCACGTTCCAGACCCGGCCCTTGGTGACGTCGCCGACCGGGACGGTGATCTGCTCGCCGGTGTCGATCACCTTGCCGCCGCGGCGCATGCCGTCGGTCGGCTTGAGCGAGATCGCGCGCACCATGTTGTCGCCGACGTGCAGCGCCACCTCGGCCGCGATCGTGCTGGCCCGCCCCTGGGTCTCGATTTCGATCAGCAGCTTGTTGTTGATGTCGGGCATCTCGTCAGCGGCGAACTCAACGTCCACCACGGGGCCGATCACCCGGGCCACGCGCCCGGTGGCGCCGGTGGCGGGCTGGGTCGGGGTCTGCGTCGTCATGGTCATCTGTGTGCCTCGCCTAGTCGTTCTCGGTCAGGTCGGCCAGCGCACTGGCACCGCCGACGATTTCGCTGATTTCCTGGGTGATCTCGGCCTGCCGGGCCTGGTTGGCTTCCCGGGTGAGCCGCTCGATCAGTTGCTGCGCGTTGTCGGTGGCCGACTTCATGGCCCGCTGCTGGCTGGCCAGCTGGGACGCCGCCGACTGCAGCAGGTAGAACCAGATGCGGCTGCGGATGTACAGCGGCAGCAGGCTGTCCAGCACGGTCTCCGGATCGGGCTCGAACAGGTAGAGCGGTACCGCCTCGTCCTTGGTCGGTTCGTGGACACCCTCTACCACTTCCAGCGGCAGGACGCGGCGCGCTCGCGGCGTCTGGGTGAGCATCGACTCCATCCGGGTGTAGACCGCCCAGATCTCGTCCACGCCCCCTTCCTCGGTGGGAAGCAGGAAGTCGGCCAGCAGCCGGTCGGAGATTTCCACCGCCCGGTCGAAGGTCGGCGAGTCGGAGAAGCCCTCCCACTTGGCCTCAATCGGCATGCCGCGGTAGGTCAGGTAGCCGATGCCCTTGCGGCCCACGACGTAGCGGACGACCTCCTTGCCCTCCTCCTCCATGCGCTGGCGGAAGGCGGCCACGGTCTTGATCACGTTCGAGGAATAGGCGCCGTTCATGCCCCGATCGGACGTGATGAACAGCACCGCTACCCGCTTGGGGTTCTCCACCTCGTTGGTGAGGGGATGGTCGAGGTCTGACCGGATCGCGACCGCCGAGACGGCACGGTTCAGCTCCCGGGTGAACGGCAGCGCCCGGGCCGCGGTCTGCTGCGCCCGGATGATCCGTGAGGACGCGACCAGCTCCATCGCCCTGGTGATCTTCTTGGTCGCAGACACCGACTTTCGGCGTTCCCGCAGCTCCCGCAGGCTGGCTGGCATTCGATCAGCTCCGCTTCCGGTTCACCACGATCTGTTCGTGGTCCATGTCCTCGTCGGCCATCGCCTCCGCTGCCTGATCGCCGCTGACCAACGACTCGCCGCCACCGCTGACCCACTGGGTCCGGAACTGCGCAAGCGCGTCCTTGGTGGCCTGCTGGGTGTCGGCGTCGAAGTCACCGGTCTGTGCGATCGTCTCCAGCACCTTGGTGTTGTGCCGCAGGTGGTCCAGGAACTCCCGCTCGAAGCCGAGCAGCTCGTTCACCGGCACGCTGTCGAACTCACCGGTGGTGCCAGCCCACACGCTGATCACCTGCTCGGCCACCGGGTACGGGCTGTACTGCGGCTGGCGAAGCAGCTCCACCAAGCGTGCGCCACGATCGAGCTGGCGCCGCGAGGCCGCGTCCAGGTCGGACGCGAACATCGCGAACGCCTCCATGTCGCGGTACTGCGCCAGGCCGATCTTGAGCGTGCCGGCCACCTTCTTCATCGCCTTCACCTGCGCGGCGCCGCCCACGCGGGACACCGAGATGCCCACGTCGATGGCCGGACGCTGGTTCGCGTTGAACAGGTCCGACTGCAGGAAGATCTGGCCGTCGGTGATTGAGATCACGTTGGTCGGGATGTATGCCGAGACGTCGTTGGCCTTGGTCTCGATGATCGGCAGGCCGGTCATCGAGCCGCCGCCGAGATCGTCCGACAGCTTCGCGCAGCGCTCGAGCAGGCGGCTGTGCAGGTAGAACACGTCGCCGGGGTAGGCCTCGCGGCCCGGCGGCCGGCGCAGCAGCAGAGACATCGCCCGGTAGGCCTCGGCCTGCTTGGTGAGGTCGTCGAAGATGATCAGCACGTGCTTGCCCTGGTACATCCAGTGCTGGCCGATGGCCGAGCCGGAGTAGGGCGCGATGTACTTGTAGCCCGCCGGGTCGGACGCGGGCGAGTGCACGATCGTGGTGTACTCCATCGCGCCGGACTCTTCCAGGACCGTACGCAGCGCCGCGATCGTGGAGCCCTTCTGGCCGATCGCGACGTAGATGCACCGCACCTGCTGCTTGGGGTCGCCGGTGGCCCAGGCCGCCTTCTGGTTGATGATCGTGTCGACCGCGATCGCCGTCTTGCCGGTCTTGCGGTCGCCGATGATCAGCTGCCGCTGGCCCCGGCCGATCGGGGTCATCGCGTCGATGGCCTTGATGCCGGTCTGCAGCGGCTCGTTGACGCTCTGGCGGTCCATCACGCCGGCAGCCTGCAGCTCCAGCGGACGCCGCTCGCCGACGTCCTTCAGCTCACCGAGACCGTCGATCGGGTTGCCCATCGCGTCCACGACCCGGCCGAGGTAGCCATCGCCCACCGGGACGCTGAGCACCTCGCCGGTGCGCTTGACCGTCGAGCCCTCCTCGATGCCCTCGGAGTCGCCCAGGACGACGACGCCGATCTCGCGGACATCGAGGTTCAGCGCGATGCCGGTGGTGCCGTTGGCGAACTCGAGCAGCTCGTTGGCCATGACCGAAGGCAGGCCCTCGACCCGGGCAATGCCGTCACCGGAGGTGACCACGGTGCCAACTTCGTCCCGGGAAGCGGTGTCGGGGTTGAAGTTGGACACGAACTTGTCCAGCGCGTCCCGGATCTCTTCGGGGCTGATGGTCAGTTCCGCCATTTGTGCACCTTCTGCTTTCGATTCTCTACTTGGTCAGTTCATGTTCGGCGGCAGCGAGCCGACCGGCGACGGTGCCCTCGATCACCTCGTCACCGACCCGCACCCGCGCACCGCCGAGGACGGCCGGGTCGATCAGCACCTGCAGGCTCACCGGGCGGCCCAACTGGCGGCTCAACGCGGCCATCAGCCGGGCTTTCTGCGCTGCACTCAACGGCACGGCCACGGTCACCACGGCCAGCGCCCGTTGCTGGGCTGCCGCAGCGAGCTTGAGGTATTCGTCGAGGACGGCTTCGAAGGACCGGGTCTGGACGGCGGCCGCGCGCTGTGCCAGTGCCACCGTCTCCGGTTTGGCCCGGTCAGCCAACAGGTCGCCGATCAGCTGCTGCCGCGCGGCTACCGGTGCGTTGCGGTCGTCCAGCGCGGCCCTCAGTTCGGGACTGCCCGCCACCGACCGAGCGAACCGGAACAACTCCTCCTCAACGCTGTCCAGCCGGCCAGCCACCTGCGCGGTGCCGAACAGTGTCCGGACGCCCTGACGCTCCAGCGCGGCAACCAGGTTGGCCGGGCTGCCCCATTTCAGTGCGGCCGCCTCACCGGCGACCGCGGCCGCGTCCGCCGAAACCCGGCTGCCGAGCACAGCCGACGCGAGTTCGCGCCGCTGGTCGGCTGAGGATGTGGGATCGGCCACCGCGTTGCGGAGCTGGGTCTGCCCAGTCAGCAGGTCGGCGACGGCGAACAACTCCGCCGCCAGGTCGGCAGTGAGCTCGCGGGCGTCAAGGACCCGATCGAGCTCGGAAAGCCGGGCCTCGGCGGCGGCGTTCACGCCTTCTCTCCCACGGTGTCGGCAGCTTCGAGCTCGGCGATGAACCGGTCGACGCTCCGCTTGGCCCGCTCGTCGTCGGCCAGCGACTCGCCGACGATCCGTCCGGCCAGCTGGGTGGCCAGCCCACCCACCTCGGCGCGCAGCTGATGCACGACCTGAGCCCGCTCAGCGTCGATCTGAGCCTTGGCGGACGCGATCATTCGCGCCGATTCGGCCTGCGCCTGCTCCTTGATCTCTGCGGCTATCACCGCGGCCTGCGCCTTGGCCTGCTCGCGGATCTGGCTGGCCTCGGTGCGTGCCGTAGCCAGCTGGGCGGTGTACTCGGCGAGGGCGTCCGCGGCTTGCCGCTGGGCCTCCTCAGCCTTCTCGATCCCACCGGTGATCTCGGCCGTGCGCTCGGCGTACGTCTTCTCGAAAACCGGCACGACCAGCTTCCACACCACGAGGGTGATGATGAGCGCGAGGCCGATGCCGACCCAGAGCTCGATCGGGTGCTCGGGAAGCAGCGGCCCGAATGGGCTCTCTGCCTCGCCTGCGAGTGGCAGCACGGCTCAGCTCACTGAATGGCGAAGGCGAGGGCGATGCCGATGATGGCCAGCGCCTCGACCACGGCGAAGCCGATCCACGCGGTGCCCATCATGGCGCCACGGGCCTCGGGCTGCCGAGCGGTTCCGTTGATCACCGAGGCGAAGATCCAGGCCACACCGATGGCCGGGCCGAGCGTCGCCAGGGCGTATCCGATCATGTTGATCGAACCGCTGATTTCCAGGACGGGGAGCATGTCGTTTCCTTTCGAGGGTTATTTGGCAGGCTCAGTGCTCCTCGGCGATCGCCGAGGAGATGTATTGGGCACTCAAAACGGTGAAGATGTAGGCCTGCAGCGCTGCCACCAGCAACTCCAGGGCGAAGATGGCGAAACTGAACACGATCGACATCGAGCCGGCCGCGACGTAGAAGGCCTCACCGGAGGCCAGCAGCAGGCCGCCGCCGACCACGAAGACCATGATCACCAGGTGGCCGGCGAACATGTTGGCGAAGAGTCGCAGGGCCAGCGTGAACGGCCGGGCGACGAAGTTCGAGATGAACTCAAGCGGGATGATCACCGGCCACAAGAAGACCGGCACGCCTTCGGGCAGGGTCATTCTCTTCAGGTAGTTGCCGAGACCGTACTTGCCGATGCCGGCCGCGTTGTAGATCACGAAGGTCAGCAGGGCGAGGCCGTACGGGAAGCCGATCTTCGAGAAGGTCGGGAACATGAACAGGAAGAACGACCCGAACAGGTTGTTGACGAAGATGAAGCTGAATAGCGCGACCAGGTAGGGCAGGAACTTCTGGTAGTCGTGGCCGAGGATGTCACGGGCGATGGTGTTGCGGATCAGGTTGTAGAGGAATTCACCGGCGAACTGCTTCTTGCCGGGGACCACCTTCTGGCCGTGAGCCATCCAGAGCCAGAATGCGATCACCAGGATCGCGCCGATCACGGCCTGAGCGACGTGGTTGTTCAGCCACGCACCCTCGGGGTCGATCCCCGGAAACAGCGGACGGGACGCGAAGCTGTGGGTGCCAGGCGGCCAGCCGTGGGCGTCTCCCTCTAGCGGGACGATCAGGCCGATCAGGCCGCGCATGAGACCTCCTGTCTGGCCGTCACTCCGACCGTCCGTATCGTGCGATAACCAGATAGACGCCGGCGACAGTACCGACGATTATTCCCACGGGCAGCCACCACCGTGTGTGCAGCCAGTTGTCGAGCAACCAGCCGATTCCACCGTAGAAGATCAGCCCAGAGATGAGGATGCTGACGACCCGCAAACCGGTGTCGATTCCGCTCCGCTCACCCATGACTCTTGGGACTATAACAGCCGACCCGCCCTCGCTTCACCCCGGTGGCGGCAAAGCGTCCAAAGCCATCGAATTACTCGTCGTAGATCGGGATCCGCAGCCGTGAATACGTCCACAACTCGACGGACAACCAACCCACCACGACAGCGATCGTGGTCACCGCGACCGCGATCGGATCCAGCCAGGCGATCTGCGCGGAGTTGGCAAGGGCCAGCATCAACAGCCCGCCCAGCACCGACACCCGCAGGCCGTAGGACGCCAGGGAGGCGATCAGGACGCGGCGCGCCGGGGCATCCGCCACCAGCACCTGGACGGCTTGGCCGATCATGAAGAATGCGATCGTGACCACCCCGGCCACCGCCGCCGACAGCGCAGCCGACAGTCCACTCGCCGCCGCGAAGCCCAGCACGGCCAGCAGCAGGGCGAGATGTCCGCCCGCAGCTCCCCCGACCAGCAGCTGCTGGGCCCGTCTGCGGTTGAGGCTCAATTCAGCCATTGGCGGCCTTCGTCGGAGTCCGCCGTGCCCAGGTCAGATAGACCGCGAGCCCGAGCGCCAGCAGGAAACCGACGAAAGTGATCGGGTGCGGGAACAGACCGATCAGCACCATGCCGTAGGCCAGCAGCGCCGACCACATCCACAAAAGAGCCACCGCACGGGCGTGGCTGTGGCCAAGGTTCAGCATGCGGTGGTGCAAGTGCATCTTGTCTGCCTGGTACCAGAGCTTGCCGGCCAGCGTCCGGCGGACGTACGCCAGCACCAGGTCGAGCAGCGGCAGCGCCATCACTGCCAGCGGCAGCAGGATGGGCAGGTAGGCAGCGAACGCATTCAGCCCCAGGCCGCTCAGACCGGACGGGTCGATCTGGCCGGTGAGGCTGATCATCGCGGTGGCCAGCAGGAAGCCGAGCAGCATCGCCCCGGAGTCACCCATGAACATGCGCGCCCGGTAGATGTTGTAGGGCAGGAAGCCCAGGCACACCCCAACCGTCGCCACGGTGATCAGGCTGGACGTGGTGGCGCGGACGAGTTCATGTTCGTACGACAGCAGATATGCGTAAGCGAAGAACGCACCGGCGCCGATCGCCACCACGCCTGCGGCGAGGCCGTCCAGGCCGTCGATCAGGTTGATCGCGTTCACGCAAAGGAAGATCAGCACGACGGTCACTGCGATCGAAGTGCCCTCGTCCAGCGACACGATCGCCCCGGGGAGGGGGATCCAGTAGACCTTCACGCCGTTGAGCACCGCCACCCCGGCGGCCAGCAACTGTCCGGCGATCTTCGCCAGCGCGTTCAGCTCGAACAGGTCGTCCACCACGCCGACCGCGCAGATCAGTCCTCCGGCCAGCAGCACCACCCCAGCGTCGTGGGTGACCAGTTCGAAGCTGCCCAGCCAGGGCAGTTGGGCGGCGAGCAGGAACGCGGCCGCGAGCCCGAACCACATCGACACGCCGCCGAAGTACGGGATCGGCTTGGTGTGCACGTCTCGGTCCCTGACCATGGCGACGGCGTTGTAACGGAACGCCAGTCTGCGCGCGAGGCCGCTGAGCAGGTAGGTCACCCCGGTGGCGACCAGCAGGACGAGCAGGTATTCGCGCATCAGGCCTGATCCGCGTCCTGCGGTGGCTGTTCGGCGGGATCGGACGCCGCCTCGGCCAGGTCGGGCACCACCGCGACGAGTTCGGCCCGAGTGAGCTTGCCTTCGCGCAGGATGCGGGGCCGTCCGGTCAGGTCGACGATCGTGGACGGGACGCCGGCCCCGGCCGGGCCGCCGTCCAGGTAGACCGACACCCGCTTGCCCAGTTGCGCCTGCGCTTCGGCGACGGTGTTCGCCGCAGGCTGTCCGGAGACGTTGGCCGAGCTGACCGCGAGTGGGCCGGTGGCCCGCAGCAGTTCGCGGGTGAACTCGTGGTCGGGCACCCGGATCGCGATGGTCTGGCCACGATCGCCCAGGTCCATCCGGAGGTTGGCATGCGCGGTGACGACCAGCGTGAGCGCCCCCGGCCAGAACGTGTCGGCGAGGGCGAGCATCTCCTGGCTGACCTCGTCGGCCAGCGAGCGCAACGCGTCCGCGTCCGCGATCAGGACCGGTGGCGGCATGTCGCGGCCGCGTTCCTTGGCGTCGAGCAGGCCCTGCACGGCGTGTGCTGAGAACGCGTCCGCACCGATGCCGTAGACCGTGTCGGTGGGCAGCACGATGCAGTTACCGGCGCTGACGGCCGCTGCCGCCGCCTCGATTGCACCCTCGGGGTCAGCCGTGATGTCCCAGACCTTCGCCATGCCGCTCATCCTGCCAGGTTGGCGGCGCGAACTCCCGCGACGAACCGTGGCCGCCCGGTCAGGTCGAGGTGGTCGGCGAGCTGGGTGAACGCGCCCCGCACGGCGAACACGTCGAGCGCGCTGTCGGTCTGCACTTCGGCGTGCTCGGCGCACACGAAGCCGCCCGGGCGCAGCAGCCGCGCGGCCACCTCGGCGACTACGCGAAGGGCGTCGAGGCCGTCCTCGCCGGAGAACAGCGCCAGGTCGGGCTCGTGGGTGCGAACATCCTCGGCCACGTATTCCCACGCGGTCAGCGGGATGTACGGCGGGTTGGCGATGACCAGGTCGACGGCACCGTTCAACTCCGGGAAGGCGTCCGCCATGTCGCCTTCGGTCAGGGTGACGCCGGTGCCGCTGAGATTCTGCTGCGCTAGCCTGGCCGCGGTCTCGGAGAGCTCCACCGCGTACTGCAGACAGCCCGGACGCTCGACAGCGATCGCCTTCGAGATCGCGCCGCTGCCTGCGCAGAGTTCGACCACGACCGGCTCGCCGGGCAGCTTCGCGAGGCGTTCGAGCGCCCAGCCAGTCATCACTTCGGTCTCCGGACGCGGGATGAACACACCCGGCGCCACGGCCACCTCGATCGTGCGGAAATAGGCGCGACCGGTCAGGTACTGCAGCGGCTCCCCCGCCGCCCTACGGGCGATCAGCTCGGCATAGTCGGCGGCTGCGGCTTCATCGACGTCGTCGAGCAGCAACATCCGTGACGGTTCCACACCGGTGACGTGCGCAAGCAACGTTCTAGCCTCCGCGGCCGAGCCGAGTTCAGCCGTCGCCGCCGCGAGCAGCGGCGCACTGCGGGGCATCAGCCCACCGCACCGAGACGCTCGGCGAGATCGGCGGCCTGCAGCGCGGTGATCACCGCGGACAGGTCACCGGCCAGCACCTGGTCGAGGTTGTAGGCCTTGAAGCCGATGCGGTGGTCGGCGATCCGGTTCTCCGGGAAGTTGTAGGTGCGGATCCGCTCGGAACGGTCCACCGTGCGCACCTGCGACTTGCGGGCAGCGGACGCGGCCGAGGCGGCCTCCTCCTCGGCCCGGGCCACCAGTCGGGCCCGCAGCATGCGCATCGCGGACTCCTTGTTCTGCAACTGCGAGCGCTCGTTCTGGCAGGACACCACGATGCCGCTGGGCAGGTGGGTGATTCGGACGGCCGAGTCGGTGGTGTTCACGCCCTGCCCACCCGGCCCGGAAGAGCGGTAGACGTCGACCCGCAGGTCCTCGTCGTTGATCTCCACCTCGGCTGCCTCGACGTCGGGCATCACCAGCACGCCGGCCGCGGAGGTGTGCACCCGGCCCTGGGATTCGGTGACCGGCACCCGTTGCACCCGGTGGACGCCACCCTCGAACTTCAAAACGCCATAGGGAGCGTTCTCCGGATCGCCGTTTCCAGGAGCCTTCACCGCGACCGTGATCGACTTGTAGCCGCCCAGATCGGTGTCCTGGGAATCGAGCACCTCGGTCTTCCAGCCCCTGGTCTCGGCATATCTGGCGTACATCCGGAACAGGTCGCCGGCGAACAGCGCCGACTCCTCGCCGCCCTCGCCCGACTTGATCTCGATCAGGCAGTCGGCCGAGTCATTGGGGTCGCGAGGCGCAAGCAGGCGAGTCAGCTTCTCTTCCACTGTGACCAGTTCGGCCGCGATCGCGTCCGCCTCTTCGGCGAACGACGGGTCCTCGGCGGCCAGTTCCTTCGCCGCGACCAAGTCACTGCTGAGCTGCTCGTGCGCGTCCAGGCTGCGGACAATCGGGCTGAGCTCGTTGTAGCGTCTGCCGACGCGCCGGGACGCCGCCAGGTCGGAGTGCAGCGCTGGGTCGGCGAGCTGCCGTTCCAGGTCCGCGTACTCCTCGCGCAGGCCGGCTGCGGCTTCGAACATGGCAATCCCTTCGACGACCGGGCAAACACGAACGCCGGGGCTCAGGCAATCCTGAGCACCCGGCGTTCGGTGAAGCTACTTCTTCTTGGCGTAGCGCTTCTCGAACCGAGCCACGCGGCCGCCGGTGTCGAGGATCTTCTGCTTGCCGGTGTAGAACGGGTGGCAGGCCGAGCAGACTTCGGCGTGCATGACGCCGTTCTTCGCGGTGCTGCGGGTGGTGAAGGTGTTGCCGCAGGTGCAGGTCACCTGGGTCTCCACGTAATCGGGATGAATGCCTGACTTCATTTCTTCTCCTGTTCAGGGCACCGGGTCGCTCTGGGTTTGGGCGGCTGGATTGGCCTGCTGGCGTGAACCGGCACCGACCCTCCATTGTGCCTGATCGAAGCGCAGGTGCCAAACCCGGAACCGCGCCGGTCGGCATCGGGCACAGTGGTGCCCATGACCGCACTTCCTGGCAATCTCCGCCTGCTCGGTCTCGGCCCCGAGCGCCTCCGCGACGTCATCGACCTTGACCGCTGGGCGTTCCCGTCCAGCGATGACCTGGCGGAGACCCTGGCCCTGCCGAGCCCGTTGCCCTGGCCGCGCACGTTCGGGGTGGCGGACGCGGATGCGGACGACCGGCTGGTGGCGATGCACGCGTCCTATCCGTTCCGGACCTGCCCGGTGCCGGGCGGACGGCTGCCGGTGGCCGGACTCACCTGGGTGGCCGTGCACCCCGAGGCACGGCGTCGCGGCATCCTGCGGTCGATGATCGGGGCGCACCTCGCGCATTGCCGGACGTGGGGTGAGCCGATCTCGGTGCTCACCGCGTCTGAACCCGCGATCTACGGACGCTTCGGCTACGGTCTGGCCGCCCGGCAGGTTGAGGTGAGGCTGCCGCGCGGCGCAGCGCTGCGTCCCGTGCCTGGGGGCGAGGCGCTCACCGTGCGCATCGAGCACCTCCAGGTCGAGCAGCATCGGGAGCTGATCGGCCGGCTGCACGGTGCGGTCACCCGTCCGGGTTGGGTTGGCCGGGAGACGCCGGAGTTGACCACCGCCTGGTTCGCGGACTCCCCCATGTTCCATCCCGGGTTCGAATCGGCCCGAATCATGATCGCCGAACGGGCCGGCGTGCCGGTCGGCTACGCGGTGTTCCGGCGCAACAGCTCCTGGGGACCGGGCGGTCCGACGGGCACGGTCAGGGTGAGCGACTTCGTCGGCGCCGACCCGTCAGCCACCCACCTGCTGTGGTCGCGGCTGCTCGACCTGGACCTCACCACCGAAGTGGTCGTCAGCATGCTGGCCACGGACGATCCGTTGCTGAGCCTGCTGGTGGACGTGCGCGCGGTGGTACCGACGGTCAAGGACAACCTCTGGCTGCGCCTGGTGGACGTTGCCGCCGCCCTGGCCGGACGTCAGTACGCAGCTGATCTCGATGTGGTCTTGGAGGTATCGGACGCGATGCTGCCCAGCAATGCCGGCCGGTGGCGGCTGACCGCGTCCGCGCTCGGTTCGGCTGCGGTCACCCGCACCGACGCCGAAGCCGATCTGGCGCTGGACGTCCGTGAACTCGGCTCCGCCTACCTCGGCGGAATCAGCCTGGCCGA
>Ga0116179_1000520_pt1 | contig 29799 bp, 32 predicted proteins | sample AD_UKC071_MetaG_FD_89751 | JGI IMG/M metagenome (GOLD analysis project Ga0116179, IMG submission 89751) | Active sludge microbial communities of municipal wastewater-treating anaerobic digesters from USA - AD_UKC071_MetaG | ecosystem: Engineered > Bioreactor > Anaerobic > Digestate | place: USA...
ACCCCTGTATCGTTTTCCCCAACATCGGGGGGCGTGGGCGCACAGTGATCTCGACACACACTGTCCCCGCCACATTTAATGTTGTGAGGACAATTGCTGGCCGGCCCGCCGCCGCCACCCGCCGCTCTGTCTACCCAGGGCAACCGCCAGTTCGGCGACCGCCTGAAATTCGCTGAAACTGGCAAAAGCGCCGATCTCCTTGCCCAACTGCAACATCAACTTCAGATCGTCTACCGCAAGAACCAACCGCTCGATCTGCCGCGCCCGATCGTCCCGCGCGTGCCAAGCGCGCAGGATCAGCCGGCATATCCCCATGGCTTGGCGGCGCAAGTCGCTGCCCAGGGTGTATTTGTGGTATCGCGGAAACCGTCGCACCGCCTCTTCAATCAGCCGCAACAAGCGGGTCGCGTCCCGCCACAGGGTCAGTTGATTGAGGCCGGTGCCTTTGTTGGGCGACATGGCCATTCAGCGAATTTCCCTAAAAGTTTCCATCAAATCAAAAAAAAGCAAAATCACTGTCCGCCGCGCACCAACCGTACGGCATTGACGTAGCCCTTGTAGTAGGCGTAGCCGTAACCACTGTAGAAGTACACGACCCACGCGCCGTCGGAATCGGGGGCATAGGGAGACGCCGACCAATACCACGTAGCTACCGTCTCGGGAAAATAATGGGTGTCGATGGCTGGTGATAATTTTGAATAATCCACGATGCTACGCAGTTCCTCACGACTGGGCATGCGCCAGTCGCTGTAGCCACACAATGCGGGATCCAGCGCATTCACCGCCGCGACATAAGCCTGGGTATTACAATTCGCCAGAGAGCCACCACAAGTAGCACCGCCCGTGGATCCCGCATTACCCCCATTTGTGTTGGAGTCCGTGTTATACCAGGTGTAGGTCCAGTCCTTGTCGCGCAGACCGGCGTCGTCCGTCTTGACCTCCCAGATCAACCCGGTGACGTTATCGCGTACACAGTCCCAACTGGCAGCGCTGGCATCCAGCGGATCACCGTTGCTGTCCAGCTTGGTGAAATCGAATCCAGCGGAACCACCACCGGCCTTCTGCAAGGTACCAGCCGTATTCTGAGCATCGCGACCGGTTTCAGCATCCTGACGGGGAAAACCGGTTTGCGGGCAACTTTGCCCGTTCTGTGAGCCATTAGCGCATTGGGTAATACCGGTATCGTTCAAACCAGCGGCGGCGGCCCAACCGGGCAGCAACAGCGCCACCAGCAGGCCAACGCAAGCGGTACGCCTGGTCATATCGTGATCTCCTAGGGCTGGGAGCAGCCGAAAAATGCGGCAACCTATAGATTTATATCTGAACTATAAAACATACATGTAGCAAATTAAAGATTTATTATTAATTTTTATATTAAATATATAGTGATAAATGAATATTATAACAATATTGTTTGGTTCATGTAACTATCAATTACCATGAACAAGTCACGCAAAGAGAGCATGTTTAAAAAATAGCGATGGCTAGGCCGCCACAGGGGAGTGAGGTTTGAGCAATCGAGGAATGCCCCTCTCCCATTGCAGGATGAGGGGTACAAAAAGCTGGCTCAAGCCAAGCGCTTGAGCCAGAACCCCATTGGTTTCGGCGATTCGGTCGTTTCGTCTAGATCTTGCCACAAGAAGGTAGTGTGCAATTCCGGATGCTTGACGAAACCTTGCTGATTCCACAGTGCATCCAGTGGTGTGTAGTCGGCTGGTCGGCGTGGGTGATCGACTGGACGTTCCACCGCACAAAAACAGGCCCAATCGAAGCGGCCCAGGGTCCGGACATGTGCTTCACGCTCGACGAAAAAGCCCTTGCCCAGTCCCCTACCCCGATATTCGGGCAGCAACACCGACTCGCCGTAATAGAACACCCGTTGCGGGTCGTAGCCCTGCGCCAGAAACGGTTCGATCAGATTCGGAGTCTCGGCCGTCAGCGGCAGACCGCTGGAAGCGCCTACCACCCGACCGTCGTCCTGCGCCAAGACCATGACGCTGTCCGGCGCGTTGACGTAGGTCTGCAGATAGTGCTCCTCGTAACCCAAGCTGCCTTGGTAAAGATATGGAAACTCGCGAAACACCTGGATGCGCAGGCGGGCCAAATCCGGCAACCAAGCATTGATCGCACTGCCGGAAAAGCGTTGCAGGTGGAGAGAGGACGCCATAGATGGAGAATCTTGAATGCTGGACACCTTGAAAACCTCGTTACCGAAAATTGGCTCTTTCTAAATTAAACAGTTACATTGCCAATTTCGCAACAATCGTGGTTTCCAAGGCGCCCTTTCTGATCGATAAATCGAGTGTTGCAGCTGCTTCTTACAAGGCCAAGCAACTCCTCCCGCAATACCTGACGTAACGCCTCTGTCGTAACCGGTACAGCTTCTGGCGCAATGGCAGCGCGCAAAGCTTCGTTGATCAGCGTTTGGTAGCCTCTACCCTCATGGCTGGCCCGCCCTCGAAACACCGCCAACACATCGTCATCAAGATAAATCGTAATCCGAGTTTTTCCCGTTGCACTGATCAGGATAGATCCTTGCCGGGCGTGATTAATGCTATTTTCGGTTTGCACGATCAAACCCTCCGTATTGTTTTCTCAAAGAACCATCCTACCTGTGAAATGCATTTTTCGATGAAATCGAAATCAGCTTCACTCAGAGCACATTAAGGAAATCCCCTTATAATAGGCACTCGTGATTTACCATAATGCAGCTAACAAATCGGACAACTAATGGGCTATACATACTATCTTCAATATCTCAAAAACAGCAACAAAATCATATATAAATGATATACATATGATAAAGCTGGTATAATTTTATAATATGGACGATTAAAAACAATACTATTTTTCAAAAAAATAAACGTTTTTTGTATGCATACAAGATAAATACACTAGACCCTCATAAGACATTATTGATTGATTATCCGGATTTTATTTTATACAAAAATTTTACCATCGACAGACAAGAAGACTCCATATTTACAGATATATAATTATTGTTATTAGGACTAAAACACAGTCGCTATACAAAAACACTGGGCATTTAATCGCCACTCGAAATCACAGTCTTGGAGACCCAAACATGACATTCACGATAGATCAGCTACAGAGGAAATGAACAGGGTCGAATGTACATGGATGACGCTCGATGAGATGAAACTGGCGATAGCTCTAGCTGGACTACCACAAAACTGAGATCCGAAATATCGAGTTGCTACGAACGGCAAGGGCATGAACCGTCCGCCCGAACGACAAGCTGACGCCATCCGGTCGAAACAGGCTGATCATCCACACGCTACCGACAGTGATAAGTCGCGAATTCGGTTACCGATTCGTCTATAGTAAAAGAGTGTCGAACATAGACTTGGCGTCTCGACGATCCCTTATTCCCTTATTCCCACCCTCGAACGCGGAGTAGCTTGATGTTTCCCCAAATCAAGACCATTCTGTACACCACGGCCTTGGGCAGTCACACCCGGCCGGTGTTTCGTTTCGCGGTCGACCTGGCTCAACGGTACGACGCCCGCATTGTCCTGCTCCATGTGGTCGAACCGCTGAACAACTCGGTACGCTTCCTGATGGAATCCTATCTACCGCTGGAAAAGGTCGAAGAGCTGCATCGCGAGGCCACCAGCGGCATCCTGGAAAAATTTCACCAGCGCCTCGAAGCCTTCTGCAGCGAAGAACTCGGCGCTACGCTGGCGCAAACCGACCTCATCGCCGAAATTCGCGTCGTCAACGGCGCGCCCCACGAAGTCATCCTGAGTGAAGCCGATCGCTGCGCCGCCGATCTGATCGTCATGGGCTCCCATTCCGACTCTGCCCGACGCTTCGACTTCCTCGGCTCGACCACCCGCAGGATCACGTACATGTCCAAACGACCGGTCCTGATCGTTCCCGCCACCGATGGTCCCCACAATGAATGGCCCGACGCGCCGGCCTGAGCCGCTGCGCCGATATGGCTACCCCGGAGCCAAGCGGCGTCTGAAAGTGGGGATCGTGCTGATCGCCTTGGCCAGCGGAATAGTCATGGCTGGTGACAACACGATCTACACTTGGAAAGACGCCAACGGCAACGTGCACTACGGCAACCGCCTGCCGGAGAATCAGCCTGCCCAACCGGTCGAACTCAACGCCCGTCCGGTCACGGTGCAGCCGACCAACCGCATCTACACCTGGACCGATGCCGAGGGCGAGGTTCATTATGGTCCTCAGCCGCCGCCAGACACTCCGGCACGGGAACTCAAGGAAGACGACAGTTCACTGTCCACGATTCCTTCCAGCAACCTGCGTGAAGGCGAGAAGCAACTGTTGCGGAACATCCAGAAGAACCAGTAAGCGACCCTGGCTCAGCGGACGCCCCTCCTCCATCATCCACCCCACGCACCTTCATGACCTCAGACGATTACTGCCAAACCCGAGCGGCGCAAAGCGGCTCGGATTTCCACTACAGCTTGCTGAACCTGCCGCTGGCGCAGCGCCAAACCTTGACTGCCATTCAAGCGTTCTACTGCGAAACCACCCAGATCATGGTGGAATGCCGGGATCGAGGCGTCGCCCACGCCAAACTGGACTGGTGGCGCGCCGAACTGGGACGCCTGTTCGCTGGGAAACCGCAGCACCCGGTCACCAACGTCCTGCAACCACAACTGGCAGCCTTCAATCTGCCCGAGGAATATTTCCGCGAAATCCTGGATGGCGTGGCGATGGATCTGGACTACGACGCCTATCCCCGCTTCGCCGAATTGACGCTGTACCTGCACCGGCTCGGCAGCACCCCGGCCCTGCTGACAGCGGAAATCCTGGGTTATCAGGACCGGCGGGCGACTCCCCGCTTCGCCCACGAGGCTGGGGTTGCGCTGTTGCTGTTCGAACGGCTGTACGAAGTACGCCAGCACGCCCAGCACGGCCGGTTCTACCTGCCCGAGGATGAAATGCGGCGCTTCGGCGTGCAACCGGGCGATCTGCTAGCAGCGCAGACCACCGATCGGGTCCGCGCCCTGTTCACCTTCCAGGCCGAGCGCATCGCCGACTATCAGCATCGCGCGCTGGCCGCTCTGCCGGAAAACGACCGTTATACCCAGTGCAGCCTGCTGATTCGCCTGGAATTGGCCCAGGCGTTATTGGCGGAAATCGCCGAGGACGGTTATCGCCTGCTGGAACAGCGCATCAGCCTGACCCCCTTGCGCAAGCTGTGGCTGGCCTGGCGCTTGCGCCGCCGCGAACGGCATCGCTATCGGCATCCGGCGGCGACATAGTAAACTGTTCAAAACTGGTTCCGTCCCGTCTGCCATAAGGAGCCGCTATGAAGGACTACCAGCCTGCCGCTGATCTGCTGCAAAACCGGGTCATCCTCGTGACCGGGGCCGGGACCGGCCTCGGCCGCACCATCGCTCACTCTCTGAGCGCCCACGGCGCCACCGTGATCCTGCTTGGGCGCACCATCCGTCAACTGGAGCGGGTTTACGATGAGATCGAACAGGCCGGCGGTCCGCAGCCGGCCATCTACCCGATGAATCTGGAAGGCGCGACCCCCAAGGATTACCTCGATCTGGCCCAGGTGCTGGAAACCGAATTCGGTCGGCTGGACGGGCTGTTGCACAACGCCACCCTGTTCGAAGGTCTGACGCCGATCGCCAATTACGACCTCGAACTGTGGTACCGGACCCTGCAGGTCAGCCTCAACGCCCCGTTCATGCTGACCCACGCCGTGCTGGGCCTGCTGAACCGCTCGACCGACGCCTCGGTCGTATTCACCGCCGACCGGGTCAGCGAAATCGGACAGGCTTATTGGGGCGCGTATGCGGTGGCCAAGGGCGGGGCCGAAACCCTGATGAAGATCCTGGCCAGCGAGCTGGAAACCAATACGCCCATCCGGGTCAACAGCATCGATCCAGGCCGGATTCGCACCGGGCTGACCCTCAAGGTCTACCCCGGACGCGATCCGGCTGAGTGGCCCGCGCCGGAAACGGTGTTGGACGCCTATCTTTATCTGCTCGGGCCAGACAGCCGCGGCGTCACCGGCCAGATCTTGCGCGCCCAGGCTTAACCGGACGGCGCGGGCCAGATCCCGCTCCTGCGCCATCGTCGCGCGGCCGCGACGGCGCGGTCCGACCCGGTCCGGCGCTGCGGCGCGGCGTTTCCGCCGATGCCGATCCCGGCCCGGCCCGGCGCGAACCGACCGTCGGTCCGCGTTTCTCCTGACGGGAGGATTTGGCCTGTCCCGCTCCGGGCGCAGAGCGTTCTCCACCCGCCCATGGACTTTCCTCCGTCCGCGCCGGGCGACGACCGGACGGCGACGCCGGCTTCATCCGCCCCCTGGGCATAGGCTCGGGTTCGGGCGGCGGCGCGGCCGACGGGATACCCGCAGCCTGCAACAACTCATCGGTCTGCGCCTCGTCCAGTTCATCCCAACGACCCGGCAGCAAACCCCGGCGCAGGGCAATCGGCCCATAGCGCACCCGAATCAGCCGGCTGACCGTGACACCCTGCGATTCCCATAGCCGACGTACCTCGCGATTGCGGCCTTCGCGCAGAATGACGTGATACCAGTGATTGGCGCCGTCGCCGCCCGCTTCGCGCATCTCGTCGAAACGCGCCACGCCGTCCTCCAGCGGCACACCTTCCAACAGGCGCTGCAGGATTTCGGCGGCAACGTCACCCAGCACCCGCACCGCGTACTCGCGTTCGATCTGGGATGACGGATGCATCAGCCGGTTGGCCAGTTCGCCGTCGTTGGTCAGCAACAACAACCCCTGAGTATTGAGATCGAGCCGACCGACCGTGATCCAGCGCCCATCCCGCAGCGCCGGCAACCGCTCGAACACCGTGGGGCGACCTTCGGGATCGCGGCGGGTCGTCATCTCGCCGACCGGCTTGTAATAAGCCAATACCCGCCGGGTGAAGCGCTGGGCAATACGGACCGGTCGACCATCGACCTGGATTTGATCGGCGCCGCCGACCTGCATGCCAATTTGCGCCGGCGCGCCGTTCACGGTGATCCGGCCCTGGCGGACCCAGTCCTCGATTTGGCGGCGGGAGCCCAACCCGGCGCGGGCCAGGAATTTTTGTAAGCGTTCAGACATCGGGAAATTCCGTTTGAGGGGATGAAGCCGGGAACTGGGCAGTGGGCGCGGCCAGCGCAGCGCCAACGGCGTCCAGATCGCGGGGGGCGGCCAGCGGCGGCAATTCGCCCAGACTGCCCAAGTTGAAATAATCCAGGAACTCGCGGGTCGTGGCGTACAGGGCCGGGCGACCGGGTGCTTCGCGATGGCCGATCACCTTGATCCAGCCGCGCTCCTGCAAGGTTTTCATGATGCCACTGCTCACACTGACCCCGCGCACTTCTTCGATTTCGCCGCGGGTGATCGGCTGGCGATAGGCGATCAATGCCAGGGTCTCCAGCAGAGCACGGGAATAGCGGCTGGCGCGTTCTTCCCACAGCCGCGACACCCAAGGTGCGAAGGCGGCGGGCACCTGCAGACGAAATCCACTGGCCACTTCGACCAGCTCCAGACCGCGTCCGCCATAGTCGGCGGCCAGTTCGGTCAACGCCGCGCGCAGCACCGTCCGCTCGGGCCGCTGTTCATCCGGAAACAGTTCGAGCAGCCGTTCCAGGGTCAGCGGCTCGCCGGCCGCCAACAACAGCGCCTCCAGGATGATCTTGAGTTCCGGCATCGCCCAAGCTCAGCCGCGCCGACGGACGTGAATGGGCGCGAACGGTTCGGCCTGCACCAGCTCCAACAGTCCTTCCCGCAATAGCTCCAGCACGGCCATGAAAGTCACCACCACCCCCATCCGCCCCTCCGCCGGGCGAAACAGCGCAGTGAACAGCGTGAAACGCAACGCGTCCAACCGTTCCAGCACCTGGGTCATTCGCTCACGCACCGACAGGGTCTCGCGTCGGATGTAGTGGCTGGAGAACAGCTCGGCGCGGGCCAGCACCCCGCGCAGGGCGTCCAGCAAATCGGCCAGCTGAACCGGCGGCGGCAGACGAGTGACGTCCCGCTGGGCCGGTTCGGCGCAGGCGGCGAACACGTCACGCTCCATCCGCGGCAAGGCGTCCAGCGCTCGCGCCGCCTGTTGGAAGCGTTCGTACTCCTGCAGGCGGCGCACCAGCTCGGCCCGTGGGTCGATTTCTTCCGCCTCGGCTGCGGGTGGGCGCGGCAGCAGCAGACGGGATTTGATCTCCGCCAACCAAGCGGCCATAACCAGATACTCTGCCGCCAGTTCCAGTCGCAATTCCTGCATCAGCGCCAGATAGTCCATGTATTGTCGGGTAATGTCGGCGATGGGAATATCGCGGATGTCGAGATTCTGACGCTGAATGAGATACAGCAGCAAATCGAGCGGCCCCTCGAACGCCTCCAGGAAAACCTCCAGGGCATCCGGTGGGATGTAGAGATCGACGGGAAACCGGGTGTAGGGTTCGCCGCCGACCTTGGCCAGCGGCAGCGTGTCGGCACTATCCATGCTCAAGCCCGTGCGCGCGGCCGGTTGACGCTCAGCGCACTTCGAACTCGGCGCGGCAACCCTTATCCACCCATACCCCGCCCCGGTCATAACCCCAGGAATTGTTCAATCGACACGGACTCTTGCTCAACTGCCGGATCAGCCGCACGCCATCCCGAACGTGCGCCCGGCAATAGCGATAGCCATGGCCTTCGGCATCGCAGACGAAGCGGCGACCGCCGCCATAACCACCGTTCGGGCCGCCGCCATAGCCACCGTTCGGGCCGCCGCCATAGCCACCGTTCGGGCCGCCGCCATAGCCACCCAGCGCGAATTCGGCGCGACACCCCTTATTCACCCAGATGCCGCCACGATCAAAACCCCAAGTCTGATTGGGGATGCAGGGCGATTTGCTCAATTGCCGCTGCAGCCGCACCCCGCCACGGGTATTGGCCGGACAATACTGGTAGCGGCCATCCGACTGACAGACCTCGGTCGGCGGGCGCGACCAGGCGTCCTCGGCCAGCAACGCCAGTATCCCCACGACGGCCCACATTCCTCCCAGCAACGCTTTGGCAAGCTTCATCTCAACACCCTCCTCTCTCGTTTGGTTTTTATCGGTTCGACTGTCGTTAGCTATGACAAGAACACGAGTGGTGGCGCGCCGTCAACGCCTTCGCGTTTCGCCGTGATTCTATCTTATCCGGGATCCATGCCCGGTCTTCGCGACAATCGCGCTGGATCGGACGCCCAACCACCCCGCCAAATCCCTCGACAGGTATAGTTGATGATCGATCGGGGGTATGTATCCTGAACGAAGATATGTATCCTAGATGAAGGTGCGTTGCCACGATGGAGACCATCGTTTCTCATGACCAGCACATCGATCCTCAATTTATTCCAACGCCAGCGCAGCCGTAGTCTGCAGCAAAGTCTCATCTGGCAGATGTGGTCGTTGGTGAGCCTGACCTTCACCGTCCTCGCGATTACAGCTTATTTCATAGTGTTTTCGCCTATGGTCGATGGGCTGGCCGCCAGCACCATGCAACATGGCGTTCACGAGCTACACGCGCAAATCACCAGTAAATTTTTCTCGCAGGTCGATCGGATTGCGCGCGATGTCCGGGATTGGGGACGAAACCGTCACTACAATATCGATGATGTCTGGCAACTCAATCACTTGTTCACCGCGTTCCTGGATCGGCGCCCCCAAATCAAATTTCTGGTATTGGCCGAAGACAGCGGCCGCGAGACCCTGTTGCTGAAAATGCCGGATAACGAATGGCAGAATCGGATCACCAACCCTGCGCAGTGGGGCAAGCGACAACAATGGCTGGAATGGCAGGACCTCGACACCCTGCGCACCGAACGCTGGACCGACACCGATTACGATCCCCGCACCCGCCCCTGGTACCAGGGCGCCATGCAGCAGGAACAAGAAGACGGCGTATTCTGGACCGAACCTTTCCGACTCTTCCTCAGCCAGGAACCTGGCATCACCGCCGCCGTGCGCTGGCGCGATCCGGAAACTCGACACACCTATGTCGCTGGTCTCGGCTTGCGGCTGATCAACCTGTCCCGCGTCACCAGCGAGTTGTCGATCAGCCCCAACAGCCAAGTCGCGGTCATCATGCCCGACGGCCGCCTGCTCGGTCTGCCGCGCGATCCCGACAGCCAGGACGATGCCGCCCTCAAAAACGGCATCATGAAAACCGCCGCGGAACAGGGTCTCGCGCCCCTCGCCGCCGGAATCGAACAATGGCGACAAGCCGGCATGCCGGCCGACCACATTCAGACCTTCCGAGCCGAAGGTCAATCCTGGGTCAGCCTGTTCCTGCCGGTCGACCTCCGTAATCAGAAGCTCTTCGTCGTCGCCATCGCGCCACGCAGCGATTTCGTCCCCCTGACCCTGCGCGCCAGTCTGGTTTTCACCGCCCTGCTGGCCGGGACGCTGCTGTTGGCTTTCTTCGTGGCGACCCGTTTCGCCCGACGGGTGGCGCAGCCGCTCGGAACCCTGGTCACGCAGAGCGAACGCATCGGTCGTCTGGAACTGGAACAGCCGGTGGTTCTGCCGCCCTCCTGGCAGGAGATGGACACCCTGGCGACCGCACAGGAACACATGCGCCAAATGCTGTTGGCCAACCGTCTCGAATTGGAACAAGCCAATGCCGAGCTGGAACGCAAGATCGCCGAGCGCACGCTGGCACTGGCCAATCAGCTTGCGCTGCAACAGGCGTTGATGAACGCCATCCCCAACCCGATTTTCTACAAGGACATCGATACTCTCCTGCTCGATTGCAACCAAGCCTACGAGCGGATATTCGCCATCTCCCGCCAGGATTTCATCGGCAACCAGAGCCCCGAACTGGATCATCTGCCCGTCGCCGACCGCCTGGCTTATCAGCGCGATGAGCAGGACGCCATCGTCCATGGCGGCAATCTCAGCCGCGAGATGGCAATCCCGTTCGCCGACGGGCAAATCCACGACACCCTGTATTCGATCAACGGCTTTCGCACCGTCGACGGCGCGCCAGGCGGACTGGTCGGCGTCATCGTGGACATCACCTCGCTGAAAGAAGCCGAGCGGGAAGTGCGCAAAGCCAAGGAAAAGGCCGAGGAGGCCACTCGCGCCAAGAGCATGTTCCTGGCCAACATGTCGCATGAAATCCGCACCCCGATGAACGCCGTCATCGGCATGGCCCACCTGGCGCTGAAAACCGAACTGACCGCCAAGCAACGCGATTATCTGCAGAAGATCCACGACGCCGGCACTTCGCTGCTGGGCGTCATCAACGACATCCTCGACTTTTCCAAGATCGAGGCCGACCGTATGGACATCGAGCACGTCGACTTCCTGTTCGACGATGTGCTCACCAGTGTCGTCACGGTCGTTGGCCAGAAAGCCCACGACAAAGGCTTGGAGCTGTTGTTCCACGCCCCTGTCAACATTCCGCAAAACCTGATCGGCGATCCGCTTCGCCTGGGACAGATCCTCACCAACCTGGTCAACAACGCGATCAAGTTCACCGAACAGGGGCAGATCACCCTGGACGTACTGCCCCTGGAGCGCACCGCCGGCAAGGTCAAGCTGCGTTTTGCGGTCCGCGACACCGGCATCGGCATGACCGAGGAACAACGGGCGCGGCTGTTCCAGGCATTCACCCAGGCCGACGGCTCCACCACCCGCAAATATGGCGGCACCGGTCTGGGGCTCACCATCTGCAAACGGCTGGTGGAGTTGATGGGCGGCGCCATCCAGGTAGAATCGGTGCCAGGCGCTGGCAGCGTCTTCAGCTTCACCGTCTGGCTGGGCCTGAGCAACGAACGACAGGTGCGGCGCGTGGCCCTGCCGGAGGTGCTGAAGGGACTGCGGGTCCTGGTGGTCGACGACAATGCTGCAGCGCGCGATATCCTGAGCGAGGCGCTAGGATCGGCTACCCTGCGGGTCAACGCAGTGGCATCGGGCCGGGAAGCCATCGCCGAGCTCAAGTCAGCCAATCCGGCCGATCCTTACCAGATCGTCTTCATCGACTGGAAGATGCCGGAAATGGACGGCATCGCCGCCACCCGATCGATCAAGAGCGACGCCACCCTACAAATCCCACCGCGAATAGTGATGGTCACCGCCTTCGGGCGCGAGGAAGTGCGTTTCCGGGCCGAAGCGGCCGGAGCCGATGGCTTTCTGGTCAAGCCCATCAGCTATTCGCTGTTGATGGACACCCTGGTCGACCTGTTTCCGCTGGCGCGGGGCGAGGTTCGCAAGCACTATCGCACCGAGGGCGCGGAACAGCGCGTACGGCTGGATGGCACCTATCTCCTGCTAGCTGAGGACAACGACATCAATCAGCAAATTGCCGTCGAGTTGCTGGAAAGCGCCGGCGCGCGGGTAGCGGTCGCCGACAACGGCTGGGAAGCGGTGGAACGCCTCTTGGCTGGCCTGGACCAGGACCCTTTCGATTTGGTTTTAATGGACTTGCAAATGCCGAAGATGGATGGCTATCAAGCCACCCGGCAAATCCGCGCCAATCTCCGCTGCCGGGATATACCGATCATCGCCATGACCGCACACGCGATGGTCGAAGAACGGCAAAACTGTCTCGACGCCGGCATGAACGACCATATCGCCAAACCCATCGAGCCGGACGCCTTGTTCCACACCCTGCAGTACTGGCTCAAATCCAAGCTCAAGCCTGCTACACAGACGCCGGAGGAACCGCCCGTCATCGCACCGCAGCAAGACGCCGACAACCCGGCACTGCCGCGTATCCCCGACCTCGACACTGCAGGGGGCATGAGTCGGGTCGCCGGCAATCACCGGCTCTACCTCAACCTGCTCAATCGGTACGCCACCGAACAAGCCGATGCGCCGACCCGCATTCGGGAGGCCCTGGCTGCCGCCGACCGCGCCACCGCAGAACGGCTGGCGCACACGCTGAAAGGCGTATCGGGCAATATCGGCGCCACCGGCGTCCAGCGCCTGGCCGCCGATCTGGAACAAGCCTTGCACCAAGACACCGCCATCTCGGCCATCGAACCGTTGCTGGCGCAAACCGAGGCGGCGCTCGCTGCGCTGCTCGCCGGTCTGGCCGCGATGCCGTGCGCCGAGTCGATGGCTCCGGCGACGATAGCGACAAGTCGGGAGGATCTGGCCGCGATCCTTGCCCGACTGCAACAACTGCTCAACGACGACGATGCCGAAGCGGTGGACTATCTGGCTACCCACCACGCAGCGCTGGCTGGATTTCTACCTGTCGAACTCCTCATGGCGTTGGAAAAGGCCGTCGGCAACTATAATTTCGAAGAGGCGTTACAACAGCTGCTGACGGCGACTCGGCTCAAGTAAGGAGCCGGGAGCGCAACCACAGGTAAAAGGATCATGAGCGACACCCCCAATCCGATCTGCCGGCAAACCATTCTGATCGTTGACGACACGCCGGACAATATCGTCATGCTGAGCTCTTTGCTCAAGGACCACTACCGAACCAAGGTCGCCACCAACGGCGAACGCGCCCTGAAGATCGCCGCCGCCGATCCGCCACCGGATCTGATCCTGCTCGACATCATGATGCCCGGCATGGACGGTTACGAGGTTTGTCAGCGGCTCAAGGCCGATATCCACACCTCCGATATTCCGGTGATCTTTCTCACGGCCAAGACCCAGGAAGAAGACGAGGAAAAAGGGCTACGGCTGGGCGGAGTGGACTACATCACCAAACCGATCAACCCCCCGATCGTGCTGGCCCGGGTCGAAACCCAGCTGACCCTCAAGAACGCCCGGCAGTTTCTCCAGGATCGCAACGCCTTTTTGGAAGCGGAAGTACAACGCCGTACCGAGGAAATCGTCGCCATTCAGGACGCCATCATCCTGACCATGGCGGCGCTGGCGGAAGCCCGCGACAACGAGACCGGCAATCATATCCGCCGCACCCAGCATTACATTCGGGCGCTGGCCAACCGGCTCAAGCATCATCCCCGGTTCGACCATTTTCTCAACGAAGAGACCATCCGCCAGCTGTTCAAGTCAGCTCCGCTGCACGACATCGGCAAGGTCGCCATCCCCGATCGAATTCTGCTCAAGCCGGGGCGTCTCACCCCGGAAGAATTCGAGATCATGAAAACCCACACCACGCTGGGCCGCGATGCGATCCTGACCGCCGAGAAACACTTGAGCAACTCTACGTCGTTTTCCAGCGCCTTTTTGCAGATGGCCCAGGAGATTGCCTATTCTCACCAGGAACGCTGGGACGGCGCCGGTTATCCCGAAGGCTTGGCGGGCGACGCCATCCCCATCTCGGCGCGCCTGATGGCCGTAGCTGACGTATACGACGCCTTGATCAGCTGGCGGATCTACAAACCGGCCATGTCGCACGAGGAGGCGGTGAGAATCATTCGCGAGGGCCGAGGCAACCACTTCGATCCAGACATCGTGGACGCCTTTTTGGAGATCACCAACGAATTCCAAGCCATTGCCGCCCAGTTCGCCGATACCAGCGAAGTCTTGCAAGAAGCGGCCAAACGGCTGGAGCTGGCAATTGTCGACGAACACATCGTGCTCGGCGGCGACAAGGACGGTTAGCGCCCCGCGCGCTCACACCAACCAAATCAAGCTCGCCATCCGTCCGGTTCGACCCTCTCGGCGGTAGGAAAAAAACCGTTCGGGCTCGCTGAACGTGCACCAGCTGCCGCCATACACCGCTGGCACGCCCAGGCTTTGCAGCTGCCGCCGCGCCAACTGGTACAGATCCGCCAGCCAGCGACCCGCCGGTGAGGGTTGAAAACAATCGCCGCAGCCGCTGTCCAGGGCCAGGAAAGCGCTGCGGACCTCTTCTCCAACCTCGAAAGCAGTCGGGCCGATCGCCGGCCCCAGCCAGGCCAGCAATTCCGTCGGCGGCGTCGCCATCCGCGCCACCGTCGCGCCGATCACCCCGCCCACCAGCCCGCGCCAACCGCCATGCGCTGCCGCAACCACCGTCCCGGCCCGGTCGCAGAGCAGGACCGGCAGGCAATCGGCCGTCATCACCACGCAAGGTCGGCCCGGCGCACGGGTCCAGGCGGCATCGGCGGCCACTGGACAATCCATCGTCTCGGCGGCGACCACATCCGTCCCGTGCACCTGCTCCAGCCAGGCCGGATCGGCCGGCAACCTTGCCTGCACAGCCAGCTGGCGACGATTTTCGGTCACGCAGGCCGGATCGTCGCCGACATGCTCAGCCAGGTTGAAGCCGTGGTAAGGCGGCGCACTGATCCCGCCCCGACGCGTGGTGCTGATCGCTCGCACTCGAACCGGGGCAGGCCAATCGGGAACGATCAAGGATTCGGAACGCCACTCACTCATGCCGATTCTCCACAGTCTTCGGCCAGGATCGCCAGTAATTCCGCCAGATCGGCAGGAAGATCCGCCCGCCATTCCAAATGTTCGCCGCTGGCAGGGTGGGTCAGGGCCAGACGCGCAGCATGCAGGGCCTGGCGCCGAAAACCCTGGATGGTCGCGATGCAACGCGGCGACGCGGCCGGCGGCACCCGTGGGCGGCCGCCGTAGACTGGATCGCCCAGCAAGGGCAGACGAATATGGGCCATGTGGACCCGAATCTGATGGGTGCGGCCGGTTTCCAGCTTGACCCGCAACAGGGTGTGCACCCGAAACCGGCGCAACACCCGGTAATGGGTCACCGCTGGCTTGCCGCCCGGCGTGACCGCCATGCGCTGCCGATCCACCGGATGGCGACCGACCGGTGCGTCCACCGTACCGCCCGCCACCGGCAACCCATCGACTACCGCCAGATATTCCCGTTCGATGCGCCGCGCCTGCAGCTGTTCGACCAGCGCGGTATGCGCCCGCAAACTGCGCGCAACCACCAGCAGGCCACTGGTATCCTTGTCCAGCCGGTGCACCAGACCGGCGCGCGGCAGATCGGCCAGCTCCGGAAAGCGATGCAGCAGCGCATTGACCAGGGTGCCATCGCGGTGGCCGGCGGCGGGATGCGCCACCAGCCCGCTGGGCTTGTCGATGACCAGCAGATCGGCATCTTGGTGCAGCAGCGTCAGGGGGATATCCTGGGCCACGGCGACGGTTTCGCCCTCCAATGTCAGCTCGCCGCTGACGGTCTCGCCACCGGCCACCGGATCGCGCGGCCGGCGAACGACACCGTCCACCCGCAGCTGGCCGGCCTTGAGTCCTTGCTGCAGGCGGCTACGCGAATAGGCCGGCAACAATGTCGCCAGCGCCTGATCCAGACGCATCCCGGCGCAGGCGGTGGGGATTTGACACTCGATCGGTTCGCGCAAAGGCATGATGGTTTTTGACGGTTCGGGCGTTATACTGGCTTGTGTGATTTATTCTACTCCCGATAACCGCCGTTCCATGCCATCACCCATGCGCCGTCAATTCAAACTGTTCCTCAGCGGTCTGCTTGCCCTCGCGTTGCTGGCCGGTTGTTCCCTGCTCCCGGACAAGATCGACGAAACCAAGGGCTGGTCGGCCCAGCGCCTCTACAGCGAGGCCAAAAGCTCCATGAACGATGGCAACTACAAGACCGCCCTGGAGTATCTGGACAAGATCCAGGCCCGCTATCCGTTCGGGCGCTACGCCCAGCAAGCGCAGCTTGACACCATCTATCTCCAATACAAGGACGGCGAGCCGGACGCCGCCATCGCCGCCGCCGATCGCTTCATCAAGGCCAATCCCCGCCACCCCTATGTGGACTACGCCTACTACATGAAGGGTATGGCCAACTTCAGCCGCAGCGACACCATCATCGACCGGTTCGTACCCACCGATCGCTCTAAGACCGATACCGCCACCGCCCGGCAATCCTACAATGACTTTGCCGAGTTGGCCCGGAAGTTCCCCAATAGCAAGTATGCCCAGGATGCCCAGCAGCGCATGCAGTTCCTGCACAACAGCCTGGCCACGTATGAAGTGCATGTCGCCGATCATTACCTGCAGCGGGGCGCTTATGTCGCTGCGGTCAACCGCGCCAAGTACGTGCTGGAAAACTACTCCCGCACTCCTGCCGCCGCCGATGCGCTCAGCATCATGACCCAGGCTTACGTCAAGATGAACATGCCGCAATTGGCGGCCGACAGCCTGCGCGTCCTGCAACACAACTATCCTGACTCACCGGATCTGCCGAAGCTGAACGCGCTGGTCAAGGGCGCGGGTTGAGGCTCGCCTTTCCTCTTTCCAACCCCGGTTCATCACTGCGAGGGCCGCGCCATGTGGGATTTTTTCACGACTGTCCGCCATCGCCATTCCATCCGTAAATATCAGCCGGACATGCCGGTCGAGACAGCCAAGTTGCACGCCATCCTGGAAATGGCGTGCGCCGCGCCGTCGGCGGGCGATCTGCAGTCCTACCGCATCATCGTCGTGCGCGATCCGGCCGAACGGCAGGCGCTGGTTCACGCCGCCCACCAACAGATCTTCATCGCCGAAGCGCCGGTCTGCCTGGTGTTCTGCGCCGAACCGATCCGCTCGGAAACCGCCTTCGGTGAACGCGGCGCCCGACTGTACGCCCTGCAGGATGCCACCATCGCCGCCGCCTACGCCCAACTGGCCACCGTCGCCGCCGGCATGGGCTGCACCTGGGTCGGCTACTTCGAGGAAGATCAGGTCCACCAAGCGTTGAAGCTCGACCCCGGCCTGGTTCCGGTCGCTCTGCTCAGCCTGGGCTATCCAGCCGAGCTGCCGGAATCCACGCCGCGGCGGCGGCTCGATGACGTCGTGACGTGGCGGTAAGATACGGTAGAAGCCCTATCGATCGTTACCTGACATGCGACACGTCCCGTTCGGACGGTGAGCAGCGAACATCCGCCATTCGGATACGCTCGACGCCATGGACCGGCTATCATGAGGCGAACCTGATCACGATCAACCTGGTATCCGATCGAGCCCATCGATGAAAACCGTTCTCGCTATCCGCCACGTCGCATTCGAAGACCTCGGCAGTTTCGCCCCCGTGCTGGCCGAACGAGGCTACGCCATCCGCTATCTGGAAGCCGGTTACGACGATCTGGCCACGCTGGACCCGCTGGCCGACGATCTGCTGGTCATGCTCGGCGGACCCATCGGCGTCTACGAACAGGACGCCTACCCCTTCCTCGGCGATGAACTGCAGCTGCTGCAGGCGCGGTTGCAGGCCGGTCGGTCGACCATCGGCATCTGTCTCGGTTGCCAACTCATCGCGCACGCGCTGGGAAGTCGGGTCTATCCAGGCGGGACCAAGGAAATCGGCTGGAAGCCGTTGACCTTGACCGACGCCGGCCGCGCCGGCCCTCTGGCGGCCTTCGCCGATCAGACCCCGGTCCTGCACTGGCATGGCGATACCTTCGACTTGCCGGCAGGTGCAACGCTGTTGGCCTCTAGCGATCGGTATCCACATCAGGCGTTCTCGTGGGAGCGACACGCGCTGGCCCTGCAGTTCCACATCGAAACCACAGCCCCTGGTCTGGAGCGCTGGTTCATCGGCCACGCGTGCGAGATTGCCGGGACGCCCGGTTTGAACGTGCCGGCCTTGCGCGCGGCCACCGCCGATTACGCGGCTGTCGCCATGGTTCGGGGGCAACAGTGCCTGACCGCTTGGCTGGACCAGCTGGCGCCCTGACGGTTCCGTTCGATAGCGCGGCGCTCGCCGGCTCCGGTCATTCCAGCCGCAGGCGATCTCCGACCTTGACGCCAAGCCGGGCCGCTTCGCCGCCGTTGATCTCCAAAATATAGCGCACCGTGGTCGCCGTGCTGGGATAGATCGGACATTCCGGCGTGGTGCAGGGCGGCACATCCGCCAGGATCTGGATCAGCTTCCCCTCGGCGTTGAAATACAGCATATCCAGGGGGATGTAGGTATTCTTCATCCAGAACGTCGCCGGTCCCGGCGCTTGCACGAACAACATGCCCTGGCCACGGGGCAGCTCCCGCCGGAACATCAGGCCGCGCTCGCGCTCCTCTGGCGTCTGGGCCAGCTCGACCTGAAAGGCCGTCGGCCCCACCGTAACCCGTACCCAATCGGCCGCCAGCGCGGCAACCGCCGCCAGCGCGAAGCTCACCAACAGATACACCCGTGCAACATGCCGGAACGTCATGAATGTCTCCTCCTGCTTCTTCTGGTCCGAACCATCATCGACCGCGCCTTGTCAGACCGGTTTCGCGTCGCCAAGATAGCGCCCTTTCCGTTCAATCGACATCACGCCGCATCCGATCGATCCCATGCATTTTCAACTGTTCCAAACTGATGGCGCCGCCCGCCGCGGCCAATTACATTTCCCGCGCGGCACGGTGGAAACCCCCGCATTCATGCCGGTTGGCACCTACGGCACGGTCAAGGCCATGACCCCGGAGGAACTGCGCGCCAGCGGGGCCGAAATCATTCTCGGCAACACCTTTCATCTGATGTTGCGCCCCGGCACGACCGTCATCGAGCAGCATGGCGATCTGCACGGCTTCATGCACTGGGATGGCCCCATTCTCACCGATTCCGGCGGCTTCCAGGTCTTCAGCCTGGCCGCGATTCGCAAGATCACCGAAGCCGGGGTCAAATTCCGCTCGCCGGTGGATGGCGGCCTGGTGTTTCTGGGTCCGGAGGAATCGATGGCGGTGCAACGGGCGCTCGGCTCGGACATCGTCATGATCTTCGACGAATGTACGCCCTACCCCGCCACCGAGACGGAAGCGCGTACGTCCATGGCATTGTCGCTGCGCTGGGCGCGGCGCAGCAAGGCGGCCCATGGCGACAATCCCGCAGCTCTGTTCGGCATCGTGCAGGGCGGCATGTACCCGCCGCTGCGCCGCATCTCGGCCGAGGGTTTGTGCGAGATCGGTTTCGATGGTTACGCCATCGGCGGTCTGGCGGTCGGCGAACCGCTGGCGGAACGACTGGCAATGCTGGATTGCACGGTGCCGCTGTTGCCGGCCAATGCGCCGCGTTACCTGATGGGAGTCGGCAAACCGGAAGACATCGTGGAAGCGGTGCGGCGCGGCATCGACCTGTTCGACTGCGTGATGCCGACCCGCAACGCCCGCAACGGCCACCTGTTCACCCATTACGGCGACGTCCGCATCCGCAACAGCCAGTATCGCGACGATACCCGACCGGTGGACGAAACCTGCGGTTGCTACACCTGCCAGCATTACAGCCGCGCCTACCTGCGCCATCTGGATCAGTGCCGGGAAATCCTCGGCGCGCGGCTCAACACCATCCACAACCTGTATTACTACCAGGACCTGATGCGCCAGTTACGGGCGGCGATCGCCGAGAACCGCTTCGCGGGATTCATGGCGGAGTTCTACGCGCGCCGCGGTCGGGCCGCTCCGCCGTCGTGAAAGTGACGAATTCCCACTCGGACACCCTGTCAGCAGCCCCCATCATCAACAGGATGCGAGGCGTTCACGCCAACAAGCTATTACTTCGTTTCAAATTTAAAACATAGTGTAAATAAAATTTTATAACTAAATTGCTTGAGTTCTCCTTGCAGCCATCTATGCTATTGCAAATAGATGACACTCATCTCACACGACACTGATCTACAAGGAGAAATACCATGCTGCGCGACCTATGCAAAGATCGGACGGTTCATAGTATCCATCCGGAAGCCAGCGTTCACCAGGCAGCGACCCTCATGACGGCGCATGGGGTCGGCGCATTGCCGGTCGTGCACGATGATCGATTGGTGGGTATCTTTACCGAACGCGACCTGGTCAATCGGGTGGTGACGCCGCGGCTCGATCCAGAACTGACAACAGTCTCGCAGGTGATGAGCGCCAATCCCAAGGTGATCACCTTCGAACAGACGCTCTGCGACGCCCTGCGCTTGATGCAGACCCACAGTTTCCGCCATCTACCGGTGGTCGATGGCCAGCGCGTCGTCGGCATCATCTCGCTGCGTGACATTCCCGTCGAATATCATCTCTTGAAAGAGCGCTGGGACGAAGCCCAGCGCGGGCACGATCTCCGCAAGAAGAAATCGTCCGACCAGCCCACCGAGCGGGCTCTGTCGGCCTTCCTGCCAACCCAGGCCCCGCACTAAAACGACCATTTCCCGAACAACGAGAGCGGTATCCCTGTGCCGTCCTCGCTGTGCTTAATGTGGATTCCGGACAGTTGAGATTGATGCGTCCCGACGGAGATTAACAGGCCCGATCGTTCGATGTCGGGCCCCACTCCTCACGCACTCGGTAGCTTGGCCGGCGTGCGCGGATCGATGTTGGCTTTCAATCCGCCGCTGAAGCTCGTGACGTCGAAGCCGTGCTGCGCCAGCACCCGCGCGGCGAAATAGCTCATCTTGCCGAAGGCGCAGACCGTGACCACCGGCCGGGTCCGATCGAGCTTGTCCAGACTGGCGCGCAGAGCCGGGAATGGGATATTGATCGGATGGCCCGGCACCGGGAAGGCGTCGGCCAAGGGCTTGCCCCGCACATCGACCACCTGAACCTGCGGATCGTCGGGCAATTCGCTGGTGTGGACCACCAGACCATCACGGCGATTGCAGGCCGCGAATCCAGCCAGGTTGACGATGTCCTTGGCGGCGCCGAACGGCGGGGCATAGGCCAGCTCCAGATGACAAAGGTCTTCGACCGTCATGCCGGCCAGGATCGCCGTGGCCAACACATCCAGCCGCTTGTCAATGCCTTCGAAGCCGCTGGCCTGCGCGCCCAGCAAGCGACCGCTGTCCGGGTCCCAGAGGATCTTCAAGGTCAGCGGCTTGGCCCCTGGATAGTACGAAGCATGGTGGCTGTCGTTCACCGTCACGGTCTGGTAAGAACGGCCAGCCGCCTGCAAGCGCTTCTCGCTCCAACCGGTCAGCCCGGCCGCGACCGTAAACGCCCGCACGATCGCCGTGCCCAGTGAGCCTGGGTAGGGACGGGCCCGATCGGGCATGAACACATGATCGGCAGCCACCCGCCCCTGCCGGTTAGCCGGGCCGCCCATCGGCACCACGGTGCGTTGGTCGGCGAATACCCGATCGGCGGTTTCCACCGCATCGCCCGCCGCGTAGATGTCCAGATCGGACGTGCGCTGGAACTCATCGACCACGATATGTCCACGTGGCCCCAATTGCAGCCCGGCGGCGCGAGCCAGTTCGCTGTCGGGTTTGACTCCGATCGACAGCACCACCAGATCCGCCTCCAGCGCCAGGCCGGAACTCAGATGGCAACGCACGAAATCATCGTGGGACTCGAAGCGCGTCACCCCGTCGCTCAAATGCAAGGCGACCTCGTGCTGCCGCAGCTCGCTGTCCAGCAAAGCCGCCATCGGCGCATCCAGGGCCGGAAACACCTGGGATTGCAATTCCACCAGGTGGACGATCAGCCCCTTGTGCCGCAACTGTTCGGCCATCTCCAGCCCGATGAAGCCGGCCCCGATGACGACGGCGCGCATGCCCGTCTCGGTCGCTGCTGTCAAATGATCCATGTCCTGCAAATTGCGCAGGGTCATGATGCGTGGATCGTCGATACCCGGCCAGTTCGGACGGATCGGCGACGCGCCGGGTGCCAGCATCAGCTTGTCGTAGCTCAACCATTCGCTTGCACCGGTTGCCAGATTGTGAATCTGCAGGCGCTTACCGGCACGATCGATACTCGTTGCTTCGCACTGGGTCCGTACTTCAAGATTCAATAGACTCTTAAGGGATTCGGGCGTTTGGACGGCCAGCGCGTCGCGGGCCGCAATCTCGCCACCGATGTGATAAGGCAGGCCGCAATTGGCGAACGATACATCCGGGCCGCGTTCGAGAATGGTGATATGCGCCGTTTCGCTCAGTCGCCGCGCCCGAGCCGCAAAAGACGCCCCAGCGGCCACACCACCCACCACAAGGATATTCATCTGTTCCATAACGATCTGGACCTAGCTTGGTTGAAAACTATGAAAACAATATATCATAAAATATAATATATAAATACATTATTTATGTTAGCATAATATTCAGGAGGCCCGATGAACAGCCATTCGCCCACTTTGAACGTCGACCGGATGCGCAAGGCCGCTGGTGAGGCGATTGCGGTCTTGCAGGTCCTTGCCAACGAAAACCGCCTGTTGCTGCTGTGCCAGCTCAGCCAGGGGGAAAAGTCCGTCGGCGAACTGGAAGAGCTGCTCGATCTCCACCAGCCGACCCTGTCGCAACAGCTCGGCGTGCTGCGGGCCGAAGGGCTGGTCAATACCCGTCGCGACGGTAAACGGATCTATTACACCGTGGCCGACCCCAAGGTGCTGGCCCTGCTGCATACGCTCAGCGAGCTGTATTGTCCCCAAGAGGAGTGTCCTACCCCATGATGATTGACTGGACTCATTTCACGCCGATCGCCGCCTTGGTCGGCGGCCTGCTGATCGGCTTGTCCGCCACCCTGTTGATCCTCTGCAACGGCCGTATCGCTGGCATCAGCGGGATCATCGGCGGCCTGTTGCAACGGCCCAATCTCAGCGAAGCCAGCTGGCGCATCGCCTTCGTGCTGGGTTTGGTCCTCGCGCCAACGCTGTACGGATTGTTCGCCGTCCTGCCCGCCAGCCAGATCGACGCCAGTTGGCTAGTTCTGGTCGTGGCTGGACTGTTGGTGGGTTACGGCACGCGCTTGGGCACCGGTTGCACCAGCGGCCACGGCGTGTGCGGTCTGTCGCGGCTGGCGCCCCGCTCGCTGGTAGCTACCTTGACCTTCATGGCTGCTGGATTCATCACCGTTTATGTCGTTCATCATGTTTTCGCTTAATTAAGGATTTTCGATGACTACCGCGTTGGCTTTCGTGTTCGGTATGCTGTTTGGTTTGGGGTTGATCGTGTCGGGCATGAGCGACCCGGCCAAGATCATCGGTTTTCTCGACCTGGCGGGACCTTGGGATCCATCGCTGATGTTAGTCATGGTTGGCGCGATTGCGATCGGCCTGGTCGGCTTCACTCTGGCCAAGCGGCGGGATCGATCGCTGTTGGGCCTACCGATGCAGTTGCCGACCTCCAATCAACTCGATCGGCGACTGGTGATCGGCAGTCTCTTGTTCGGCCTCGGCTGGGGACTGGCCGGCATCTGTCCTGGCCCAGCCCTGGTTCTGCTCGGTGCGGGAAGTGCTAAGGGGGTCGTCTTCACTCTAGCCATGCTGGCGGGAATGGCGCTGTTCGAGTATCAGCACCATCTGCGTCAGATCATCACCCATACCACTGATGCCTGACCGCTGCAGACCGCATCCGCTGGGGTGGGCGGTCAACGCTGTAACTGTCCGCTCCGCCTTGCACACACAACGTCACCTTTGGCCATCTCTACCAGAGCGGAACATCATGTTCGATACTCAGCAAGCAAACGGCTATCGGGAACCCTTGCCCGGCATCCGGCAAAAGACCCGGGTCTACGGCGACAAAACCCTGCTGACGGAATTCGTGCTGACCCAGGGCAGCGTGTTGCCTATCCATGCCCATCCCTATGAACAGACTGGCTATCTGATCCAGGGCCGGCTGCGGCTTCGCATCGGTGAGCAGGAATTCGAAGCCCAGAGCGGTGACGCCTGGTGCATTCCCGCCAATGTCGAGCACGGCGCGCATACGCTGGAGGATGCCGTGGCGATCGAAGTTTTTTCCCCGGTGCGTGAGGATTACCTGCCGCAGCCGGAATGAGAAAAAGCCCTATGACGGGCTCTGCTCGGCCAGTACCGCCTGGGCCAGGGTCTTCATCGCCGCCATGGGCGGCACTTCGCGCAGGTAAATCATCCCCGTCGGCAAGCGCCCGATCTCTTCCGGCACCGCTTCGATCAGCAGTTCGGCGGCCAGCGATGACTGCTCGACCACCCGCCGTGGCATCAGAGTCCATCCCAGGCCGACGGCCACACAGCCCAAAATACCTTCCAGCGTACCGAATTCCATGGCATCGGCCACTGCGTGACCGATGGTGCGCTGCCAGGTCAGGGCGCGGGTCCGGTAGGCGCAACCTTCCCGAAATAGAATGAGTGGTTGTCGGACCGGATCGGCATCGACCGCATAGACCTGCACCAGTTCTTCCACCACCAGCTCATCGAAGATCAACGCGGGGTGGACCACCGGTCCAGCCACGAATGCACAATCGAGATGGTGGTCCAGCACCTTCTCCGCCAAGATGGCGCTGGTATCGGTCTGCACCCGCAATTCCAGCCGTGGATGCCTGGCTCGCACCACCTTCAACGCCTTCGGCAGATGCAAGGCGGTGAAGGTCTCCATCGCACCGATCCGCAATTCGCCGCTGCTCTCCCCCACCTGTCGCACTGCGGCGCTGGTCTGACGCTCCAATTGCAACATCCGTCGAGCGTACTCCAGCAACACCCGGCCGGATGGAGCCAGCTCCAAGCCACGTCCCTTGCGGAAAAACAATTCGGTGCCCAGCTCTTCCTCCAGACGACGGACGCGGTTGGTCACGTTGGACTGCACGGTGTTGAGCTTGCGGGCGGCAGCGAGAACGCCACCCTCTTCAACCACCGCCTGAAAGGTGCGCAGAGCGATCAGCTCCATCCACATATCTCCAATCAAGAACAATTCATTCTGAACAATTCATTTGTTTAGATAGATTAGCCTGGTTATCGTGTCCATGCCAACCGTAAGAAGGACACGCGACCATGACCACCCAACTCGAACGCCTGAAAGTGCTCGCCGCTGGCATCTGCAGCCTGATGCTGGTGCTGGGCGTCGCCCGCTTCGCCTACACCCCCCTGCTGCCGCTGATGCAGCACCAGGCCGGGCTGGGCGTCGCCGCCGCCGGCTGGCTGGCAGCCATCAACTACGCCGGCTATCTCAGCGGCGCTCTGATCGCCTCGCTGATCAACGACTTGGTGCTCAAGGATCGGCTCTATCGCATCGGCATGGTGGTCGCCGTCGCCAGTACCGCCCTGATGGGCCTGACGACCGACCCGACGCTGTGGGCCGTGTCGCGCTTCTTCGCCGGTCTCAGCAGCGCCGCTGGCATGCTGCTGGGCACGGGCCTGATCCTCAACTGGCTGATGCGCCACGATCATCGCAGCGAGCTGGGCATTCATTTTTCCGGTCTCGGGCTCGGCATCGTCGGTTGCGCCGCCGCTGTGGCGCTGATGAGCCAGTGGCTGGATTGGCGGGAACAATGGTTTGCTTTCGTGGGCTTCGGCGGGTTGCTGCTGATCCCAGCGCTGGGCTGGCTGCCTGCCCCCGATCGCAGCGCAATGACCAAAACCGGACAAATGCTGGTGGACAAGCCACCGAGCCCGCTGTTCCTACGGCTGTTGATGGCCGCGTATTTTTGCGCCGGGATCGGCTATGTGGTGAGCGCCACCTTCATCGTGGCTATTGTTGACCGGCTGCCCGGTTTGGCCGGACAAGGCACCCTGGTGTTCCTGGCCATCGGTGCGGCTGCCGCACCCGCTTGTATCGCCTGGGACTTCATCGCCCGCCGCACCGGCGAAATCAACGCCCTGCTCCTGGCAGCCGTGCTGCAAATCGCCGGCATCCTATTGCCGGTGACGGTCGGCGGTCTGCCCGCCGCGTTGGCCGGTGCACTGTTGTTCGGCGGCACCTTCATCGGCACGGTGAGTCTGGTGTTGACCATGGCGGGCCGTTATTACCCGACCCGCCCGGCCAAGATGATGGGCAAGATGACCCTTGCCTACGGCGCGGCGCAGATCATCGGTCCTGCAGTCACCGGTTGGCTGGCCGCCCATTGGGGCAGTTACGCCTCAGGTCTCTATCTGGCCGCTGGGGTGATGGCCGCCGGTGCATTGTTGTTGCTGGCGCTCAGGGTGGTGGAAAGCCGCAAGGACAGCGAATCACTCGCCGGCCTCGAGCCCTGCCTGCAGAGCTGAAATCACCGTCTGTCATCGCAAGCGCCGAACATGCCGACGACCGGATTGACTGTTCCACCGGTCGCCGGCATCCACTCACTCAAGACGAAGCGGCGTCTGGGCTATCCCAGACTGGAACCCGCGCAGTCGACTCGGTGTACAGCGTGGCCATCAAACCATGCATCCACTCGATGAAGACCCTGACCCGCGGCGACAGATAACGCCGATGCGGATACAAGGCCGTCACCGGCATGGGATCGGCCCGCCACTGGGGCAGGACTTCCTGCAATTCGCCAGCCTGCAAATGGTGACGAACATCGTAGGCCGGGATCTGGATCAGCCCCATGCCGGCGACCGCACAGGCGATATAGATATCGGCCTGATTGACCGTCACATGGCTGGGCATGGCCACCGTCCTGAGTATCCCGTCGACCCGATATTCCCATGGCATCGGCGTGGCCAGCGTGGTCGACGCATAATTGACCGCCCAATGGTGTGCCAGATCATCAGGAGTTTGCGGCACCCCAAATCGGGCCAGGTAGGCCGGGCTGGCACAATTGATGATCTCGAATTGGCCCAGCGGGCGCGCGATCAGGCTGCTGGCCGCACTGTCGCCCACGCGGATCGCGCAATCGACCCCTTCCTGTACCAGATCGATAGTGCGGTCGGTTGCACCGAGCGCCAATTCCAGATCCGGATAGCGCTTGAAAAAATCGGGCAAAGCAGGAACGATGATGCGCGTTGCGATCCGGCTGGGCACATCGATTTTCAAGCGGCCCTTGATGGCATGTCCTTGGCTGTGAAACAGGTTTTCGATTTCCTCGACCTCGGCTAACAGCTGACGCGCCCGATCCAGCAAGGCCATCCCATCCGGGGTCAGGCTGAGCTGGCGAGTCGTGCGGTGCAGTAGGCGCACCCCGAGTTCACGTTCAAGTTGGCCGATGACTGCGGAAACGGTCGAGCGCGGTAAGGCGGTCGACTCCGCCGCCCGGCTGAAACTGCCGCTCTCGACGATGCGCACGAAGACATCCAAGGCTTTGATCCGATCCACGATGATCCAATTGTTCGCTGATTTTGGACAGTCTATCCAATAGACGGCTGTTTATGGCGGCAAACCCGAATTCTAGACTGCATGGATCTGGCTGATTTCAGCATTCACACAGGAGTATTCGGGATGGGCGCAACGACTCTCAAAGACAAGGTGATCGTGATCGGCGGCGGCGCCAAGAATCTGGGCGGTGCGATGGCTCGCCATTATGCAGCCGGCGGTGCACGGGCGATCGTCATCCATTACCACGGCAAGGCGACCCGGACGGCGGCGGAAGAGACAGCGGCGGCGGTCGAAGCGGCTGGAGCGCAAGCGCTGCTGGTGCAAGGCGACTTGACCCACGTCGGTGTCGTGACCGACTTGTTCGACCGGGCGATTCAGGCGTTCGACCATATCGACATCGCCATCAACACCACCGGCATGGTGCTGAAGAAGCCGTTCGCCGCCATCAGCGAAAACGACTACGACAAGATGTTCGCCATCAATGCCAAGACTGCGTTCTTCTTCATGCAGGAAGCGGGCAAGAAGCTGGTCGATGGCGGCAAGCTATGCACCATCGTCACCTCGCTCCTGGGCGCTTTCACTGGCTACTATGCGATCTACGCTGGCAGCAAGGCTCCGGTAGAACATTTCACCCGTGCGGCAGCCAAGGAATTCGGTGAGCGCGGCATCTCGGTCACAGCGGTCGCACCGGGACCGATGGATACGCCGTTCTTCTACGGTCAGGAATCCGACGATGCGGTGCGCTATCACCAAACTGCCGCAGCTCTGAGCCCATTCACCCAGACCGGTTTGACCGAGCCCCAGGACATCGTCACCCTGGTCCAGTATCTAGTCACCGAGGGCTGGTGGATCACCGGCCAGACCATCCTGGCCAACGGCGGCTACACGACCAAGTAAGCAGGCATCCTTGCCGCCTTGATCAATATACCTGCTTCGAAGCCACGACAGCCTTGATCAAGGCGGCTGGCATCCCTGCCGCACGGCATCAAATCCGGTTCAGCAACTCGTTCTTCTTGGCGGCGAATTCCTCGGCGCTGAGAATGCCCTTGGCGTGCAAGTTGGCCAACTGCTCGATGAGCGCGAACACATCGCCGCCACCGGGCGGAGCGGCTGGAGTGCTGGCGACCGGTTGGGGCGGCGGCGCGAACGCGGGCGCGGGTGACTGAATCGGCGGCGGCGCTGCGGGCGAAACGCCATCGACGGAAATGACCGGCAGTTGAGCCACATCCACCAGCCCATACTGACTGTTAAAGCTCAGTGACCCACCGGCGCTCTGCTGCTGGGAAAACCCACCGATCTGATGATCGAGCGTATCGTAGATCGTGACCCGGCCACCGACCTCGATCGCCAACCGTCGGGCTTGAGCGAAATAGGCATAGCGCACGCCGTTCTGTGCACCGGTGCTGGTCGGCCAGCGCAAGTCCGCACCCCACCAGTCGCCGGAAGAACCAGCCGGGGGCGGCACGAACAGGCTGACCGGCCCAATCGGCCCGCTGCCGTTCTGCTGTTGCTGGCTGCCGCTGTTGTAGTTGCTGTTGTAGCCGTAGTTGTCCTGCTGCTGGCTGTAGCCGTAGCCACCACCCTGGCTCTGCGACTGGAAGCTGCCGCTGCGAATCAGATCGGGCTGGCTGGCCACCAGATTGGACAGTTCGCTGCACAGGGCATCGACCCGGCCTTTCAGCGCGTTATTGAACATGTCGGACACCATGGTCATGCCACCCTGCATCCACTGGCCGGAGCCGGCGAATTCGGGGTGATTGAACTGGGCCATGCTACCGTTGCCGTGAATGACGGCGTCGAGCATATGCAAGATGGCATCCTGACTGAAGCCGTGACGCTGGGCCAAGTCGGCGATCGCCTGCTGGCCGGCGGGGGAGAGAGGTCGCATAGGGATTACTCACTAAATTAATGAAGAGAAACGGACGGAACACGGGCGGAACCGTGTCGGCGATGTCGGTCGATTCGCGTGACATCCAGTCAACTGGACGAGATTCGACGAGATTCGAACGCTTCCAGCGCCGGTTGCTTAAGATTCAGGGAAGATATGGG
>Ga0116179_1000523_pt1 | contig 29685 bp, 21 predicted proteins | sample AD_UKC071_MetaG_FD_89751 | JGI IMG/M metagenome (GOLD analysis project Ga0116179, IMG submission 89751) | Active sludge microbial communities of municipal wastewater-treating anaerobic digesters from USA - AD_UKC071_MetaG | ecosystem: Engineered > Bioreactor > Anaerobic > Digestate | place: USA...
AGAGGAGCTGGTCCAAGCGGTCGACCGGGCCGCCAGTCGGCTCGCGCTAACCCGCTCGGCGTTCGCGCGCGACGCCTTGCGCGCGGGCCTGCTTCAGCGATACCTCGGGGTATGTGCCCAAGCTCAACATCTGTTCCCTTTGCCCGAACCGATACCGCATACGCCAGCGCAGCGCACCGGACGGCGGCACCTCGATGCATAGCCCTTTTTCATCCAGTACGCGGAATAGGGTGGAGGCAGGGCGCAAGCCTTTGATTTTGGCGTCAGTCAGCGGCATTTGCGAGTAACTCACCTTGCGGGTAATCCGGTTACCCGCAAAGTTACCCGCATATTGGGGTAGATCGCAACGGACTTTGCTGGACGTGGATAGACGCTATCCACATGAAAAAGCCCGCTAGATCGCGGGCTTTTGGACTTCCTTAGACGTTCTTGGATTCTAAAATGGAGGCTAGGGTCGGAATCGAACCGGCGTCCACGGCTTTGCAGGCCGCTGCATGACCACTCTGCCACCTAGCCCAGATCAACGCAGGTCCAAGCCTGCCCATCCGGTCTCGACATAAAAAAGCCTCGAAGAAATCGAGGCTTGAGAATTTGGAGCGGGAAACGAGACTCGAACTCGCGACCCCAACCTTGGCAAGGTTGTGCTCTACCAACTGAGCTATTCCCGCTTCGAAGATCTGCAATTCTAGCGTAAAAAACGGCATCGTCAAGACCTGGCCCGAAAAGTGGGCGACCAACCAGTCCGTATCCGCCAGCCGCACCGTCGATTTCCCGAAAATTTACACTTTCCTGACACCGACCTCACTCAATCCCTACGCCATTTTTTCATCTTTTTCAGCACAATGCAGCTCCGCTAGAACGATTTTGCGGAGGCGCGCTATGGACGACCTGTTCATGTTGGGAGTCATGCTCGGTTTCTTCGTGTTGATACGGCTGCTGATCGGACTGTGCGCTTGGTTGTGCCGGACACGCTAGAAATTCTGCCGTTCCACTTGCGGTTTCCAACTCGTTATCCGTGGAGACATTCGATGGATGCTCTATATCTTGTTGGATTGTCGGTCCTGTTCGCACTGACCGCCGGGCTGGCGGTCGGTTGCGCACGCCTGGGAGGCATGCCATGACCGGACTTTACTGGCTCGCCGGTTTGGTTGCGATCGGGTTATTAGTCTATCTGGTGGTCGCGCTGCTCAAGGCGGAGGACTTATGACCATGCACGCCTGGCTGTTACTTGGACTCTATCTGCTCGTCTTGATGGTCCTGGCCCGGCCGCTCGGTTTGTATCTGGCGGCGGTCATGGAAGGGCGGGCCGTGCGCGCGGCGCGGATCGGCGGGCCGATCGAGGCGGTGATCTATCGCCTGTGCGGGGTCCGTCCCAATGAGGATATGGGTTGGCTGTCCTATACCCTCGCGCTGCTGCTGTTCAACGGACTGGGCCTGTTGGCGGTCTACGCGCTGCAGCGGGTGCAACTCTGGCTACCGCTCAATCCGCAGCAGTTCGACAACGTCAGCCCCGATTCGGCGTTCAACACCGCCGTCAGTTTCGTCACCAACACCAACTGGCAGGGCTATGGTGGCGAAACCACCATGAGTTATCTGACCCAGATGCTGGCGCTGACCGTACAAAACTTCCTGTCGGCAGCGACCGGCATCGCGGTGGTGGTCGCCCTGATCCGTGGCTTCGCTCGGCGCACGGCGGCAGGCATCGGCAATCCCTGGGTCGATCTGACCCGGATCACCCTTTATCTGTTGTTGCCACTGTCCCTGTTGTTGGCGGTGGTGCTGATCAGCCAGGGCGTCATCCAGAATTTCGCCCCCTATCAGGAGGTGACCACGCTCGCAGTCACCCACTACGACGCGCCCAGGCTGGATGCCGACGGCCAGCCGCTGAAGGATGCCCAGGGCAATCCAGTCACCGAGCCCGCCACGACTCAAACCCAGACTCTGGCCATGGGGCCGGTCGCTTCGCAGGAAGCGATCAAGATGCTCGGCACCAATGGCGGCGGTTTCTTCAACGCCAACTCGGCCCATCCTTACGAAAACCCGAGCCCGCTGACCAACTTCCTGGAGATGGTGGCGATGATCCTGATTCCGGCTGCGCTGTGCCACACCTTCGGCCGCATGGTCGGCGATTCGCGCCAGGGCTGGGCCGTGCTGGCCGCCATGACCGCGCTGTTCCTGGTTGGGGCGATCGCGGTGATGAGCTTCGAGCAGCACAGCAATCCCCTGTGGACCGCGCTGGGGGTCGATCCGAGCAGCGGCAACATGGAAGGCAAGGAAGTCCGCTTCGGCATCGCCGAATCCGGCCTGTTCGCTGCGCTGACCACTGCGGCCTCCTGCGGCGCGGTCAACGCCATGCACGATTCCTTCACCCCTTTGGGCGGTCTGGTCCCGCTGGTAATGATGCAGTTGGGCGAGGTCGTGTACGGCGGGGTCGGTTCCGGTCTGTACGGCATGCTGGTGTTCGCCATTCTGGCCGTGTTCATCGCCGGGCTGATGATCGGCCGCACTCCGGAATATCTGGGCAAGAAAATCGAAGCCTATGAGATGAAGATGACCTCCATCGCCATTCTGGTGACGCCGCTGCTGGTGCTCGGCGGGGCGGCTATCGCGGTGCTGACCGACAGCGGCCGGGCTGGCATCCTCAATCCCGGCGCGCATGGCTTTTCGGAAATCCTGTACGCCTTCACCTCGGCCGCCAACAACAACGGCAGCGCCTTCGCCGGTCTGTCGGCCAATACCCCTTTCTACAACGTGTTGCTAGGCATCGCCATGTGGCTGGGCCGGCTCGCGGTCATCGTGCCGGTGCTAGCGATGGCCGGTTCACTGGCGGCCAAAAAGCGCCTAGCCGAGACCTCCGGCACCCTGCCGACCCATGGCCCGCTGTTCGTAACCCTGTTGATCGGCGTGGTGCTGCTGGTGGGGTTGCTGAACTACGTTCCCGCGCTGGCCCTGGGACCGGTGGTCGAGCATTTCCAGCTGTGGGCCGGTCACTGAAGTTGATGGAAAGGGACGCTTCACCGCCTCTGAATGTTGATTATATTCGGCATAAAGTTGACAATAATTTATCAATAAGTTGTCAATGTGAGGCTATTTCAATGACTAAAGTACAGATGCGCGGTGAAGCTGTAAGGCGATTTATTCTGGAAAATGTTGAAGAACACCCAGCGGATATTGCAATCATTACGGCTGAAAAGTTTGAGATTACACGACAAGCAGTCAATAAGCACCTGCGAAAGTTAGTTGACGAAAACGCCATTTTGGAAAATGGCAATACCAGAAATAGGACGTATCAATTAGCATCTTTGGTTTCTTTTTCGGAATCTTATCCAATTGATGAGAAGTTGGAGGAGGATCAGGTTTGGAGAAAAGATATTGCGATTCATCTAGCCAACTTGCCTCAGAATGTTTTGGATATTTGGCATTATGGGTTTACGGAGATGTTCAATAATGCTATCGATCATTCTGAAGGTGATTACATTAGAGTCAGGTTGAACAAAACTGCAATCAATGCTGAGATTTCGATTTATGATGATGGGGTGGGTATCTTTAAAAAGATACAGGCGAAACTGGACCTCATTGATGAGCGTCAAGCTGTGTTGGAATTGGCTAAAGGAAAGTTGACGACGGATCCATCTCGTCATACTGGAGAGGGTATTTTCTTCTCTTCTCGAGTATTTGATTATTTTATGATTTTATCTGGCGGTGTCTATTTCTCGCATCAATTTGATGATCAGGAGGATTGGATCATGGAAAGAGAGGAATCGTCTTCAGGAACTTATGTTCTTATGAAAATCAATGATTCATCCATCAGAACCATAAAAGAAATATTCGATGAATTTAGTTCGATGGATGACTACGAGTTTACAAAGACTGTAGTGCCAGTAAAGTTGGCTCAATATGGCGATGAATATTTGGTGTCCCGCTCACAGGCTAAGCGGCTTCTATCCAGGATTGATCGTTTTAAAACGGTATTATTCGATTTTCATGGAGTAGAAGCTATAGGCCAGTCTTTTGCCGATGAGATTTTTAGAGTCTTTGCAGAACAACACCCAAACATGCAGCTGCTGGATATCCGAGCAAATCCAGAAGTAGAAAAAATGATTAGCCGTGCCCGAAGTAGGTCACGATCCGAGTGAAAATTTTCAACCCATGAGAGGGAAGATGACAAGCTATGACCCATAAGGCCCTTTCCCTGTTCGATCCGACGCTGGTGAAACCCGCCATCGTCGATTCCTTCAAAAAGCTCGACCCTCGGTTGCAGTGGCGCAATCCGGTGATGTTCGTGGTGTATGTCGGCAGCGTCCTGACCACGCTGTTATGGGTCCACGCCATCGGCGGTCGGGGCGAGGCGTCCCCCACTTTCATTTTGGCGGTCGCGCTATGGCTGTGGTTCACGGTACTGTTCGCCAATTTCGCCGAAGCTCTGGCCGAAGGCCGCAGCAAGGCCCAAGCTGCCGCGTTGCGCGGGGCCAAGAAGGCAGTGATGGCGAAAAAGCTGCGCGAGCCGCGCTACGGCGCAGCGATCGAAACCGTGGTCGGCGTCAGCCTGCGGCGTGGCGATGTGGTGCTGGTGGAAGCCGGCGATACCATCCCGGCCGACGGCGAAGTGATCGAAGGGGTGGCCTCGGTCAACGAAAGCGCCATCACCGGCGAATCGGCGCCGGTCATTCGCGAATCGGGTGGCGATTTCAGCGCCGTCACCGGCGGCACCAGCGTGCTGTCCGACTGGATCGTGGTGCGGGTGGTGGTCAATCCGGGCGAGGCGTTCATCGATCGCATGATCGCGATGGTGGAAGGGGCCAAACGGCAGAAGACGCCCAACGAGATCGCCCTGACCATCCTGCTGGTGGCGTTGACCATCATCTTTCTCGGCGTGACCGTGACTCTGCTGCCGTTTTCGCTGTTCAGCGTCGAGGCGGCCCAGGCCGGTTCGCCGGTGTCGATCACCGTGCTGATCGCTCTGCTGGTCTGCTTGATTCCCACCACGATCGCCGGATTGCTGTCGGCCATCGGCGTGGCCGGCATGAGCCGGATGATGCAGGCCAACGTCATCGCTACCTCCGGGCGGGCGGTGGAAGCAGCCGGCGATGTCGATGTGCTGCTGCTGGATAAAACCGGCACCATCACCCTCGGCAACCGCCAAGCGGCGGATTTCCTGCCGGCCGACGGCGTGACCGATGCCGAACTGGCCGACGCCGCCCAACTGGCCTCGCTGGCGGATGAAACGCCGGAAGGCCGCAGCATCGTGGTGCTGGCCAAGCAGCGCTTCCAGCTGCGCGAGCGCGATATCCACGAACTGGGCGCGACCTTCATCCACTTCTCGGCCCAAACTCGCATGAGCGGCGTCGATCTGGACGGTCGGCACATCCGCAAGGGTTCGGCCGACGCCATCCAACGCCATGTGGAAAGTCTGGGTCGTCCTTTCCCGCAAGAAGTCGCCGCCCGCATCGAACAGGTCGCTCGTCGGGGCAGCACGCCGCTGGTGGTTGCCGATGGGGCCCGGGTGCTCGGAGTCATCGAGCTCAAGGACATCGTCAAGGGCGGCATCAAGGAGCGCTTCGCCGAATTGCGGCGCATGGGGATCAAGACGGTGATGATCACCGGCGATAATCGCTTGACCGCCGCCGCCATCGCTGCCGAAGCCGGCGTGGACGATTTCCTGGCCGAGGCTACCCCCGAGGCCAAACTGGCGCTGATCCGTCAACATCAGGCCGAGGGTCGGCTGGTGGCGATGACCGGCGATGGCACCAACGACGCCCCGGCGCTGGCCCAGGCCGATGTGGCGGTGGCCATGAACACCGGCACCCAGGCCGCCAAGGAAGCCGGCAACATGGTCGATCTCGACTCCAATCCCACCAAGCTGATCGAGATCGTCGAAACCGGCAAGCAGATGCTGATGACCCGCGGTTCGCTGACCACCTTCAGCATCGCCAACGATATCGCCAAATACTTCGCCATCGTGCCGGCGGCCTTCGTCACCACCTATCCGCAACTGGCCGCGCTCAATGTGATGGGCCTGGCCAGCCCGGCCTCGGCCATCCTGTCGGCGGTGATCTTCAACGCTTTGATCATCATCTTCCTGATCCCGCTGGCGCTGAAAGGCGTCAAATATCGGCCGCTCGGCGCAGCGACCTTGTTGCGGCGCAATCTGTTGATTTACGGCCTGGGCGGGGTCATCGTTCCGTTCATCGGCATCAAACTGATCGACAGCCTGATCGCCTTCGCCGGCTGGGCGTGAAACCTTTCCGGAGTCCTACGCCATGAAAACCCTGATTCGTCCTGCGCTATCGCTGTTTATCCTACTGTCGCTGATCACCGGGCTGTTGTATCCGTTGCTAGTGACGGCAATCGGACAAGTCGTTTTCCCGGCACAGGCTGCCGGTAGCCTGATCGAACGCGACGGTCAACGGCTCGGTTCCCGGCTGATCGGCCAGAATTTCACCGATCCCCAATATTTCTGGGGCCGGCCATCGGCCACCAGTCCTTATCCCGACCATGCAGCCGCCTCCAGCGGTTCCAACCTCGGTCCGCTGAGTCCGGCGCTACAGGAGGCGGTCAAGACGCGGATCGAGGCGTTGCGCGCCGCCGATCCCGGCAACGCCCAGCCCATCCCCGTGGATCTGGTCACGGCGTCGGCCAGCGGCCTCGACCCGCATATCAGTCCGGCCGCCGCCGCCTATCAACTCCCGCGGGTCGCCCGGGCGCGTGGACTGTCGCCCGAAGCCGTGAGCGCTCTGGTGGCCCGCCATACCGAAGCGCGCCAATGGGGTCTCTTTGGCGAACCGCGCGTCCATGTGCTGGAATTGAATCTGGCCCTGGACGCCTTGAAGACTCCGTCGATCCAGTGATTCCTGCAATACGCCTGGCCCCGCCCCCTCACCGTTTCCCGGCGGGCGAGGGGGCAAAACGAGCGCTACAATGAGCGTGCAACGTCCCGATCCCGACCATTGGCTGAACCTCATCAAGGAGGAGGAGATTCGCGCCCAGCGTGGCCGCCTGAAGATCTTCTTCGGCGCTTCCGCCGGCGTTGGCAAGACCTACGCCATGTTGCAGGCGGCGCAGCGCTTGCGCGAACAGGGCATCGATGTGGTGGTGGGACTGGTCGAAACCCATGGCCGCCAGGAAACCGCCGCGCTGCTCGACGGTCTCGAACAACTGCCGCTCAAGGAGATTCCCTACCGCGACAAGACGTTGCGGGAGTTCGATCTCGACGGCGCGCTGGCGCGGCGGCCGGCGCTGATCCTGGTCGACGAACTGGCGCACAGCAACGCGCCGGGCAGCCGTCACCCCAAGCGCTGGCAGGATGTCAGGGAGCTGCTCGATGCCGGCATCGACGTCTTTACCACGATCAACGTCCAGCATCTGGAGAGTCTCAACGACGTGGTTGGCGGCTTGACCGGCATCCGGGTCTGGGAAACGGTGACCGACCGCATCTTCGACCAGGCCGACGAAGTGGTGCTGGTCGATTTGCCGCCCGACGAATTGTTGCAGCGGCTCAAGGAAGGCAAGGTGTATCTGCCGGATCAGGCCGAGCGCGCCATCGAGAATTTCTTTCGCAAGGGCAACCTGATCGCTTTGCGCGAGCTGGCGCTGCGGCGCACCGCCGATCGGGTGGACGAGCAGATGGAGCGCTATCAGCGGCAGGCCGGTGGGCCACCGCTGTCCACTCGCGACGCTTTGCTGGTGTGCATCGGTCCCAAACCCGGCGAGGATGCCCTGGTTCGCGTCGCCAGCCGGCTGGCCGGCAAACTGGATTGCGAATGGCATGTCCTGTATGTGGAAACTCCCGCCCTGCAACGGCTGCCGGCCGATCGGCGGCGGTTGATTCTCGACACCCTCCATCTGGCCCAGGAACTGGGCGCGACCACGGCCACCCAGGCCGCCGCCGACATCGCGGCTGCTATCGTCGCCTACGCCCGCGAACATCGGCTCGGCCAGATCGTCATCGGTCGCAGCCGACCCCAGCGTTGGCGCATCTTCCGGCGCGCGCTGGCCGGCCTGCTGGCGCGGATGGCCCCGGAGCTGGATCTGCTGGCCCTGGCCCGCGACGAAGCGCCGCAACGCCCGCTCCAGCAGTCGGCCAGCGCGCGCGATTCGGTCGAATTCACGCCGGTCCTGCGTGCTTACGGCATGACATTGCTGATCTGCCTGACGACGGCGCTGGCGGCAACGCCGCTGCTGGCCTATCTGGATCTGGCCAATATCATCATGCTGTTCCTGCTGGCGGTGGTCGGCGTGGCGGTGCGCTATGGCCGGGGTCCTGCGGTGCTGGCGGCGATCGTCAACGTGGTGGCTTTCGATCTGTGTTTCGTGCCACCGCGCTTCTCGCTGGCCGTGCAGGACTGGCAATATCTGCTCACTTTCGCCGTGATGCTGACCGTCGGACTGGTCATCGGCCAGCTGACCGCTCGTTTTCGTTATCAAGCCTATGTGGCTGGGGCCCGCGAGCAACGCATCCGCCATCTCTACGAGATGGCCCGTGACCTGTCCGGAGCCTTGGCGGTCGAGCAGGTGGCCGACATTAGCGAGCGCTGCACGGAGACCACGTTCCGGGTCAAGGCGCGGTTGCTGCTGCCCGATGAGCGCGACCACCTGCCGCCGCCACCGGTGCGGGTGGGCAAGCCGAAAGTGGATAGCGCCATCGCCCAATGGAGCTTCGATCACAACGTGCCGGCCGGTCTCGGCACCGATACCTTGCCGGGCTCGTCGGTGCTTTACCTGCCGCTCAAGGCGCCGTTGCGGATGCGCGGCGTGCTGGCCGTGGCTCCGGAACGGCGGCACTGGTTGCTGATTCCGGAGCAACGCCGCCTGCTGGACACCTTCGGCGCGTTGATCGCCATCGCTCTGGAGCGGGTGCATTTCGTCACCGTTGCCCGCGACACCCTGGTTAAGATAGAAGGGGAACGGCAGCGCAATTCCCTGCTGGCGGCTTTGTCGCACGATCTGCGCACGCCGCTGACCGGCCTGATCGGGCTGGCGGAAACTCTGGCGCTGGATCTGGCGGCCGAAGATTCGCCGCACCAGGACGCGCTGGCGGAGATTCGCGAGCAGGCGGTGCGGATGGCGTTGTTGGCCGATAATCTTCTGGATATGGCCAAGCTGCAGACCGGCGGCATTCGCCTGCGCAAGGATTGGCAATCGCTGGAAGAAGTGGTCGGCTCGGCCCTGCGCCTGCTGGAGCAGCCGTTGCGTTCGCATCCGGTGCGCCTGGCGCTCGACCCGAAATTGCCGCTGCTCTATTGCGACGGCGTCCTGATGGAGCGCGTCATGGTCAATCTTCTGGAAAACGCCACTAAGTACACCCTGCCCGGTACGGTCATCGGCATCACCGCCACCGCCGTCGCTGACTGGCTGCAGGTCGAGGTCTGGGACGAAGGGCCGGGCCTGCCGGCTGGCCAGGAGCAGGAGCTGTTCATCAAATTCAACCGCGGCCAATCCGAATCGGCGACGCCGGGCGTTGGCCTGGGCCTCGCCATCTGCCAGGCGGTGGTCGAGGCGCATGGCGGGCGCATTCAAGCCGCAAATCGGCCCGGTGGCGGCGCGAGTTTCATCATGACGCTGCCGTTGGAAAAGTCGCCGGCGATCGAAGCCGATCGGGACGAACCCGACGTTCCATCCAGCACGACCTGAATCTTGGGCTCATCATGACCACCCCGCTGACTTCCCAACTGACCGTGTTGATCGTCGAGGACGAACGCACCATCCGCCGTTTCGTGCGCAGCGCGCTGGAGCGGGAGGGACACCGCGTCCATGAAGCCGACACTTTGCAGCAGGGTTTGGTGGAAGCCGGCACCCGCCAACCCCAGTTGGTGATTCTCGATCTGGGCCTGCCGGACGGCAACGGGATGGATTTCATCCGCGATCTGCGCGCCTGGAGCCAAACGCCCATCCTGGTGTTGTCGGCGCGGGTCGAGGAAGACGACAAGGTGGGGGCGCTGGACGCCGGCGCGGATGATTATCTGATCAAACCGTTCGGCGTGGCCGAGCTGTTGGCGCGGGTGCGGGCGGTGCTGCGTCGCCATACGACTCCATCCGACGGCAAGGCAGCGGTGCTGAGTTTCGGCGATGTGCAGGTAGACTGGGCGCACCGCCAGGTTACCCGCGACGGCCAACCTGTGCATCTGACTCCGATCGAGTTTCGTCTGCTGGCCGCGCTGGTGGCGCAACCCGGCAAGGTGCTGACCCATCGGCAGCTGCTAAGCGAGGTCTGGGGTCCGGCCTACGTCGAACGCGGCCATTATCTGCGGATCTTCATGAGCCAGCTGCGCCAGAAGCTCGAAGCCGATCCGGCGCGCCCTCGCCATTTTCTGACCGAGATGGGCGTCGGCTATCGCTTCGTCATCGGTTGATCGCTGCAGGCACAGCTACGACATCTGCAAGAGTTGGCGCAGCGTCGTCTCGCATTCTCCGGCCGGTAGCGGTCTGCTGAAATAGAAGCCCTGGGCAATATCGCAACCCTGTTGACACAGAAAGTGCAGTTGCGCCTCTGTTTCGACGCCCTCGGCCACCACGCTCAAACGCAGGCTCTTGCCCATCTGGATGATGGCGGTGGCGATGGCGGCATCGTCGAAGTCGTCCGGGATGCCACGCACGAACGACTGGTCGATCTTCAGCCGGCTGACCGGGAAGCGCTTGAGATAGCTCAAACTGGAATAGCCGATGCCGAAGTCGTCCACCGCGAACCGCACGCCGTGCGCCTGCAGGCGGCGCATGATGGCGACCATCTTTTCGCTGTCCCGCATCAACAGGCTTTCGGTGATTTCCAGCTCTAGCAGTTGCGGCGCAAGCCCGCTGGTCGCCAGGGTTTGGAGCACCTGGTCTTCCAGATGGGGTTGCAACCATTGCTTGGCCGACAGATTGATGGCGATCGACAGCGGCGGCAAGCCGGCCTCCTGCCAGCGACGGCCTTGCGCGCAGGCGGTCCGCAGGGTCCATTCGCCGATGGCTCCGATCAGCCCGGTTTCCTCGGCGACCCCGATGAACTGCATCGGCAGTATCAGGCCGCGTTCGGGATGTCGCCACCGGATCAGAGCCTCTACCCCGATCGGTTGGCGGGTTGTCATTTCGATCTGCGGCTGGTAATACAGAACGAACTCGTCGCGATCCAGGGCGAGACGCAACTCGTTGCTCAGGGCGAACAGTTCCGACGCCCGAATGCTCAGTTCGTGGGTAAAGAAGGCATAGTTGCCGCGACCCACTTCCTTGGCCTGATACATGGCGCTGTCGGCGAAGCGGATCAGCGTGGAAGGATCGGTGGAATCGAGTGGATAGATGCTGATGCCGATGCTGGCGTCGATGTGCAGCGGGATATTATTCAGGATGAACGGCGTTCGCAGGGCCTGCAGCAGATGTTCGGCGACCCGGCCCGCCATGGTCGGATCGGTCAGATTTGGCAGCACCAGGATGAATTCGTCGCCGCCCTGGCGGGCTAGGGTGTCCTCTTGGCGGGTGCAACCGCGCAGCCGCAGGGTCACGGACTGCAGCAGTTGGTCGCCGATGTCGTGTCCCTGCGAATCGTTGATGGTCTTGAAGTGATCGAGATCCAGGAACAGCACGCCGACGCAGCTCTGATTGCGATGAGCGGCATGGATCGCCTGAGTCAGGCGATCGAGCAACAGGATACGGTTGGGCAGACCGGTCAGCGCGTCATGGGTGGCCAGATGGTGGGCGCGGTCCTCGGCGTCCTTCCGCAGCGTCTCACGCTCGAACAGATCGAGCGCAAACGACAGTTCTCCGGCCAGACTGTTCAGCAAGCCGACGATATCGTCATCGAAATAGTCCTTTTCCGTCGCATAGGCGCTCAGACAACCGACGATCTGGCCATTCCGCCGCAGCGGAAAAGCAGCGCCCGCGCGGATGCCCAGTGTGCCGATAACCTCATGCCATGGTTGGGCATCGGGGTCGGTCAGCAAATCGTTGCTGACCTCGGGCTCGCCTTGTCGAAACGCTTTGCCGGTCGGACCCCAGCCTTCGAACAGAGTAGGGTCGTTGGAGATCCGGAAGTGGGTAAGATGAACGGCATAGCCGGGCGTCATACTGGCATGGGCTACGGGGTGGATCCAACCGGTTTCCGGATCGACGAAGCCGATCAGAACCATCTGGATTTGTTCCAGCTCGGCTATGATCTGGCCGATTTGCTGGAACAGATCGTGCTGATCGACGCAGCGGATGATGGCGGCGCTGGTGCGGCTGAGCGCGGCGTAGAAGCAGCTCAAACGGATGATTTTCTGCTCCGCCTGTTTTTGCCGGGTCATGTCGCGTACGGCGGCGACCGTGACTTTGTAGCCCTTGTGGGCAAAGTGTCGGATCCAGATATCGGCGGGGAAGATCGTGCCGTCCTTGCGGCGATGCAGATAGTTGGAAAGCCGCTTCGAGACCGTGTGCGGCAGTTCGATGTAGCCATTGAGCGATGCCGACAGGTCGCGGTCGGTCAGGGACAGGAATTCGGTGCGGGTGTAGCCATACAGCTTGCACGCCGCTGGATTGACCGAAAAGATGCGCCCGTTGCGACTGTCCAGCAGCAACAGGGCGTCGCCGACGGTGGCGAACACATTGCGATAGCGCAACTCGCTGGCGTGCAGCGTCGCCTCCATCAGCTTGCGCTGGCTGATATCCTCCTTGATGGCGACGAAGTGGGTGATTGCGCCCCGTTCGTCGCGGATCGGCGCGATCGACGCCAGTTCCCAGTACAGCCGCCCATCCTTGCGCCGGTTGCGGAGTTCGCCGCGCCACTCCCTGCCGCTGGTGATGGTGTTCCACAACTGCTGATATTGTTCCTGCGGGGTCCTGCCGGATTTGAGAATTCGCGGTGTGGCCCCGATGGCCTCGTCACGGGTATAGCCGGTGGTTTCGAGGAACTTCGGATTGACGTACTCGATCGTGCCGTTGCGGTCGGTGATGACGATGGCGTTGGCGCTTTGCTCGAGCGCTAGCGAATAATGGCGCAAGGTCTGCTCCGCTTGCCGCCGCTCCTGGATTTCCTGCTGCAGGCGTTGCTGATAGCGAATGAAATCCTGAACCATTTCGGCCAGCTGGCCGAATTCGGTACGGCGTCGGCCCAGCAACGGCGTCAACGAGGACGCATCCCGGCTGCGCAGACTGCGCGTGAGCAGGTGTAGCGGTCTGGCCAACCATCCGGTCAGCAGGGCGAACAGCGCCAGCAGCACCAGGCCATCGGATATGAGCAAACCCTTGAGATCGACCTCGCCCAGGATCTCCAATCCCGCCGCGCACCCTCCCATGAGCAGGGCCAAGACCCCCAGGATGCGCCATTGAACGGTGCCGATCGGCCATTTCATGGGGAAGCTCCGTGGCTCCGGGGTAGCGAACCGGCCGGAAATCGCTCGCTCTGGCGGCGGTAGCCGGACCAGGCGTCGGCGCTGTACAAGGCCAGTGCCAGCCAGATACAGCCAAACGCCGCCAGATGGACGCCGGTGAAGGGCTCGCGATACAGGGCGACCGCCAGCAGGAATTGCAGGGTCGGGGTCAGGTACTGGATCAACCCGACCATCGACAGCGGCAAGCGCTGCGTCGCTTCGAGAAACATCAAGAGCGGCGCGACCGTGATCGGACCCGCCGCCAGCAGCAACAGATCGGTCCAGCCGTCCCCCATGCCCAGCGCGCCGTCGCCGCGCAGCGCCAGCAGGGTCAGGAACGTCAGGGCGATGGGCGCGATCAGCAGGGTTTCCACGCTCAAGCCCAGCATGGGGTTGAAGCCGGCCTTCTTGCGCAGCATGCCGTAGCTGCCGAAGCTGAGCGCCAGGGTCAGGGAGATCCAGGGAAACACCCCGTAACCGACGACCAGCGCCAGCACCCCGACCGCGGCGATGGCCACCGCCATCCATTGGCGCGGGTTCAGCCGTTCGTGCAGGAACAGCACGCCCAGGACCACGTTGACCAACGGATTGATGTAATAGCCGAGGCTGGCTTCCAGGATGCGGCCGTTCTGCACCGCCCAGATGTATAGCAGCCAGTTGCCGGAAATCAGCAGGGTGGTGAGCAGATAGAAGCCGAGCCGCGGCTTGGCCTGCAATTCGGCCCACAGGTCGCGCCCGCGCCCCTGCAGCGCCATCAGGACGGCCAGCAACAGCGCCGATCCCAGCACGCGGTGGGCCAGCACCTCCAGCGCCGGGACGCGATGGAGCAGCTTGAAGTAGATCGGGAACAGCCCCCAGAAGCTGAAACAGCCCAGTGCGTTCAGCATCCCGGTCAGGGCATCGGCCGACGGACGGTCCGGCAAGGGCGCAGCGGAAGGCATGGATACGGCTTTTGTCATGCTCGCGCCCTGCTCAGGTGGCCCACGCGGCGATCGCCCGCCAGCCGGCCAGGATTGCCAGCAACAAAAACAGCGCACCGCTGACCCGATGCAGCCACTTCAGCGGTAGCCGTCGCAACAGGGTTTGCCCCGCCAACACCCCCAGAACCGAGGTCAACGCCAGCGCCAGCGTGCCACCCACCCAGACCGGTAGCATGGGGTTGGTGCTGGCCAGGCCCGCCACTGCCAATTGGGTCTTGTCGCCCAGTTCGGCCAGGAAGATCAGCACGAAGGTCGATAGCAGCACACTGCGCCCGCTGCGCTCCTCGACCTCCACGGCTTCGGCATTGGCCTCCCGCAGGGAATGCAAGCCGAAGATCGCAAACAACACGGCGACGACGCCGGCGACCAGCCACACCGGCAGCCAGGCCGCAACGGCGGCTCCGAACACCACCGCCAGCAGATTCAACACCATGAACGCCAGTACCGCGCCCAACAGCACCGGAAAAGCCCGGTGGCGAGCGGCCAGCGTCATGCAAACCACTTGAGTCTTGTCACCCAATTCGGCCAATGCGACCAGGCCCAGGGTAGCGGATGCAACTCCGAAAAATTCACTCATGAATAGGTAGTCTAGGTTAGGAATGTGGATCTCGTAGAGTAATAATTTTGGATCATATAGTTTTTAATTGAGTCAGTCAGGCGGTAGCCATGGCGATGCTCCATGTTGATTGGCGAAATGGGCGCAAGCGGTGTGCGGTCAGTGTAAATGGTTGCTATAACATAGGGTAACAGCTCTTGGTTGCAGTCACTGGGTGGAGGAGGGACGGCCATGGGTCGCTATGGGCGATGGGTGTTATTGACAACGCTGGGAATGCTGGGTGCGATCACGGCAGAGGCCGATAGCCTGCGCTGCGGCCGCTACGTGGTGAATACCGGCGACCTGCAGTCGCGCGTGCTGGATCTCTGCGGCGAACCGCAGCGCGCCTATCAGGACGGTTTTATCGAACAGGTCGTGCGCCAGAACGACGGTTACGGTTACTACAGCGTCAATCCCGCGCCGTATTACGATTCGCGCCAACCCGCCTACCAAACCGAGTATCGCCGGGTGGTGCCGGTCTACAAATGGGAATACAACTTCGGTCCGGGGACTTTCCTGAAGATCCTGGTGTTTCAGGGCGACGCCCTGGTGGGGATTGTTCAGGGGCCGCGCCAATAGCGCACCGGTTCAGCCGGGCTCCGCTTTTTCCCCTCCTTCCAGCACCGCCAGCACCTGACGCGGTTCGAGTTTGCCCTTGAAGAACAGCACCGGACCGGGGACGTCGCGAAAATCGGCGGCGCCGACGTTCAGGCGCTCGGAAACCGCCACGATCAGATCGGGCATGGCGGCCCGCCGCAGCTTGTCCAGTTTGCGCCGCAAATAATCCGGGTGCCAGAACCCCATGATCTCGACATGCGCCAGGCGGCCATCGGGATGGCGCAGGGCGAAATCGGGCACGAACACCGTGCCCTTCAGGTCGACGATGGCCACCTCCCGCTCCAGAACCCACGGGGTGCCCAGTTTTTCCCAGCGGCGGGCGAAACTCTCCTCCAGCAGGCTGTCGTAGGCCGGCGGCTTGCCGTGCAGGGGCTTGAGGGGCGATTGCGAATCGAGGCGGTAGCGCACTTCCTGATCGTCCCGTTGCAGCACCGCTTCCATGTCCCAGCGGCTCACCCGCAGCAGCGCCGGTAGGAACAGGGCCATCTGCAAGCCGTACTTGCGGGTTTGCTTGAACAGGCTAGCCGGACCATCGACGTAGATCTGGTAGCCGTCGTCGAGATTGCCTTCTACCGCATACATCAAACCGTGGAATTTGAGATGCTGGAACAGGCGGCGATATTCGCCCGGCACGTTGCGATGGGCGATGAGCCGCATATACAAGGCCGAATACAGCAGACCCTGGGCCTGGGCCAGATTGTAACGGTCCACCAGCTGGTCGGCGGTAAAGTCGGGCAGTGCGGTCAGCAGGTGCCGATCCGGCAAGTCGGCGTAGAGCGCCTCGCGCAAGGCTTCCACTTCCAGCGCATAGCGCGGCGCGACCGCTTCGAGCACGGCCTGGGCCTGGGTTTCGCCATAGCCGCCGCGTTCGGCCGCCAGGGTAAAGACTTCGCGCCGCAGCGCTTCCGGTTCCAATTCACCCGTAGCCAGGGTGAATTCGGCAGCGTTCAGCGCCAGATGGGCGAAGCCGCGCACGATGCGGTAATCGGGCGAATCGCCTTCCAGCGCCCGCAGCGCTGCTTGCAACTCGCCGCGACTGCGATGCTGATGGGCGCAGATCAGGGTCAGGACCTGTTCGGCCCAGACGTATTGATCGTGCCGCAGGAAGCGCGGATAGACCTGCGCGCCGCGTTTGTGGGAAAACAGCAGATCGGACGGCAGCATCAGCGCTCGGTCGGGTCCGGGTCGGGTGGCGGCAGCGCTTCGAACAGCGCCAGGGTGGCCTCGATCCGCTCCGCTTTACGCTGGGCGTCGGGCGGCGCGCGACGGCGATCGGCCACCCGTTCCTCGCGGGTTTCGCGGGCGATGACCTCGTACAACACCGCCTGCTTGCCGACGCCGCGCCGCAGGATGCGCCCCAGTCGCTGCACGAATTCCCGCGCCGAGGCGCTACCGGACAGGATCACCCCAACCGAGGCGTCCGGCACGTCCACCCCTTCGTTCAGCACGTTGCTGGTGACGATGGCCAGATAGCTCCCGGCCTTGAAACGATCGAGAATGTCCTGACGTTCCTTGATCGCGGTCTGATGGGTCAGACAGGGAATCAGGAAGCGTTGCGAGACCTCGTAGGCGGTGGCGTTGTCCTCGGTGAAGATCACGGTCTTGGCCTCGGGATGGTTGGCCAGGATCATGCCGAGCGCCCGCAGTTTGGCTGGGGTGGCGTGGGCGATGCGGCGGGCGTCGCGGTGGGCGCGCATGGCGCGGCGGCCTTCGGCGCTGCGGGCCGACAACATCACGAAGCGATTCCAGCCCTCCAGTGTGCTCAATCCCAGGCGATTAGCCTGCAGGAAGGCATTGCGTTCGTCCAGCGCCCGCTGATAGGCGTCGCGCTCGGCTGGCGACAGATCGACATGCACCGGTCGTAACTGGAAATCGGCCAGCACGTCGCCGGCCAGCTGTTCCGGACGCTTGCGGTAGACGATGGGGCCGACCAGCGCGGGCAGATCGGCATCCTTGCCATCACTGCGTTCGGGCGTGGCCGTCAACCCCAGCCGGTACGGCGCCAGGGCGAATTCGGCGATGACCCGGTAGAACTCCGAGGGCAGGTGATGAGCCTCGTCGAAGATCAGCAGGCCGAACCGGTCGCCCAGCCGTTCGATGTGGCGGGCCGCGGAATCGTAGGTGGCGATCGTTAGCGCCTGCGGCTCGTGATAACCGCCGCCGATCAGCCCGATGTCATGGTCGGGAAACGCCGCCCGCAGCAGCGCATACCACTGCTGCATCAGATCGAGGGTCGGGACGATGATCAGGCCATCGCGCTGCGCCCGACACAGCGCCAACAGGCCGACCAGGGTCTTGCCCGCTCCGGTCGGCAACACCACCACGCCGCGTCCTTTGGTGGCCCACCAGGCGTCCAGCGCTTCCTGCTGGTGGGCGTAGGGCGTCATTTCCAGCGCGCAGCTCCATTCTCGCCGCTGATAGCGCGGCGCCTGATTACGGGCCAGTTCGCCCTTCAACGGGCCGATGATGTCGCTGTAATGATGGGCCGGGGCGCGATAGGCATCGACCCGAGGGTCGTAGCAAAACCAGGTTTCCAGTCCGACCGGCAGTTCGGCGACGCCTTCCAGCAGCAGAGTCCCACGGTCGAAGCGCAACTGCCGTTCTGGGTCGGCGCGACCGGTGTGGTAATGGCCGGGAGTATCCTGGGTGTGCGATTTCATGCGGTCCGGGGAGCGGGTGTGGCGGTCGGCGGCGGTTATCGTATGAGTCTGACTTATGCCAAACTTTCGCCGCCATTGCCATCCCTATGGTCCAGGAGCATCGTGATTCGATGTTGGCGCGAGGCGGGCCAGGCGTTGCCGCACGAGATGGCCATGCCAAGACGTTTCCAGCCGCTCGTCTTCGGCCATGGCCAGAGCCAAGGCAGCACGATAGTAGCGGGCAGCTTCCGGCGCTGCGACCGCGAGCGAATCGGCTTCATCGGACCCTGCGCCGTAGTCGTCGTCCTCGGCCGGCAAGCCCGCGGTCGCGCGCGCCCGGGCCAAGGCCAGATCGCCCAACAACAAGGCCGTTTCGAAATCCGTAGCCGGTTGTTCCTGCTGGGACCCAATGTCGTCCACCGCGTCCCAGCGCCCAACCAGCGCCAGCGCCCGCATTGCTTCGCTGCGAGCGCCGTTGTCGCGGCTTTCCGTGGCGTCCCTACCAGAGAGCAGCGCCAACGCCTCCGTCACCGGCGCGGGGCTGGCCTGAGCGTCGCCGGATGCCTGCCAGGCCCGCCAGCGTAACAACTGGGCCCGCTGGACCAGCTGCCGTTCCAGCCGGACAACGGGTTGGCAGTCGCTCAGTCGCGCAACCTGGTCTTCCAATGCGACGAGGTCATGACGCCGAAAGGCCATGCGGCACAAGGCCCACCGATGGGTTGCCGGCGTCAGGCGGGGATATTCGTCGCGCCAGGCGGCCCAGGCCCGGTCGTGCCAGTCCTGAGCGGTGGTGAAATCACCTTGGCGATAGGCCAGTTCGCCGGCCAGAAAATCCAGCGGTGCGGTCCAGGGGCGGGCGTGGTCGGCCAGATAACGCCGCGCCTGTTCCAGCAGGGCGCGACAGAAGCAGGCCGGTTTGCGCTCCAGGCTGATATGGACGATGGCGGTCAGCGCGCCGAACACATCGGCCGGATCGGCCGCCGCCAGCTGCTCGCTGGCGACTTGCAGCAGGGCCGCCAATGCCAGATCGTCCTCGCCGGCCAGCCGCAGGCTGTAGCCTTCCCACAGCAGGGCCCGCGCCTGCGAAGCGGCCAACCCCAGGCTCTTGGCCCATTCCGCCGCCTGGCGCTCCAGTCGCGCCGCCTGGCCGTAATGGCCGAGGCTGCGAGCCTGGCGGGCCTGATCGCGCAGCTGCTCGAACGCCTGCTGGTCGGAGTGCATGGTCGGCGTCTGGCAATGACCGCTGCGCGCTGCCGAGAATCAGTGCAGCAGGGAGAACATCCGCCGACGATAGGTGCTGACCAGCGGATCCTCGTTGCCGAGCACTTCGAAGATGGCGATCAGGCCCTTGCGGCCGGCCTCGTCCTCGAAGCCGGGATTGCGTCGCATGATGTCCATGAACTGTTCCAGCGCGGCCTCGTAGTCTCCGGCCAGCACGTAGCGGGCGGCCAGTTGCCGCCGGGCGGCGAGATCGGTCGGATCGTTGCGCACGGTCGCTTCCAGGGTCGCCAGCTCCGGGCTGCCCTGCGCCAGATCGGCGAAGCGCAGCCGGGCCAACAGCCCGCTGGCTGGCTGCTTGGCGCGCTCGTCCTCGGGCAGACCCTGCAACAGGGTCCGCGCTTCGTCGCCCTGCCCCAGTTGTAGCAGCTTGTCGGCCAGATTCACCGTCCATTCGACGTTGGTGGCCTCCTTGAGCAGCGCTTGGCGTAGCAGTTCGACCGCCTGTTCCTGCCGGCCGCGCTCCCATAGCAACTCGACCCGCTCCATGATCGGATCGCCGGGGGGAGGGGCTGCCTGCAGGCGGGCGATCGCCTCGCGATAAGCCGATTCCGGCTGCACGCCGACCATCTGATCGACGATTTGACCCTGCCAGACGATCATCACGGTCGGCAGGCTGCGCACCCGGAAATGTTGCGCCAGGGCCTGTTCGTCATCGGCGTTGATCTTGGCCAGGATGACGCCGCCGCGGTATTCCTGGACCAGCTTGCTCAGCAGCGGGGTCAGCGTCCGACAGGGCTGGCACCAGTCGGCCCAGAAATCCACCAGCACCGGAACCTGTTGGGAGTTCTCCACCACCACCGTAGCGAAATTGCTTTGGTTGACTTCAAAAATGTAGGGCGATTCATTCATGATTGAATTTCCGCAAGGGCCGCGCCGGGTAGCGGCAGATATTGAATGGCAACCCTAAAGAAATATGGGCACGGACCCGGATTTCAACGGGCGAGCGCGGATGATGCCGGATCAGCGTTCCAGGTATTGTAACTTGTCGGGTTTGCCATCCCAGTCGGTCGCATCGGGTGGCGCATCCTGCTTGGTGGTGATTACCGGCCACTGTTTGGCCAATTCGGCGTTGAGCTCGAGGAAACTCTGCTGCTCGGCGGGCAGATCGTCCTCGGAGAAGATGGCGTGGGCCGGACATTCCGGTTCGCACAGGGTGCAGTCGATGCACTCGTCGGGGTCGATGACCAGGAAGTTCGGTCCTTCGTGAAAGCAGTCGACCGGGCAGACTTCCACACAGTCGGTATATTTGCACTTGATGCAGTTTTCGGTGACGACAAAGGTCATGGCGGATTCTCCGGGGGCCTGTAAACGAACGATTATCTTAACTGCGAACCATGGGGTTGGGCACTGTCGGCGCTCGGTCACGGTTCCGTCATTGAGCGAAACGGCAGGAATCGGCTGGCGTGTTCCTGGCGACGGCCGCTACTGGACTGGAGAACCGAGACATGTATGACAGGCGTTGGCGAGTATCGTTGCTCGTCGTGGCGGCGTGCGCGCTGCTGAGCGGATGGGCGGCCGCCGAGGACGAATCGACCGGCCGACCCTTCACGATGACCCTGCTTCACACCAACGACACCCACAGTCGGCTGGAACCGTTTCCACGCGACCGCGAACTGTCGGCCAGCGATCCGGGACCGCAGCAGGGCGGCATCGCCCGCCGCAAGAGCCTGATCGAACAAATTCGGGCCAGCGCGCCGAATGTCGTACTGTTGGACGCCGGCGACTTTTTCCAGGGTACGATCTTCTACAACGCCTGGAAGGGTTCGGCCGAAGTTATGGGGCTGAATGCGCTGGGCTACGATGCGGTCACCCTCGGCAACCACGAATTTGATCTGGGGCCGGTCGAGCTGGGCCGTGCCCTGCGCGGCGAGCCGGTCGCCATTGCCGGCGTGCCCCATGACGCCGAGAAACTGCGGCCGCCGGTCGTCGCCACCAATATCGACGCTTCCCAGGAGCCGGCTCTGAACGGATTGCTTCGCTCCAGCGTGGTGCTGGAACGCGGCGGCGAGCGTCTGGGTATCCTCGGCGTCATCACCCCGGATGTGCCGACCATCTCCAGTCCCGGTCCCAGGCTGCGCTTCCTCGACTATGTCGGCAGCGTCCAGGCCGAAGCGGATCGGCTGCAAGCGCAAGGCATCGACAAGATCATCCTGCTTTCCCATACCGGTTATCCCGTCGATGTGGCCCATGCTCGGCAACTGCGCGGCGTCGATGTCATCGTCTCCGGCCACGATCACGCCTTGCTCGGCGATCCGGCCACGGTGGACGCGGTCGCGCCGGGGCAGGGCGCTCGGGTCAAGGGGCCGTATCCCACGGTCGTCACCGCCGCCGATGGTCAGCCGGTGTTGGTGGTCAGCGCCTACGAATGGGGGCGCTGGCTGGGGCAATTGCAAGTCGCGTTCGACCAGCACGGGGTGATCGAGCGCTGGCAGGCCCAGCCGATCTTCGTTCGTGGTTGCGCCTTCGTACAGGGTACGGTGGACTGCAGCCAACAGGTCGGGCCGGAAGACCCGACGGTCAAGGCCGAGGTAGCCCGCTACCGCGAACCGGTGGACCGCTTCGCCAGCGCCCACATCGGTCAGGCCGGCATCGCTTTCGATGCCGGCAACGGCGTGGCCAGCGTCCGCCGCCAGGAAATGCCGCTCGGTAATCTGATCGCCGACGTCATGCTGGCTGCGGCGGCGGCATCCGATCGGGCGGTAGCGGCGATCGCCAACGGCGGCGGCATCCGCGCCGGCATCGCTCCAGGCGAGGTCCGCTTCGAACAGGCCCTGGCGGTGTTGCCGTTCGGCAATACCTTGGTAACCGTGGACTTGTCCGGCGAGCAATTGGCAGCCGCGCTGGATCATGGCCTGACCCGCGGCGGCGGCGCGTTTCCGCAGGTGGCCGGTCTCAAACTCGTTTACTGCGCGGCTGAACCCTGCCCGCAGGCTTTGCGGCCGCAGGGTCGGGTTACGCAACTGACCGTCGACGGCCATCCGGTCGAGCTGACCGCCAGCTATCGGATCGCCGTCAACAGCTTCATGGCGCGCGGCGGCGATGCCTATCCCGTGTTCCGGGACGCCTGCGCCAGCGGTCGTTACTGCCGCGACAGCGGGGTGCTGGATCTCGATCTGCTGGTGCAGGAATTCAAGAACCACTCGCCGGTGGTCCGCCAGGTCGAGGGACGGATCGTCGCGCAGTGAACAGGCGGCGGGCGTGTGTTCAGACTCGGCCGCCGAGATAACCCAGCTCCTCCAGCGTCGCCAAGATGCGCTCGGCTGCCTGGCCGGGGCTGCAATCGCGAGTGTCGATACGCAACTCGGGATGCTTCGGCGCCTCATAAGGATCGCTGATGCCGGTGAATTCCTTGAGCAACCCAGCTCGCGCCTTGGCGTACAAGCCCTTGCGGTCGCGGGCTTCGCACACTTCGAGCGGAGTGGCGACGTGGACCTCCACGAATCCGCCGAGCGGGGCGATCATCTCCCGCACCTCGCGCCGGGTGGCGGCGTAGGGTGCAATCGGGGCGCAGATGGCGATGCCGCCGTTCTTGGTGATCTCGCTGGCTACGAAGCCGATCCGCAGGATGTTGAGATTGCGGTGCTCACGGGAAAAGCCCAGCTCGCTGGACAGATGCTTGCGCACGATGTCGCCATCCAGCAGAGTGACCGCACGCCCGCCCAGTTCCAGCAGCTTGACCCGCAGGGCGTTGGCGATGGTCGACTTACCGGAACCCGACAGCCCGGTCAGGAAGACGGTGAAACCCTGTCGCTGACGTGGTGGATGCACCCGGCGCAGCTCTTCCACTACGGCTGGATCGGCGCACCAGGCGGGAATGTCCAGGCCATCCTGCAGGCGGCGGCGGAATTCGCTGTCGGAGAGGGTCAGCGCCGTTTCGCCCGCCGTCACCGTGTTGGTAAAGGCGTATTGCCCGCGCTCCTGCACATAGACCATCTCCGGGTAGAACAGGATCTGGATCGACAATTCGCGCCGATAGTGGGCCAGCAGTTGCTGGGCGGCCTCGTGCGGATAGAAGGCCGGTCCGGTCTGGGTCCGGTCGGGGCTGGCCTGGTCGCGGCTGACGATGAAATGGCTGCAGCCGTAATTCTGCTGGATGATGGCGCGCCACAGCGCCTCGCGCGGACCGGCCCATCGCGGCGCTAGATTGAGCAGGTTCAGGGCGGCAGTCTGCCCAGGATAGTTTGGCAACAGCTGTTCGTAACAGCGCACCCGCGCATAGTGATCGAGCCCGTCGGTCCCGGTTGTGCCCACCGTCGGATGCAGCAACAACGCCGCCTCGGCCTGGAGCATGGCGTGCAGGCTCAGCGCTTGTTGGGCGCGAAGCAGCGGCGCATCGGTCTGGAACGCGATGACCCGCGGCCAGCCTTGCTGGGCGAAGCGCTCGCGCAGTTGGCGGGGCGAGGCGCGCAGTTGGGGAAAATCGTAATGGACCGGTGAGGCGACGCCGTGTACCCGCCCGCCGACGTAGACGGGTCCGCTGCGATGCAGGAGCTGGAACACGCCGGGATGACGCTGGTCGGTGCTGCCGAACACCTGCTGCGCTTCGTGCAGCCGATCCGGCCGCCAGAGGTCGCCGACCTCCAGCACTGCGATCAGCACCCCTTCGGGATCGCGCAGGGCGATTGTGTCACCCGTGGTGATGCGCTGGGCGAATTCCTCGGACACATCGAGGGTGACCGGCATTGGCCACAGGGTGCCATCGCCAAGCCGCATCTCCGCTGTAACCCGTTCGTAGTCGGCCTGGTTGAGGAAGCCTTCCAGCGGTGAAAACGCCCCGTTCAACAGCAACTCCAGATCGCAGAGCTGGCGTGGGTTCAAGTCCCAGGAGGGATACTCGCGCGCCTGATCCTGATAACGGGCGGCGTCCCCGGCAGTCAGGTACAGTTCCTTGAGAAGACCGCCGTAAGGCTCGATCAGCTGAATCATGGTGCTCGCTTCGAAAGGGGACAGGCGTCCGCAGGTGGAGAATTCTTATATTCTCTGGTCGATAAGAAGCGAGTTACAAATAATTTTTTATTATAAACATAGGCCAGTTGTATCCACGGTCAGGGCAGCAAGGCCCGCAGGCGTTGCAACTCCGCTAGAGCCTGTTCGGCGCTCAGCGTGGCGGGGTCCAGTTCGGCCAGGGCGGTGACGACCGGGTGCGGATCTGCGCCAAACAGCGATAGCTGCGCCGTCGTCGCTGCCCGGCCCGGTCCCTCCCGCCGCAACATCTGTCGTTCCAGCAGACGCAAGCGCTGGCGGGCCTGCTGGATCACCGCCGGCGGCACCCCGGCCAATGCGGCGACTTGCAGGCCATAGCTGCGACTGGCCGGCCCGTCCTGAACGCGATGCATGAAAACCAGACTGTCGCCGTGTTCCACCGCGTCGAGGTGGACGTTGGCGATGCCGGGCTGCTCGTCGGCCAAGCGGGTCAGCTCGAAATAGTGAGTGGCAAACAGGGTGAACGCCCGCACCGTGCCCGCCAGATGCACCGCGCAGGCCCAGGCCAGGGCCAGACCGTCGAAGGTGCTGGTACCGCGCCCGATCTCGTCGATCAACACCAGACTCTGCGCCGTGGCGTTGTTGAGAATATTGGCCGCCTCGCTCATTTCGACCATGAAGGTCGAACGGCCGGAGGCCAGATCGTCCGATGCGCCGATGCGAGTGAAAATGCGATCAATCGGCCCGATCCGCGCCCGCTCGGCCGGCACGAAGCTGCCGAGATGGGCCAGCAGCACGATCAAGGCCGCCTGGCGCATGTAGGTGGATTTGCCACCCAGATTGGGGCCGGTGACTACCAGCATCCGCCGCCCTGTGGGGTCAAGGCGCAAATCGTTGGGGACGAAGGGTTCGGTCAAGACCTGCTCGACCACCGGATGGCGGCCGGCGTCGATCTCGACGCCGGGTTCGGTCGTGAGCTGCGGTCGTTGCCAGCGCAGGGCGGCAGCTCGTTCGGCCAGATCGCTCAACACGTCCAGCTCGGCCAGGGCGGCAGCGCTGGCCTGCAGGGCCGGCAGACGGGTGATCAAATGCTCCAGCAAGGCATCGTACAGGGCTTTTTCCCGCGCCAACGCCTGTTCCTGAGCACGCAGGGCCTTGTGTTCGAACGCCTGCAGTTCCGGGATGATGTAGCGTTCCGCGCCTTTGAGGGTCTGGCGGCGCAGATAGTCGGCCGGGACCGCCTGGGTCTGGGCGCGGCTGATTTCGATGTAATAGCCGTGGACCCGGTTAAAGCCGACCTTGAGGTTGGCGATGCCGGTGCGTTGTCGCTCCCGCGCCTCCAGCTCTACCAGATACTGATCGGCGTGTTCGCTGAGGCCGCGCAACGCATCCAGTTCGGTATCGTAGCCGGGGGCGATGACGCCGCCGTCGCGCAAGACTTGCGGCGGATTGGCGATGATCGCCCGATTCAATTCTTCGCAGACGTCGGGATGGGTCGCGGCGCGGCGGGCCAAATCCTGCAACAGCGCGGCATCCAGCGGCGCGAGAAACTGCTGGACCGCAGGCAGGCGGGCCAGCGCGTCGCTCAGCGCTACCAGATCGCGAGGCCGGGCCGATTTCAGCGCCACCCGCGCCAGAATCCGTTCCACATCGCCGGTGCCGCGCAGCAGGCCGCGCAGATAGTCATAGCCGCCGTTGTCCAACAGTTGCTGCAGGCTGTCATGGCGCTGGCCGAGTACGGTCCGGTCGCGCAGTGGCCGATGGGTCCAGCGCCGCAGCAGACGGCTGCCCATTGGCGTCACGCAGCGGTCGAGCACTCCCAGCAGGGTGTGTGGGTGCTGGCCGCTCAGGCTGTGTTCCAGCTCCAGATTGCGGCGGCTGGCGGCGTCGAGGATCACGCTGTCCTCGTGGCGTTCGACCCGCAACCCGGTCAAGTGCGGCAAGGCGCTGCGCTGGGTGTCCTTGACGTATTGCAACAGGCAGCCGGCCGCACCCAGCGCCACGGGCTGGTCGGCGCAACCGAACCCGTCCAGATGGCGCACGCCGAACTGTGTGCACAGGGCGCGCACGGCGCTGTCTCGATCGAAATGCCAGGGGGCTTGGCGGCGCAGACCGGGGTGTTGTCGCCAGGATGCGGGCGGGGTGACCTCCTCGCTGATCAGCAATTCCGCCGGCTTCAACCGTTCCAGTTCGTTGAGCAGCACCGCCTCGCCCTGCACTTGGGTGATGGCGAAGCGACCGCCACCCAGATCCAGCTGGGCCAGACCGTAGATGTCCTTGACCTGATGCAACGCCACCAGCAGGTTATCGCGGCGTTCGTCCAGCAAGGCTTCGTCGGTCAGGGTACCGGGGGTGACGATCCGCACCACCTGCCGTTCCATCGGCCCCTTGCTGGCTGCGGGATCGCCCAGTTGCTCGCAGATGGCCACCGACAGCCCCAGCTTGACCAACTTGGCCAAGTAGCTGTCCACCGCGTGGAACGGGACGCCAGCCATCGGAATCGGTGCACCGGCCGACTGGCCGCGGGTGGTCAGGGTGATATTGAGCAACTCGGCGGCGCGCTGGGCGTCGTCGTAGAACAGTTCGTAGAAATCGCCCATCCGGTAGAACAGCAAAATACCGGGATGCTCGGCCTTGATGCGCAGATACTGCTGCATCATCGGGGTGTGATTGGCCAGGTCGGCAGCGGGTTCTGGCGGTGGATTCCGATTCATAAGATAAAATTTTAACAAAAACCACCTGAGGATGGGCCAGCGGCCCGCGCAAGGAGAGCACGATGCTGAAGCTCGAACAGATCCAGAAGAACGCCGCGATCTCGGGCCTGGAGCCTGGACAAGTGGTGCGCGTCGTCACCACCGAACCGGTTGGCGACAACGCGCTGACCGTCTACTACAAGACCGCCGATGGCAAATTACTGGAGCGGATGCTGTTCCGCACCGACGAGGCCACGCTGGCGCTGGCCGAAGCCGGTCGCCCCTGGGCGTTCGATGCCCCCGGCGAGGCGTTCAAGCTCGCCGCCGAAGCCTACCGCATCAACCTAGCCTATCTGTTCGATCCGATGATGGCGGTTCACACCTCGAACGTGGAGCCGTTGCCGCACCAGATCACCGCGGTCTACGAGTCGATGCTGCCGCGCCAACCGCTGCGCTACGTGCTGGCCGACGATCCCGGCGCTGGCAAGACCATCATGGCGGGCCTGTTCATCCGCGAACTGTTGATGCGCGCCGAAGCCCAGCGCGTGCTGATCGTCGCCCCCGGCAGCCTGGTCGAGCAGTGGCAAGACGAGATGGACGAGAAGTTCGGCCTAGCGTTCACGCTATTCTCGCGCGAGCAGGTCGAGCAATCCCGCAGCGGCAATCCCTTCGATGATATTGATCTACTCATCGCCCGCCTCGACCAACTGGCCCGCGCTGAAGACCTGCAAGACAAGCTGCGCCTGGGGTACTGGGATCTGGTGGTGGTCGACGAAGCGCACAAGCTCTCGGCCAACTACTTCGGCAATAAGGTTAACAAGACCAAGCGTTTTCAGCTCGGCGAGCTACTGGGTTCGATCACCCGGCATTTTCTGCTGATGACGGCTACGCCGCACAACGGCAAGGAAGAGGACTTCCAGCTGTTCCTGTCGCTGCTCGATACCGACCGGTTCTACGGCAAGTTCCGCGACGGTGTGCATCAGGTCGACGTGACCGATCTGATGCGCCGCATGGTCAAGGAAGACCTGCTCAAGTTCGACGGCACGCCGCTGTTTCCCGAGCGCCGGGCCTATACCGTCAATTACCAACTGTCCGACCGGGAAGCCGCGCTCTACGCTGCCGTCACCGACTACGTCAAGGAGCAGTTCAACAAGGCCGACCAACTGGCCGACGGTGGCCGCAAGGGCACGGTCGGCTTTGCCTTGACCACGCTTCAGCGTCGGCTCGCCTCCAGTCCCGAGGCCATCTACCAATCGCTCCAGCGCCGCCGTAACAAGCTCCAGCGCCGCGTTGAGGAAGAGAAGCTGGGCCAGCGCGGCAGGGCGCTGGCTGAAACGCTCGAAGGCAACGGCACAAACGGCATTCCCGAGGATCTCTGGGAGTCCGCCGATGTGCTGTCGCCCGACGCTTACGAGAAGTTCGAGGAAGACATCGTCGATCAAGCCACTGCCGCCCAGACCATTCAGGAACTGGAGGCCGAGATTCTCATCCTCAAGGGCTTGGAGGAGCAGGCCCGCCAGGTCGTCCACTCCGGCCAGGATCGCAAGTGGGACGAACTGTCCCGGCTGTTGCAAGACACGCCCGAGATGCATGATGCGGGAGGTCGTCCGCGCAAGCTGATCCTCTTCACCGAGCACCGCGACACGCTGAACTATCTGGCTACCCGGATCCGCCGGCTGAGCGGCAACGAAGACGCGGTGGTGATCATCCACGGCGGCGTCAAGCGCGAAGAGCGCCGTAAGGTACAGGAGCTGTTCCGCAACGATCCGACCGCGCGCGTGCTGGTCGCCACCGATGCCGCCGGCGAAGGCGTGAACCTGCAAAACGCCAACCTGATGGTCAACTACGATCTGCCATGGAACCCGAACCGGTTGGAACAGCGCTTCGGTCGTATCCACCGTATCGGTCAGACCGAGGTCTGCCACCTGTGGAACATGGTGGCCGCCGAGACCCGCGAGGGCGATGTATTCCAGCGTTTGTTCGAGAAGCTGGAAATCGAGCGTGCGGCTTTGGGTGGCCGCGTATTCGACATCCTGGGCGAGGTGTTCGAAGACCGCCGTCTCAAGGATCTACTGATCGAGGCCATCCGCTACGGGGCCGATCCCGAGGTTCGCGCCCGCTTGCTCAGGAAAATCGAAGGCGCGCTGGACACCCAGCATCTCGAAACCATCCTCAGGCGCAACGCGCTGTGCGAAGAGGTGATGGACGCGCAGCGTCTGTTCGCCGTCAAGGAGGCGATGGAGAGGGCCGAGGCGCGCAAGCTGCAGCCCTTCTTCGTCCGCTCGTTCTTCAACCAAGCCTTCCAGCAGCTGGGCGGCGAGCTGCGCCCGCGCGAGCCGGGGCGCTACGAGATCACCCACGTGCCTGCGCTCATCCGCGAGCGCGACCGCCGGATCAGTGGCCGCGACCGCCGCAATACCCATCCGGTGCTGCGCCGTTACGAGCGCGTGTGCTTTGAGAAGCAGTACGTGCGCTTGATCGACCGCGTTGGTGCACCGATGGCCAGTCTGCTGCACCCCCAGGGCTGTTCAACGCTAGAGTCCTTGGTAGGCGAGGAGCCGGTCGAAGTTGAGGGCATTGTCGTAGAGGCCCAAGCTGATATTACTGATGCCATTGAAACGCAACAGGTTCAGGGCAAAG
>Ga0116179_1000527_pt1 | contig 29633 bp, 30 predicted proteins | sample AD_UKC071_MetaG_FD_89751 | JGI IMG/M metagenome (GOLD analysis project Ga0116179, IMG submission 89751) | Active sludge microbial communities of municipal wastewater-treating anaerobic digesters from USA - AD_UKC071_MetaG | ecosystem: Engineered > Bioreactor > Anaerobic > Digestate | place: USA...
TCATAACTTGCGCTTCAGTGCAAGGCTCGATAAATCTCCTCGGCCAGCGCGCGCGAGATGCCTTCCACCGTGGCCAGCTCCTGCACGCTGGCCGCTTCCACGCCGCGCACGCCGCCGAAGCGCTGCAGCAGGCGCGCGCGCTTGCGCGGGCCGACGCCGGGGATCTCTTCGATGCGGCTGCCGCCCACGCGCACCTTGGCGCGCTGCGCGCGCATGCCGGTGATGGCGAAGCGGTGCGCCTCGTCGCGGATCTGCGCCACCAGCATCAGCGCCGCGCTGTCCTTGCCCAGGTAGACCTTCTCGCGGCCGTCGGCGAACACCAGCTCCTCCAGGCCGACCTTGCGGCCCTCGCCCTTCTCGACGCCGACGATCAGCGACAGGTCCAGGCCCAGGCTTTCGAACACCTCGCGCGCCATCGCCACCTGGCCGCGGCCGCCGTCGACCAGGACCAGGTCGGGCAGGCGCAGCACCTTGGGCAGCACGGTGTTGGCGGCGTCCGCGGCCATCTGCCCGGCGGCCTGGGCGGCGGTGCGGGCCTCGGCCACCTTGGCATAGCGGCGCGTCAGCACCTGGCGCATCGCGGCGTAGTCGTCACCGCCGGTGATGCCCTCGATGTTGAAGCGGCGGTAGTCGGCCGGCCGCATGCCGTGGTTCTCGTAGACCACGCAGCTGGCCTGGGTCGCCTCGCCGGCGGTGTGGCTGATGTCGAAGCATTCGATGCGCAGCGCGTCCATGTCCTCGACCACAAGGTCCAGCGCCTCGACCAGGGCCCGCGTGCGCTCGCGCTGGCTGCCCTCCTCGGCCAGCAGGCGGGCCAGGGCGATCTGCGCGCCCTTCTCGGCCATCTCCAGCCACACCTTGCGCTGTTCGCGCGGCTGGTGCTGGGCGGCGATGCGGCTGCCGGTCTGCTCGCTCAAGGCGGCCAGCAGGTCGGGCGACACCGGGCAGCTCAGCACCAGCAGGGCCGGCGGCGCCACGCCCAGGTAGTGCTGGGCGATGAAGGCTTCGAGCACTTGCTGCTCCACCGTCAGCGCGGCCTGGCGTTCCTCGGCCTCGTCTTCGGTCAGGGCCGAGGCGTCCTCCACATGCGCCGGGAAGTAGGCGCGGTCACCCAGGTGCCGGCCGCCGCGCACCATCGCCAGGTTGACGCAGGCGCGCCCGCCCTGCACCCGCACCGCCAGCACGTCGACGTCGCGCTCGCCGCCGGCCGTCAGGCTGCTCTCGTCCATGGTCTGCTGGTGCAGCACCCGGCTCAGGGCGGCGATCTGGTTGCGCACTTCGGCCGCGCGCTCGAACTCCAGCGCATCGGCGTAGGCCATCATCTGCGTCTGCAGGGTGCCGATCACCTCGTCGGTGGCACCCAGCAGGAAGCGCTCGGCATGGCTGACGTCGCGCTGGTAGTCCTCGGCCGAAATCAGCCCCACGCAGGGCCCCGAGCAGCGGCGGATCTGGTACAGCAGGCAGGGCCGGCTGCGGTTGGCGTAGACCGTGTCCTCGCAGGTGCGCAGCCTGAACGCCTTCTGCAGCAGCAGGATGGTCTCCTTCACCGCCCAGGCGCCGGGGTACGGCCCGAAGTAGGTGTGCTTGCGGTCGACCGCGCCGCGGTAGTAGGCGATGCGCGGGAACGGATGGCGCTGCAGCTTCAGGTAGGGGTAGCTCTTGTCGTCCCGGAACAGGATGTTGAACCGCGGGTTCAGCGTCTTGATCAGGTTGTTTTCCAGCAGCAGCGCCTCGGCCTCGGTGCGCACCACCGTGGTCTCCAGCCGGGCGATGCGGCCGACCATCACGCCGATGCGGGTGCCGCCGTGGTCCTTCTGGAAGTAGCTGCTGACGCGCTTCTTTAGGTTGCGCGCCTTGCCGACATAGAGCACGTTGCCCTGGGCGTCGAAGTAGCGGTAGACGCCGGGCAGGCTGGGCAGGGCCGCCACCTCGGCGAGCACACGCTCGCGCTGGGCCTCGGCCTCGGTGGGCTGGGCCATGGCTGCAGGGACGGGGACGGGCTCGGTCATCGGCAGGGCTTCGGGGGCTGCCGATTCTGCCGGTCATCGACCAACCCGCCGACAATTCCGCCGATGCAAGGCTGGCGCTGGGATGTCTTCTGCCGGGTGATCGACAACTTCGGCGACGTCGGCGTCAGCTGGCGGCTGTGCAGCGCCCTGGCGGCGCGCGGCCACGCGGTGCGGCTGTGGATCGACGACGCCAGCGCGCTGGCGTGGATGGCGCCGGGCGGCGCGGCCGGCGTCACGGTCCATGCCTTCGACGACGCGTCGGCGGCCGCCGAGGTCGGCGACGTGGTGGTCGAGACCTTCGGCTGCGACCCACCGCCCGCCTTCGTCGCCGCGATGGCGGGCCGGCCCGTGCCGCCGGTGTGGATCAACCTCGAATACCTCAGCGCCGAACCCTATGTCGAGCGCAGCCACGGCCTGCGCTCGCCGCAGTTCAGCGGCCCGGGCGCGGGGCTGGACAAATGGTTCTTCTACCCCGGGTTCACGGCCCACACCGGTGGGCTGCTGCAGCATCCACCAGCGCCTGATGCGGCCGAGGCCCGCGCCTGGGTCGCAGCGCAGGGCTGGGCGCCGGCGCCCGGTGAGCGTGGCGTGCTGCTGTTCGGCTATGCCAGCCCGGCGCTGCCGGACCTGATCGCCGCATTGGCCGCGGCGCCGGCCCTGCTGTGGGTGCCGCCGGGCAGCCTGCAGGACCAGCAGGCCGGCCTGGCGCTGCCGGCCGGCCTGCGGGTGCAGCCGCTGCCCTGGCTGCCATCGACCGCCTTCGACCGCCTGCTGCAGGCCGCCGACCTGCGCCTGGTGCGCGGCGAGGACTCGTTCGTGCGCGCCCAGTTGCTGGGCGACGCGCCGCTGCTGTGGCAGATCTACCCGCAGGACGACGGCGCCCATGGCCCGAAGCTCGACGCCTGGCTGGACCTGCAGTTGGCGGGCGCCGCACCCGGCCTGGCGGCGGCGGTACGCCGTGCGCACGTCGCGATCAACGGCCTGGCGCCAGGGCCGTTCGCCCTGCCCGACGCGACCGCCTGGGCGGCCCGGCACCAGGGCTGGCAGACGCAGCTGCGCAACCAGCCCGACCTGGTGACGCAGCTGCTGGCCTTCGTGGAAACCCGCAAACGGGCGATTTCCGGCTAAAATCGCGGGCTTTGCTTCACGCCGGCTCAGGCCACGCAGCGCCAACCGGGGCCTGGACCACAGGCCGCGCCAAGCCGGCACCAACCCCGTCGATCACCCCGGGAACCCCCATGAAAATCGCTCAAGAAATCCGCGCCGGCAACGTCATCATGCAGGGCAAGGACCCGTGGGTCGTGCTCAAGACCGAATACTCGCGCGGTGGCCGCAATGCCGCCACCGTGCGCATGAAGCTCAAGAGCCTGCTGAACAACCAGGGCACCGAGACGGTGTTCAAGGCCGACGACAAGATGGACCAGATCGTGCTCGACAAGAAGGAGTGCACGTACACCTACTTCGCCGACCCGATGTACGTCTTCATGGACGCCGAGTACAACCAGTTCGAGGTCGAGGCCGAGAACATGGGCGACGCGATCCAGTACCTGGAAGACAACATGCCCGTGGAAGTCGTGTTCTACGACGGCAAGGCCATCTCGGTGGAACTGCCCACCAGCCTGGTGCGCGAGATCACCTGGACCGAGCCGGCCGTCAAGGGCGACACCTCGGGCAAGGTGCTGAAGCCGGCCAAGCTGGCCACCGGCTTCGAGATCATGGTGCCGATCTTCGTCGCCCAGGGCGACAAGGTCGAAATCGACACCCGCACCCACGAATACCGCAAGCGCGTCTGAACCTGCGCACCGCGCCGGACCACGACCACGCAAGGGCACCTCGGTGCCCTTTTTGCTGGCCGTGCGGGTGCGATACCGTCACGCATGGCCTTCGATTTCGACGCCGCGGTGCAGGCACCGCACCGCATGCAGCCCGGGCTGCGCCGGCTGGCGGCGGGCGCGCGGCAGCTGACGCCAACGATCGCCGACGCCACCGGCGCGCTGGCCGGCGCCGACAGCCGCCGCACCGACGCCGGCCAGCGCCACCTGCGCGAGAAGCTGGCCGTGCTCGGCGCCTTCGCGCCGCAGGCCCTGCTGCAGGTGCCGGGTTTCGACGCCGGCCCGGCCCTGGCCGCACTGGCCGCCCAGGCGGCTGCCGAACACCCGGACGCCTTCGCCATCGACGGTGACCACTGGCTGGCCCACGGCCTGGGTTGGGCGCTCGATGGCGACGCACCGGTGGAACTGGCCCCGGGCTGGCCCGAAGTCGGCACGGTGCTGGCCGCGCTGGAACCGGGCTGGCGCCGCACCGCGCTGCTGAGCCTGGCCTTCGCCGAGGACTTTGCGGTGATCGACGCCACCACCGGCACCCTGCCCTGGCTGGCGGTGGCCCTGCCCTCGGTCTGGGCGCCCGAGCACAAGGTGGGCCGCAGCTTCGCCGAGGCCCATGCGCCCGTGGCCGACAACCGCCTCATCACCGGTGCCGCGCCGCAACTGGTCAAGCTGGTGACGGGCGGCGAGCGCTGGGAGCGCTTCGTCTGGACGCTGACCGCCCATCCCCGCCTGCACGCCCATCCGGATCGCGTCGACCCGGCCCGCTGGGCGCCGGGCCTGGACGACGACAGCCTGGCCGCCCAGACCTGGTGGCGCACCGAGCGCCAGACCTTCATCCCCGTGCCCGGTGCGGCGCAGGCGGTCTTCACCATCGGCGTCGATGTGCAGCCGCTGGCCCGGGCGATGGCCACACCGGCCATGGCCGGCCAAGTGCACGACGCGCTGGCGTCGATGAGCGATGCGGTGCTGGCCTACCGCGGCCTGAGCACTGCCCGCCCGGCCCTGCTGCGCTGGCTGGCGCGGCGGGCGGCCGAAGCCGCATGAGCTGGGGCCCGGTCGAGCCGGCGCACATCGACTTCAGCGATGCCCTGGCGCCCAGCGCGCCCGCCTTCGGTGACCTCTACCACACGCGTGCCGGCGCCGACGGCCAGGCCCGGCATGTCTTCCTGGCTGGCAACGGCCTGCCGGGGCGCTGGGCCGGCCGCGACCGCTTCGTGGTGCTGGAGACCGGCTTCGGCCTGGGCAACAACTTTCTCGCCACCTGGGCGGCATGGAAGGCGGACCCGCAGCGCTGCGACCGGCTCTGGTACGTCGGCATCGAGAAGCACCCGCCGCGCCGCGACGACCTGGCACGCGCCCAGGCGCAGACGCCGCACCCTGCCCTCGCCGCCGAACTGCGGCGCGCCTGGCCGCCGCTGACGCCGGACCTGCACCTGCTCGACCTCGACGGCGGCCGGGTGCGGCTGCTGCTGGCCTTTGGCGACATCCACCGCGTGCTGCCCGACCTGGTGCTGCAGGCCAATGCGTTCTACCTCGACGGCTTCGCCCCGGCGCGAAACCCGGCCATGTGGGAGGCCCACCTGCTGCGCCAGCTGCCGCGGTTGGCCGCACCCGGCGCTTCCGTCGCCACCTGGAGCGTGGCGACTGCCGTGCGCCAGGGACTGTCGGCGGCCGGCTTCCGCGTCGACAAGCAGCAGGGCTACGACGGCAAGCGCGAGATGACAGTCGGCCGCTTCGCGCCGCGCTTCACCCCGCCCGCACCGCCGGGCCGGGTGGCGCAGGCCGGCGTGCGCCAGGTGTCGGTGGTGGGCGCGGGCCTGGCGGGCTGCGCCGTGGCCTCGGCCTTGGCCGCACGGGGTCTGGCGGTGACGGTGATCGACCGCCAGCCCGGGCCGGCGCGCGAAACATCCGGCAACGCCGGCGGGCTGTTCCACGGCGTGGTGCATGCGCAGGACGGCCCGCACGCCCGCTGGCTGCGCGCGGCGGCGCTGCACACGGCGCGGGTGCTGCGGCCACGGGTGGCTGCCGGCCAGGTGCCGGGGCAGGTCGACGGCCTGCTGCGGGGTGAGCGCATGCTCACGCGCGAGGCCATGCAGCGGCTCATCGACACGCTGGCCCTGCCTGACGATTTCCTGCGTCTGGCCGACTGGCCCGGCCCCGGCCAGGGCCCGGCCTGGCTGTACCCGGATGGCGGCTGGGCCTCGCCCGCGGCGCTGTGCGCGGCCTGGCTGGATGCGCCGGGCATCACCACCCGCTTCGGCCAGGCGGTCGACGCCCTGCAGCGGGTGGGCGACCGCTGGCAACTGCTGGCTGATGGCCGGTCGGTGCTCGCCGAAGCCGATGCGGTGCTGCTCTGCAACGCCGCCGATGCACAGCGCCTGGCCGGCGTCTCTGCCGCCCACTGGACCCTGGGCCTGGCACGCGGCCAGACCACGCTGCTGCCCGCGTCGACCGCCGGCCTGACCGACCTGCCCCAACCGCTGGCCGACGGCGGCTATGCGCTGCAGCTGGCCGACGGCCGCTGGCTGTGCGGCGCGACGTCGCAGCGCGACGACGCCGATCCAGCGCTGCGCGGGGCCGACCACGGCGACAACCTGACCAAGCTGCGCCGGCTGACCGGATGGACCGGCGACATCGACCCGGCGCAGCTCGAAGGCCGCGTCGGCTGGCGCCTGCAGGCCGACGACCGCCTGCCGCTGCTGGGCCCGCTGCCCGACCTGGCCTCGGCCGGCCGCCCGGTCGACCAGCCGCGCCGCATGCCGCGCCAGCCGGGGCTGTGGGTCTTCACCGCGCTGGGGTCGCGCGGGCTGACGCAGGCCGCGCTGGGCGCCGAGGTGCTGGCCTCCTGGCTGACCGGCGATCCGGTGCCGGCGCCGGCCGCGCTGCTGGATGCGCTGGACCCGGCGCGCTTTGCCACCCGTGCGGCGCGGCAGGCGGCGCGGGGTTCTTCAGTCGAATGACAGGCGCTGAACGCCTGCGGGCGTGCCCAGCAGGCAGACCCGCGCACGGTGGCGGGCGAAGATGCCCACCGTCACCACGCCGGGCCACTGGTTGACCTCGGTCTCCATCGCCAGCGGGTCGCTGATCTGCAGGCCGCGCACGTCCAGGATCAGGTTGCCGTTATCCGTCGTCACGCTGGCGCGCACGGTCGCCTGGCCGCCGTAGGCCGCGGCAAAGCGCCGCGCCACCTGGGCCGCCGCCATCGGGATGACTTCCACTGGCAGCGGGAAGCGGCCCATCACGTCGACCAGCTTGCTCTGGTCGGCGATGCAGACGAAGCGCTCGGCCAGGTCGGCGACGATCTTCTCGCGCGTCAGCGCCGCGCCGCCGCCCTTGACCATGTTGCCGCGGTGATCGATCTCATCGGCACCGTCGATGTAGACCGGAATGCGCTCGACCTGATTGGCATCGAGCACGGCAATGCCATGCGCCTGCAGCCGCTGCGTGCTGGCCACCGAGCTGCTGACCGCACCGGCGATGCGGTCCTTGATCGTCGCCAGCGCGTCGATGAAGCAGTTCACCGTCGAGCCGGTGCCCACGCCCACCACGGTGCCGGGCACCACCATGTCCAATGCCGCGCGGCCCACCAGCGCCTTCAGCGCGTTCTGGGCATCCTGGGCCTTCAGTTCATCCTGGTTCATGACGCAAATCGGTGGCCACGAAGGCCTCTGGGACAATCCCGAATTATGGCTTTGATCCCCTACGCGCTGACCCGCCCCTTCCTGTTCGGCCTGGACCCCGAGCGCGCCCACGAGCTGACGCTGGAGTCCATCGCCACGCTGCAGAACACGCCGCTGCAATGCCTGTGGCAGCAGCCGCGGGTGGCCGACCCGGTGACGGTGGCGGGCCTGACCTTCCCCAACCGCATCGGCCTGGCCGCCGGACTGGACAAGAACGGCCGCTGCATCGACGGCCTGGGCGCGATGGGCTTCGGCTTCATCGAGGTGGGCACGGTCACGCCCAAGGGCCAGCCGGGCAACCCCAAGCCGCGCATGTTCCGCATCCCCGAGCGCGATGCGCTGATCAACCGCCTGGGCTTCAACAACGAGGGGCTGGACAGCTTCCTGGCCAATGTGCGGCGCGCCCGCAGCTTCCGCGCCGCCGGCGGCGTCCTGGGCCTGAACATCGGCAAGAACGCCGCCACGGCCATCGAGGACGCGGCCAGCGACTACCTGGCGGGCCTGGACGGCGTGTACCCGCATGCCGACTACGTGACGGTCAACATCAGCAGCCCCAACACCAAGAACCTGCGCGCGCTGCAGAGCGACGAAGCGCTGGACGCCCTGCTCGACGCGCTGCAGCAGCGCCGCCAGCAGCTGGCCGCTCAACATGGACGGCAGGTGCCGATGTTCGTGAAGATCGCGCCCGACCTGGACGAGGCGCAAGTGGGCGTGATCGCCGCCACGCTGCGCCACAACGGCATCGACGGCGTGATCGCCACCAACACCACGATCGCCCGCGACGCGGTGGCCGGCCTGGCGCATGCCGACGAGGCCGGCGGCCTGAGCGGGCGGCCGGTGTTTGCCGCCAGCAACCGGGTGATCACCCAGCTGCGGGCCGCGCTCGGTGCGGGTTATCCGATCATCGGCGTGGGCGGCGTGCTGTCGGGTGGCGACGCCGCCGCCAAGCTCGCCGCCGGTGCCGACCTGGTGCAGGTCTACACCGGGCTGATCTACAAGGGCCCGCAGCTGGTGGCCGACTGCGCGCGGGCGCTGGCCAGAGCTTGAGACAGCGGGCGCGAAGCCAGCCGATCAGTACCAGTCTTCCAGCAGCAAGCCGGGCACCCGCGAGAACTCGCGTGTGTTGTGGGTGACCAGGGTGCAGCCATGGCGGCGCGCCGTGGCGGCGATCAGCAGGTCGGCCAGGCCGATGGGTGTTCCGGCTGCTTCCAGTTGCAGGCGGATGCGCGCCGCATGGTCGGCGGACTCGGCGTCGAAGTCCAGTTCGCCGCAGGTGGCCGTCAGTTCGTCGAACGCCGACAGCGCCGCCTGCATGCCCCTGCGCAGCAGCCCGAACCGAACCTCCAGGACGACCACCGACGGAATCGCCAGTTGATGCGGTCGCAGGGACTGCAGCCGGGGCACCACGCCACCCTCACGCCGCATGTAGTAGGAGACGATGTTGGTGTCCAGCGCGTAGACCATCAGAGGTCACGCTCGGGGTCGGGCGCCAAGCCCGCACGCAATTCCTCGGCCAGCGGAAAGTCCGGGATCGACCCGGCCAGCGCCAACACGGCCGCCGGCCAGGCATCGTCAGTGGCCCGGCGGATCAAGTCCGCCACGAACTGGCTCTGCGACACCTTGCGCTGAGCCGCCGCCTCACGCAGCTTGGCCTGGGTCGCGTCGTCGATGTACAGGGTGATCTGGGCCATGCGCAAGCCTCCACTTACATCGGCAAGTATATGGTTGCAGCCAGCGCAGCGGCTGGGCAGCCATCAAGCCTGGTCGTGGAAGAAATCCGCGATCAGCGGGTTCACAGCCTGGGGGTTCGTGACTGGCGCCATGTGACCCAGGCCGGGCAGAACCTGCAGCCGCGCCTGCGGCAGCGCACCGGCCAGCAAGGGCAGCAGATCATGTGCCGAGGTGGGCGAGACCTCGCCGCCCAGCAGCAGCACCGGCAAGGCCAGGCCGGCAAGATCGGCAAGTTGCCAGGGCTCGGCAAAGATCGCATCGGTCCACTGCCGGATGGGCCGCATCGATTCGGCCACGGCACCGCGCCGCGCCTCGGGCATCGCAGCCCAGGCACCGGCACCCATCCAGTAGTCGATGAAGCCCGCGGCGGCGGTGGTCAGGTCACCCTGGTCCACCTGGGCCATGGCGGTGGCGGCCACCGCAGCGATGCCGATGGCCCCGGGCTGGCCCGGGTGCGGCTGGCCCAGCAGCGGAAACAGCGTGGGCTCGAACAGCACCAGCGAGGCCACACGTTCAGGCCAGGCCAGCGCAATGCGCGTGGCCACCGCACCACCATAGGAATGGCCCACCAGGTGCAAGCGCGGCCCCAGGCCCTGCAGCAGCGGTGCCAGCGCATCCAGCTCGTGCTGCAGGCGGGCACCGGCCACCACCGGCCAGGCCGCGCTGCGGCCAGCGCCCAGCAGGTCGGGCGCCAGCACATGAAAGCGCGGTGCCAGCAGGTCCATCAGGCCGCGCCACTGGCTGGACGAACTGGCGTTGGAATGCAGGCACAGCACGGGTGTGCCCTGGCCGGCCTGGCGGACGAATGGGGTGCTTGCCTCGGTCATCCGAATCCTCGCACTGTCACCAGCCGCAGGCGCCGACCTCAGCAACACGGCAACGCCCGGGCCTGGGTGACAGGGTTGGGGGCGGCGCTCTGCCATCAAGGGCACACCGTCGCCCGCATGGACGTCCGTCACTACAGAGCCGACCAACTCGTAGCAAATTGTGTACTTGCAGCGCTTAAGCGCTGATCGGCAGGCGCCGAAGGCGGCGCCGGCTAAGGGTCAGGACGGCTGCGAGGCCGGCAACGCTCAGCGCCCAAGTCTGGGGCTCGGGCACCGGCGCATAGTTGTGGCCGGAAGCAGAGATCAGGAACACCTCATGCGCTGGTGCATCGGCGGACGCCACGGCGTTGACCACCGCCGACGAGACACCCACGGGTGGGGCGCATTCATTGCACCAGACCGCCAGATTGAGCCAGGACAAGGCGGCAATGCCGTCCGAGTCCGAGTCGTCGCGCCCGACCGAAGAGGCGGTCTGGAATTGAGTGCGGTAGTCGAGCTGGATCTGGTAGCCCACGGTGAGGCCATCAATGAAGGTTCCGCCAGTCGTCTTGCTCGGATTGTTCTCGTTGACGTCCAGGCGCAAAAAAACGGGCGGCAATCCACCCACCGTGGCCGTACCGCTACCAGACCCGAGCACTGCTCCCAGGGAGAGCTCGAGTTGAACCCACAGCGTGACGGGTGTGCCGATCGGCAAAGTGGGGGAGGAGACGGTCAAGATGTCAGCAGAACTCGTTTGGACTGAGGTGCCCGCATTGGCCCTCACCCAGTCCCCGGGAACGCCAACCCTCGTGGTGGCATAGGTGCTGGTATCGACGGCCACCGCTCCGAACCCGGTGGTCGCGGCGACTTCGACACCGAAGCGCGCACTCTGTTCGAGCACATAGACAGCGTCGGTTCCGTAGACCCAGCCGTTGTTGAAACCTTCCCCGATGTGGCAGCAATGGGTGGCACCGCCAAAGGCCAGAACGGCCGTGTCCAATTGCTGAGCCGCCGGGCTTGTGCTCCAGAGCACAAGGGCGAGCGCCGCCGGGGCAGAGATCTCAGTCGCCCGCCAGCGACCCCGAGATTGGGCTTGGACGGTGCGAAGTTCAGAGCTTATCGATGCGGGCATGGGGAATCTCCGATGGCGACTGCTTGTCGTGATTTGTCGGATGTCACGCGCACTTCAACCTTTTGTCAGGTGGCCTCAAGCTGGAAGTGCAACACCTTCACCCTGGATGGGCTCAGTTGGCGCCGGCTCCGCTCGTCTGAGCACGCAACAGCCTGAGAGAGGTGGAGTGGCAGCGGTTTGAACTTCTTCAGGTTGCCGGCAAACACCGGGGTGTTCGAACTGAGATTCGTCACTGCCACCGCATGGCTGACAGTGCCGACAGCGGAGGCGGCGATGGCCGCAGCCACCAAGGCCGGATGGCAGGTTGCCCGGCACAGCGCTCTCAAAGCATTCATCAGGTTCTCCCGAGGTGTGCGGTGTGTGGTGTGTGGTGTGTGGTGTGGCGCCAAGCTGACCCCATGTGGGTTGAAGCGCAATCCGACGCGCTGACAGATCACGGAGCCAGTGCCTCAACAAGGTGATTGCAGTCTCCTTGCGCACCGCTTTAAAGTCCTTTAGCCGCGTCCCGATGTCGTCAGGTTTGACGACGCGACGGCAGCCCAGGGAGGCCATTGATGCCCGGCGTTGTTCACTTTGGTGACTTCGAGTTGCGCCCGGGCCAGCGCCTGCTGCTGCACCATGGCGCGCCGGTGCAGTTAGGCGGCCGGGCCCTGGACCTGTTGCTGCTGCTGGTGGCGCAACGGCAGCGGGTGTTGTCCAAGCGCGAGCTGATCGACCACTGCTGGCCCGACCAGGCGGTGGAACCGAACAACCTGGCGGTGCAGATCTGGGCCCTACGCCGCCTGCTGGGCGCCGATGTCATTGCCACCGTGCCGGGGCGCGGTTACCAGTTTGTCGGTGTCGATGTCGCCTCGGCCGATGCAGCACCGACCGGCGATGCGGACGCGCCGTCGATGGCGCTGGGCGACGCTGCCCAGGACGGCCTGCGCCTGCTGCTGATCGACGACCATCCGCTCTTTCGCGAGGGCCTGGCCCTGGCCCTGGCGCAGGCGCTGCCCGGCGTGCAGGTCGCCACCTGCGCCACACCTGCCGAGGCGCAACGGCTGCTGGCGGCCGATGCCGACGGCATTGACCTGGTGCTGGTCGACCACCGCCTGGCCGGTGGCGTCTCGGGGCTGCACTGGGCGCGTGCGTTGCGGCAGGCCAGGCCGGCGCTGGCCGTGGCGCTGATGTCGGGCGCGGACGACACCAGCCTGCCGGCCCGTGCCCGCGACGCCGGGCTGGCGGCCTTCCTGCCCAAGACGCTGGACGTGACCACGCTGGCCCGGGTGCTGCAAGCCCTGCAGGCTGGCGACACCTGGTTTCCACCCGCCGCGGCCGCTGCGCCAGTCAATCCGGCCGCCGGGCTCACCGAGCGCCAGCAGCAGGTGGTACAACTGGCCGCCCAGGGCGCCAACAGCAAGGCCATTGGCCTGGCGCTGGGCATTTCGCCAGCCACGGTGCGCAACCACTTTGCGCAGATCTTCGAACGGCTGGGCGCGCGCAGCCGGGCACAGGCGGTGCAACTGCTGCGGCGCGCCGATGGGCTTGGGCGGCACAACCCGGATTGAGGGCAGATGGCCCCGCCCGACGACACGGCGCCCCCGCTGCCGCCCAACGCGAATATCGACGCTCTGGTGCTGCGCGACCAGGTGCTGGGCCTGTATGCGCAGGAGCGCCGCAGCCGGCCGATCGGCTGGGCCTTGCTCGCCGGCATGGTGCTGGTGTTTGGCCAGCGGGCTGGCGCGCTGCGCGCCGGCGCCTGGTGCGCGCTGATCGCCGCCGCCTTGGCCTTGTCGGTGTGGCGCCAGCGCGCCTTTGCGCAGGCCGTGGCCGACGGCAGCTGGGATGCCGAACACTGGGCCCGGCACAACCGCTGGGGCGTGGCACTTTCCGCCGCAGCGCTGGGCGCTTCGATGTGGTTTTTCTATCGCGACGAGCAGGGCGACCTGCGCTATCTGCTGCTGATGATGCTGCTGGCCACGGCAGCCGGCTCGATCAATGCCTATGGCCACGACGCCCGCTCGATGCGCGCCTGCCTGCTGGGCCTGGCTGCGCCGATGCTGGCCTGGATGCTGTTGCTGGGACTGCAGCGCAAGGCCGGGGTGGCCGGATCGCTGCTGTTCGTGTTCTACATCGGCATGCTGCTGCGCTTCGGCCATGCCCATGCCACCCTGCTCGCCGACAGCCTGCGCATGCGCCACGAGCAGCGTGCCCTGGTAGCTGAGCTGGAGCGCAAGACCGCCGAGGCTGAAAGCGCGGTGCGCGCCAAGAGCGCCTTCTTCGCCGCCGCCAGCCATGACCTGCGCCAGCCGCTGCAGGCCATGACCTGGTACGCCGAGGTGTTGGGCCAGCCGGATGCGCCGCCGCAGGTCGCGCAGCGGCTGCGCGAGAGCATCGCCGCACTGGGCGGGCTGTTCGACGCCATTCTCGGCATCGCCCGACTGGATGCGGGCAAGCTGCAGGCCGACCCGCAGCCCTTGGCGCTGAAGCCCCTGGTGCAACGCGTGGTCGCGCAGTTTGCGGGTCAGGCCGAATCCCGCGGCCTGCGGCTGCGCTGGCGCGTGCCGGCGCGGGCGGTGGTGCACAGCGATGCGGTGCTGCTGGAGCGGATGCTGGGCAACCTGCTGTCGAACGCGCTGCGCTGCACCGTGCGCGGCGGTGTGCTGATCGGCGCACGCCAGCGTGGCGGCGACTGGCTGCTGCAGGTCTGGGACAGCGGCATCGGCATCGCGCCGGCTGATCAACAGCGGGTGTTCGACGAGTTCGTGCAGTTGGGCAACCCACAGCGCGACGCTACCCAGGGTGTGGGCCTGGGCCTGCCGACGACGCGGCGTCTGGCTGACCTGCTGGGTCATGGGTTGCGGCTGAAGTCGAACCCCGGGCGGGGCAGCTGCTTCACGCTGTGCATGGTGCGCGTACCGCTGCCGCCGGCATTGGCGCAGGACAGCCCGCCGAGCCAGCCGCCGGCTGCGGCGCTGCAGGGCCGGGTGCTGCTGGTCGACGACCATGCCGCGGTGCGCCAGGCGCTGCAGCTCACGCTCGAACGCTGGGGCCTGGTCTGCGACAGCGCGGCCACGGCCGCCGAGGCGCTGGCCCTGGCCGACCGGCACCGGCATCACTACCAGGTGCTGCTGTGCGACCAGCGCCTGCCGGACGGGGCGGGCATTGCGCTGCTGCCCCGGCTGCGGGCACTGCAGCCGCAGGCTGCGCTGAGCGCCGTGATCTCCGGCGACGCGCCACCGGCAGACTGGCCGGACAGCGGGCCCCTGGTGAACCTGTGGCTGGCCAAGCCGCTGAAGCCGATGCAGCTGCGCGCACTGCTGATGCAGGCGCTGGCGCAGGCACCGGATCGCTGAATTCCCCTGCGTTCAACCCGGGCCCGGTCGCACCGGGAGCAGGGCCTGGCCCGATGGCAGGGCATCCGGTTCCACCGACCAACCGCGGTCGAGCAGCCGCTCGACGATCAAGCGCCGCGTCTCGTCGGGCGCCTGCATGCCCGAGCTGATGCGGTGCGCCATCAGCACGCCGTGGTTGAAGATCTGACGGTTGTAGAAGTAGGTGAGCTGGCGAACCGAGTTGCGGTAGATCCACAGAAACAGCGCCGAGATCAGCTCGATCACGACGCCGCAGGCGATCACCAACAGGCCGGCATCACCATCCAGCGCCCGGATGCCGAAACGCTCCAGGTCAAGCACACGCACGACGATGCCGCTCATGATCACCGCGAAGCCGATCCACATCGCGACGACGCTGTAGCGAAAGCTGCGCTGCGTCTGGTCGAGGCCAATGCTGTAGTAGGCCTCCAGTTGCACCCGGCTGTACGAGAGCAGTGGCACGAGTTGCAGGCGGTCGTCGACGGCGAGCCTCCCTTCAACCTCCTGCAATGCCTGGCTGCCCTGCTCGACCCTCTTTTGCAGTCGGTCTGCCGCCTCGTCGATGCTGATGGCCACCACGGTGCGGGTCAGCGCCAGCGCCTGGATCGGCAGATGCACAGGCAGCAGGGCCAGGAACAGCACCGCCAGGCTGCCCGGAATGGCGTGGTACCAAGGGCCCGCATAGGACCAGTGCCACAGCTGCGGCATCCAGATGAACCAGGCGTACCACATGGCGGCCAGGGCGCCGACGATCAGGCCGATGCAGACCACCAGCGCCAGATTGCGCAGGAATCGCGAGCGACCGAGCACCTGGTGCAGTGACTGCAGCGTCGCCAGGTCGAACTGCAGCACGTTGATCAGGCTGGCACCGGGCGAGTCCGCGGCAGATTCGCTGGTCATGCTACGCATTTCCGCTCAACCGAAGTGCATGCCCTGCACGCGCCGGATGGCCACGGCCTGCGCCGGGTTCAATGCGCACAGGCGATCAAAGTACTCGCCGGCGCTGTCGATGGTCGGGCCATCGCGCAGCGTCACCAGGCTGGGGCTGAAGACCGCGAACAGCTTGGCGAAGGGCAGTGTCACCGCGTCGTTGGCGATGACCGCCATGCCGGGGGGCGGCGCGGGTGTGTCGTTGGGGATGTCATACAGGTCCCACAGCGCCAGCGCCACGTTCGACTCGACGATGGGGCTGCGGGCCAGGCCGGCCGGCCGCTTCTCCCAGCTGCGGCCGTTGTAGCCCGCCGGGTTGGCCTTGCTCTGGTCGAAGCGGATCGCCAGCGCCACGAAGTGTGCCCAGCCCTCGGACAGCGCCAGCGCCGGGTGGCTGGCAGTGTCGATGTTGTGGCCGCCACCCGGCGTCGACACCTGGATGCAGCGGTGGCCCAGCGTGGCATGGCCCAGCTCGTGGTGCAGCGTGTCGAGGAAGGCCTGGCGTTGCGCGTCCGGATCGAAGTGCACGTTGAGCGCATGCAGGCCAACGTCGTAGCGGCTCCACATTGGGTTGTCGCTGCCCTGGTCATGCGGCGTCGGCGCCAGCGGCCGGTTGTAGATGCGCAGTGGCCGCAGCGGCGTGGTCATGCGCACACCCAGGCTGACGAGGCGGTCCACCGCGCGCGCGACATCGGTCTGCAATGTCGCACCTGCTGTGCAGTAGACGATGTGGCGGCTGTTGTCGCGGTGCAGTTCGGGCAGCAGGTGCCGACAAGGCACATGGCCCAAGGTGATCGGCTCGGCGGCCTGCTGCAGCTTCCAGTGGGCGCAAGGCAGCTTGAGCTTGGGTGAACCTGGACCGGGAAGGGTCACTTCGTCGTAGGCATGCTCGGGCTTGAGCTCCCAGTTCGGCGCAGTGATCGGATCACCGTCGACATGGGCGTAGACGAAGTCGGGGAGGACGTTGTACATGGGCGGCTCCGGGGGTTGGCTGGTGCCGCCAGCCCCCGGTGTGTCGGGCGGCCAGCGACTGGCCCCGACTGTGCAAACACCGCCTGTACGCGGCCATGGTGCAATTGCACCAGCCGTCCATCACTCAAGGGACGCGGGCGCCGTCGACGCTCAGAACACCAGCGCCACGCCCGTCTTCTGCTGAAGTTCCTCGGGCGTCACGCCAGGGGCGATCTCCACCACCTTCAGACCGGCCGGCGTCACGTCCAGCACCGCCAGGTCGGTGATGATGCGGTTGACCACGCCCAGGCCGGTCAGCGGCAGGTTGCACTCGGGCAGGATCTTCAGGTCGATGCTGCCGTCCTTCTTCTTCGCGACGTGCTCCATCAGCACCAGCACGCGCGCCACGCCGGCCACCAGGTCCATGGCGCCGCCCATGCCCTTGACCATCTTGCCGGGGATCATCCAGTTGGCCAGGTCGCCTTTGGCGCTGACCTGCATCGCGCCCAGGATGCTCAGGTTGATCTTGCCGCCGCGGATCATCGCGAAACTGTCGTGGCTGCCGAAGATGCTGCTGCCGGGCAGCGTGGTCACGGTCTGCTTGCCGGCGTTGATCAGGTCGGGGTCGACGTCGGCCTCGTCAGGGAAGGCGCCGATGCCCAGCATGCCGTTCTCGCTCTGCAGCCAGACCTCGATGTCGGGCGACACGAAGTTGGCCACCAGGGTGGGCAGGCCGATGCCGAGGTTGACGTAGAAGCCGTCCTGCAGTTCCTGGGCGGCGCGCGCCGCCATCTGGTCGTGGGTCCAGGCCATCTCAAACTCCCTTCGGGTTCTGCTTGGTGGTGCGCTTCTCGATGCGCTTCTCGGGCGTGGCGTTCAGCACCAGGCGGTGCACGTAGATGCCGGGCAGGTGGATCGCGTCCGGGTCCAGGCTGCCGGTCTCGACGATCTCCTCGACCTCGACCACGCTGATCTTGCCGGCCATGATCACCGCCGGGTTGAAGTTGCGCGCGGTGCGGCGGAACACCAGGTTGCCGCTCTTGTCGGCCTTCCAGGCCTTGCCCAGCGACACGTCGGGCACCAGGGCGCGCTCCATCACGTAGGTGGCGCCGTCGAATTCACGCAGTTCCTTGCCCTCGGCCACGATGGTGCCGACGCCGGTCTTGGTGAAGAAGGCCGGGATGCCCGCGCCGCCGGCACGCAGCTTCTCGGCCAGCGTGCCTTGGGGCGTGAACTCCAGCTGCAGCTCGCCGGCCAGGTACTGGCGCTCGAACTCCTTGTTCTCGCCGACGTAGCTGCTGATCATCTTGCTGATCTGGCGCGTCTCCAGCAGCTTGCCCAGGCCGAAGCCGTCGACACCGGCGTTGTTGCTGATGACGGTGAGGTTCTTCTTGCCGGTGTCGCGCAGCGCGTCGATCAGCGCCTCCGGGATGCCGCACAGGCCGAAGCCGCCAACGGCCAGCAGCTGGTCGTCGGCGACGATGCCAGCCAGTGCCGCTGCGGCGCTGGGATAGATCTTGTTCATGGAGCAGGTGTCCTTGAAGACGGTGGACGGGACGGTGCTTGCACCGGCTGAGCAGGGTCAACCGGAACGGCGCGAAGCGTACTACTTAAGCCATTACGTAGGGGTTACGTAAAATCGCCTAAGTTTCCGGAGAACCCGATGCCCGCTGCGTCCCTGGTGGAACTTCCCGCACTGCAAGCGATGCTGACCGACTTGGTCGCGCCCTGGGTGGCGCAATTGGGCCTGCAGATGCGCAGCGCCAGCCTGGGCGAGGTGGTGCTGGCCCTGCCCATCGTGCCGGCCCAGGTGCATGTGGGCGGCGTGCTGTGTGGCCAGGCGGTGATGGCGGCGGCCGACACCGCGATGATCCTGGCCATCGCCACGCAAGTCGGCGGCTTCAAGCCCATGACCACGGTGCAGCTGCAGACCAGCTTCCTGCGGCCCATCCCGGGCAGCCGCACCGATCCGGCCGGCGAGGCCCTGGTGACCGGCCGCGTGCTGCGGCTGGGCAGGAACCTGGTTTTCGGCGAGATCGAGGTGGCCGACCCCGCGGGCAAGCTGGCGGCGCATGCCACCACCACCTACGCGCTGCTGTGACACGGCCTTGAGCACCGCCATGCCCGACCTGGCGCTGGATTACCGCACCGGGTTCGATCTGGCCCCGATCGGCCTGGTGCTCAGCCGCCAGCGCCAGATCGTCGACTGCAACCAGCAGGTGCTGGCGATGTTCGGCGCGCGGCGCGACCAGCTGGTGGGCCAGAGCTTCGAGGTGCTCTACCCTACGGCCGACGAATTCCAGCGCACCGGCGAGCGCATCGTCGCCAGCCTGGATGCACAAGGCTGGTATGCCGACGACCGGGTGATGAAACGGCTGGACGGCCCGCAGCGCGGCGAGCTGTTCTGGTGCCATGTGGCCGGCCGTGCGCTGGACCCGGCCCAGCCGCATGCCGCGGGCATCTGGGCCTTCGAGGACCTGTCGGCCAAGCGCCGGCTGAAGGTCGACCTGACCGCCCGCGAACGCGAGATCGCCGCCCTGCTGGTCGACGGGCTGACCAGCAAGCAGATCGGCAGGCGCCTGGCTATCAGCCCGCGCACGGTGGATGTGTACCGGGCGCGGCTGATGCGCAAGCTGGGCGCGGCGACCACACCGGAACTGGTGAACAAGCTGCTGGCCGGTTGAACGGCCAAGACCGCTGTCGGTCTGTGTCGGCCGCGGGCTAGGATGCAGCGTTGAGCACCCGGGTGACCCACCAGAAAGGCCTGACGATGACGTCGACGTTCTTCCTCCGTCCCGGCGCGGCGGCCGTGCTGCTGGCCGCAGCCGGCGCGCAGGCCGCCAGCGTCACCTGCCAATCACGCAACCACCAGCGCGAGGACTGTCGCCTGCGGGGCGACGGTGAAGTCGTCCTGGCGCGCCAGCTCAGCAGCACCGAATGCGTCAAGGGGCGCAACTGGGACGAGACGCGCAGCGGCGTGTATGTGACGGCCGGCTGCGGCGGCGTGTTCGAGACCCGCGGTGGCTGGAACGACGGCCGTCCGCCGGGGGGTGGCTGGAACGGCCCGCCAGGCGGCACCAACGATGGTTGGCGCGACCTGATCGGCGAGCGGACCGGCTCTGGCGAACAGGCACTGCGGCAGCGCGGCTTCCACGAGATGCGCTCCGAACCGGCGCCGGGCGGGCGCCTGGGGTACTGGCGCTCGCCGCGCCGCGACTGCATCGAAGTCCGGGTGGCCGGACCGCGGTTCCAGAACATCCGACCCGTGGACCAGCGGGCCTGTGACGGCGGCTGGCCCGGACCCGCGCCGGGCCCAGGCCCGACCGGCGGGTCGCCGCAGGCGCGCGCCGAAGCGGTCTGCCTGAACCAACCGCCCGAGGGCGAAGCTGGCGACGGCCGCATCGAGCGCAGCACCCGCCTGGGGTCCGGCGAATGGGAGATCCTGGTGCGCTATCCCAGCGGGCGATTCGCCTGCTCGGTCAACGCCCGCGGCCAGCTGCGCTCGTACGCGCCGGCGCGCTGAAGCCCGGCGGCCGGGCAGGGCGCGGTCGCGCCCTGCCCGCACGGCCGCTCAGACGAACTCCCACACCTTGCCATTGAAGCGCTGCAGCTTCATGTACTCGACCACGCGGTAGTCGTTGGGCGCGGTGCTGATGGTGCTGCCCGGCAGCAGGGCCGGGTTGCGCCAGTTCTTCAGGTTCAGCGCCTGCTTCATGATGTTCTCGCGGGTCAGGTCGTCGCCACACTGGCGCAGCACCTGTTCGATGGTCTGGCCATAGGCCCAGCCGGCGAGGTTCAGCGAGTCCTCGATCTTGGCGTCGGGCATGTACTTCTTCATCCAGTCGAAGAAGGGGGCCAGTTCGGCGTCCTTGGCCCACTGCGGGTCGGTCGCGTCCTTCATGAAGCCGGCGGTCTTGATGCCCACCGACTTGTCCAGCCCGGCCGGCATCAGCGTGGCGCCCACGCTGGCCGAGCCCAGGTGCAGGTAGGTGTCGGGCTTCCAGCCCAGGTCGGCGATCTTGCGGATCGCCTGCGCCGCCTGCTTGGCGTAGGTGAACAGCATCAGCGTGTCCACGCCCTTGCCCTTCAGGCTGATCAGCTGCGAATCAACGGTCGGGTCGGTGGCCTGGAAACTCTCGGTGGCGATGATGGCCGAGTCCTTGCCGGCCACGCCCTCGCGCAGACCCTGCAGCAGTTCCTTGCCGAAGTCGTCGTCCTGGTAGAGCACGCCGATCTTGGCACCCGGGTGCGTGGCCAGGATGTTCTTCGCGTAGAAGGCCGCCTCGCCCATCAGCGTGGGCTGCCAGCCGATGGTCCACGGGAACTTCTCGCCGCTGGCGAACGTCGCCGAGCCGGCCGCGATGAACAGCTGCGGCATCTTCTGCTGGTTGAGGTAGGGCCGGGTGGCGGTGTTCAGCGCCGTGCCCAGCATGCCGAACATCAGCGCCACCTCGTCCTGCTCGACCAGCTTGCGCGTCATCTCCACCGCCTTGGGCGGGCTGAAGCCGTCGTCCACCGAGATGAAGTTGATCTTGCGGCCGTTGATGCCGCCCTTGTCATTGAGGAACTTGAAGTACGCGGCTTCCGCCCGGCCCAGCTGGCCATAGGCCGACGCCGGGCCGCTGTAGGCAATGGTCTGGCCGATCCTGATCTCGGTGTCGCTGGTGCCGGGGCCGTACTTCTTCTGCGCGAACGCGGCGCCAGGCAGCAGGCCGGCGGCGGCCGCGCCCAGCACGATCTGGCGGCGGGTGGTCTGGGTCATCGCTTGTCTCCTTGGTTGGAATCGGTACGGAGTTCTGATGCAGCTGTCGTCGCGAGCGGGTCGAGGTTGCGTCGGGAAGCGCAGCCGTAAGCCCGTACGGCGCGCATCGCAGGCGCAAGATCGGCCCGCGCAGCAGACAGAGGCGTCAGAACTTGTTGGGGCCCATGTAGCCGAACAGGAAGCCTGCGACCTTGCGCATCTGGATCTCCTCCGAGCCCTCGGTGATGCGGTAGCGGCGGTGGTGGCGGTAGATGTGCTCGAAGGGCTTGTGGCGGCTGTAGCCGATGCCACCGTGCACCTGCATCGCCCGGTCGGCCGCCTCGCACACCAGGCGGTTCGCCCAGTAGTTGCACATCGAGACCTTGTCGCTGAGCTTCTTCTCCACCTCGGGGTGCGGCATCTGGTCCATTTCCCAGGCCGTCTTGCGGATCAAGAGGCGCAGCATCTCGCACTGCGTGGCCAGTTCCACCAGCGGGAACTGGATGCCCTGGTTGCGCGCCAGTTCCTCGCCGAAGGGCTTGCGCTCACGCGCGTACTTGACGCTCTCGTTGACGCAGAACTGCGCCGCCCCCAGCGAGCTGGCGGCCTGGCGGATGCGGTTCTCGTGCACGAAGCTCTGCGCCAGCGGCAGGCCGCGGCCCTCGGCGCCGAACATCGCGTCGGCCGGCACCCACACGTTGGTGAAGCTCACCCGCGGGTGGTCGGTGGGCATGTTGAAGGTCCAGAGGTATTCCTCGATCTTCACGCCCGGGGTGTCGGTCGGCGTCAGGAAGCAGGTGATGCCCAGCGCGTCGCCGGCCTTGCCGCTGGTGCGCGCGAACAGCGCGCAGTGCGTGGCCGTGTGCATGCCGGTGGTCCACATCTTCTCGCCGTTGATCAGCCAGCCGTCCACGCCGTTGCGCGTCTCGCGCACGGCCTTGGTCTCCATGTGGGTGGCGTCGCTGCCGTGGTTGGGCTCGGTCAGGCCGAAGGTGATGCGGGTCTCGAAGTTCAGCTGGCCCTGGATGAACTTGTCCTTCTGCGCCTGGGTGCCGAAGTCGCGCAGCATCACGATGACCGGGAAGTTGCCGACCACCGAATGCTCGTTCTGCAGGTCGTTGAACAGGCCCAGGCCCTTGGCCGCCAGGTGGTCGCGGATCACGCTCATCCACAGGTTGCCGATGGCCTGGCCGCCGAACTCCTTGGGCAGGGGCAGGCGCCAGAAGCCGGCCTTGTCGGCGATCTTCTTGCACGCGACCAGCAGTGCCTCCCACTCGGGCCGCGGCAGGCCGCCCTTGTCGAAGTCGGTGCGCGCCCATTCACGCCGGTGGTCGAAGAAGCGGTCGTTGTCGTCCTTCGCCTGCAGCGGCTTGATCTCCTGGTCGATGAAGCGGTCCAGGTTCTTCAGGAACTCGCTCAGCTCATGCGGAAGGTTGAAGTCCATCGTGTCTCACTCCTGGGTGGTGTGTGTCGGGACCGCGCGCAATTCGACGGCGCGGCGGTACGGGGCATAACTCGGTTGGTCGATGGCCAGCTTGTCCAGCGTGCCGGTCCACAGGTGGGCGCGCAGCGCCGGGTCCTGGGCGTCGATGGCGCCGCTGCGGATGGCCAGCGCCAGCTCGGCGTCCAGCGCATCCAGCGAGGCGCCATCGGCGGCGTGCTTCAGCAGGCTTTGCAGCCGATCCAGCGCAGCTGCATCGGCGGCCGGGCCCAGGCGCATCTCACGCGCAGCCAGATCGACAGCATTGGCCGCCACGCGGGCCTGGAAGGCGGCATTGCCCTGCAGCTGCGGCAGCAGCACGTCACGCAGCAGCCGGGCAACCGCATCGAGCAGCGCGGGGCCGCGTGGGTGGTCAAGCACAGGCGTCCTCCGAGTCCAACAGGCGCAGCAGGTCGATCTGGTTCTCGGACACACGCCGGGCGATCATCGCCCGCTCGACCGACGGGTCGCGCCCGCTCTCGAACCAGTCGCGCATGCCGGCGCAGCCCAGGCCCCAGCGCAGGCTGCCGGCGGCCTGCCACCAGCGCACCCGCTGCGCATCGACCGGCTCGCCCGTGGCGCCTTGCCAGGCGGCGAACAGTTCCTCGCGCTGGCCCAGGCCGGCCACCGGGTTCGTGATCTGGCCGAAGCGCCAGGGCGGCAGGCAGACCCAGGCCAGGTCCTCGGCCGGGTCGCCCAGGTGGGCGATCTCCCAGTCGAGCACGGCGCGCAGGCCCTCCTCGCCGACGATGACATTGCCCAGCCGGTAGTCGCCATGCACCAGGTGCAGGCGCGCCGGTTCGGCGGGCAGGTGGCGCTCCAGCCATTTCAGCGACCACTCGAACACCGCGTCGGGCTGGGCCATCGCATGGCAGCGGCGCTGCAGCGCGGCCAGCGTGGCGGCGGTGCTGCGCACCGGCAGCGCGGGCAGCCTGTCCAGCGGCTGGCGGTGCAGTGCGCCGGCCGCCGCGCCCAGCTGGCGCACGAGCACGCGCCGGGCCTCGGCGTAGGGCGCATCGCGCTGGATCTTGCGGGCGATGGTCTCGCCGGCGATGCGCCGCATGATGAAGCCGTCGCCGATGCCATCGGCCGGCACCAGGGTGTGGACCACCTCGGCCACCGGCACGCCGCTGCCGGCCAGGCCGCGCACCAGATCGGCCTCCAGCGTCAGGCTCAGCGATTCATTGCCACGCAGGCCGCCGGGCGAGCGGCGCAGGATCAGGCCTTGCGGCACACCTTCACCGACCGCATCGAACGACCAGGTCTGCAGCGTGGCGCCGGCCGACAGCCGCTGCAGTGCGGCGCAGCCGGTCACCCCGGGCAGCAGGCGCGGCAGCAGCGCATCCAGCCCGGCCTGAAGGTCTTGCTGGCTACTGCTCATCGCTTCGGCCACCAGGGGTACTGCGGCGGCATGTCGCTCGACACCTTGCCGGGGAAGTTCGGCGTGCGCTTCTTGATGAAGGCGGCCACGCCCTCGCGCACATCGGCGCTGGCGCCCAGGTGCACGTTCAGCGCGGCGTCCACGCCCAGCGTGCCCCAGGGCGACGGCTCGGCACTGAAGCGCCACAGCATCTGCCGCGTGATGGCCGTGGCCACCGGCGCGATGTTGTCGGCGATCTCGCGGGCGATTTCCATGGCCTTGGGCAGCAGGGCCTCGGGCGCCAGCGGCTCTTCGATCAACCCGCCCCGCGCCGCCTCGGCGGCGTCGAACACGCGGCCCGAGCAGCACCAGCGCAGCGCCTGCGGCAGGCCGACGATGCGCGGCAGGAACCAGGCACTGCCGGCCTCGGGCACCAGGCCGCGGCGGGTGAACACGCAGCCGTAGCGCGAGCTGGTGCTGCCCAGGCGGATGTCCATCGGCAGCGTCATCGTCAGGCCCACGCCCACGGCCGGGCCGTTGATGGCGGCGATGCTGGGTTTCGTGCAGTTGAAGATCGCTTCGACGAAGCCACCGCCCTGGCGCGGCGCCTGCGAGTTCTTGCCGGCATCGCCGAACAGCTTGTCGGTGTCGCCGAAGCTGTTGGCGCCATCGGAGATGTCGGCGCCGGCGCAGAAGGCCCGGCCGGCGCCGGTGACCACCACCACGCGCACGGCGTCGTCGGCGTCGGCGCGCTGGAAGGCGGCGGTGAGCTCGCGACCCATCTGCGCGGTGTAGGCGTTGAGCTTGTCGGGTCGGCTCAGCGTCAGCAGCAGCACGCCGGATTCGAGCGTGCTGGTGATCTGCGGCGCGGTGGTTGGCGCGGTGGATTCCATCGGCGGTCCTGTCTCCTGGCGTCGGTCATTCGGCGATGACTGCGCTTTGATCATGGGCCGCCGGGCCGGCGTGTTGATGTCTCGTGAGCGACGGAAGCGCACCGCGGCCGCGCCGCACACTGCCCGCTGATCCGGTGCGCCATCCTGTGCGCCAGTGCTTTCCCGAGGACACCATGGACTTCGACTTTTCGCCCGACCAGCAACAGCTGAAGGACCAGGCCCGGCGCTACCTGGACGACCACTGCAGCAGCACCGCCGTGCGCGCCGTGCTCGACGGCCCGCAGAGCCACGACGCCGCGCTGTACGCCGGCCTGGGGCAGCAGGGCTTCCTGGGCGCGGCCATTCCCGAGGCCTATGGCGGCAGCGGTGCCGGCTACGGCGAGCTGTGCGTCATCGCCGAGGAACTGGGCCGTGCCGTGGCGCCGGTGCCGTTCTCCTCCTCCATCGGCCTGTGCGCCGAACTGCTGCTGCGCGCCGGCACCGAGGCGCAGAAGCAGCGCTGGCTGCCGGGCCTGGCCGATGGCAGCGTGATCGGCTGCCTAGCCCTGGCCGAGCAGCCGGGCCGGGTGACGCCGGCCTCGCTGTCGAGCACGGGCAGCCATGGCCGCATCACCGGCACCAAGCGCCCGGTGACCGATGGCGACATCGCCCACATCGCCGTGGTGGCGACGAAGGACGCGGGCGGCGGCGTCTCGCTGCACATCGTCGACCTCCAGGCCGCCGGCGTGCAGCGCCAGGTGCTGACCAGCATCGACCCCACGCGCAGCCAGGCGCAGATCAGCTTCACCGGCGCCGAGGCCGAGCCGCTGGGGGCGGCCGGTGCGGGCTGGGCGCTGCTGAACGCCGTGATCGACCGCGCGGCCGTGCTGATGGCCTTCGAGCAGGTGGGCGGCGCCGACAAGGCGCTGCAGACCGCCTGCGCCTACGCGCAGGAGCGCTTCGCCTTCGGCCGGCCCATCGCCAGCCTGCAGGCCATCAAGCACATGCTGGCCGACATGTACGTGTCGGCCACGCTGGCGCGCAGCAATGCCTACTACGGCGCCTGGGCGTTGCAGGCCGACGCCCCCGAGCTGGCCGAGGCCGCGGCCACCGCGCGGGTCAGCGCCAGCCAGGCCTACCAGCACTGCGCGCGCAACAACATCCAGGTCCACGGCGGCATGGGCTTCACCTGGGCCTACGACTGCCACCTGCACTACCGCCGCGCCAACCTGCTGGCGCTGCAGCTGGGCAGCCTCAGCGAATGGGAAGACCGCCTGGTCGGCCACCTCGTCGCCAAGCGCCACGCCGCCTGACCCCCGCGGACCCAAGGAGCACACCATGAACTTCGACGACACCCCGCAGGAAGCCGCGTTCCGCGCCGAGGCACGCGCCTGGATCGACGCCAACGCGCCGAAGCACCTGCACGACCAGCTGGCCGCTGCCGGCTACGGCCAGAGCCCGCTGGCCAGCGGCGACGCCATCGCCGAGAGCAAGGCCTGGCAAAAGAAGAAGCAGGAGGCCGGCTGGGCCTGCCTGCACTGGCCCAAGGAGTACGGCGGCCGGGGCGCCAGCCCGATCGAGCGCGTGATCTGGCAGCAGGAGGAAGGCGTCTACGGCAAGCTGGCCGGCATGTTCATCATCGGCCAGGGCATGATCGCGCCCACGCTGATGGGATTCACGTCCGAGGAACACAAGCGCCGCTACCTGCCGCCGCTGGCCTCGGGCGAGGAAGTGTGGTGCCAGCTGTTCAGCGAGCCGGTGGCGGGCAGCGACCTGGCCGGCCTGCGCACCAAGGCCGAGAAGGACGGCGACCACTGGATCATCAACGGCTCGAAGATCTGGACCAGCGGCGCGCACTACAGCGACCACGGCATGATCCTGACCCGCACCGACCCCAGCGTCGCCAAGCACGACGGCCTGACCATGTTCTTCTTCGACATGAAGAGCCCGGGCGTCGAGGTGCGGCCGATCAAGCAGGTCAACGGACAGTCGGGCTTCAACGAGGTCTTCTTCACCGACCTGCGCATCCCTGACCATCAGCGCCTGGGCGCGGTGGGCAACGGCTGGAAAGTGTCGCTGACCACGCTGATGAACGAGCGCATGTCCATCGGCGCGGGCATGCCCACCGGCTTCCCCGAACTGCTGGACTTCTGTTGCGAGTTCGACACGGGATCAGGCAAGGCCGTGGACGACCCTGCGGTGCGCAGCCGCCTGGCGCAGTTCGCGGTGCGCACCAGCGGGCTGAAGTACACCGCCTACCGCAGCATCTCGGCGCTGAGCCGCGGCCAGATCCCCGGGCCGGAGAACTCGATCGGCAAGCTGGTGGCCGGCACCACGCTGCAGGAGATCGCCGCCTTCGCGATGGACCTGCAAGGCCCGTCGGGCGTGCTGTCCGAAGGCGACCAGGCCACCGCCCGGGCGCGCTTCCAGGCCATGCTGCTGCGCTCGCCGGCCACCCGCATCGAAGGCGGCACCGACGAGATCCTGCGCAACATCATTGCCGAGCGTGTGCTGGGCCTGCCGGCCGACATGCGCGCCGACCGCGGCATGCCGTTCAACCAGATTCCGACGCGGACGCGCTGAGGCGCCAGCCCCTGGCCGCCCTGGCCGGGGGTGTCAGGTTGCGGGCGGCTCGGGCTGGATGCCCAGCTCGCCGGCGATGCGCGCCACCAGGGCGCGCAGCTCGGCCAGCTCGGCGCCCTGGCGCGACAGCTCGGCCTTCAGCGCGACGAGTTCACCCACGCTGATGGCGTCGCCGTCGCTGCCGGTGGGCAGGCTGGCGGCGGCCGTCATCTGCACCTCGCCGCACAGCAGATGGGCCCAGCGCTGCTCGCGGGCGCCCGGTGCGCGCGGCAGCAGAACGGCCCGCGGCGGGTAGCGCTCGGCCAGCTCGTTCAGGAAGCCCTCGACCGACGAGATGTCGGCAAAGCGGTGCAGCCGCTCGGCATTGGCCCGCAGCTCGGCCGCGGTCTGCGGGCCGCGCAGCATCAGCACCGCCAGCAGGGCGGCGGCAGCGCCGGGCACGTTCAGCCCGCGGGCGGCGTTGTGCTCGTACTTGCTGACCCGCCCGCCGCTGGTCTCGAAGACCAGGCTCTGGCTCTTCAGCCCGTCGACGGCGGCCAGCACGTCCGATTCACTCGCGTTGAGCACCGGATCGCGCGCGGTCTTCTGGTTGCAGCCGGCCACCAGGCCGTTCAGGCTCAGCGGATAGGTGTCGGGCACGGTGGCCTGCTTTTCCACCAGCACCGCCAGCACGCGGGCCTCCAGAGGCGTCAGTGCACGCGCCATCGCTGTCTCACCTTGCTGTCGTTGTCGGCAGTCTGCTGTTCGAACCAAGCGGCCGCCGCGGAACCGGCTTCGCCGGGCCGCTGGCGGCGCCCCCTTGAGGGGGAGCGCCGCAGGCGCTTCGGGGGTGGGCCATCAGACGCCAAACCCGTCGTCGGCGCTGAGGATCGCGCCATTGATGAAATGGCTCTGGTTGGCGCACAGCATCATCAGCGCGCTGTCCAGGTCCTCGGGCTTGCCCACGCGCTTGCGCGGGGTCATGTTCATCAGCTTCTGGCCGGCCTCGGTCTGCCAGTGGTGGTGGTTGATCTCGGTGTCGATGTAGCCCGGGCACAGCGCGTTGACGTTGATGCCGTACTTGCCCCACTCCAGCGCCATGGCCCGCGTCATGTGGATCACTGCGGCCTTGCTCATGCAGTACACGCCGATCTGGCCCAGCACCTTCATGCCGGCCATCGACGCCACGTTGACGATGCGCCCGCCGGTGAAGGTGCCCGGAGCCGCGCCCACGCTGCGGGCGATCATGCGTTTGGCCACCTCCTGCGCCACGAAGAAGGCGCCGCGGGTGTTGGTGCCCATCACGTAGTCGTAGTCCTCGGGACTCACGTCGACCAGCTTCTGCGTGGTGCTGACGCCCGAGTTGTTGACCAGGATGTCAATCGTGCCCATCTCGGTCTCGGCATGGGCGACGGCCGACTTGATGCTGTCCGGGTCGGTCACGTCGAGCTCGACCACATGGGCGTCACCGCCCAGTGATTCCAGCTCGGCGCGCAGCGTCTTCAGCCGCTCGATGCGGCGTGCGGCCAGCACCACGCCGGCGCCGGCCTGGCTCAGCGTGCGGGCGAACTGTGCGCCCAGGCCGCTGGAGGCGCCGGTGACGAAGGCCACGCGGCCGGAAAGATCGATGTCGTAGCTCATGGTGCAGACCCGTCGGCCTCAGGGCCGATCAGCAGAGGGAACAAGGGGAGAAGGCACCGGCGCCGCGGGGCGCGCCAGGCTGGAAATCACGATAGCACGCCCCCTGCGGCAGACCCCGTGGCTGCGGCAGCGGCGGACGGTGCCGGCAGCCGCGGCAGCAGGGGCAGTCGGCCCGCGCCGCCACGCAGCAGGGCCAGCCACTCGTCCACCGGCATGGGCCGGGCGAAGTGGTAGCCCTGGTATTCGTCGACGCCCATGGCCTGCAGGGTGGCCAGCTGCTGCGCGGTCTCCACGCCTTCGGCCACGGTGCGCATGCCCAGCACCTTGCACAGCTGCACGATGCTCTCCAGCAGCCGGGTGGCGGCCGGGTCGCGCTCGATGTCCATCACGAAGCTGCGGTCGATCTTCACCTTGTCGAAGGGCAGGTGGCGCAGGTAGCTCAGCGACGAGTAGCCGGTGCCGAAGTCGTCCAGCGCCAGGCTGAAGCCGAGGCTGCGCAGGCGGTGCAGCATGGGCGTGACGATGTCCATGTTGTGCACCAGGGCCGACTCGGTCA
>Ga0116179_1000530_pt1 | contig 29569 bp, 26 predicted proteins | sample AD_UKC071_MetaG_FD_89751 | JGI IMG/M metagenome (GOLD analysis project Ga0116179, IMG submission 89751) | Active sludge microbial communities of municipal wastewater-treating anaerobic digesters from USA - AD_UKC071_MetaG | ecosystem: Engineered > Bioreactor > Anaerobic > Digestate | place: USA...
CCTGATCGCCGGCGACGATGCCGCGGTGTGCAACCTGGAACAGCAGCGCCGCTTCTTCCGCACCCATCTGCAGCCCTGGGTGGGTGCGCTGTGCACGGCGACGGCGGCGCATCCGCGGGCGCAAGTCTGGCGCGCCGTGGCGGGCTTCACCCAGGCCTTCGTCGACGTCGAGACGCAGGGCTTCGACCTGCTGGAGACCTGATGGCTGCGATTCCCACCGACCACATCACCGGCCTGGTGCTGGCCGGCGGCCGCGGCAGCCGCATGGGCGGCGTCGACAAGGGCCTGCAGAACCATTTGGGCATGCCGCTGGCCCTGCATGCGCTGCTGCGGCTGCAGCCGCAGGTGGGCGCGACGCTGATCAACGCCAACCGCAATCTGGCGGCCTACGAATCCTTCGGCGTGCCGGTCTGGCCCGACGCGCTGGCCGACTACCCCGGACCGCTGGCGGGCTTCCTGGCCGGCCTGGAGCACTGCGAGACGCCGTACCTCGTCACCGTGCCCTGCGACACGCCGGACTTCCCGCTGGACCTGGTCGAGCGCCTGGCTGACGCAATGGTGGCCGAGGACGCGGAGATCGCAATGGCGGCCACGCTGGAAGACGGCAAGGTGCAGGTGCAGCCGGTGTTCTGCCTGATGGCCGCGTCGCTGATGGAAAGCCTGGTCGCCTTCACCCAGGGCGGCCAGCGCAAGATCGACCGCTGGACCGGCCAGCACCGCTGCGCGACGGTCGTGTTCGACGATGCGGCGGCGTTCTTCAACGCCAACACGCAGGAGGAGCTGCAGCGGCTGCAGCCGCGCTGATCAGTCCACCTTGGCGCCGGAGGCCTTCACCACCGGCCCGTACTTGGCCAGCTCGGCCTTGACGAAGGCACCGAACTGCGCCGGCGTGGTCGGTGCCGGCTCGGCCATCAGCCGCGCCATGCCGGCCTTGACCTCGGGTGCGGCCAGCGCCGCGCTGAAGGCCTTGTGCAGCCGCGCCAGCACCTCGGGCGCCAGGCCGGCCGGGCCGAACAGGCCGAACCAGGTGCCGACGTCGAACTGCGCGAGGCCCAGGCTGCGGCCGGCCTCGGCGATGGTGGGCAGGTCGGGCATGGCCGCGGCGCGGGCGGCGGTGGTCACCGCCAGTGCCTTCAGCTTGCCGGCCTGGATGTTGGCCGCGGCGCTGGCCAGGTTGTCGAAGTTCAGGTCCACCTGGCCGGACAGCAGGCCCAGCTGCGCCGGGTTGCCGCCGGCATACGGGATGTGGACGACGAACAGCCCGGCCTGGGTCTTGAACATCTCGCCGGCCAGGTGGCCGGCACTGCCGTTGCCGCCCGAACCGTAGTTCAGCTGGCCGGGATGGCGCTTGGCGTGCGCCACCAGGTCGGCCAGGCTGGCGATCTTCAGCCGCTCGGCGGTGGCCGCGTTCATCACCAGCACGTTGGGCACCATGGCCACGCGGGTGATGGGCGTGAAGTCGCGCACCGGGTCGTAGGGCAGCTTGCTGAACAGCCACGGGTTGATGGCATGGGTGGCGACTGCGCCCATGACGATGGTCTGGCCGTCGGGAGGCGCCTTGGCCGCCAGGTCGGCGCCCAGGTTGCCGCCGGCGCCGGGCTTGTTGTCGACGAGCACCGGGCCAAGGCTGTCCTTCACCGCATTCGCCAGCAGGCGGGCGACCACGTCCAGCGGGCCGCCGGGCGGGTAGGGCACGATCAGGCGGATCGGCCGCGCGGCCGTCTGCGCCGCGGTCCAGCCCGGCAGCAGGGCGAGGGCGGCCGTGCAGAGCAGGCGGCGGCGGGAGGCGACGGAAATCAGCTGGCGGGTCATGTCCTGGATTCTCTCGATGGGTGGGCCGTGGTCGCTGCATGCAGCCTCCCAACCAGGCGGCCGCCGCGGAGCCGGCTTTGCCGGGCCGCTGGCGGCGCCCCCTGGGGGGAGGCGCCGCAGGCGCATCGGGGGGATCAAAGTTTGTCAGCCTCGGAGGTGAAGGCGTCGGCGAAGAAGTGGTCGGCCGGCAGGCCGCATTGCGCCACCAGGTCGCGCTGCGCGGCATCCACCATGGCCGGCGCGCCGCAGGCATAGACCTGGTGGCCGCTCAGGTCGGGCAGGTCGGCCATCAGCGCCCGGTGCACGAAGCCGCTGCGGCCGCGCCAGGCGTCGTCCGGCTTGGGCTCCGACAGCACTGGCACGTAGCGCAACTGCGGCCAGGCGGCGGCGGTCTCGGTCGCCCAGTCGTGCAGGTACAGGTCGCGCCGGCTGCGGCAGCCCCAGTACAGCGCCACCGGGCGTGGGTCGCCGCTGTCCTGCAACTGCTCGATCAGCGCCTTCACCGGCGCCAGGCCCGTGCCCGAGGCCAGCAGCACGATGGGCCGCGACGATTCACGCAGCAGGAAGCTGCCGAATGGGCCTTCCATGCGCAGGATGTCCTTGTCCTTCATCGCGCCGAACACATGGTCGGTGAAGACGCCGCCGGGCATGTGGCGGATGTGCAGCTCGATGGCCGGCGGGTTGCCCAGGCGCGTCGGCGCATTGGCCATCGAGTAGCTGCGGCGCACGCCGTCCTTCAGGATGAACTCGATGTACTGCCCGGCGTGGTACTGGAAGCGCTGGTTCGCCGGCAGCTGCAGGCGCAGCAGGGCGACGTCGGGGGCCGCTCGCTCCATCGCCAGCACCCGGGTGGGCATCTTCAGCACCGGGAACTCGCCGACACCCGGCACGCTGCGCGCTTCCAGGGTGCAGTCGCCCTGCGGCGTGGCGCAGCAGGTCAGCACCAGGCCGGCGTCCTCTTCGGCGGCCGTCAGCGCCTTGAGCTGGTGCGCACCGTGCAGCACGCGCCCGGCCAGCAGCCGGCTCTTGCAGGAGCCGCAGGCGCCGTCCTTGCAGCCGTAGGGCAGGCCCACGCCTTGGCGGATGGCGGCGGCGAGGATGGTCTCGTCGCTGTGGACGTCGAAGGCCAGGCCCGAGGGCTGGAGGGTGATGCGCTGGTTCATGCCGGGCGAATGCGGGGTGTGGCAGCCGACCATGGTGACCGGCTCGTAAACTGGTCGGGCATTGTGCCCGCCCCCCAGATGACCCAATTCAGCCACCACCACCGCCCCAGCCTGCTGGTGGTGGGCTGCGGCGATGTCGGCCTGCGGGTGCTGAAGCTGCTGCGCGGCCGCTGCCGTCTGCTGGCGCTGACCTCGACCCCGGCCCGCGCCGCCGAACTGCGCGCTGCCGGCGCGGTGCCGCTGATCGGCAACCTCGACGATCCGGACAGCCTGCAGCGCATCGGCGTACTGGCCGACCGGGTGCTGCACCTGGTGCCACCGCCATCGGCCGGGCGCCGCGACCCGCGCACCGCGCACCTGCTGCAGGCCCTGGCCCGCGGCGAGCGGGTGTGGCGCATCGTCTACGCCAGCACCACCGGCGTCTACGGCGATGCCGGCGGCGCACGCTTCGACGAGACCCGCCCGGTGGCACCGGCCAACGACCGCGCCTGGCGGCGTGTCGACGCCGAGCGGCAGCTGCGCGACTTCGGGCGCGATGCCGGCGTGGCGGTCACGGTCCTGCGCATCCCGGGCATCTATGCCGGCGACCGGCCCGGCGGCCATCCGCGTGACCGGCTGGCGCGCGGCACGCCGGTGCTGCGGGCCGAGGACGACGTCTACACCAACCACATCCACGCCGACGACCTGGCCCGCGCCTGCGTGGCGGCGCTGTGGCGTGGCGGCCGGCAGCGGGTGCTGCACGTCAGCGACGACACCGAGCTGCGCATGGGCGACTACTTCGACCTGGCGGCCGACCTCTGCGGCCTGCCGCGGCCGCCACGCGTGGCGCGGGCCGAGGCGGCCGGCCTGCTGTCGCCCATGCAGCTGAGCTTCATGGCCGAATCGCGCCGGCTGGACAACCGGCGGCTGAAGCGTGAGCTGCGGCTGCGGCTGCGCTGGCCGACAGTGGCCGAGGGCCTGCTGGCCTGACCCTCAGATGCCCTGCGAGCGGCGCAGGGTCTTCATGCGGTCGACGCTGTGCACCGTCAGCGCCTGCTGTGCGTCGCCGCGCTCGATCAGCAGTTGCACCGCGCGCTCGGGCGCGCCGCCGGCCCACAGCGCCTGCCACAGCGCACCCAGGCTCTTCACCTCGGTGCCATCGATGCGCAGGATGCGGTCGCCCGCCTCCAGGCCGGCCACGTCGGCGGGGCTGTCGTCGGTGACGCGCACCACGCGCAGCTGGCCGTCGACCTCGGCGCAGTTCAGCCCCAGCCAGGCGCGCCGGCTGGCCGGGCCGATGCCATCGCGCCGGAGCTCGGCCAGGATGGGCGTCAGCAGGTCCACCGGCACGAACATGTTGCCGCTGCGGCGGGTGCCGCCACCGGCCGCATCGCCCACCGCATCGGCCACCAGCAGCGAGCCGATGCCCACCAGCTCGCCGGCCGCGTTGAACAGGCCGGCGCCGCTGTGGTCGCGCCGCGGCGGCGCGGTGAACAGGGCGCCGTCGATGTGGTATTCCCAGTCGCCCGAGAACGGCCGGCGGGCAACCAGCTGGGCCACGCTGACGGCGCCGTCGTCACCGCCGCTGGCGATCATCAGCGGCGCCCGGTCATCGACGCGGTCAGCCCGCCCCAGCGGCGCCGGTTGCAGGCCCAGCGGCGCCAGGGCCTGCAGCAGGCCGAAGCCGGTGGCCAGGTCGTAGCCAATCACCCGCGCCGGCACCGGCCGGCCGTCGTCGCGGGTGAGCAGCACCTGCTCGGCTTCCAGCACCAGGTAGCCGATGGTCAGCACCAGGCCGTCGGCGTCGATCAGCACGCCCGAGCCGCTGCGGTCACGGCCCAGGGTGCGGGCCGAGCGGGCGTCCTCCACCGCCATCACCTGCACGCCCAGCACGGCCTGCTGCGCACGCTCCAGCGCGCGGGCCTGCACGGCCATGGTGTTGCCATCCTCGGCCCGGGCTGTCGGCCAGGCCAGCAGGCCCCAGGCGAGCCACGCGCAGGCGCCTCGCCGGGCGCGGTTCAGGGAATGCGTCGGTTGCGGGCGGTGGCGCATCGTGGTGCTCCCGGTTCGGTCGGCCAGCGGATGACCGGGAGCATGGACCGATCCGGCCCACCTGTGCAAATCCGGGGTGATGCGCCGGTTCGACCGGCGCTGCCGTTCAGCGCCGGCGGCCGGGGCCGCCGAAAGGCGGCCGGCCGCGCCAGAAGCTCAGCATCAGCCAGGCGCCCAGCATGCCGCCCAGGTGGGCGAAGTGGGCGACACCGCTGGCGCCCTGCAGGCCGAACAGCAACTCCAGCCCGCCGAAGACCATCACGAAGGTGCGCGCCTTCATCGGGATGGGCGGGAACAGCGGCATGATGATCCGGTTCGGGAACAGCATGCCGAAGGACAGCAGCAGGCCGTACAGCCCGCCCGAGGCGCCCACCGTGGGGGCGCCCGAGCCGCTGACCAGGTTGAACAGCAGCTGCACCACGGCCGCGGCGATCACGCTGGCGGCCAGCAGCTGCAGGTAGCGCTTCTGGCCCCACAGGCGCTCCAGCTCGCTGCCGAACATCCACAGGCCCAGCATGTTGAAGAACAGGTGCATCACGTCCCCGTGCAGGAAGCCGTAGCTCAGCACCTGCCAGGGCCAGAAGCGCCCGCTGCCCAGTGGCCACAGGGCGAACAGCACATCCACCGACAGCAGCGACTGCAGCACGAACACGGCCGTGCAGATCAGCATCAGCGCCTTGGTGACCGGAGGCAGTGGCGGCATGGCGGACCGTGGGGTGGGGGGAAGGGAGGGGGAGTGGTGCCCGCGGCCAGACTCGAACTGGCACGCCTTGCGGCGGCGGATTTTGAATCCGCTACGTCTACCGATTTCGTCACGCGGGCAGCGTGTGGCGCAGGGGCCGGGGAAGGGCGCGGATTATGTCACGCGGGTTCTGCGCCCCCTGGCGGTGGCTGACACAATGCCCGCCGGAGGTGACCCTTTTGAGCAGCAACCGCTATCCCACCATCGAAGACGTGATCGGACAGACGCCGGTCGTGCAACTGCAGCGCCTGCCCGGGGCCACCGCAGTGGCCCGCGGCAACGTGGTGCTGGGCAAGCTGGAGGGCAACAACCCGGCCGGCTCGGTGAAGGACCGCCCGGCGATGGCGATGATCCGCCGGGCCGAGGAGCGCGGCGAGATCCGGCCCGGCGACACGCTGATCGAGGCCACCTCGGGCAACACCGGCATCGCGCTGGCCATGGCCGCGGCGATCCGGGGTTATCACATGGTGCTGATCATGCCCGAGGACCTGTCCATCGAGCGGGCGCAGACGATGAAGGCCTATGGCGCCGAGCTGATCCTGACGCCGCGCTCCGGCGGCATGGAGTACGCCCGCGACCTGGCTGAGCAGATGCAGAAGGACGGCAAGGGCCGGGTGCTGGACCAGTTCGCCAACGGCGACAACCCGCAGGTGCACTTCGAGACCACCGGCCCCGAGCTGTGGCAGCAGACCGGCGGGCGCATCACCCACTTCGTCAGCGCCATGGGCACGACCGGCACCATCACTGGCGTCGGCCGCTACCTCAAGCAGCGCAACCCGGCGGTGCGCATCATCGGCGCGCAGCCGTCCGAGGGCTCGCGCATCCCGGGCATCCGCAAGTGGCCCGAGGCCTACTTGCCGAAGATCTACGACCCGGCCCAGGTCGACGAGCTGGTGCTGGTCAGCCAGGCCGACGCCGAGGACATGGCACGCCGGCTGGCACGCCAGGAAGGCTTGTTCGCCGGCATCTCGGCTGCGGGCGCCGCTTGGGTGGCGTTGCAGCTGGCGCAGCAGGTGGAGAACGCGACCATCGTCTTCGTGGTCTGCGATCGCGGCGAGCGCTACCTGTCGACCGGCGTCTTCCCGGCCTGACCCCGAACACCACGACAACCAAGCGACGGAGACACACCCATGCCCGCGGAATTCCGCTTCTGCCCGATGTGCAGCACCGGCCTGCAGCCGATGGAATCGCTGGAGGACGGCGGCATCAAGACCCGCCTGCGCTGCCCGGCCTGCAACTGGACGCACTGGAACAACCCCACGCCGGTGCTGGCGGCGATCATCGAATGCGCCGACCAGGACGGGCGCGTGCTGCTGGCGCGCAATGCCGCCTGGTCGGGCCGCATGTTCGCGCTGATCACCGGCTTCATGGAGGCCGGCGAGACGCCCGAGGAAGGCATCACCCGCGAGGTGGCCGAAGAAACCAACCTGGAAGTGCTGTCGCTGGACCTGGTCGGCGTCTACGACTTCCAGCGCATGAACCAGGTGATCATCGCCTACCACGCGCTGGCACGCGGCGAGGTGCGGCTGTCGCCCGAACTGGCCGAGTACAAGCTCTATGCACCGGAAGACCTGGTCTGCTGGCCGGCCGGCACCGGCCACGCGCTGGCCGCCTGGCTGCGCCGGCGCGGCATCGAGCCGCGCTACATGGACTTCCCGCGGCGCGGCTGAGCGCCCTCGTCACCGCCAATTGCCATGAACCCGACCCAAGAGATCGACACCCGCGGTCTGAACTGCCCGCTGCCCATCCTGAAGGCCAAGAAGGCCCTGGCCGGGCTGCAGAGCGGCGACACGCTGAAGGTGGTGTCCACCGACCCCGGCTCGGTGCGCGACTTCCAGGCCTTTGCCCGCCAGACCGGCAACGACCTGGTCGAGCAGACCACCGCCGGCAGCGACTTCATCCACGTGCTGCGCCGGCGCTGACAAGTCATGCGCGAACCTGCTGCGCGGGCCGATCTTGCGCCTGCGCTCCTCGCCGTACGGGTGGACGGCTGCGGTGCTCGACGCAACCTCGACCCGCTCGCGACGGTTCTCGCACGCCTTGTCTGCTGCGGCTTGCTGTCGGTTCAGAGTGCCAGCGTCTTCAGGTAGTTGCGGAATCCGTCCTTGAGCTCCGGGTTCTGCAGCGCCAGCTCGACGTTGGCCTGCAGCCAGCCGTCCTTGCTGCCGCAGTCGTAGCGCGTGCCTTCGTAGCGGTAGGCGAAGACCTTCTCGCGGCGCAGCAGCGAGGCGATGCCGTCGGTGAGCTGGATCTCGCCGCCCACGCCGCGCGGCTGGCTGGCGATCTCGTGGAACACGCCCGGCGTCAGGATGTAGCGCCCCGCGACGCCCAGGCGCGACGGCGCATCCTCGGGCGCCGGCTTCTCGACGATGCGCGTCACATCGACCACACGCTCGTTCACCGCGTTGCCGGCGACGATGCCGTAGCGCCGGGTGTGATCGGCCGGCACCTCCTGCACCGCCAGGATCGACGCCCGCCACTCCTTGAACTGCTCGACCATCTGCCGCAGCACCGGCGGCTCGCCCGCCATCAGGTCGTCGGCCAGCAGCACCGCGAAAGGCTCGTTGCCGACCAGGCGCTGGCCGCACAGCACCGCATGGCCCAGCCCCAGGGCCTGGGCCTGGCGCACGTAGATGCATTCCATGTCATGCGGCTTGACACTGCGCACCACGCGCAATAATTCGGCCTTGCCCGCCTGTTCCAGGGCGACCTCGAGCTCGAAGGTCATGTCAAAGTGGTCTTCGATCGGCCTTTTGTGGCGACCTGTCACGAAGATCATCTCGCGCACGCCCGCGGCATAGGCCTCTTCCACCGCATACTGGATGAGCGGCTTGTCCACGACAGGCAGCATTTCCTTTGGCTGGGCCTTGGTCGCGGGCAGGAACCGTGTGCCGAGGCCGGCAACGGGGAAAATCGCTTTCTTCACAACCATGGGGTGGCTCGACATCGTGTGGGTTCGCAATGATTCTGGCATGTGGTCGGCACGGCGCTGCGCAAGGCGGGCGCGGTGATCCTGATCGTCGAGCCGCTGGACCCGGAGGTGATGCAGTGGCTGGTGGCGCGCCATCCGGTGCGCTACGCGCCTGACCTCGCGCGCGACCCACGCGGCCTGCGGCAGGCCCTGCGTTCGGTGCAGGGGCTGATCATTCCGCCCACCGTGGCGCTGGACGCGGAAACCCTCGCCCGCGCGCCGATGCTGCGGGCGGTCGGCCGGCTGTCGGCCGGCGCCGAGAACATCGATTTCGAGGCCTGCGCCCGCGCCGGTGTCGAGGTGGTGCGCCCCAGCGACGCCACCGCCCAGGCCGAGGCCGAGTTCCTGATCGGCGCGGTGCTGCAAATGCTGCGCCGGGTGCCGGTGGTCAATGCCGAGGGGCTGCTGGTGGGCCGTGAACTGGGCAGTTGCACCGTGGGCCTGATCGGCATGGGCCCCACGGCCCAGCCCACGGCCCAGCTGCTGCAGGCCTTCGGCGCCCGGGTGATCGGCTACGACCCGGCCTTGCATGCCAACGACCCGCTGTGGGCGCGCTGGCTGGTCGAGCCGGTGGGCCTGCGCGAGCTGATGGAGCAGAGCGACGCGGTCTGCGTGATGCTGGCCTACTTCAGCCGCTACCACGGCCTGCTGGGCGAGCGTTACCTGGGCTTCTGCAAGGCCAACCAGGTGCTGGTGAGCCTGGCTTCGACCAGCCTGTTCGACGAGGCCGCGCTGGCCGTGGTGCTGGGCTCGGGCCGCATGGCCGCGGCCTGGTTCGACAGCCTGGAGCCCGGCATGCTGGCACCAGGCCGGCTGCTGCACCGCATCGACACGGTGCAGGTGACGCCGCGCGTGGCCAGCACCACGCAGGAGTCACGCGTGCGCGCTGCCTGGGACGTGGCGCGCCGGGTCGACGCCCTGCTGCAGCCCGGCAGCAGCGAATTGCTGCCCACAGGCTGATCGGCGAGGGCCTGCGCCCTCGGTCTTGCGTCAGGCCGCCGGCAGCCGCGCCAGTTGCTCGCGCAGGCGCTGCACGGTCTGGCCGAAGTCCGCCAGGCGCGCCTGCTCCTGCGCCACCACGGCCGCCGGGGCGCGGGCGACGAAGCTCTCATTGCCCAGCTTGGCCTGCGCCTTGGTGATCTCGCCTTCGAGGCGGGTGATCTCCTTGCCCAGGCGGGCACGCTCGGCGGCCACGTCGACCTGCACCTGCAGCGCCAGCCGCAGGCCGGCCTGCAGCGCCACCGGAGCGGCGGCGCTTTCGGCGGCGAACACGGCCTCGTCATCGATGCGTCGCACGCCCGACAGCTTGGCCAGCGCCTGCAGCAGCGGGCCGGCAGTGTCGATGAAGCCCGCGTCGTCGGCACCCTGGCCGATCACCAGCATGGGCACGCGCTCGGCCGGCGACAGGCCCATCTCGCTGCGCAGGCTGCGGCTGGCGGCGACCACCGCCTTCAGGCGCTCCATCCAGGCGTCGGCGGCCGGGTCGATCTTGTCCAGCTGGGCCTGCGGGTAGGCGGCTGTGGCAATGCTGTCCGAGGCCTTGCGGCCGGCCACCGGCGCCACCGTGTCCCACAGCTCGGCGGTGACGAAGGGCGCGATCGGGTGCAGCAGGCGCAGCACCGTCTCCAGCGTGCGGATCAGGGTGCGGCGGGTGGCGCGCTGCTGCGCGGCATCACCCACCTGGATCTGCACCTTGGCGATCTCCAGGTACCAGTCGCAGTAGCTGTCCCAGACGAACTGGTAGATGGCGTTGGCCACGTTGTCCAGCCGGTACTCGGCGAAGGCCTCGGCCACCGCGGCTTCGACGCGCTGCAGCTCGCTGCTGATCCACTTGTCGGCGGCGCTGAACTGCATGTAGCCCGCCGCCTTGCCACCGGGCTCGCAATCGGCCTTGGTGTGCTCCATCAGGCCGCAGTCCTGGCCCTCGCAGTTCATCAGCACGAAGCGGGTGGCGTTCCAGAGCTTGTTGCAGAAGTTGCGGTAGCCCTCGCAGCGCTTGGTGTCGAAGTTGACCGTGCGGCCCAGCGTGGCCATGGCCGCGAAGGTGAAGCGCAGCGCGTCGGCGCCGTAGGCCGGAATGCCGTCGGGGAACTCTTTCTCGGTGGCCTTGCGCACCTTGGGCGCGGTCTCGGGCTTGCGAAGACCCGTGGTGCGCTTGTCCAGCAACGGGGCCAGGGCGATGCCGTCGATCAGGTCGACCGGGTCGAGCACGTTGCCCTCGCTCTTGCTCATCTTCTTGCCCTGAGCGTCGAGCACCAGGCCGTGGATGTAGACGTGCTTGAACGGCACCTTGCCGGTGAAGTGCCTGGTCATCATGATCATCCGGGCGACCCAGAAGAAGATGATGTCGTGACCGGTGACCAGCACGCTGCTGGGCAGGAACAGGTCCTGCTCGATGGTCTTGGCCGGCCAGCCCAGGGTCGAGAACGGCACCAGGGCGCTGCTGTACCAGGTGTCGAGCACGTCGGGGTCGCGCCGCAGTGCGCCCGTGTAGCCGGCGGCGGTGGCCTTGGCCCGGGCCTCGTCCTCGCGGCGGGCGACGAAGAGTTCGCCGTTGTCGCCATACCAGGCCGGGATCTGGTGGCCCCACCAGAGCTGGCGGCTGATGCACCAGTCCTGGATGTTCTTCATCCACTGGTTGTAGGTGTTGACCCACTGCTCGGGCACGAAGCGCACGTCACCCGAGCTGACCGCCTCGATCGCTTCTTCGGCGATCGACTGGCCGTTGGCGCCGGCCTTGCTCATCGCCACGAACCACTGGTCGGTCAGCATCGGTTCGATCACCTGGCCGGTGCGGGCGCAGCGCGGCACGGCCAGGCGGTGCTTCTTCGTCTCCACCAGCAGGCCTTCGGCATCGAGCTGCGCGACGACCTGCTTGCGGGCGGCGAAGCGGTCCTGGCCGACCAGGGCGGCCGGAATGTCGGCGGCCTCATGGGCGCTGACCTTGGCCGCCAGGTCGAAGATCGTCAGCATGGCCAGGCCGTGGCGCAGGCCGACCTGGTAGTCGTTGGTGTCGTGCGCCGGGGTCACCTTCACCACGCCGGTGCCGAAGGACTTGTCCACATGGTCGTCGGCGATCACCGGCACCAGGCGGCCGGTGATCGGCAGCTTCACCTGCTTGCCGATGAGGGCGGTGTAGCGCTCGTCCTCGGGGTGCACCATGACCGCGGTGTCGCCCAGCATGGTCTCGGGGCGGGTGGTGGCCACGACGACACTGCCCGAGCCATCGGCCAGGGGATAGCGGATGTGCCAGAGGAAGCCGTCTTCCTCCTCGCTTTCCACCTCCAGGTCCGACACCGCGCTCTTGAGCACCGGGTCCCAGCTGACCAGGCGCTTGCCGCGGTAGATCAGGCCTTCCTCGTAGAGCCGCACGAAGGTCTCGGTGACGGTGGCGCTGAGCCCCGGGTCCATCGTGAAGTACTCGTGCTGCCAGCTCACGCTGGCGCCCATGCGCCGCATCTGGCGGGTGATGGTCGCGCCCGAGGTCTGCTTCCAGTCCCACACATGCTTCAGGAAGGCGTCGCGGCCCAGGTCGTGGCGTGACAGGCCGGCTTCCTGCAGCTGGCGCTCGACGACGATCTGCGTGGCGATGCCTGCATGGTCGGTCCCCGGCACCCACAGCGTGTTGTGGCCGCGCATACGGTGGTAGCGGGTCAACGCGTCCATGATGGTCTGGTTGAACGCATGGCCCATGTGCAGCGTGCCGGTCACGTTGGGCGGCGGCAGCTGGATCGAGAACGACGGCTTGGTCGCGTCCAGCGTCGGCGTGTAGACGCCGCTTTGCTCCCACAACGGCGCCCAGCGGGCCTCGATGGCGGCAGGTTCGAAGGATTTCGCGAGTTCGGTCATGGCAGGCAGCAGTGCCTGGCGGCAGGCCCGGAGGCGGTCGCCAAGGCAGGTCAGGGGGATGTCTGATTGTAGGAGGCGGGTTCCGCCGCGCCGGGGCGTCAGCGGGCGATGCAGGCCGCCTGGCTCAGCGGCAGGAGTTGGCGACCGTGTAGTCGGTCACCTTGAGCCGGCCGGCGATGATGTCGGCTTTCGCGGCCTCGGCGGCGCGGCGCATCGCCGGAGTGAGCAGCGTCTGGTTGTGCTGGTCGACGGCATAGTCCAGGCCGCCTTCCTTCAGCCCCAGCGTGGTGACGCCGGGCTTGACACCGCGAAAGGCCTGCTCCACCGCCAGGTCCACCCGCTTGACCAGCGAGGTCAGCACCGTGCCCGGGTGCAGGTGGTTCTGGTTGCTGTCCACGCCGATGGCGAGGATGCCGCCGTCTCTGGCCGCCTGCATGATGCCCAGGCCCGTGGTGCCGGCGGCGGCGAACACCACGTCCACGCCCTGGGCGATCTGCGTCTTCGTCAACTCTGGCGCCAGCGCTCGGCACCTTCGAACGCCGCCTGGTTGAACGAGCGGTCGGCCTTGCCGCCGAGTTCGTAGATGACGGCTGGCTCGGCCTGCGCGCTGGCGGCGAGTCCGCACACGATCGCGACCAGGGCATGGAACGGTCGAACCCAGCGAACGCCGCGGAACCGGCTTTGCCGGGCCGCTGGCGTTGCCCCCTTGAGGGAACGCGCGAAGCGCGCAGGGGGTGGGCTCAAAACTGCGCCTTGAACTGCACGCCGAAGGTGCGCGGCTCGTTGACCATGGCCGTCAGGTTGGTGAAGTCGATCGCGCTGGTGGCCACGATCTTGTTCGTCAGATTGCGCACGAAGGCCGACGCCTCGTACTTGCCATTGCCCCACAGGTAGCCGGCACGCAGGCCCAGCTCGGTCAGCGGCTGGCCGGTGAATTCACGCGATTCGTACAGGAAGAAATTGACTTTGCTGCGGTGCGACACGTCGCCCATCACGTAGGCCTCGCCGCCGGCCAGCGGCATGCCATAGCGGGCATTCAGGTTGGCGATGACCTTCGGCGCCTGCGGCAGCGGGTTGCCATCGATCATCGCGAATCCGCCGACGATGGGGTCGGTCACGGTGCAGCCGCCGCTGCAGGTGGCCACGCCCAGGCCGGGCTGCTTGATCTGCGTGTCGTTGTAGCTCAGCGACGCGCTGACGAGCAGCCGGTCGGTGGCGTAGGCCTGCAGGTCGAACTCAACGCCCTGTCCGGTGGTCTTCTTGGCGTTCAGCAGCTGCGCCACGTTCGAGCCGCCACCCACGGCCACCAGCTGCTGGCCCTTGACGTCGTAGCGGAACACGGCGAACGAGGTGCGCGCACGGCGGTCGAACAGGTCGGCCTTCACGCCCGCCTCGTAGGAGCGCACCTTCTCCGAGTCGGCCGAGGTCACGACGCCGAAGCGGCCCTGGATCGACGGCGCGCGGAAGCCGGTGGCCACCCGCGCATACAGGTTGACGTCCTTGTTCAGCGCGTAGGTGCCCGAGACGTCGAAGCTGGTGTTGCTGGCCTCCTTGTGCAGCGTCTGCGCCGGGCCGGGCGGCACGATGCTCTGCACCACGAAGTCCTTCCTGTCGCGGGTGTAGCGCAGGCCGCCGCGCAGCTTCAGCTGCGGCGTGACGTCGTAGTTCAGCGAGCCGAACACCGCCCAGGCCTTGTTGTCCTGGCGCTGCCGCGACGGGCCGCTGGTCTGCGGATTGCCGGCCGTGAGCGAGTCGTAGTTGAAGCTGTCGACGATCAGCTTCTCGTCAAAGTAGTACAGCCCGCCCAGCCACTTCAGCGGGCCGGCGCCCGTGGACTCGAGGCGGAACTCCTGCGTGATCTGGTGGTGGCCGGTGACGTTGTCGGCCGTCTCCACCGGGATCTGGTTCGACACCCCGGGCACGAAGTTGCCGCAGCCGAAGAAGCAGTCGTTGCCGCTGACCGTGCCGTCGATGTCGCCCCGGCTCTGCGAGCGGATCCGCTCGTACCCGGTGATGGAGTTCAGCGCCATGCCACTGAGCTCCCAGCGCATGCGCACGCTGCCGCCGGTGTTGCGGATCTTCAGGTAGTTGGCGCCGTCCTGCTTCACCCGGGTCTCGTCGAAGTTGGCGGCAAAGTCGTTGCTGCCGGGCCGGAAGGCGTTGCCGTAGAACAACCGCGCCGAGCCGTCCAGGTCGCGCGCGTGCACATTGGCCAGCACGGTGAAGCCGGCCATGGGCGTCAGCAGCAGCTGCACCCGGGCGGCGTTGTCGTGGTAGCCGTCCAGATTCTTCGTCGGCGCGGTGGGATTGGTGTTGTGCACCCAGTCGTCACGGTTCTGCGACTGCAGCGACACCCGCAGGCCGGCCGTGCTGCTCAGCGGCGCATTCAGTGCCCCCTCCACGCTCGCGGTCGACCAGCGGCCGAGCGTCAGCGTGCCGTAGCCCCCGAAGCGCTTCAGGTCGGGCTTGACCGAATCGAACTTCACCACCCCGGCCGGCGCGTTGCGTCCGAACAGCGTGCCCTGCGGACCGCGCAGCACTTCCACGCGCTCCAGGTCGAACATCGGGAAGCCCTTGAGGATCGGGTTCTCCTGCACCACGTCGTCGAACACCAGCGACACCGGCTGCGACGCATTGACGTCGAAGTCGGTGTTGCCCAGGCCGCGGATGTAGAAGCGCGGATAGGCGCGGCCGAACGAGGACTCGATGTTCAGGCTGGGTGTGCGCGCCGACAGCTGGCGCACGTCCTGGCCACCGGCATTCAGCGTCTCCAGCAGTTCGCTGTTGAGCACCGAGATCGAGCTGGGCACGTCGCGCACGTTCTCGACGCGGCGCTCGGCCGTCACCGTGACCGTCTGCAGCTGGCCAGGCGTCGTCTGCGCGACGGCTGGCAGCACGCCGGCGGCCAGCAGGGCCGTGAGCAGGGGCGGCAGGGAGAACAGGGGCGACGGGGTGCGACGGTGCATGACGGGGACCTCGGCTTGGCAACGATGGGAAACAGACCAGCAACGATCATGCCGTGGGCATGGCGATGCTTCTACCGTTGTTGCGTCGATGTGACGCGGCCAGGTGGCCGCGCCGGTGCCGTGTCAGCGGCGTTGTTGCGCCGCGTCGGCGCCGAAGGTGTCGGCAAAGCTGAACCACAGCGACACGTAGAAGGCGGCCGAGAAGGCCAGGCCCAGCGGCAGGGTCGTCAGCCCCAGCAGGCCGCGTGCACCGGTGACGGCGGCCAGCAGCGAGACGACGCCGCCCACGGCCAGCATCACCCCCAGCCAGCCCAGCAGGTAGACGCTGAAGGCGCCGCGGGTGCGCCACAGCGCCACCGTGCTGCTGAACAGCGCCTGCAGCGCGCCCTGACCACCCCAGTGCACCAGCGCCGGCGCATGCCAGAAGGGCACCGACATCAGCCCGGCGAGGCCGAAGCGCACCAGCATGCCGTTGACCAGGCGCGGGTCGGCCAGCACGGCGTCCAGCGCAGGGGAGGGCTTGCCGTCGGCACCGGCGGCGGCCATCTCGCGCTGCAGGGTCTCGAAGGTGCCGCCGTCGACCCAGTCCGACAGCGTGATCACCGCCATCGTGCCCAGAGCATAGGCACCGCAGAGCAGCCATTGCGCACGGCGCTGGCGGGGGTCCGGGTGGCGCAGGCCCTCGGCGATCTGGCCGATGTGCACCGGACCGCCGGCCAGCGCGCTGCGGCTGGCGATCATGAAGCCCAGGCTCAGCATCGGCAGCAGGGCCATGCCCAGCGGCCCACCGAGAAAGGGCACCACCACCATCAGCAGCAGCACGCTGAAGAGGAAGAACACGAACAGGCCGACGAAGGCCAGAGGCCGCTTGAGCCACAGCTGCAGGCCCTGGCGCAGCCAGGCCCAGCCGCGGGCGGGAGCGACCGTGTGGAGGCGAAGTCCCATGGGGTGGGGCGATCTCGGGGAAGGGGGAAGCGGAACGGATCAGCGCAGCGCGTGCCAGGGCGCGGCGATGCGGGCGCGCAGCACGCGCTCGAAGTGGCCCGGGTCCTTGGGCTGCAGCAGGGCGGCCGGGCGCGGCAGATGCCAGTCGCCCAGGCGCGACAGCCAGAAGCGCAGCGCCGCGGCGCGCAGCAAGGCGGGCAGCAGGCGGTGCTCGGCCGGCGACAGCGGGCGCTGCGCCTCGTAGGCCTGCACCAGCGCCAGGGCGCGGGCTTCGTCCAGGCCGGCGTCGTCGGCGTTCAGGCACCAGTCGTTCAGGCACACGGCCAGGTCGTAGCCGAAGCTGTCGTGGCCGGCGAAGTAGAAGTCGAAGGCGCCGGTGATCAACTCGCGACCGGGCAGGCCGTCGAACAGCACGTTGTCGCAGAACAGGTCGGCATGCACCGCGCCTTGCGGCAGGGCGGCGAAGGCGGGCGATGCAGCGACCTGCGCCTGGAAGGCCAGTTCGTCGTTGAGCAACTGGCGCTGCGCATCATCGAGGTGCGGGCGCACCGCGGCGGCCATCGTCGCCCACCAGGCCCGGCCGCGCAGGTTGGGCTGCACCAGGGGGAAGTCGGCCACCGCCTGGTGCATGCGCGCCAGCAGGCTGCCGAGCTGGGCGCAGTGGTGCAGGTCAGGCGCCAGCTGGTGGCGGCCGGGCAGGCGGTTGACCAGGGCCGCCGGCTTGCCGGCGACGTGGTGCAGCAGACGGCCGGCGGCGTCGGCACGCGGCTCGGGCACCGGCAGGCCGCGCCGGGCCAGGTGCTGCATCAGCTGCAGGTAGTAGGGCAGCTGCTCGGCGGTCAGGCGCTCGAACAGGGTCAGCACCCAGGCACCCGCCTCGGTGGTGACGAAGTAGTTGGTGTTCTCGATGCCCGCGCCGATGCCTTGCAAGTCAAGCAACCTGCCGGCGCCCAGGCGCTCGGTCAGCGCGCCGGCCTCGGCCGGCGTGACGGCGGTGAAGACGGCCATCAGAAGCTGAGGATGGTCCAGACGCGCTGGCCGGCGTTGCCCTTGGCCGACGACGGATCGCTGCCACCGGCGGCCGGTGTGATCTGGTAGCCCGGCACCGTGCTGCCCTTGTTCTCGACGCTGATCGACTGCGTCTGGCCCCGCACGCGCAGCTCGGCGATGCGGACCTGGTCGTCCTCGCTGACCAGGCGCTGCAGCGTCGGCTCGGCCGTGGTGCGCGGTGCAATGCCGGCGCAGCCGGCCAGGCCGAGGGTCAACGCGAGCAGCGCGGTCAAGGTCTTCATGCTGCGATTCTAGGTGGGGGGCGGCGGACCACCGGTGCTGCGGGCAGCCACCACAATCCGGACCATGAGTGATCCGAACACCTCCACGCCCATGCGGCCGACCCTGCTGCTGGTCGACGGCTCCAGCTACCTGTACCGCGCCTACCACGCCATGCCCGACCTGCGCGGGCCGGACGGCTTTCCCACCGGCGCCATCCACGGCCTGGTGGCGATGATGAAGCGGCTGCGTGACCAGATCATCGGCAGCGGGCCCGGCGTCCATGCGGCCTGCGTGTTCGACGCCTCCGGCCCCACCTTCCGCGATGCCTGGTACGACCAGTACAAGGCCCAGCGTGCGCCGATGCCCGACGACCTGCGGGCACAGATCCCGCCGATCCACGAGGTGGTGCGCCTGCTGGGCTGGCCGGTGCTGGAGGTGCCCGGCATCGAGGCCGACGACGCGATCGGCACGCTGGCGCGTGTGGGCGCCGCGGCGGGTCACCAGGTGATCATCTCCACCGGCGACAAGGACCTGGCCCAGCTGGTGACCGACCGCGTCACGCTGATCAACACGATGAGCAACGAGCGGCTGGACCCGCCCGGCGTGCTGGCCAAGTTCGGCGTGCCGCCGGAGCGCATCGTCGACTACCTGACCCTGGTCGGCGACGCGGTGGACAACGTGCCCGGCGTCGAGAAGGTCGGCCCGAAGACCGCAGCGAAGTGGATCGCCGAGCACGGCAGCCTGGACGGCGTGATCGCAGCGGCCGGGTCGGTCAAGGGCGTGGCCGGCGAGAACCTGCGCAAGGCACTCGACTGGCTGCCGATGGGCCGCAAGCTGGTGACCGTGGTGACCGACTGCGACCTGTCGGCCCACATCGATGGCTGGCCGGGCGTGGAGGCGCTGGCGCTGAAGCCGGTGGACCGCGAGGGGCTGCTGGCCTTCTACCAGCGCCACGGCTTCAAGAGCTGGGGGCGCGAGCTGGCGGCCGAACTGGGCGGCGGCGAGCCGTCGGCCGCGCCAGTGACCGGCAGCGCCCAAGCGGCACCGGCTGCCCAGGCGCCGGCCGTGGAACTGGCGCGCAGCTACGAGACCGTGTTCACGATGGACCGGCTGCAGGCCTGGATCGAGCGCCTGCGCGCCGCGCCGCTGGCCGCGCTGGACACCGAGACCGACAGCCTGGACCCGATGCGCGCGCGCATCGTCGGCATCAGCTTCGCGGTGCAGCCCGGCGAGGCGGCCTACGTGCCGCTGGCCCACGACTACGCCGGCGCGCCCGAGCAACTGCCGCTTGGCGACGTGCTGGCGGCGCTGCAGCCCTGGCTGGAAGACGCGACGGCGCCCAAGGTCGGCCAGAACACCAAGTACGACAGCCATGTGCTGGCCAACCACGGCATCACGGTGCGCGGCTGGCAGCACGACACGCTGCTGGAGAGCTACGTGGCCGAGGCCCACCTGGCCCACAGCCTGGAAAAGCTGGCCGAGCGCCACCTGAACCGCCGTGGCCTGAGCTACGAGGACCTGTGCGGCAAGGGCGCCAGCCAGATCCCGTTCAGCCAGGTCGACGTCGAGCGCGCCACCACCTACAGCGGCGAGGACAGCGAGATGACGCTGCAGGTGCACCAGGTGCTCTATCCCCGGGTGGCGGCCGACCCGGGCCTGCTGCGGGTCTACCGCGACATCGAGATGCCGGCATCGGCCATCCTGCAGCGCATCGAGCGCCATGGCGTGCTGGTCGATGCCGGCGTGCTGGCGCGGCAGAGCCAGCAGCTGGCCGAGCGCATGCTGCAGCTGGAGCAGCAGGCCTACGAGATTGCCGGCCAGCCCTTCAACCTGGGCAGCCCCAAGCAGATCGGCGAGATCCTGTTCAACCGCCTGGGCCTGCCGGTGAAGAAGAAGACCGCCAGCGGCGCGCCGAGCACCGACGAGGAAGTGCTGCAGGAACTGGCCGCCGACTATCCGCTGCCGGCGCGCATCCTGGAGCACCGCAGCCTGGCCAAGCTCAAGGGCACCTACACCGACAAGCTGCCGCAGATGGTCAACCCCGCCACCGGCCGGGTGCACACCAACTATGCGCAGGCCGTCGCCATCACCGGGCGGCTGTCCAGCAACGACCCCAACCTGCAGAACATTCCCATCCGCACGGCGGAAGGCCGGCGTGTGCGGGAGGCCTTCATCGCGCCGCCGGGGCATGTGATCGTCTCGGCCGACTACAGCCAGATCGAGCTGCGCATCATGGCCCACATCAGCGGCGACCCAGGCCTCACGCGTGCCTTCGCCGAAGGCCTGGATGTGCACAAGGCCACCGCGGCCGAGGTGTTCAACACCACGGTCGACGCGGTGACCAGCGAGCAGCGGCGCTACGCCAAGACCATCAACTTCGGCCTGATCTACGGCATGGGCGCGTTCGGCCTGGCGCAGTCACTGGGCATCGACCAGAAGATGGCGCGTGACTTCATCGAGCGCTACTTCGCCCGCTTTGCCGGGGTGAAGCGCTACATGGACGAGACCAAGGCCAGCGCGGCCGACAAGGGTTATGTGCAGACGCTGTTCGGTCGCCGCATCGAGTTGCCCGAGATCCGCGGCGGCAACGGCCCGCGCCGCGCGGGCGCCGAGCGCCAGGCCATCAACGCGCCGATGCAGGGCACGGCAGCCGACCTGATCAAGCTGGCGATGATCGCGGTGCAGGGCGCGCTGGATGCGGGCGCGAAGCGCACCGCGATGGTGATGCAGGTGCACGACGAACTGGTGTTCGAGGTGCCCGAAGACGAACTGCCCTGGGTGCGCGAACAGGTGCCGGCGCTGATGGCCGGCGTGGCGCAGCTGAGCGTGCCGCTGCTGGCGGAAGTGGGCGTGGGCCCGAACTGGGAACAGGCGCATTGAGCGACGGGCCCGGGCGGCGCCCGGGCCCGTCGCTCGTCACAGCCGGCGCGTGTGGCGCAGGCCTGGCGCCGGCGGCGTCTCCGGCGGGCCGGCGAAGCACTGCGCCTTGCTCATCCAGTCGATGGCGACCGGCCCGGTCACCTTCAGGCTGGTGTCGGCGATGTTCCGGGTCTGGGTGACGACCTGGCAGAAGGCTTCGGCCGGGCCCTCGATGCGCTCGGCGTCGCTCGGGTCGCCGTAGGTCCAGACAGCGCCCGACGGCGCGGTCAGCACCAGGTGCGGCATCGGGCCCGGCGGCTGGGTGCCGCGGGTGGCGTAGGTCCAGCCGAAGGTGTTGACGCCCAGCACCACGATGTTCTGGATGCGGTCGGCGTTCTGGCGCACCACGCCCAGGTGGTCATAGACCTCCTGGCCATGCGCCCAGGTCTCCATCAGGCGGGCGGTGATCGACGAGCGGGCGCTCATGTCGGGGCCGGGCCACTTCAGCCGGGCCTTGGGGTCGGCGGTGGCAAAGGCGTCGGCCGTGGCATTGAAGCCGGCGTGCCAAGCGTCCAGCAGGGCCCGGCCGCCCAGGCCCTGGAAGTGCGCGTTCTCGAAGGCACGCATGCCGCCCTGGGCCGACTTCACCGCGGCGATGCGATCAAGCAGCAGCGGCTCGTCGGTCAGCTGCAGGCCGGCCATCTGGTTCCAGAAATGCAGGTGCTGCAGCACCGCATTGATGGTCCAGCTCTTGAACTGGGTCGGCTGGTCGAACTGGGCCGCATCGGCGGTGTCGAGCAGGTCGAACAGCGCCTGGCTTTCGGCGCGGAAGTCTTGGGCTTGCTGCATGCGGCGGTCTCCTGGCGCCGGACGAGCCCGGCGCGCCGCAGATTAGCGCCTGACGCCGGCCCGCCGCTGTCCGGTGGCGGACGCCTGGCAGCGCCAGCGCTTACGGCCGCAGTTCGTCGATCAGCTTGCCGATGATGGTGCGCGCCTGTTCGCTGTTGTCGGGCGCACCGTCGGCGGTCTGCACCGCGACGCTGGTGCTGGCCGCACCCTGCGACTTGACCAGCACGCGCACGCGCTGCGGGCGCACGTTGTCCTTGCCGCCGCCGAACAGCTTGCTGAAGAAGCCGGGCTCTTCCTTGCCGGCCAGCTTCGGATCGATGTAGCGCACGAAGTACAGGCCGGCGCTGCGGTCGCGGTCCTCGATGGTGAAGCCGCTGCGGTCCAGCGCCAAGCCCACCTGGCGCCAGGTGCGGTCGAAGTTGTCGGGCACGTCCATCGCCGCCGTGGCGGGCAGGGCGGTGCTGCGGGCGCGCACCGGGGTGGTGGCCACCGGCGCGGCGGCCACGGTGCTCCGGGCGGTTTCTTCCTTGGCACCCAGCTTGACCATCAGGCGCGACAGGAACTCGGCCTCCAGCTCGGGGTCGGTCGGACGCTGCTGCCAGACCGTCGCGTCCTTCAGCTCACTGGTGAAGATCTCCACCATGCCGCGGTGGCTGATGTAGACCTCGCTGCCCGTGGCGCTGCGCTCGATGCGGGTGCGGAAGCGGTCGCGCTCCGGCGTCGAGTACAGGCCCTCGATCACCCGGCCCAGTGTGCGGCGCAGCGCGTCCTGCGGGATCTTGGCGCGGTTCTCGGCCCAGTCGGTCTCCATCAGCCCGATCTCGGGGTTGTCGACGGCCAGGGTGAAGCCCCGCTCCTGCCAGAAGTTGCGCAGCAGCGGGTAAAGCTTGTCGGCCGGCAGCGTGGTGACCAGGTAGCGCACATTGCCGACCCGCTCGATGCGCATGTCGCCAACGGCGTTGGGCGCAACCGCCGGGCCGGTGGCCGCGGCGACCGGCCCGGTCGTCTGCTGGCGCAGCGTGGACGCGCTGACCACGCCACCCGGCTGCTGGTAGCGCCCTTCGCGCGCCAGCTGGCTCAAGTCGGGTGGCACTTCCAGCGCGGCCGACTTCTGCGACTGACCGCGGTAGTCCACCTTGTCGCCGGACATCAGGTTCTCGAACGACGAACAGCCGGCCAGCGACAGCGCCAGGGCGAGCGGCAGCAGGCGGGTGGAAGCGAAGGCGGAATTCACGTGGCGGTTCTCCAGGAAGGGCGTGCGGGCCGGTGCGCCGGCCGCTGGCGGGCGGCGGCGCATGCGCGTTGGGGCGGTGGAAGGTCGACCGCGGCGGGTCACAGCAGGCCGGCGTCGCGCAGCGCGGCGTCGACCAGGGCCTGGCCGGCGGGTGTCAGCGGCGTGATCGGCAGGCGCACGTCCGGCCGGCCGCGGCCCAGGCGCGACAGCGCCCACTTCGTCGGCGCCGGGCTGGGCTCGCAGAACAGCTGCTTGTGCAGCGACAGCAGGCGGAAGTGGATGGCGCGGGCCTTGGCCGCCTCGCCGGCGATGGCGGCCATGCACAGCTCGTGCATCAGCCGCGGGGCGACGTTGGCCGTGACGCTGACGTTGCCATGGCCGCCGAGCAGCATCAGGGCGATGGCCGTGCCGTCGTCGCCGGAGTAGATCTTGAAGTGCCCGGGCGCCGCCTTGATCAGTTGGGCCGCCCGCTCGATGTTGCCGCTGGCTTCCTTGATGCCGACGACGCCGGGCACCTGGGCCAGGCGCAGCGCGGTCTCGGGCTGCATGTCGGCCACCGTGCGGCCGGGCACGTTGTACAGCACCACCGGCAGGTCCACCGCCTCGGCGATGGCCTTGAAGTGCTGGTAGATGCCGTCCTGCGAGGGCTTGTTGTAGTAGGGCACGACCTGCAGCGAGCAGTCGGCGCCGACTTCCTTGCTGAACTTGGTCAGCTCGATCGCCTCGCGGGTGCTGTTGGCACCGGCACCGGCCATGATCGGCACCCGGCCGGCGGCATGCTGCACCGACACGCGGATGATTTCGCAGTGCTCCTCGACGCTGACGGTGGGCGATTCACCAGTGGTGCCGACCACGCCGATGCAGTCCGTGCCTTCGGCGATATGCCAGTCGATCAGGCTGCGCAGCCCGGCGTAGTCGACGCTGCCGTCCTCGTGCATCGGCGTGACCAGGGCGACGATGCTGCCAACAATGGGTTTCATGCGGGTTCCTTGCGAATCCGTGATTTTAGCCGTCGGCCGCAGGGCCGAGATTGCTGGGCGGTGTCAGCCGGCCGGCAAACGGTGCCGCGGATGGGCCTCACCCCCGGGCGCCGGCCGCACCGCCGCCACCCGCTGCACGAAGCGCGGCGGCGCGTCGAGGAAGCCGTCCTCGTAGCCGACGATGGTCAGCCCGCTGCAGCGCTGCAACAACTCGCCCGGCTGCAGCAGGAAGTCGGGCCGCGACGGCTTGCCCACGGTCTGGTTGCCATCGGCAAAGGTCTCGTACAGCAGCACGCCGCCCGGTGCCAGGCTGGCAATGATCTGCGGCCACAGCGGGCGCCACAGGTAGTTGGTCACCACCACCACGTCGAAGGCGTGGCCAGGGCAGGGCCAGGGGCCGTTCTCGACGTCGGCGGCGATCAGCTCGGCGCCGGCCACGTCGGCGCAGGCGGCCAAGGCGCCGGCATCGCGGTCGATGCCGGTGGGCTTGAGGCCGCGTGCGGCCAGCCAGCGCAGGTGGCGGCCGGCGCCGCAGGCCAGGTCCAGCGCGGTGCCGGTGGCCGGCAGCAGCGAGGCCCAGCGTTCCAGCCAGGGCGAGGGGGCGCCAGATCCGTGCATCGGGTTCGCGCTCAGAAGCAGGCCCAGACCCGGCTGGCCAGGTCGACCACCAGGTGCGGGCTCAGGTAGGCGGTGAACACCAGCGCCAGCACCGCCAGCACGCCGGCCCAGGCGCCCAGGCGAAGTGCCGGCTTCATGCCGCGGCGGCGGCGGGCAGGCCGCGCTGCACCGGTTCTTCGCGCACCGGCAGGTTGGCCAGGGCGGCGAACACGCCCAGGGCGATGGCGATGCCCCAGACCACGTCGTAGTTGCCGGTCAGCACATAGAGCTTGCCGCCCAGCCAGGCCCCCAGGAACGAACCGACCTGGTGGCTGAAGAAGACGAAGCCGCCCAGCATCGACATGTACTGCACGCCGAAGATCTGGGCGATCACCGCGTTCGTCGGCGGCACGGTGGACAGCCACAGGAAGCCCATGGTCGCGGCGAAGAGGTAGACGCTCGTCGGCGTCAGCGGCGCCAGCAGGAACAGCCCGATCACCACCGCCCGCAGCGCGTAGATCGCCGACAGGATGTAGCGCTTGGGCATGCGCCCGCCCAGCCAGCCGGCGGTGTAGGTGCCGAAGACGTTGAACAGCCCGATCAGCGCCAGCGCGCCGGTGGCGACCCCGGGCGCCATGCCGTGGTCCTTCAGGTAGCTGGGCATGTGCACGCCGATGAACACCACCTGGAAGCCGCAGACGAAGTAGCCCGCCATCAGCCACTGGAAGCTGCGGTGGCCGAAGGCCTCGCGCACGGCCGCGCCGATGCTCTGGTGCGCTGCGCCGGTGGCAGGGGCCAGCGCCGGCTCCTTCAGGCCCCAGGCCAGCGGCATGATGGCCAGCGCCAGGCAGGCCAGCACGAACAGCGCGTTCTGCCAGCCGAAGCTGCCGATCAGCCAGGTCTCCACCGGCACCATCAGGAACTGGCCGAAGGAGCCCGCCGCCGCGGCCACGCCCATCGCCCAGCTGCGCTTGTCGGCCGACACATTGCGGCCGATCACACCGTAGACGATGGCGTAGGTGGTGCCCGACTGCGCCATGCCCAGCAGCACGCCGGCCGAGCCGGTGAAGCCGGGCACCGTGGTGGCCATGGCCATGCCGGCCAGGCCCAGGGCATACAGCGCCGACCCCGCCAGCAGCACGCGGAAGGCGCCGAAGCGGTCGGCCAGCATGCCGGCCACCGGCCCGGCCAGGCCCCAGAAGATGTTCTGCACCGCGATGGCGAAGGCGAAGTGCTCGCGCGTCCAGCCGCGGTCCATGGTCACCGGCTGCAGCCACAGGCCGAAGCCATGGCGGATGCCCATGCTGAGGGTGACGATCATGGCGCCGCACAGCAGCACCTGCGACATCGACAGCCGGGGCGCGGCAACGGGCATGGGGGAAGCGCTCATGGGCCGGCATCGTAGCCGGCGGCCTGCCACAGCCTTGCCCGTGGCGTTTGCAGCCGCGCCAACGCCGGGGCGCCGGGCGGAACCGGCTGAAATGGCGGCAAGGGCGGTGGATCGCCCTGCCTAGAATCCGCCGCCTATGCCTCCCAGCCCCGCCAACAACCCCAAGCAAGGCACGCCGCTGTCGACCTACGGCGAAGCCTCGATCCGTGTCCTCAAGGGCCTGGAGCCGGTCAAGCAGCGGCCGGGCATGTACACCCGCACCGACAACCCGCTGCACGTGGTGCAGGAAGTCATCGACAACGCCGCCGACGAGGCGCTCGCCGGCTTCGGCAAGCGCATCGCCGTCACCCTGCACACCGACGGCTCGGTGACGGTGGACGACGATGGCCGGGGCATCCCGTTCGGCTTGCACCCGGAAGAACAGGTGCCGGTGGTCGAGATCGTCTACACCCGGCTGCATGCCGGCGGCAAGTTCGACAAGGGCGCGGGCGGGGCCTACAGCTTCTCGGGCGGCCTGCATGGCGTGGGTGTCAGCGTGACGAATGCGCTGGCGAAACGGCTGCAGGTGGCCGTGTGGCGCGAAGGGCAGTGCGCCGCGCTGGCGTTTTCCGGCGGCGACGTGATCGAGCCCCTGGTGGTGCGCCCGGCCGAGCGCGGCGAGCGCAAGCAGGGCACCAGCGTGCGGGTGTGGCCCGATCCCAAGTACTTCGAGGCCACCGAGCTGCCGCGTGGCGAGCTGACGCACCTGCTGCGCAGCAAGGCGGTGCTGATGCCGGGCGTGACCGTGACGCTGACGGTGGAGAAGGGCGCCGACAAACCCGCCGAGGTGCAGATCTGGCTCTACAAGGGGGGCCTGCGCGACTACCTGGCCCAGGGCCTGCCGGCCGAGCCGCTGATTCCGCTGTTCGAGGGCGAGGGCTACGCCGGTGCCAGCGAGAGCGAGAACTTCGCCGAGGGCGAGGGCGTGGCCTGGGTGCTGGCCTTCACCGAGGACGGCCCGGTGCTGCGCGAGAGCTACGTCAACCTGATTCCGACGGTGGCTGGCGGCACGCACGAGAGTGGGCTGAAGGACGGCCTGTTCGGCGCGGTGAAGAGCTTCATCGACCTGCACAGCCTGCTGCCCAAGGGCGTCAAGCTGATGCCCGAGGACGTGTTCTCGCGTGCCAGCTTCGTGTTGAGCGCCAAGGTGCTGGACCCGCAGTTCCAGGGCCAGACCAAGGAGCGGCTGAACAGCCGTGACGCGCTGCGCCTGGTCAGCCAGTTCACCCGCCCGCCGCTGGAGCTGTGGCTGAACCAGCATGTGGACTTCGGCAGGAAGCTGGCCGAACTCGTCATCAAGCAAGCCCAGACCCGCCAGCGCGCCAGCCAGAAGGTGGAAAAGCGCAAGGGCAGCGGCGTGGCCGTGCTGCCGGGCAAGCTGACCGACTGCGAAAGCCGCGACCTGACGCTCAACGAGGTGTTCCTCGTCGAGGGCGACTCCGCGGGCGGCAGCGCCAAGATGGGCCGCGACAAGGAGACGCAGGCCATCCTGCCGCTGCGCGGCAAGGTGCTCAATGCCTGGGAGGTGGAGCGTGACCGCCTGTTCGCCAACAACGAGATCCACGACATCTCGGTGGCCATCGGCATCGACCCGCATGGGCCCAGCGACAGCCCCGACTTCAGCGGCCTGCGCTACGGCAAGGTCTGCATCCTGAGCGACGCCGACGTGGACGGCTCGCACATCCAGGTGCTGCTGCTGACACTCTTCTTCCGCCACTTTCCCAAGCTGATCGAGCGCGGGCACGTCTACATCGCCAAGCCGCCGCTGTTCCGCGTCGATGCGCCGGCGCGTGGCAAGAAGCCGGCAGCCAAGATCTACGCGCTGGACCAGGGGGAACTCGACGCCACGCTGGACAAGCTGCGCAAGGAAGGCGCGCGGGAGAGCGCCTGGAGTATCAGCCGCTTCAAGGGCCTGGGTGAAATGAGCGCCGAGCAGCTGTGGGAGACCACGCTGAACCCCGACACGCGCCGCCTGCTGCCGGTGGCCTGGGGCGCACTCAGCTTCGACGAGACCGTGGGCTCGTTCACCAAGCTGATGGGCAAGGGCGAGGCGGCCTCACGCCGCGAACTGATGGAACTGCACGGCGACAGCGTCGAAGTCGATGTCTGAAGCCCTGACCGACCGGGTGCGCCTGCGCCCCACCATGCTCAGCGACCTGGACTTCGTGATCCAGGTCGAGACCGACAGCCACAACCTGCCCTTCATCACGCCCTGGGACCGCACCCAGCACGAGGGTGCGGTGCGCTTCCCGGACTTCCGGCACTTCATCGTCGAGGCCGGTGCCGACTGGGCGCCAGCGGGCTTCGTCATCCTGCAGGGCTGCCGCAACCCGCACCGCAGCGTCGAGATGAAGCGCCTGGTGCTGCGCCACGACGACCAGGGCCAGGGCCTGGGCCGCGCCTGCGTGCGGGTGCTCAAGCAACTGGCCTTCCGCGACCTGCATGCCCACCGCTTCTGGCTGGACGTGAAGCAGCTCAACACCCGCGCCCAGGCGCTGTACGCCAGCGAAGGCTTCGTCGAGGAAGGCCGCCTGCGCGAGAGCGTGCGCCTGACCGGCAACATCGCCGACGGTTACGACAGCCTGATCGTGATGAGCCTGCTCGACCGCGAGTACCAGGCGCGGGTGGCGCTGGGGCTGGAGGCCGCCGCTGCGGCCTGAGCGTCAATAGCTCTTCGGCAGGCCGAGCACCTTCTCGGCGATGAAGCACAGGATCAGCTGCGGGCTGACCGGCGCCAGCCGCGGGATCCAGGCCTCGCGCAGGTAACGCTCGACGTGGTATTCCTTGGCGTAGCCCATGCCACCGTGGGTGAACATGGCTGATTCACAGGCCCGGAAGCAGGCCTCGGCGCCCAGGAACTTGGCCGCATTGGCCTCGGCCGCGCAGGGCTTGCCGGCGTCGTACAGCGTGGCGGCCTTGTGCACCATCAGGTGGGCGGCTTCCAGTTCCATCCAGTTGCGCGCCAGCGGGTGGGCGATGGCCTGGTTCTGGCCGATGGGGCGGTCGAACACCACCCGCTCCCTGGCATAGCCCGCCGCCCGCGCCAGCGCCGCCCGGCCCAGGCCGATGGCCTCGGCGGCGATCAGGATGCGCTCGGGATTCAGGCCGTGCAGGATGTAGCTGAAGCCCTTGCCTTCCTCGCCGATGCGGTCTTCCACCGGGATGCGCAGGTCGTCGATGAACAGCTGGTTGCTGTCCACCGCCTTGCGGCCCATCTTCGGGATCTCGTGCACCGCGATCGCCGTGCGGTCGAGTGCGGTGTAGAACAGGCTCAGGCCCTCGGTGCCCTTGCAGTCTTCCTTGGGCGTGGTGCGCGCCAGCAGCAGGATGCGGTTGGCCACCTGGGCACTGCTGATCCACAGCTTCTGGCCGTTGACGCGGTAGTGGTCGCCATGCCGGACGGCGCGGGTCTTCAGGCCCAGCGTGTTCAGGCCGCTGTCGGGCTCGGTGACGCCGAAGCAGGCGCGGTCCTGGCCCGCAATCAGCGGCGGCAGCCAGCGCGCCTTCTGTTCGTCGGTGCCGAAGACCACGGCCGGATGCAGGCCGAAGATGTTCATGTGCACCGCCGACGCGCCCGACAGCCCGGCGCCGGTGGCGGCGATGGTGTGCATCATCAGCGCCGCCTCGGTGATGCCCAGGCCGGCACCGCCGAAGGCTGGCGGCATCGCGATGCCCAGCCAGCCGGCCTGCGCCAGCGCTTGATGGAAATCATGCGGGAAGCCGCCGTCGGTGTCCTTCTGCAGCCAGTAGTCGGCGTCGAAGGGTTGGCACAGCCGGCCGATCGCGGCCACGATCTGTTGCTGGTCGTCGCTGAGGTTGAAGTCCATGCCACGAGGGAAGGGCGCGCCCGGCCGGCGCCTTGACACGCAA
>Ga0116179_1000544_pt1 | contig 29172 bp, 23 predicted proteins | sample AD_UKC071_MetaG_FD_89751 | JGI IMG/M metagenome (GOLD analysis project Ga0116179, IMG submission 89751) | Active sludge microbial communities of municipal wastewater-treating anaerobic digesters from USA - AD_UKC071_MetaG | ecosystem: Engineered > Bioreactor > Anaerobic > Digestate | place: USA...
CAGCGCATGCTGCAGCCAGGCGGCGTGCAGCGCGGCGAAGCCGGCGTCGTCCAGGTCGGCCAGGCGCAATCCGGTGACGGTGGCGCCGAAGGTGGCGGTGGGGATGGGGGTGATCTGCATGGCGGTGCGTGGTTGGCAACGCCAGCCCGGACAGAGGCTACCGGTGGCGCTGGTAGGTGACGAAGGCGTAGGCACAGGCCGGTGGGCCGTCGCTGTGCCGCGTGTCTCTTGATTGTTCGACGAATGCACCGTCGCGCCAGTCGGGAAAACGAACGTCCCCGGGCAGGTCGGCGTCGATCTCGGTCATCAGCAGCTGGTCGGCCAGCGGCAGCGCCTCGGCGAACAGCTGGCCGCCGCCGATCACGAACACGCGCGGCGCGCCGGTGGCCGCGGCTGAGGCGCGGGCCTGCGCCAGCGCGTCGGCCAGCGTGTGCGCCACCTGCGCGCCATCGGATTGCCAGTCGCCCTGGCGGGTGACGACGATGTTGACCCGCCCCGGCAGCGGGCGGAAGCGCACCGGCAGCGAGTCCCAGGTCTTGCGGCCCATCACCACCGGGCAGCCCATGGTCTGGCGGCGGAACCAGCGCTGGTCTTCCGGCTCGCGCCAGACCAGTTCGTTGTCGCTGCCGATGATCCGCTGGCGGTCGACGCTGGCGATGAGGGCGAGGGGAACCGCGCTCACACCGCCACCGGCGCCTTGATCAGCGGATGGCTCTGGTAGCCGTGCACGACGAAGTCCTCGTAGCGGTAGCCGTCGATGCTGTCGGGCCGGCGCACGATCTCCAGCCTGGGGTAGGGGTAGGGCGTGCGGTCGAGCTGGGTGCGCACCTGCTCCACGTGGTTGTCGTAGATGTGGCAGTCGCCGCCGGTCCAGATGAAGTCGCCCACGTCCAGGTCGCACTGCTGGGCCAGCATGTGGGTCAGCAGGGCGTAGCTGGCGATGTTGAACGGCACGCCCAGGAAGATGTCGGCGCTGCGCTGGTAGAGCTGGCAGCTGAGCTTGCGCCGGCCCGTGGCGCCGGTCTCGGGCGACACCCAGAACTGGAAGAAGGCGTGGCAGGGCATCAGCGCCATCTGGTCCAGCTCGGCCACGTTCCAGGCGCTGACGATGATGCGGCGGCTGTCGGGGTTGCTTTTCAGCTGCTGCACCACCTGCGCGATCTGGTCGATGTGCTGCCCGCCCGGCGTGGGCCAGCTGCGCCACTGCACGCCGTAGACCGGGCCCAGGCTGCCGTCCTCGCGCGCCCATTCGTCCCAGATGGTGCAGCCGTTGTCCTGCAGCCACTTGACGTTGCTGTCGCCGCGCAGGAACCACAGCAGCTCGATGACGATGGCCTTCCAGAACACCTTCTTGGTGGTGATCAGCGGAAAGCCCTCGTTGAGGTCGAAGCGCATCTGGTGGCCGAACACGCTGCGCGTGCCGGTGCCGGTGCGGTCGCCCTTGGCCACGCCATGGGTGAACACATGGCGCATGAAGTCTTCGTACTGGGCGCGGACGGGGCGGGAGTCGGTTGATGTGGTCATGGGGCAAGCGGCAAGGATTCAATAGGCGCCGAACAGCGTGTCCAGGGCAGCCAGCACCGCTGGGCGCTGCGCACCGACCTGCGTGACTGCACGCGCCAGCACACGCGCCTGCACCGGCGCCAGCGAGGCCGTGTCCATCACCAGCTGCTGGCCCTGGACCTCGATCAGCGGATTCAGGTCGTGCGCGGTCCGGCGGTAGAAGTCTTCGGTGCGCAACGGCACCACCACACGCGTCGCCAGGCCACTGAGGTGGTCGTTCTGGACGTCCAGCACATAGGGCGTGTGCCCGCGCTCGACCGGATAGGGGTTGCGGTAGATGTCGAAGCGGGCCACGCCGGATCCCCGTCTGGCTCAGGCAGCGTCCTGGCCGTCTTCGGCGGATTCGGGCCGCATGAAGGTGCGATAGCGGTCGGACCACAGGCCCTCGCGCTCGACCCGCTCGTTGTAGGCGGCGATCGCCTCCTTGTTGTCCTCGTTCCAGCGTGCCCAGTACTGGCGCTCGACCTCGGCGGCCAGCAGCTGGTCGACGGTGGCGGACAGGTTCATGCCCATCGCGCGGGCGCGGTCCAGCGTCTTGGCGCTGAGGCTCAGGTTCACCGGGCGCTTGGCGCCATCGTCGCGTCGCAGCATGGGGATGTCCTGTGCGGATGAAGGATGCGCATGGATTATGCGCGTGGTGGTGTCCCGCGGCCCGGCGCCGCCCGTCAGCGGTAGGATCGCCCCTCGAACACCAGGCGCAGCCCCAGCGACCAGGTGGTGCGCAGCGCCACAGGCGTGGGCACGGCCGCGCTGAGGTCCGGTCCGCCCGAGGCCCGGTCGGCAGCGGCGAACAGCTGGAACAGCACGCTGGCGCTCTGGTTGCCGGCGAAGGCGCGGAACGGGCGGTATTCCAGCACCGGCAGGTCGATCACGCCGGAGCGGAAGCGCACCAGCCGCGGCGCGCCGTCGCCCAGGGCTGGCGGCGCGAAGAACTGGTCATCGCCGTGGCGGCCGTAGCGGGTGAAGCCGACCTCACGCCCCAGCACGACCTGGAAGCGCCCGACCGGCTTGGCCATGCCCAGCTGCCGGGGGATCAGGCCGCCGTTGCTGGCGGTGACCGCCATGCGGGCGTCCAGCTCGGACGCGGCCAGGGCCAGCGGCGACAGCACCAGCAGGTCGCCCGGCACCAGGAAGAAGGGCAGCTGTTCAAGCTGATGCCGGCGGCGTACTACTGGCCCCGGCGGCGGGCCGGCCGGGCGCTCACTGCTTCGGCCCTTCGCCCAGCCGCCGCCCCAGCGACACCGCATACGGCGCGGCGCGTGCGGCCAGCATCGGGTCGGCCGAGGGCTCCACGCCCCTGGGCAGGATCATCGGGTTGTAGGTGATGGCCAGACAGGGACCGGTGGCATCGGCGGCGACCGACTTGATCGTCAGCCGGCCCAGGGTCACCTTGCGGCGGTCATCGGGCAGCGGCGTCACCGCGCTGTCGATCCTGTCGCCGGGCTGGGCGACCTGCAGGTTGAAGTCGAAGGCCACGCCGCCGGCGGCCACGCGCTGGCGCAGGTCGTCGAACAGGAAGTCGGTGCCCTTGGCCTTGGCCTCGTCGTCGCTCAGGCCCTGGGTGCCGCCCACCGGCTCGAAGAGCCACTTGCCCATGGTCTTCCGGCCTGCGGCGTCGACGAAGCCGAAGCCGTGCACGCCCCAGTAGTTGACCTTGGCATAGCTGGCCGGCACCGGCTGGCTGGCGAACCACTTGCCCTGCAGCAGCACCTCGGGGTTGGCGTCGGCAAAGGCCTTGACCTTGTCGGGGTTGGGGCGCTTGGTCTCGGGGTCGGGCTGCTGCGACTCCAGCCGGCCGAGGAACTGCTCGGGCGTGGCCGCGCCGAACACCGGCGCCGAGATGTTGCCCATCTGCCAGCGCTCGCCGCCGGGCAGGTCGAACTGCAGCGCCAGGTTGCGCTGGCTCCGGGCGTTGTCCGGCGCCTTGGGGTTGCCGCCACCGACCGAGAAGCGCACCACCACCGGATGCGGCTGGCCGCTGAAGGCCGAGGCGCTGGACAGCGCGCGGCCGTCGGCGCTGCCGACGAACTCACCGACGGCGCAGACGCCCTTGGCGCCGGACCGGCGGAAGCCCTCGAACTTGCCGCCGACACGCTCGAAGGTGTCGACCATGCGGTTGGGGTCGACCTGGGCCTGGGCGGCGGTTGCCGCCAGCGCGGCGACCGCAGCAGCGGCGGCCAGGGCGGCGGTGGAACGGGCGGGGCGGCGAAGCATCGTTGCCATGGGTGGTCTCGGAAGTTGAACAGGGGACGCTGCCAGGCCCGGACGTGGCCTGCGGCGCAGCAGCGGGTTGCTACGCACGCTTGGTCGCATTGGATGCGCCAACCTGACATGCCGCCGGCGCGACCCCCCTATCCAGGCGGGGTGCGCCCCACCTGTGGCGCTGTTGGCCTCAGGCCGGGTCGCCCGTCTCCAGCCCGAACTGCATCGCCGCCAGCCGGGCATACAGCCCGCCGCGGGCGACCAGCTCGTCGTGGCGGCCGATGTCGACGATGCGGCCGGCCTCCATCACCACGATGCGGTCGGCGCGCTGCACCGTGGCCAGTCGGTGGGCGATGACCAGCGTGGTGCGCCCGCTCATCGCCGATTCGAGCGCGGCCTGCACCATGCGTTCGCTCTCGGCGTCCAGCGCGCTGGTGGCCTCGTCCAGCAGCAGCAGCAGCGGGTTCTTCAGCAGCGCGCGGGCGATGCTGATGCGCTGGCGCTGGCCGCCCGACAGCCGCACGCCGCGCTCGCCCAGGTGGGTGTCGTAGCCCTCCGGCAGGGCGGTGATGAAGTCGTGCGCGAAGGCGGCGCGGGCGGCAGCCTCCACCTGGGCGCGGCTGGCATCGGGCACGCCGTAGCGGATGTTCTCGAACGCGGTGGTGGAGAAGATGGTCGAGTCCTGCGGCACGAGGCCCACGCGCTGGCGCAGGTCGGCCAGGGTGATGGCGCGGATGTCGACGCCGTCGACCGCGATGCGGCCGCGCTCGGCGTCGTAGAAGCGCAGCAGCAGCTGGAACACGGTGCTCTTGCCCGCGCCGCTGGGGCCGACGATGGCCACCGTCTCGCCCGGCGCCACGCTGAGGCTGAAATCGGTGAGCGCGGCCTGGGCCGGGCGCGAGGGGTAGTGGAAGCCCACCGCGTCGAACTGCACCGTGGCGCCGGCCGCCGCCGCCAGTGCCGGCAGCGGCTTCGGCGTTGCGGGGTCGGCCACCGGGCTTTGCGCGGCCAGCAGTTCCATCAGCCGCTCGGTGGCGCCGGCGGCGCGCAGCAGGTCGCCGTAGACCTCGCTCAGCACCGCCACGCTGCTGACCAGGATGACGACGAAGACCACCGTCTGCCCCAGGTGGCCGGCGGTGATGGTGCCGGCCGCCACCGCCTGCGTGCCCTGGTACAGGCCCCAGAGCATGGCGCCGAAGGTGGCGGTGATGATGAAGCCGACCAGGATCGCCCGCACCCGGCTGCGGCGGCGCGCGGTGTCGAAGGCGGCCTCGGTGGATGCGGCGAAGCGCTGCGCCTCGCGCGCTTCCTGCACATGGCCCTGCACCACGGGAATCGCGTTCAGCACCTCGGCGGCGATGGCGCTGGAGTCGGCCACCCGGTCCTGGCTGGCGCGGCTGAGCTTGCGCACCCGGCGCCCGAAGTAGATGCTGGGCAGCACGACCAGGACCAGGATGCCCAGCACCTGGGTCATCACCACCGGGTTGGTGACGATCAGCGCCACCATCGCGCCCGCGCCCATCACCAGGTTGCGCAGGCCCATGCTCAGGCTGCTGCCCACCACCGTCTGCACCAGGGTGGTGTCGGTGGTCAGCCGGCTCAGCACCTCGCCGCTGGCGGTGCGCTCGAAGAACGCGGGACTCTGCCGCACCACATGGGCATAGACGGCGTTGCGCAGGTCGGCGGTGACCCGCTCGCCCAGCCAGCTGACCATGTAGAAGCGCAGCGCCGAGAAAGTGCCCAGCGCCGCGCCCACGCCGAACAGCGCCAGGAAATGCCCGCGCAGCGCCATCACCCGGTCCGCCGGATCGGCCGCCACCACGCCCTGGTCGATCAGCGACTTCAGCGCGACGGGAAAGGCCAGGGTGGACAGCGCGGCCAGCACCAGGAACACGCCGGCCAGGGCGATCTGGCTGCGGTACGGCCGCAGGAACGGGCCCAGGCCGGAGAGCGAGCGGGGGGACTTGGCGGTGGGGCGGTCGTCGGTCTTCTGGGTGGCCATCGGGGCAGTGTAGGGGGCGGGTGCGTGCGGGCCGACGTCCAAGCAAGTCGCCGGTGGCCGGCTGCATCCCCGCACACCCCAACTGCATGCATGGGCAATCATTGCGCAGGCAATAATTGCCTGATGGCCCATCTTGCCGATCCCGCTGTCCAGCCGCCCGCCGCCTTCTACACCCCCGAGTCGCTGACGCCCGACAACAACATCGGCCTGCTGATGAAGCGGGCCTTGCAGTCGATGCGCCAGACCATCGACCGCGGGCTGGCGCCGCATGACCTGACGCAGGCGCAGTGGCTGCCGCTGGTGCGGATCGCGCATGGCGGCTGCACCACCATCGCGGCGCTGGCGCGCGACCAGGCGATGGACCCCGGTGCGATGACCCGCGCGGTCGACCGGCTGGAGGCCAAGGGCCTGCTGCGGCGCGAGCGCTCGCAGGCTGACCGGCGTGTCGTCACCCTGGTGCTGACCGACACCGGCCGCGCCGCCGCGGCCCTGGTGCCGCCGGTCGCGGTGCAGGTGCTCAACGCGCACCTGGCGGGCTTCAGCGCGGACGAATGGCAGACGCTGGTCTCGCTGCTGACCCGCGTGCTGGCGAATGGCGACGCCCTGCGGGAGGCAGCATGACCGTGCGCCTTCTGCTGCCCTTGAGCGCCGCGTTGCTGGCCGCCGGCTGTGCCAGCTTCGGCCCGCCGCCCGAGCGCCCGCCGGCCGCGTTGATCGCGCCGGCCGCCGCTGGTCTGGAAGCGACCGCCGGCACCTTCCCGGACGCCCGCTGGTGGTCGGCGCTCGGCGACCCGGCGCTGGATGCGCTGGTCGACACCGCGCTGGCCGGCCAGCCGACGCTGCAGGCCGCTGCCGCGCGCGTGACCGCGGCCGACGCGGCGCTGGCCGCCGTGCAGGCCGGCCAGGGCCCGCAGGCGGCGCTGACGGCTGACGCCACACGCCAGCGCTTCAGCGAGCATGGGCTGATCCCGCCGGCGGTGGCCGGCAGCATCCGCAACACCGCCAACGTGGCGGTGGGCGGGCGCTGGGCGCTGGACTTCTTCGGGCGCAACGCAGCGGCCATCGGCCAGGCCGTGGGCCGGCAGCGGGCGGCGCAGGCCGAGGCGCAGGCGGCGCGGCAACTGCTGGCGGGCCAGGTGACGCAGGGCTGGATCGCGCTGGCGCGGCTGCTGGCCCAGCGTGACCTGGCCGAGCAGGGCAGGGCCCAGCGCCAGGCCGTGCGCGACCTGGTGGCCCAGCGCGTGGCCGCCGGCCTGGAGACGCAGGCCGCATTGCGCACCGCCGACGGCCCGGTGCCCGAGGCGCGGGCGCAAGTGGCGGCGCTGGACGGCCAGATCGCCGGCGTGCGCCACCGGCTGGCGGTGCTGGCGGGCCAGGCGCCGCAGGCGCTGGCCACGGCCGCGCCGCAACTGGCCAGGCTCAAGCTCGACGGCCCGCCGCCGCACCTGGGCGCCGACCTGCTGGGCCGGCGTGCCGACGTGGTGGCCGCCCGCTGGCGGGTGGAGGCCGCGGCGCAGGGCGTGGCCGCGGCGCGCGCCGACTTCTATCCGGACATCAACTTGAACGCCAGCTTCGGCCTGAACGCGCTGGGCCTGGACAACTTGTTGAACCTGGGCAGCCGGCAGTTCAGCGCCGGTGCCGCGCTGCGGCTGCCGCTGTTCGACGGCGGCCTGCTGCGCGCCCAGCTGCAGGGCCGCGGCGCCGAGGCCGATGCCGCGGTGGCCGCCTACAACGCCGCGGTGCTGGACGCCGCCCGCGAGGTGGCCGACGCCGCCGCCGCGCTGCGCAGCCTGGCCCAGCAGCAGGCCGAGCAGGCGCAGGCCCAGGCCGCCGCGGCCGATGCCCTAGCGCTGGCCAGGGCGCGTTTCGACGCCGGCCTGGGCAACCGCCTGCCGGTGCTGCAGGCCGACGCGCTGCTGCTGGGCCAGCGCGCCCAGGCGGCCGACCTGCAGGCCCGCCGGCTGGACGCCCAAGCCACGCTGGCGCTGGCGCTGGGCGGCGGCTGGGCCGATGTGCCGCCGACCGCCGCGCCGTCCACCGCCGCCGGCACCACCACCCACACCGCCACCCACACCGCCAGCCGCTGACGCGACGGCGCTTCAACGCATTCCCCCCCGATCCATGGCCGAACCGACCGCTTCTCCCGCCGCAGCGCCCGCGCAGCCTCCGTCGTCGACGCCCGGTGCCGCGCCGCCGGTGGCCGCGCCCGCCCGGCGCCGCAAGGCGCTGACGGCGATCTTCATCGCCGTGCTGCTGGCCGGCCTCGGCTGGGGCGCCTGGCACTGGTTCACCGGGCGCCATGTCGAGACCACCGACAACGCCTATGTGCAGGGCAACGTGGTGCAGATCACGCCACAGGTGCCAGGCACGGTGGTCAGCATCCTGGCCGACGAGGCCGACCCGGTGGCCGCCGGCGCGCCGCTGGTCAGGCTGGACGATGCCGATGCCAAGGTGGCACTGGCGCGCGCCGAGGCCCAGCTGGCGCAGACGGTGCGCGGCTTGCGCGGCACCTATGCCAACAGCGCCACGCTGCAGTCGCAGATCGGCCAGCGCGATGCCGAGCTGCAGCGCGCCACGGCCGAGCTGGCCCGCGCCCAGGCCGACCTGGCGCGCCGCCAGCCGCTGGCTGCCAGCGGCGCGGTCGGCCAGGAAGAGATCGCCCACGCCCAGGCCCAGGTGACCGCCGCCCGCAGCACCCAGGCCGCAGCCCAGGCCGCGCTGGCCACGGCGCGCGAGGCGCTGGCCACCCAGCAGACCCAGACCGACGGCCTGGCCCTGGCCGAGCAGCCGGCGGTGGCCGAGGCGTCGGCCCGCGTGCGCGAGGCCTACCTGGCGCTGCGCCGCAGCACGCTGCCGGCGCCGCTGGCCGGCGTGGTGGCCAGGCGCAATGTGCAGATCGGCCAGCGCGTGGCCGCCGGCGCGCCGCTGATGACCCTGGTCGCGCTGGACCAGCTCTGGGTCGACGCCAATTTCAAGGAGCCGCAGCTCGACCGCCTGCGCATCGGCCAGCCGGTGAAGCTGACGGCCGACGTCTACGGCCGCCAGGTGGTGTTCGACGGCCGCATTGCCGGCCTGGGCGCCGGCACCGGCGCGGCGTTTGCCCTGCTGCCGGCGCAGAACGCCACCGGCAACTGGATCAAGGTGGTGCAGCGCGTGCCGGTGCGCATCGCCCTGGATGCGAAGCAGCTGGCCGCGCACCCGCTGCGCCTGGGGCTGTCGATGACCGTGGCGGTGGACGTGGCCGACACCAGTGGCAAGACCCTGGCCGAGGGCGCCCGCAGCGCGCCGGTGGCGCAGACGCAGGTCTTCGACGTGATCACCGCCCAGGCCGATGCCGAGGTGGCGCGCATCATCGCCAGCCACGGCGGCGGCGCGCGCAAGCCGGCCGCAGCGCCGGCGGCCAAGCCGGCCAATTCAGCCAGGGCGCCCGACAAGACCATCCCGGACAAGCCGACCAACCCGGCCACGCGGCGCTGACCGCCGGGGACGCCGCGCATGGCCGGTCCTGCCGCTCCGATGGAACACCCGCCGCTGCAGGGCAGCGCCCGGGTGCTGGGCACCGTGGCGCTGTCGCTGGCCACGTTCATGAACGTGCTGGACTCGTCGATCGCCAACGTGTCGATCCCGGCGATCGCCGGCGACCTGGGCGCCAGCCCGTCGCAGGCCACCTGGGTCATCACCAGCTTCGGCGTGGCCAATGCCATCGCCGTGCCGCTGACCGGCTGGCTGACGCAGCGCTTCGGCGCCGTGCGGCTGTGGACGGCCAGCGTGCTGCTGTTCGTGCTGGCGTCCATGCTGTGCGGCCTGGCCACCAGCCTGGAGATGCTGGTGGCCGCGCGCGTGCTGCAGGGCGTGGTGGCCGGGCCACTGATGCCGCTGTCGCAGACGCTGCTGATGGCGTCCTATCCCCGCGCCCAGGCCGGCAAGGCCCTGGCCTTCTGGGGCATGACGACCCTGGTGGCGCCGGTGGTGGGGCCGCTCTTGGGCGGCTGGCTCACCGACAACCTGAGCTGGCCCTGGATCTTCTTCATCAACCTGCCGGTGGGCCTGTTCGCCGCCAGCGTGGCCTGGGGCCTGTACCGCGACCGCGAGACACCGACGCGCCGCCTGCCCATCGACACCATCGGCCTGGCCCTGCTGGTGATCGGCGTGGGCGCGATGCAGCTGGTGCTGGACCTGGGCCCCGAGGCCGACTGGTTCGAGGCCGACGAGATCGTGGTGCTGGCGGTGGTGGCGGTGGTGGGCCTGGCGGTGTTCATCGCCTGGGAGCTGACCGACGCCCACCCGGTGGTGGACCTGCGGCTGTTCGGCCAGCGCAACTTCGTCGTCGGCGTGCTCACCACCGGCATCGGCTACGGCCTGTTCCTGGGCAACGTGGTGCTGCTGCCGCTGTGGCTGCAGCAGTGGATGGGCTACACCGCCACCCAGGCCGGCATGGCGCTGGCACCGGTGGGCGTGCTGGCCATCCTGCTGTCGCCACTGGCGGGCCGCAAGGTGGCCCAGTGGGACCCGCGCTGGATGGTCAGCGGTTCGTTCGTGGTGTTCTTCGTCGTGCTGTGGCTGCGCTCGGGCTTCACCCCGCAGACCGACCTGCCCACCATCATGGTGCCCACCCTGCTGCAGGGCGCGGCGCTGGCCTTCTACTTCATCCCGCTGACGACCATCACGCTGGCCGGCATTTCGCAGGCACGGCTGCCGGCGGCGGCGGGGCTGTCCACCTTCGTGCGCATCGCCGCCGGGGCGATGGGGGCCTCGATCTCGACCACGCTGTGGGAATCGCGCGCGGTGATGCACCACGCCCACCTGGCCGAGAACCTGCAGCCCGGCAGCCAGGCGCTGGCCCAGGCCCTGGCCGGCCTGCAGGCCGCCGGCCTGAGCGAGGCCGCCGCGCTGGCCCAGGTCACCCGGCTGATCGACCAGCAGGCCCACACGCGGGCGGCGGACGACATCTTCCTGGCCTCGTCCTGGCTGTTCCTGGGGCTGATCTCGCTGATCTGGCTGACGCGCCGGCCGCCGCCGCTGGCGCCGGTGGCCGTGCCGGCGCCAGCCGCCCGGCCCGCGGCCGGCAAGCCGTGACGGCGGACGTCCAGCGCCACGCCAACCGCCTGGGCATCGCCTGGATGGTGCTGGCCATGACCGCCTTCATGGGCAACGACGCCATCGTCAAGGCGGTGGGCGCGCGGGTGCCTGCAGCGCAGCTGATCGTCGTGCGCGGCGTGTTCGCCATGCTGCTGATCGGCCTGGTGGCGCGGCAGATGGGCGTGCTGGGCCGCGCACCCGAGCTGCTGCACCGCGCCGTGCTGGTGCGGGCGGCCTGCGAGGGCGGCGCCACCTTCATGTACCTGGCGGCGCTGTTCCACCTGCCGCTGGCCAATGTCACCGCCATCAACCTGTCGGCGCCGCTGTTCGTCGCCCTGCTGGCGAGGGTGGTGCTGGGCGAGGCCGTGCACCTGAGGCGCTGGCTGGCCATCGGCCTGGGTTTTGCCGGCGTGCTGCTGGTGGTGCAGCCGCGGCCGGGGGATTTCAACCTCGCGGCCTGGCTGGCGGTGGCGGCCACGGGGCTGTATTCGGTGCGCGACCTGCTCACCCGCCAGCTGCCGCCGGCGCTGCCGTCCATCCTGGTGACGCTGGCCACGGCCGGCACGGTGTGGGCACTGGCGGGCGTGGTGCTGGCAGTGCAGGGCCCGGTGGCGATGGCCTGGCGCGACGTGGGCCTGCTGGCGCTGGGCTCGGTCTTCCTGTCCACCGGCTACTACGCGGTGATCGCCGCCACGCGCCAGGCCGAGCTGTCGGTGGTGGCGCCGTTCCGCTACCTGGGCCTGCTGTGGGCGCTGGTGCTGGGCTGGCTGTTCTGGGGCGACGTGCCGAACCTGCTGGGCTGGACCGGCATGGCCTGCCTGGTGGTGGCGGGCCTGGCGATGGTCTGGCAGCAGCGCCGGCGCTGATCGCCCGCCGCAACCCCCGGCACTCGTGCCCCGACATGGTGTGGCGCACGGGGCCGGTTGCGCAGGTCACCACGCCGCGCCCCTACCATCACCGGGTCCCGCCGCAACGGCCAAGAGAACAACGACCAGAGACATGCACACCGACGATCAAGACGCCCTGCTGTGGCGCCATCTGCACGGCCTGCTGGGCCCGCTCGACCCCGAGACCCGCGCGCTGCTGCAGGCCAGCCTGGATTGGCTGACCCTGGCCGGCGGCGATGTCCTGATGCGCCAGGGCGAGCCGGGCGACGCGATGTACGTGATCATCAGCGGCCGGCTGCGGGCCAGCGTGCGCGGCGACGACGGCGCGCTGCGCGTCGTGCGCGAAATGGGGCGCGGCCAGATCGTTGGCGAGCTGAGCCTCTACACCGACGAGCCGCGCTCGGCCACGGTGGTGGCGGTGCGTGATTCCGTGCTGGTGCGCCTGGGCAAGGCCGCGTTCCAGCAGCTGGTGGCGCGCAGCCCGCAAAGCTCGCTGATGCTCACCCGCCAGCTGATCCGCCGGCTGCAGGACCCGCAGCCCGCCGCCGGCCAGTCGCGCCCGGTGGTGCTGGCCCTGCTGCCCGTCACCGCCGGCATCGACACGGCGGGCTTGGCCCGCTCGCTGGCCGACGCGCTGGCCCGGGCGCTCCCCGAAGGCGCGCAGCCGCCGCGCATCGGCATCGTCGACGCCGCCGCGCTGGACGCCGCACTGGGCGAACCCGGCCTGGCCCGCGCCGCGCCCGCCGACGACGCCGCGCTGCAGCGCCGCATCGGCCTGGCCCTGGACGCCCGCGAGGCCGCGCACGACCTGCTGCTGCTGCTGGCCGACGACGGCCCCACGGCCTGGACGCGCCGCTGCATCCGCAGCGCCGACGAACTGCTGCTGCTGGCCGACGCCGACGCGCCGCCGGTGCTGCACGCCAGCGAATCGGCCTTCCTCCAGCCTGCCGCCGATGGCGCCGGGCCGGACAGCCTTGCCGCCGCCGCCACCCAGACACTGGTGCTGCTGCATCCCGCCGACCGCCGCAGCCCGCAGCACACCCGCCGCTGGCTGGCGCGGCGTCCGGTGGCCGGCCACCTGCACATCCGCCCGGCGCTGGTGCGCGACATGGACCGGCTGGCGCGGCTGAAGGCGGGCACCGCCATCGGCCTCGTGCTGGCCGGCGGCGGCGCCCGCGGCCTGGCCCACCTGGGCGTGCTGCAGGCGCTGCAGGCCCGCGGCATCGAGGTGGACGTGGTCGGCGGCACCAGCATCGGCTCGGTGATGGCGGCGCTGGTCGCGCTGGACCGGCCGCTGGACGAGACCCTGGCCGTGGCCCGCGACGCCTTCGGCCGCAACCCCACCGGCGACTTCAACTGGCTGCCCCTGGTGTCGCTGATCGCCGGGCGGCGCCTGCGCGGCATCGTGCGCGGCGCGGTGCAGGCCCTGGCCGGCCACGACGCCGAGGTCGAGGACCTGTGGAAGAGCTTCTACTGCGTGGCCAGCAACTACACCCAGGCGCGCGAGCAGGTCATCACCCACGGCCCGCTGCAGCGGGCCCTGCTGGCCAGCATCGCCATCCCCGGCGCGCTGCCGCCGGTGCTGCACGACGGCGAACTGCTGTGCGACGGCGGCACCTTCAACAACTTCCCGGTCGACCTGATGCGCACCCAGCGCGGCGTGGGCCGGGTGCTGGGCGTCGACCTGAGCCAGCGTGTCCCGCGCAAGCTGGAACTGCAGGAGATCCCCGGCACCTGGGCCCTGCTGCGCGACCGCCTGCGCGGCCGGCGCAGTCGCCGCTACCGGCTGCCCTCGCTGGTGTCGTACCTGATGAACGTCACCATCCTGTACAGCGCCTCGCGCCAGCGCGAGGCCCAGGCGCTGACCGACCTGTACTTCAACCCGCCGCTGCACAAGGTGGGCATGCTGCAGTGGCACCGCTTCGACAGCATCGTGGCCCAGGGCCGGGCCCATGCCGAGCAGGTGCTGGCCGCCTGCGCCGAGCCGGCGGGCGCCGGCGACTGAACCCGTTCAGAGGTTGCCCGCGAACAGCTTGCGGATGAACATCGCCTTGAAGCTGTCGGCCTCGGCCAGGCCCAGGCGCTCCAGGTAGGCCGGCGGCGCCTCCCTGCCTTCCCACAGGCTCTTCAGCGCCAGCGTCACCAGCTCCACCGGATGCCGGGTGGCGCGCTTCAGGCGCTTCAGCGCGGTGACGATGTGCAGCTCGTCGGGCGTCAGGTCGGTGCCGAACGGGAAGGCCGGCAGCATCCCCGCCTGGGTCCACGGGTGCAGCTTGTCGTCGAGTGCGGCCGGCGTGTTGTGGCGCCAGGGCTCGGGCACGGTCCAGCCGGCGGCCAGCTTGCCGTGGGCCTGGGCCTCGCGCACCAGGCCGTCCTGGAAGCGGCTGTCGGCGATCCGGATCAGCCGCTTCACCACCTCGCTGTCGGGCTGGCCGCGCAGGTCGGCCACGCCGTACTCGGTGATGACGATGTCGCGCAGGTGGCGCGGAATCGTCACGTGGCCGTAGTTCCAGACGATGCTGCTGGTCAGGCCGGCGGCGTTCTCGTGGGTGGCGCGCAGCATCAGGACCGAGCGGGCATCCGGCAGCGCATGCGCCATCGCCACGAAGTTGTACTGCCCGCCTACGCCGCTGACCACCTGGCCCGAGTCCAGCGCGTCGCTGGCCGCCGCGCCCAGCAGGGTCATCGTCATCGTGGTGTTGATGAAGCGCGCCTTCACCCGCTGCGCGCGCCGCAGCTCGGCATCGCCCGGGTGGCCGCCGAACAGCTGGTTGATCGCGTCGATGCGCGTCATGTCGATGCGCGCCAGCTGATCGGGCGGCATGCTGCGCAGCCGTTCGTAGAAGCTGTTGGGGCCGAGGAAGAAGCCACCGGTCATCACGATGCCGCCGGCCAGGCGGTCGCCCAGCAGGGCGCCGATGGCCGGGTCGTCCAGGTCGTTGGCGCAGCGCAGCCCGCCCAGCACCAGGTCGCGCCCGTCCAGCCGCACGCCGGCCTGCAGGATGCCGACGCGGCGCAGGAAGTCGACATCCGCCACGCGCAGCGGGCTGCGGATGCGGCCGGCCTCGCGCAGCGCCGCCAGCGTCTGCGGGCCTACGGCCGCGGGGTCGATGGCGCCCTGGTTGACCAGCCGCTGCAGCGCCGCGTCGGCGAAGACGGCGCGCCGCACGATGCCGGCGTCGATCAGTTGCAGGAAGCCGTTGACGAACATCTCCGAGCAGCCGTACAGGCCGTGGGCGAAGCGGCCGGTCTGGCGGGGCAGGGGGCCGTCCAGCCCATCCGGGCACAGGCTGGCCAGGATGCGGCGGTAGTCGTCGCCATGCTGGTCGCGCACGATCAGCGCCCGGGCGATCGCGTCGCCCAGCGAGCCGATGCCGATCTGCAGCGTGCCGCCGTCGACGACCAGGCTGCTGGCATGCAGGCCGATCGCGTAGTCGGCGGTGCTGACCTTGCCGTTGGGCGGGCCGAACAGCCGGTGCGTGCCCGCCGGGTCGGTGACCACGATGTCGAAGAAGCCCGGCGCCACGGCGGCGCCGTTGGGCATGAAGGGCATCTGCCGGTTGACCACGCCCACCTTCAGCAGCGGCACGCCCTCGGCGGCGAAGCGCTCGACCACCTCGAACACCACGTCGGGGTTGCTGCCCACCGACAGGCGCCAGCGCTCGCCCGAACCTTGCTCGGCCACCGCCTGCGCGATCACGTTCATGCCCTGCAGCAGCATGTCGCGGGCGACGAAGGTGTAGTTGGTCGAGATGTAGTCCTGCTGCGCCGTGGCGTTGCCCAGGTAGTCGCCGGTCTTGAAGAAGAACTCGCGCACGGTGATGTTGGGCGGCAGGCCGCCACCGTGCGGATCGCGCTGGGCCTTCACGTAGTCCAGGTCGGGGTAGTCGCCGAACACGCGCGCGACCAGCGGCTCCAGGAAGTGCCGCTCCAGGTCGCTCTTGCCCACCGGCTTTTCCAGGCTCAGCGCGGTGACGATGGTCAGCTTGCGCGACGGGTCGCCGGCGATGCGCCGGTACAGCGCGTTGACGAAGGGGTTGGGCTTGCCCACGCCCAGCGGCACGCCCAGCACGATGTCGCCCGGCACGCGGGCCAGCACGGCATCGACGGCGGCGTCGAGATGGGGGATCACCTGGGGTTGCGGCATGGCGGGGGCTCCGGCGCACGGGGTCAGCGGTGACCCCAGTTTCGCCGCAGCGCGCCCGGCCCGGCTTGACGCGAGACAAGCGGCGGACGACGCCGGCCGTTGAACGGGCGCGCCGAAAGTGCGCAGTCATGCCCCGCTTGGGCGGGCCAGGCAGGCCCCGCGCGCACGGGCTTTGTGTTTGAATCGTCGCAACTCTCCGTGCCCGCCATGCCCACCGACCGCGCCCCCGCCGTGCCTGCCGCCACCTCCGACGCCCGGGCGCTGCAGCGGCGGCGTGCGGTGGCGCTGGCGGTGGCCGGCCTGGGCACGGTGGGCCTGGGCGCGATGCTGGGCCATGGCCTTGGCCAGAGCCTGGCGGCGCATGCTGGCACGTCCCTGGCCACCGCGCTGCCGGCCCTGGTGGGCGCAGCGGTGGCGGCGGTGCTGGTGCCGCTGGCCGGCTGGGCGGCGATCCGCATCGTCGCGCCCAGCCTGCCACGGCCGGCCGCCCGGCCGGCGGCGGCGGCGGCGTCCAGCGTCACCCGCCTGCGCGCAGTGGGGTCCGCCGCCACTTCCACTGCCACGCCGGCCGCGCCGGTGCCGCCCGCCGCCGTGCCCGGCGGCCCGCAGGACCCGCAGGCCCCGGCGCGCGACGCCCTGACCGGCGCCTACACCCAGCAGCATTTCGTCGCCGCCACCGACCGCGAGTGGTCGCGCATCCGCCGCCACAACGAGGACGCGGCCCTGCTGATGGTCGACGTCGACCATTTCCGCCGCCTGAACGACGAGCACGGCACCGCCGCCGGCGACGCGATGCTGGTCGAGATCACCCGCCTGGCTTCGTCGACGCTGCGGCCCTATGACCTGCTGTCGCGCTTCGGCGGCGGCGTGCTGGTGATCTACCTGCCGCACACCGACCCGCTGGGCGCGCTGGACGTGGCCGAGCGCATCCGCGAGCGCGTGGCCGGCCTGCGCCTGGCCTGGCAGGGCCGCACGGTCAAGGCCACGGTCAGCGTCGGCGTGGCCGGCATCGGCAGTGGCCATGCCGGGCTGGACGCGGTGATCGGCGATGCCGGCGCCGCGCTGCGCGAGGCCAAGGGCGCCGGCCGCAACTGCGTGCGCGCCGCGCCCATTCCGCCGCGGCAGAACCACACGCCCGCCCGTTCGGCAGGGTGAGCCTGGACGCCAACGGTCCTCCGGCCCGTTGGTGCCTGGCGGATCGGCCGAGATCTGCGAGGCCGTGGGTCGCGGCTCAGCCCAGCCGCAGCGCCTGCGCCCGGCCGGTCATCTCCAGGTAGCCCAGGCCGATGCGGGCGCCGCCCGGCGCCAGCAGCTCGGCCAGGCCCTCCCAGTAGACGGTGCCGGCACTGGCCCGGCTGTCGAGCTCCTGCGCGTCGAGCAGCGCGCGCAGCGTGTGGCGCCCGGCCGGCGTGGTGATGGTCCATTCGACCGGATAGCGCCCGCCGGTGGCCGGGCTGGCCCAGACGCGCAGCGGCGTGAACACCACCTCATCGGCGCCGAAGACGCGCAGCGCGCCGCCGGCCGGCCGGTGGCTGCCGCCGGCCCAGAGCACGCTGCCGTCGGCGCGGCGCAGCACGAAGGCGGTGAGCGCGCCGCCGTCCAGCAGGTTGATGCCGATCCAGTCCCAGCCGGTGGCGCCGGGCGCCAGCAGTTCGTCGCTCCATTCGTGGTCGAGCCAGCCGCGGCCCTGGCGCGCCGGGCCACCGGGCTGCACCGTGCCGCGCACGGCCAGCTGCGGCTGGCTGTAGTAGTGGCTGGCCTGGCGCTCCAGCGGCCCCTTGCGCGAGAAGCCGCCATCACCCTGCAGCAGCAGCGGCTGGGTGGGCGCCAGGCGCAGGTCCAGGGCCAGCCCGCCGGGGGCGGCGACCTCGGGCGCGGGCAGTGACGCGGTGTAGGTGCCGCTGGACGCGTCGCGCACCAGGCTCCAGCGGCCCAGCGCGATGCGGGTGTCGGCGCGTGCGGCATGGGCCTCGGGCAGGGTGTCGTCGCCCGACCAGCGGGCGATGCGCTGGGCATGCAGGTGGCGCCCGGCCGCCACGTCGGTCAGCGCCGCATGGGCGAACAACAGCTGGCGCGGCGCAAAGCGGCCGGGCAGGTCGGTGGCCAGCGCGGTGCGGCTGCGGAAGAAGGTGAGCTGGAAACCCAGCAGCGCATCCGCCGCTCCCTGCAGCCAGCCGGTGGCGTACCACCACTCGATGCGGGCGCCGGGGTGGGCGCCGTGGTCGCGCGGAAAGCCCAGGGCCCGGCCGCGGCGGATGGCGTCGTCGCCCGTGGCCGCCCCCTGCGCCCCGGCGCGCCCGGCCCAGGCCGCGGTGGCGCCGGCAGCGCCCAGGTGCAGCAGCCGGCGGCGGCGCAGCGGGCTCACCGGGCGGCCCCCCGCGGCGCGGCGGCGCATCGGGTGCCATGGGGATGGGCGGCAGCCGGTTCGTGGACTAGTCTGCGCCACCGGATTCCGGCGGCTTCGAGGAGCAAGGGCATGGCAACGGCAAGGGTCTCGGCAAGACGGACATCAGGCACGGCGCTGCAGCCCGCCCCGCCGCCGCAGCTCACCTGCTTCGTGGTCACCGGCTTCGGCAACAAGACCGACTACGCCACCGGCCGGGTGCTGAACCTGGACAAGACCTTCGAGCTGCTGGTGCGGCCGGCCTGCGACGCGGTCAACGTCAACGCCTTCCGCGCCATCGACGCCAACCTGGCCGGCAGCATCGACGCGATCATGTACCACTGGATCTGCGACGCCGACATCGTCATCGCCGACCTGTCGACGCTGAACGCCAACGTGTTCTACGAGCTGGGCGTGCGGCATGCGCTGAAGCCGAACACGACGATCATCATCGCCGAGTCCGACCTGATCCGCCGCATCCCGTTCGACCTGGGCTCGTTCGTGGTGCTCAAGTACGAGCATGGCGGCGAGACCATTCCCGATGCCGAGCAGGAGCGCTTCGTCAAGCTGCTGTCGGACGTGATCCGCCGCATCGGCGACGCGGAGCAGCTGCGCCAGCAGCAGTCGCCGCAGACGGCGCGGCTGACCGACAGCCCTGTCTTCACCCACCTCAAGGGCCTGCGCGCCGCGGCCTACCGCGCCCGGGCCAGCGTGCTGCCGCCGCCCTGGGTGCGGCCCGAGGACCGGCCGAAGTCGCCGGTCGAGAACGACGGCAAGTCGCTGGCCAGCCTGATCGAGCGGGCCGAGGCGCACAAGGACGCGAAGCGCTATGCCGAGGCAATGGGCGACTTCGCGGCGGCGATCCAGCGCCAGACGGGCGGCAAGGCCACGGTCAAGCCCGACATCTTCCTGGTGCAGCGCCTGGCGCTGGTGACCTACAAGCACGGCGAACGCAAGGGCCCCGACGGCCAGCCGGACCAGGCGGTGGCGGTGGCGGCGCTGCAGGAGGCCTGGACGCTGCTGAGCCGGGAGTGCGACCCCTCGAACTCGAACGACCCGGAGACGCTGGGCCTGTCCGGCGCGATCCACAAGCGGCTGTTCGACTGGCTGGGCGAGATGAAGGACCTGGCGCTGGCGATCTGGTTCTACGAGCGCGGCTTCTACATCAAGCGCGACTACTACAACGGCATCAATGCCGCCTTCATGTACACGCTGCGTGCCACCCTGCTGACCGACCGCTTCGACGCCATCGTCAGCTACGGCCATGCCAACATGGTGCGGCGCCAGGTGGTGGAGATCTGCCGGGACCTGATGCGCGACCCGGTGGCCTTCGGCAAGCGGCCGGACCGGGGCTGGATCGTGCTGACCCTGGCCGAGGCCTACCAGGGGCTGGGCCGTCCGGCCGCCGAGGCCGAGCTGGCGCCGCAGATCGAGAGCCTGGCCAGCCTGTTCGGCCAGGACACCTACCGCCAGCAGCGGGCGCGGCTGCAGCACGAGATGGACAAGTTCCAGCAGCAGGTGCGGCCCGAGGAGCTGCGGGCAGCGCCGCCCCCCGCCGGTGAAGCCCCGGCCGCGCCCGATGCCGCTGCGCAGAGCGCCGTGTCGGCAGGGGCGACAGTGCGGCGTGCCGGCGCGGGGCAACCGCTGATCATCGAGCCCGCGGTGCTGCCGGGGCGCACCGTCAAGTCGATCACCGTGCACTGCAAGGTCGACTACGAGTGACCGGCCGCCGCCGGCCTACCAGTCCTTGACCGCCAGCACCGCCGGGCGCCCGGCGGCGCGGCGGGCGCTCCACAGCGCGGTGGCCACGCCCGCAGCCAGCACGGTGGCGGCCAGCGCGGCCAGCCGCCAGGCCGGCACGGTCAGCGGCATGGTCCAGTGGAAGCTCTGCGGGTTGACCACGTGCACCAGCACCACGGCCATCGCCAGGCCCAGCACCAGGCCGATCAGCGCGCCGGCGGCCAGCCAGGCGGCGGCCTCGGCACCCACCAGGGCGATGACCTGGCGGCGCGTCAGCCCCAGGTGGGCCAGCAGGCCGAATTCCTTGCGCCGCGCCAGCACCTGGGCCGACAGGCTGGCCGCCACGCCGACCAGGCCCACGCCGATGGCCACCGCCTGCAGGTAGACGGTGACGGCGAAACTGCGGTCGAAGATGGTCAGCGACATCGCCCGCAGCCCGGCGGTGCTGGCGATGTCCAGCGGCAGCGCCGCGCCGGCAGCCTGTTCCAGCGCGGCCTGCACCGCGGCGGGAGAGGCCCCCGGCGCCAGCCACAGCGCGATGTCGTTGACGCGGTCATCGCCGGTCAGCCGGCGGTAGTCGGCCGCGTCGATGGCCACGGCGCCGAACTGGCGGGCGTAGTCGCGCCACAGGCCACGCACGGTGAAGCGGGCGTCGGCCCCGCCCTGCAGGGGCAGGCGGATCACCTGGCCCGGCTGCCAGCCGTGGATGGCGGCGGCCGGCTCGCTGACCCACACCCCGGTCGCCCCGGCAGGCAGCGGCGCCACCGCGCCCAGCAGCGGCAGGTTGCGGCCGTCGGGCTCCACCGGCCGGGCCAGCAGGGTCAGCGCCGGCTGGCGCGGGTCGATCACCAGCGCCAGCTGGCGGGTGGTGGCCACGCGCGCCACGCCCGGGAGGCCAGCGGCCTGCTGCAGCAGCGCGGGTGGCAGGAACAGCGGGTCGCTGCCGCCGCCGGTGGCGCGGGCGTACAGGTCGGCGGGCAGGGCGCTGTCCAGCCAGGCGCTGACGGCATCGCGGAAGCTGGCGACCATCACCGTGATGGCCACGCTCAGCGCCAGGCTGGCGACCACGCCGGCCACGGTGGCGCTGGCCGTCTGCCGGGCGAAGCGGGCGCGGCGCAGCGCCAGCAGCCACACCGGTGATGCGCTGCGGCCCTGGCGCGCCAGCAGCGCCTGGACCACGGCCGGCACCAGCACCACGCCCCCGGCCAGCAGCGCCGCCACCGCGGCATAGGCCGCCAGCGGCAGGCCGGCGATGGGCGGCAGCAGGGCCAGCGCGCCGCCGGCGGCCAGCAGCGCCAGGCCCGGCCACACCGGCGCCCGGCCCGTCGCCTGCGCCCCCAGGCCCTTCAGCGCCTGGGCGGGCGCCAGCGCCTCGGCCTGCCGCGCCGGAAACCAGGCCCCGGCCAGTGCCGCCGCCGTGCCCAGCACGAAGCAGGCGCCCAGCGCCAGCGGCGGTGCGGCCAGGGCCGGCGCGCCGCCGCCGAAGTAGCCGCCGCCCAGGTCACCGCCCAGCAGGCGCAGCGCCAGCGCCGCCAGGCCGGCGCCCGCGGCCAGGCCCAGGGCGCTGCCCAGCACGCCGACCACCGCGCTCTCGCCCAGCACCAGCGCGCGCCGGTCGCGGGCGGCCATGCCCAGCACGCCCAGCAGGGCGAAGGCCGGCGCGCGCTGCGCCACCGACAGCGCGACCACCGAATACACCAGGAAGCCGCCGACCAGCAGCGCCACCCCGGCCAGCACCCCCAGGTTGACGCGGTAGGCACGCGACAGGTTGGACACCCGCTGCACCGCATCGTCGGCCGTGGCCCAGCGCACGCCGGGCGGCAAGGCGGTGGCGGCGGTCCAGGCGGCGGCGTCGGTGCCGGGCGCCAGCCGCAGGTCGATGCGGGTGAGCCGGCCCGCGCGGCCGAAGCCGGCCTGGGCCGCGGCGATGTCGATCACCACCAGCGGCTGCCCGGCCGCCGCCACGCTGCCGGCCACGGTGAAGCGCTGCGGCCCGGCGGAGGCCGCCAGCACCAGCATGTCGCCGGCCTGCACGCCCAGCGCCTGCAGCGCGGCCGGGTTGAGCCAGGCGGCGTCGGTGGCGAGGACGTCGCTGCGCCCGCCATCGGGCCGGCTGGCGTCGGGTCGCGGCAGCAGGTCGGGCGCGACGCCGGCCACCGTCAGCGCGTCGATGCCGACCACGCGCAGTGCCACGCCGCGCTGGCGCAGCGCCGGCTCCGGCGCCACCGGGGTGGCGGCCGGCGCCTCGGCACCGTCGCGCCAGCCCCGGCTGTCGAACGCCAGCACCGGGCTGGCCGCGACCACCGCCGGGTCCAGCACCAGCCGCCCATGCAGCGCATCGTCCAGGCCCTGCGGCCCGGTGGCGGCGGCGCTGGCGTCGGGCTGGCCGTTGACCGAGCGCACCGCCTGGGCGAACTCGGCCAGCGCCGAGGCGTTGATCATCTGCACCGACGAGGCCAGCGCCACCCCCAGCGCCACGGCCAGCAGCGCCACGCCATGGCGCCACGGGTGGTGGCGCCATTCGGCGAGGGACAGCTTCAGCAGGTGGCGCCACATGGGGCGCACTGTACGGGCGGCGCCCGCAGGCTCAGCGCGGCACGGCGTAGTGTCCCGGCCCCATCAGGTCGATGCCGCATTCCAGGTCGCGCACCCAGGCGATGAACTCGCGCACCGCCGGCCCGGCCAGCGGCGCGCCGTGCTGCGGCACGATCATGTCGATGGGCAGCGGCGCCACCATGTCGGCCCACAGCCGCAGCACCTTGTTGCTGACCATGTAGCGGCGGTGGAAGGCCTTCATCTTCGGCAGCAGCGGCTCCAGGCTGGTCACCGGCGTGGCGGCGGCCTTGCCGCCGAGCATGGACACGCCCAGGTCGCCCGAGAACAGGATGCGGGCGATGGGGTCGTAGAACTGGAAGTTGCCCTCGGCGTGCAGGAAGTGCGCCGGCAGCGCCACCAGCTCGCTGCTGCCGATGGGAATGCGCATGCCGGCGTCCGGGATGCCGACGATGCGCCCGGTGGTCTTGCCCGGCTTGCAGAAGTGCGGCACGAAGCGCTCCCACACCGTGCTGATGTAGATCTTCGCGGGCGTGGCCGTGGTCCAGCGGTCGAGGCTGGCGATGATGTCCGGGTCGGCGTGCGAGGCGAAGATCGCGGCCAGCCCGCTGGGCGGGAAGTGGCGCGTCATCGCCAAGTACAGCTCGTTGTAGGCCAGGTTGCCACCGGGGTCGATGACGGCGCCGGTGCCGTCGTTGACGACCAGGAACTGGTTGGACTGCACCGCCTCGCCCGCGCCGTCGCACAGGTCGGTGAACATCAGGCAGCGGTGACCACCCTGGTTGTAGAGCTCGATCGACATGGGCGCACTCTAGGCGCCGGGCCCGCACGCAGCCTGACGAAGATCAAGAACCGGCCAGCGACACACCAGCCGCGTATCCTGCGGCGCCCGGTCTCGTGCCGCGGGACCACAAGCGGACCACAAGCGGACCACAAGCGACAGGGAGATCCATCGATGCAAGCCTTTGCCCTTGCGTGCTGCCGTGGCGCGCGGCTTCCGGCCGCGGCGCCGGTGCTGGTGGTGGCTGCGCTGCTGGCAGGTTGTGCCAGCGGCCCGCCGCCGCCCGAGCCGGTTGCCCCGGGCGACGATGCCGCGGTGCGGCGCCAGGTGCGGGCCCTGGTCGCGCATGAGCTGAAGGCCGCCGGCCTGGCGAGCCTGGCCGTCACCGTGGTGGACCAGCGCGGCGAGGTCTTCGCCGAGGCCCAGGGCCTGGCCGATGTCGCCACTGGCCGGCCCGCGACGCCGGACACGCTGTACCGCATGGGCTCGGTGTCCAAGCTCTTCACCGACACCGCGGCGCTGGCCCTGGTGCAGCAGCGGCGGCTGGCGCTGGACGACCCGCTGCCGCAGGCGCTGCCCGGCCTGCGCCTGGCCGGGCCCTGGCCGCAGCCGGCACCCACCCTGGGCCAGCTGATGACGCACCAGGCCGGCCTGCCGCGCGATGTGCTCGGCGGCATGTGGGTGGACCCTGCCGCCGGCGCCGTGCCCGACTTCCGGCAGCTGCCGCAGCAGCTGTCGCAGGCGGTGCTGGCCCTGCCGCCCGGCACCGCCTGGAGCTACAGCAACGTCGGGCTGACGCTGCTGGGCCTGGTGGTGGAACGGGCCGTGGGCGAGCCCTTCGAGGCCCACCTGCAGCGCACCCTGCTGTCGCCACTGGGCATGGCCGATGCCAGCTTCAGCGCTGCGCCGCCCGACCACCCGCGCATGGCCGCCGGCCACCTGAAAGGCCAGCCGCGCGCCGAGCCGGCCTTGCGCGACGTGCCCGCCGGCGGCCTGAACGCCAGCGTGCGCGAGGTCGGCCGCTTCGTCACCATGCAGCTGGCCGGCGGGCGCGCGGCCGACGGGACGCGCCTGCTCGATGCCGACCTGGTGGCGGCGATGCAGCAGCCGCAGCCGCCGTTGCCGCTGGACCTGGACTGGCGCACCGGCCTGGGATGGCTGATCGACGCGCCCGGTGATGCCGACGGCCGCGACAGCGTGCGCGGCGCCGGGCCGGTGCTGGAGCATGGCGGCGCCACCTTCCACTTCCGCAGCCAGGTGCTGGTGCTGCCGGCGCAGGGCCTGGGCGTGGTGGTGGCCAGCAACGATGCACGCGCCCAGGCCGCCGTGCGCCGGGTGGCGGCGCAGGCCCTGGCGCTGCAGCTGCAGGCGCGGCGCGGCACCGTGCAGCCGCCGGTGCGGGCCGGCGTCGAGCTGCAGGACCGCCCGTTCACCGCCGACGAGCGCGCCGCCTGCGCCGGCGACTGGTTGACGCCCTTCGGCCTGGCGCGCCTGCACACCGACGACGACAAGCCCTGGGCCGACCTGTTCGGCCAGCGCCTGGCCATGCTGCCCGGCGCCGAGGGCCGCTTCGGCCTGCGCCTGCAGGTGCTGGGCCTGCTGCCGGTGGACCTGCCGCAGCTGCAGGGCCTGGGCTTCGCCTGCCGCGCCGTGGCCGGGCGCCAGCTGCTGATCGCCTGGCGCGACGGCCGGCCGCTGCGCCTGGGCGAGCGCCTGCCGCCGCCGGAACCGCTGCCGCCCGAGCTGGTCGCGCTGCAGGGGCGTTATGCGGTCGAGACCCTGCCCGGTGAGACGCCGACCCTGACCGACGTGCGCATGGAGGTGGTCGGTGGTCGCCTGGCTGTCCGGGCCCGGTTGCCGGAGGCGTTTGGCGGTCAGCTGTCGGGACCGCTGCCGGTGGGGGTGCTGTCCGCCACCGAAGGCCGCTTGCTCGGCCCCTTCGCCGATGGCGGCGACCGTCTGCAGGTGCTGCGCGGTGACGATGGCAGCCCGGTGATCCTGGCCAGCGGCTGGCGCCTGCGGCGCACCGGCGGGCTGTAGCCGCGCGCAGCCGGCCCGGTCAGCCCGCCAGGATGCCGGTGGCCGTCAGCCGCAGCACGCGGTCGGCGCGCGCCGCTGCCGCGTGCGAATGCGTCACCAACAGGCAGGCCGCGCCCGCGCGGCGCACCTGGGCCACCAGCACGTCGAGCATGCGCTCGGCGGTGGCCGGGTCCAGGTTGCCGGTGGGCTCGTCGGCCAGGATCAGGGCCGGTGCGTGCACCAGGGCGCGCGCCAGCGCCACCCGCTGCAGCTGGCCGCCCGACAGCTGGGCCGGGCTGCGTGCACCCAGCCCACCCAGGCCCACGGCCTGCAGCAGCGCCGCCACCCGCGCGTCGTCGGGCTTGCCCAGCAGCAGCAGGGGCAGGGCCACGTTCTCGGCCACGCTGAGGTGCGGCAGCAGGTGGAAGGCCTGGAACACGAAGCCCAGCCGCTCGCGCCGCAGCTTCGCGCGCCCGGGCTCGGGCAGGGCGCGCACATCCTGCCCAGCCAGCAGCACGCTGCCGGCATCGGCCTCGTCCAGCCCGGCGATGATGTTCAGCAGCGTGCTCTTGCCCACGCCCGATTCGCCCAGCAGGGCGACGAACTCGCCCGGCGCCAGGTCCAGGTCGACCCCGGTGAAGACCGGCACGTCGCCATAGCGCCGGGCCAGGCCGCGCAGCTGCAGCGCCGGTGCCGTCATCGTTGTCCTTCGATCAGCGCCGCCAGTGCGTCGATGCCGCGGGCGGACGCATCGGTCGCATCGCAGGCGACCACGCGGCGGTCCATGCCGCGCAGCCAGGTCAGCTGGCGCTTGGCCAGTTGCCGGGTGGCGGCGATGCCGGTCTCGCGCAGCGTCGCCCAGCCCGGGCTGCCGGGCTGCAGCGCGTCGCCCTCGGCGTCCAGCGCGGCCCAGGCCTGGCGATAACCCACGCAGCGCATGGCCGGCAGCTCGGGCGTCAGGTCGCCACGCGCGCGCAGGGCGCGCACCTCGTCGACGAAGCCGGCGGCCAGCATGGTGTCGAAGCGTTCGGCGATGCGGCGGTGCAGCCAGGGGCGGTCGGCCGGCTCCAGCGCCAGCAGCGGCACGGCCAGGCCGGGCGTGCGGGTGGCGCCGTGGATGGCCGACAGCGGCCGGCCGGTCAGCTGCCAGACCTCCAGCGCACGCTGGATGCGCTGGGCATCGTTGGGCGGTAGGCGGGCGGCGGTGGCGGGGTCGACGCGGGCCAGCTCGGCATGCAGGGCCGGCCAGCCCTCGGCCGCGGCGCGGGCGTCGAGCGCGGCGCGCACCGCGGGGTCGGCCGCCGGCATCGCGTCCAGGCCGTCGGCCAGGGCCTTGAAGTACAGCATGGTGCCGCCCACCAGCAGCGGCACACGACCGCGGGCCTGCACCTCGCCGATCAGCCGGCGGGCATCGGCGACGAACTGCGCAGCCGAATAGGCCTGCGTCGGCGGCAGCAGGTCGATCAGGTGGTGCGGCACGGCGGCGCGCTCGGCCGGCGTGGGCTTGGCGGTGCCGATGTCCATGCCCTGGTAGACGAGCGCCGAGTCGACGCTGACGATCTCCACCGGCCAGCGCTGCGCGGCGGCCAGGGCCAGGGCGCTCTTGCCGCTGGCGGTCGGCCCTGCAACCGCGATGGCCGGCAACGTGGTCATGCGCCGGAGGTGGGCTCGCCGTGTTGGCGCACCAGGGTCCAGGCCACCGCCACCGTGGCCAGTGCCGCCGTCGCCATGCCCAGCGCGAACGGCGCCACGGCGCCGGCCGCCGGTGCCAGTGCCCGCCCCAGCCACAGGCCGATGCCAAAGGCCAGGGCCGCAGTGATGAAGCCGGCCAGCGCCGAGGCCAGCCCCGCCGCCTGCGGAAACGGCCCCACCACGCCGGCCTGGCCGCAGGGCATGTGCACGCCGTGGCCCAGGGCGTACAGGCCCACCGGCGCCATCACCGCCAGCACCGACGGATCCCGCTGCCGCGCCAGCCACACCAGGGCGATGCTGGCGGCCAGGGTCAGCCAGGCGGCGCGGCCCACGGATGCGGCCAGGCCCAGGCGCGGAATCCAGCGCCGGGCCAGCAGGGTGCCGGCGATGTAGCTGATGGCGCAGGTGCTCATCACCACGCCGGCCGTGGCCGGCGCCAGGCCCAGGGCGCCGATCAGCACGACGCCCGAGCCGGCCAGGAAGATGAACAGCCCGCCGTAGGTGCAGCCCGCCAGCAGCGCCCAGGCCCGGAAGCCCGGGTGCGCCAGCGTGGCCCGCACCTGGCGCAGCAGCGGGCCGGGCTGCAGGGCGTCGAGGCGCTTGTGGTGCAGGGTTTCGGGCAGCTTCAGTGCGACGAAGGCCAGGCCGCCGGCACCCACCACCGCCATGGCCGCCACCGCGGCGCGCCAGCCCAGGCCGGCCACCAGGGCGCCGCCGACCAGCGGGCTGGCGATGGCGATCGCGCCCAGGCCGGTCAGGGCCTTGGCCATCACCAGGCCGCCTTCCTGCGGCGGGTAGAGGTCGCGCACCATCGCCCGGCCGCAGACCACCACCGCCGCCAGTGCCGCGCCCTGCAGCGTGCGCGCCAGCACCACGGCGGCCACGCTGGCGCCGAGCGCCGCCGCCACGCTGGCCAGGGTGTACAGCGCCAGGCCCAGCAGCAGCACCGGCCGGCGGCCGATGCGGTCGGCCACCGGGCCCCAGACCAGCTGGGTCAGGCCGAAGGCCAGGATCAGCGCCGACATCGTCAGCTGCACCGCGGCCATCGGCGCGTGCAGGTCGCCGGCCAGGGCCGGCAGCGCCGGCAGCATCAGGTCGGTGGTGACGGACTGCAGGCCCATCAGGAAGGCAAGAACGCAAGCGGCAAAGCCATGCGACAAGTTGGCCCCTCGCCCGGCGGGTACGCCGGTCGATCCCCCGAGGGGATGGCGGGCCGGCTTGGGGCGGCCCGGCGCTGGGCCCGCCTCGCCGCTCGCCGCGATCCTTTCAGCCGGCATCAGAAGCGCTCGTCCGGCCGCAGGTAGCGCCACTGGCCGGCGGGCAGCTTGCCCAGCACCACGCTGCCGATGCGCACCCGCTTCAACCCGGTGACGGCCAGGCCCACCAGCTCGCACATGCGGCGGATCTGGCGCTTGCGGCCCTCGCGCAGCACGAAGCGCAGCTGGTCCTCGTTGGCCCAGCTCACGCGCGCGGGCTTCAGGCGCCGGCCGTCCAGCTCCAGCCCGTGGTGCAGGGCGCGCATGCCCTCGGCGCTGAGCCAGTGCTCGCCCGGCGCCACGCGGCGCATCGGCTGCACCCGCACCAGGTATTCCTTCTCGACGTGGCTGTCGTCGCCGATCAGCTGCTTGGCGATGCGCCCGTCCTGGGTCAGCACCAGCAGGCCGGTGGAATCGATGTCCAGTCGGCCGGCCGGCGCCAGGCTGCGCAGGTGGCCGGGGTGGAACTTCAGCGGCGCCTTGTCCTCGGCCCAGCGGTTGGCCGCGGTGACCAGGGTGACGGCCGGCTGGTAGCCGTCCTCGGCCTGGCCCGAGACATAGCCGATGGGCTTGTGCAGCAGCACGGTGACGCGCTGGGCCTGCTGGGTGCGGGCGGCGTTGTCGATGCTGATCTGCGCATCGGGCGCCACGCGCTGGCCCAGCACCGCCACGCGGCCGTCGACGCTCACCCAGCCGGCCTCGATCCATTCGTCGGCCTCGCGGCGCGAGGCCAGGCCGCGCTCGGCCATCACCTTGGACAGGCGCACGCCCTCGGGGGCTGCAGGTTGCTCTTCGCTCATGGCGGGATTGGACCATGCCGCCCGCGTGACGGCGCCGGGCGCGCCGCCCCGCCAGAATCGGGCGCATG